>Ga0153954_1000724_pt1 | contig 23058 bp, 36 predicted proteins | sample TSFL038MetaG_FD_102277 | JGI IMG/M metagenome (GOLD analysis project Ga0153954, IMG submission 102277) | Attine ant fungus gardens microbial communities from Florida, USA - TSFL038 MetaG | ecosystem: Host-associated > Fungi > Mycelium > Unclassified | place: USA: Florida, Wekiwa Springs State... | reverse complement strand
GCCAGGACCGCGATGACCAGGACACTGGGCAGGGGATGCCGCCGATTGATGTGGGAGCGGGGATCCTCCATCGTCGCGAAGGAGGCCACGATCTCGTCCAGCCTGCTGCGGGTGCTCGCCATCATCGAACTCCGGTCATCGGGTCTCGATCACGACACGAGGAACGATATACCAGGATGACCGGGCGGGCGCAAGGCTGTAAAATTTACCAAATCGTCATAAAAGTGCGCGCTGGCCCTGGCCAAGTTGCCGACCTGACCACCGGCCAAGACGAAGAGCTCAGTCCGAGTGAGGGGTTCGATGAGGGTGAAATCCCCTTCTTTGAGGTCGAAGACCGGCTCTATTTGGTCATTCGGCCGTCGGCCACATATTCCAACCGAGTTTGTTGGCCTTACGGTGATCAAATCAGCGAAAGCCTTGTCGAGTTCACGAAGCGTTTGGCAGTAGACCCTAAGTTCTACCACGGCAGTTAACCGGATATCGGAAATGGAAGCGGCAGCAATCTCCAGAGGCAGAAGAAGGCCCTTCCAGACAGACCCACCCCGTCCGCCCTCTACCTCCCGCCACGAACACCCCGGATTGCGGCATCGCGCCCGGAATTGTTGGGTTCCCACTTTTGCAACCGAAGTGACGAGGCCGTCGCCCAGGCAAGGGCATCGGCCTTCTCTGGGCTGCCTTGCCGGCCGAGGTTGGCTTCACCAATTCCGCCACCGCTCACCGCTGCCGGCTCGGATCGGCCTTGTGAGTCAAGCGAGCGAAATCACCTGATAGAGGAACAGTGGTATACTTGGAAGAGTCGGGTACAGATGGCGTGGGTGCCCATGGACAAACGCCCAAGCAAGACAGGCATGGCAAGGAATCATTGATCCGAAGGAACAAACTTTGTTCCTCGACGAAGGCGACTTGTTTACACGGTTGAAAACAACTGGGTGGAAAGGAGAGAGTGGAAGAACATACAGATTGTTCGTGAAGCAAACGGGCAAGAATTTTGTCCGTCCAAGATGTGATGGAAGCATGAAAAAATGTGAGTATGGGTCGAACAGTCAGAATCTTGAGGCGCACTTGTCGGATGGTATCATGTGCTCATGTAGGATTGGAAGCCCAAAGTCAATCAAGGGGAATTGGAAATGGCCAACGAAACTCTCACCGTGGTTCGACTCTTTTGTTTTGTTAATGATGGATTTGAAGATATTTGCAATCCAGGCATTCCAAGAATTAGTGAAGCCGTCAAATCTCTGGATGGTGGCGATATTGACACTGTTTCTATCACGCTGTCTAATGGAGACAGTATGGATATTGGAGGAGGGAAGGATAATAAGTATAAATGTCATGCGAGGACCAACGGTGGCCTATATGACTTGATTAATCCGAAAATTCCATGCGGCATGCGCGATACTGTTGGCATTATGATGAATCAGGAAGGCAACTCGTTTCCCAAATGCTGTATCGTTTCACTCGACTTAGTGCTGATGGCAATCGAGACATTTGGTTCGAGTGGACTCATGGACCCAAGGCTGACTTGGGATAATACATTGGAGTACGAACCTCTTTAGTTCAACGAACTATTGTGCGACGGCGGTTCGATGGGGCCGACGCCCGCACCAATCCCCATGTCTATCGTCCCGACACACGTGGAGAACCATTGGACCTTAACGGCCGCTCAGAATCGCGAAGGCCGACTCGTCATTCCTCGACACAACGCGCTGCGACAATTCTGGGTCGGATTCCCTGATGACCGTGCCGGTCTCGAAAAGTCGATGCAGATCGCGAAGAATCTTGGATATTCGAGTGATTGGTAACCTTCCCTTGATGTCCTCCCTCCTCGAGTAATACCTCGGAGAGGTAAGATCCTCACGCCTTATTCGAGGTTGGGACCGAATTTGCGCCGAGTCCTCGGAAATCGCGTCACAAGGGGAACGAGCCTGCCATCCGCCTGATGACATCATCCCAATGGTTCATGGCCGACTGACGGTAGAGGCGCATGCTGGGGTACCACGGCGTATCGTCTCGGTCGCGCATCCAACGCCAATCCGGGATGAGCGGAAGCGCGACCCAGACGGGGACGCCCAGGGCTCCGGCCAGGTGAGCGATGGCGGTATCGACGGTGATGATGAGGTCAAGCCCCTGGATGATCGCTGCCGTATCGCAGAATGTGCGTTGCGCCTTCTCAGGAGCGGGACCAATTTTTAACACCGAAAAGGTCTCGGAGATGCCAGTAAGTTGATCGGTTCCCGGGCCTTGCTGCAAACTGATGAGGCGAACGCCTGGCACCTCAGCGAGGGGGCGAAATTGGCGAAGGGGGATCGAGCGGAAGCGGTCTCGCTTGTGCTTCGGATTTCCTTGCCAAGCGATTCCGACTTTGAAGCCTTGATCCATGCTGAGCTCAGCCTGCCAACGTTGAGTCAGCTCAGGACAAGGGAACAAGTATGGGATCTTTGCTGGGACTGTGTCCAAGGCGGTCCCGAAGATCGCAGGGAGGCTGAGCAGGGAACATTGGACATCGAATCGGGGTAGGGGGGAGCCGAGTGGAATGATTCGGTCGAGCGCGGACAGCCTGGATAAGAGCTCGACCAGGGGGGGCTCGCACTCGAGAAGCAGTCGGCCCCCGCGCTCTTTGACGAGCGTGAGATAGCGCAAAAATTGGAAGGTATCGCCGAAACCCTGCTCGGTGCGAATGAGAATCGTCTTGCCGGAAAGGGATTCGCCGCGCCACCTGGGACCGAGGGACGAGTTCGTGGCGTGGGTCTTGGAACGCAGCCGCCATTCATATTCGAGGAACCCGCGGAGGTAATCGCCCGAGGCAAGATAGGCGTGCGCTCGGTTTGTATGGGCTTCTACATATTCAGGGTTAAGGCGCACTGCCTCGAGGTAACAGGCTTGAGCCGCGTCGAATTGACCCTGATCGGCCAGGATATTTCCGAGGTTGTTGTGGGAACCCGCCGAATTCGGGAAAAGCCGAACCGCGTCACGGTAGCACGCTTCCGCCTCGTGGATCCGGCCCAGGTCACGGAGCGTGTTGCCGAGGTTGGGGAGCAGTTCCGCATAATCGGACTTGAGGTGGAGGGCTTCGCGATAGCAGGCCAGGGCCTCGTCGAGCCTTCCGAGCTGGGCGAAAACGAATCCCAGGTTGTGGTGCGCCTTGGGAAGGGTCGGGCTGAGGCGGACGGCTCTTTGCAGGCTCTCCACAGCCTCGTTCAGGTTCCCCTGGGAGGCAAGGAGGTCTGCCAGGTTGAGATGGGCTTCCACGAAGTCGGGTTGGAGCCGGAGAGCTTCGAGGAAGGATGCCCGTGCCTCCTCGGTTTTGCCAAGGGCCTTCAGAGCAACGCCGAGGTTGTCGTGGGCACCTGTGAGGCCGGGGCGGAGTCGAATTGCCGCTTGGTAGTGGTCCACGGCGACGTCGAACTTGCCTTGCTGGGAGAGCGCATTAGCCAGATTATTATGAGCGATAGCAAAGTCTGGTCTGAGTCGGAGAGCCTCCTGATAATGGGCGATCGCTTCCACGAACTTACCAAGCCGAACAAGCTCGTTGCCGCATGTGTTGAGAGCTTCGGGAGTGCGTGAAGCCGGGCGATCTGCCGAGGTCATCGCCGTCTCGTTGGGATTCGGGGTGGCACGTCAGGGTATGCGTCATCTTATCGCGCAACAGGATGGTTCGGCAGTCGAAAAGATCAAAGGCCCCGACTCGAAGGTGAACACAAATGGCTCCAGGGAACGCTCTCGTATCCCTCGTCATCGCTTGTCGGGATCGGAAAGCCTTGACGCAACGCTGTCTCGCTTCTCTGTTTCGTAACACGCGACATCCTTGGGAATTGATCGTTGTCGACCAAACCTCGACCGACGGCACGGCCGAGTACCTCGCTGAGATCCAGCAGACCTCTCCCGTCCCCGTCGACATTCTCACGATGTCTCGAGCCTGTCGCGGCTCCGTCGCGATGAACCATGGAGCAAAAGCCGCTCGTGGAGACTACCTGGTTTTGCTCGATCCGACGGTCGTTGTCACCCAAGGATGGCTCGAGCAACTGATCGCCCTGGCGAATTCCAAGCCGCAAATCGGGATGGCCGGGCCGATGGGTAACACGTTCCCGCCTCCCCAATTCGTCGACGATCTCGTTGTCCAGGCTCAGGGCGAGATTGATCGATTCGCGAACCAATGGCGCAGCGAGCATCGGGGAAGGTGGTTCACGGTAGAGACACTGTCCTGCCTTTGTCTCCTCGTGAAGCGAAAAATCTTCGAGGCCGTCTCCGGATTCCACCCTGAAATCGAATGCGGAACCATCTTGGATGAAGATCTGTCGACAAGAGTGCGGGGGTTGGGCTTCGAGCTAGCGGTCGCGAGGGATCTGTTCGTCTATCGCTCGGAGGACCCAGAAACCGATGTGACTTTGCCGATGAGGAAATCAGGGGCTTTGGAAGAGTATCCAAAGTCTGTTATGCATCCTCCTGCGCTGGCAGCGGAAGGCCGTTTCCATCCTTCCCGACGTAAGCTCAGGTTTAGCCTGACGATGATCGTTCGCGACGAAGAGGCGAACTTGCCCGAATGCCTGGCTTCGGTTGACGGCCTTTTCGATGAAGTCATCGTTGTCGACACGGGCTCCCGAGATCGAACCGTGGCGATCGCAAGGGCCCTGGGAGCTCGCGTTTTCGCTTTTCCCTGGATCGACGATTTCTCGGCGGCAAGAAATGCTTCTCTCGCTCATGCGTCGGGGGATTATGTTTTCTGGCTCGATGCCGATGACCGCATCGAGGTTGCCGAGAAAATGCGACTACGCGAGATCTTCGACAGGCTGGAGTCCTCCGACTCGGCTTATCTCGTTCGGTGCGTTTGCGACTCCGCTCCCTCGGGGTCGGGAGGGGCCGTGGTCGATCACATCCGACTCTTCCCCTTACGTGAGGGGATCCGCTGGACGAATCGCGTACATGAGCAAATCCTACCGGCGCTCCAGCAAGCCGGCGTCGCGATTCGCCGAATCGATGTGACGGTCCGGCATACGGGATATGTTGATCACGCGCTGCGGATGCGTAAACTCGACCGCGATCAAAGGCTTCTGATGGCGGATCTCGCGGAGAGACCGGGCGACCCGTTTGTGTTGTTTAACCTCGGGTGGAGCGCGCTGGAACGAAAGGATCCGAAAACGGCATTGCCTTATCTTCGCGCGAGCCTCTCGGCGTCATCGCCGACCGATTCGATTACACGAAAATTGTACGCGTTGATCGCCCAGGCGCACCAAAAGTTGGGAGAAATCGCACCCGCTCTCTCGGCCTGTGCCGAAGGACTGGCGATCGCACCCGGAGATCCCGAATTGCTCTTCCGCGAAGGTATTCTGCGGCGGATCACTGGTGATTGCTCGGGCGCCGAAGGTTGTTGGCGAAAGATTCTAGAGGACCCCCATCCCCACCGAACATTCTCCAGCATGTCCCCGGGTATCACCGGACATCTCACCAGGCGGAACCTCGCCGCACTCGCCGAAGAAGACGGTCGTTGCGCGGAAGCCGTTCGGCTCTGGAAGGAGGTGCTCCTCGAATGCCCCAACGACGCTCATGCCTTGTCAGAATACCGTCGTGTCCACGAAAGAATGAACGCGCAAGAATTCGGCAAGAGGTAAGCCGAATGACACTCGGTGAAGCGAGTCAGGTTGGATTCAAGGAAGCTTCGCCGAAGCGATAAGGCACCCCCACCAGGGGCGTTGGTGTGTGCGCTCTACGGGACGCCCGGCGGCAACGGCCGAGTTGCATTCCTTGTCGGAGCAAGAGAGTTGCTGGCGACCCTCGAAGCGGAGATCGAGAGAGAGCAGGGGGGATCATCCCAGGAAGTGGCTTAGGAGCAGCGTGACCAACAACCCCCAGGTCGCGATGACAGCTGAGAAATACTGGAGTCTCTCTTACTACCCTTGGTTAGACGTCGAGCCTGACCTCCCTCCTCCTCAGCGGCTGGCTCAACCGAGGAGCTATTCCGAGTTGCCTGATGAAAACAACCCGGCTCTGTGGTACCGCGACGCCCGCCCACCGGTCTGGAGTTCCTGTGGAGCTGGCATGGTTAATCCCTGAATGTCGGGCGGCCCCAGGCTGTGTAGTCGGCATAATCGTTCTGTTTTGTGATCAGTCGAATGGTGAACAAACTATCGCGGACGCTGATGAGAACGCCCATGAAACCGCCACGCGTGCGTCGTGGTGCTCCCATGACGACGACGGTAAGACCGTTCGGTCTGGGACGTCTGCTCTGTGGCTTGTAAGGTGGAAGGGCCACGAGGGGAAGGTGGGTAGCCATGAGTCAAACGACCTTAAGCCGCTATGATGCATTGTGCCGTGAATTCCCGCTTCGTCCGATCCGTGACGAGGCGCAGAATGATCGAGCGATCGTGAGGATTTCGACAGGCTCACAGATAACCCATCTCAGCTCACAGACGAAGAACACGACTACCTTGAGGTTCTCTCGCTACTGGTTCACGAGCCTGACCTGGCTCATCACCCACGGAACCGGCTTACGGGCGTGGATCTGATTCGTGCGTTGCTCGACCAGAACGAGATGAGCCAGGGGGATCTCGCGAAACAGATCGGCGTTGGGGTGGCGACGATCAGCAAAATCATGAACGACAAACGCTCGATCACACCCAAGGTCGGGGATGCTCTGGCCAAGCGGTTCGCCATCAACCCGGCATTGTTCGTCTGAGACGAGGGGCCTGGCGGATTTGGCTACCCACCGGACAACCGGCCGGCGCGGGTCGTCTCGTCAGCCGGTTACCCCGTCTTGGTTGAAGGCTGCGAAGAATGGACACCCGCCACACTGTCGACCGTCTTCGTATTGCACCCGGTAGACACGCTGTTCGCGCGTGAGACGGGGCACACGCAACCCTTCCAAAGGTCGCAAGACGGTAGGTACCGTCTTGGCCTAGGGTTAGGGTCGCGCCGTCAATCGCTGGCAGGTAAACTAAGTTGTTTTCAGATGGGAAGTTAGAGTGAAAGCCATCGAGTGGAGTCGAACCACCAACCCCCGCTTTACGAAAGCGTGATTTGTACGTCACACTTGAACAGGCGTCGGTCGTAAGTCCCATGGCTATTGAACTTACGACGTCATCATATCAACAGTTTGTTCGCGAGTCAAGGGCAAATAGAGCGTTTCATCCCGGTTTGGTGCGGGGAATGGTGCGGGGTTATTGGGGATTGTTGATGGGTTCTTTGGCGGCGGTCTTTCCTCGACATTCCGGGTTATGTCCACCCACGCATCAATGGTAAAATATTGTGGGCCCACGACTTACGCTGCCGTCGCCACCAAAAGTGTCCCGCTCTCCCTTTAGGTAGAGGGAGCGACGGCCGCTCCTTCGCCTGGGCCGCTGAGAGAGCGACCGAAGAATGGCGACGAAGCGGATCCGGCGAACAGCTAGCCAGGCAAAATCCGATCGAGCGTCAGCGATCCGCGCCGCCCACGAACGGGGGACGAGCGAGGATGAGCTCTGCCGCCTGACCGGTCTGAGCCGTAAGCAAGTCCGCCGCATTCTTCAGTCCCCCGTCCAGTCCACTCCCATCCAACTCACTCCCACCGAACTCCGCGCCTGCAGGCGCGAGCATGCGAAGAGCCCGGAAGCCCTCCGCTGGCTCGCCACCCAACGGACCGACCGACGACACAACGGCCACCCAATGGAGCGGTCCTACGAAGAGGACTTCGGCGCGATCGACGCCGAGTCGAACTGATCCACTTCGGCCCCGGGCCAGAGGGGCGATCGCCCCGAACCGGTGGCCACCCACACTGCGAGGTAAGCGTGCGCGAACTGCTCGAGTTTTTCGGGGTGCTGGAGACGACTCCTCGGCGAGCCCGCCGGCGACAGAGCAGGGGACCTCAACCGCTCCAACTGACGCACACGCCGCGGCGGGAAGCCCGACCGGCGGTGCCCAACCTTGGCAGCTATAACACCGCCAAGGATCGCGCGGCCAAGCATGCCTCAAAAGGCTGGAGGATGGTCCCGACCGTCAATGGCCCGGTCGAATCCCGGGGCCAAGAGGCCCGAACACTCGAGCGCACCCACGGGCAATACATGCGCGGCCAAGCCGCGTGACTCTCGCACCGCCCGTGCGTCTACAAGACCCTACCCAGTCGATAGGACCGGGATCCATAAAGCGGGTGATCGGCGGCGGGCAGGACACTCTCCCATGGCCATCAACTTCGTCAGCTTCGAGGAGGACCAAGCCGAGGCCAGGCTCATCGTCTACGAGTTGAATGAAGTGCTCAAGGACATGATCATTCACCGCGACAACCCCAGCCGAATCGCTCACCTCCAATCCCGCCGCAATCAACTCCTCGATCAACTCACCGGCGTCCGCCGGAGGCAACTCGAATGGGATGCTCGGTATCTCGTCGACTCGCCGATCAGACCATCCTGAGCCCGGTTCTGCACCTCACACTTCTCGCCGTCATCATCCACCTGATTCTGCGGTCGTGTCCGCCCTTCTGATCTGGCTCTCCCTCCTCATGCTCCTGGCCGTGATCATCTCGCTCGGCCCAGCCCCTTGGAGAGGCTTTTTGTGAACGACGAACTCAAGCAAGCAGTGGCCTCGCTTCGCCAAGCCGAACAAGGCGCTGAAGCAGCTGGCTCGGCGTCGAAGGCGGCCGACCAAAAGGTCAACGATCTCAAGACCCAATTGGCTCAAGCCGAACGGGATGCCGCCAGTGCCAAAGGCTCGCAGGAATCCGCCCTCAAGGCGGTCGATGACGCGAAGGTCCTGGTCTCATCCAAGCTGAAGCCGGGTACCCCTTGGACCGAAGACGGCAAGACAGTCTTCATGCTCGGGGGTGATGGGAAGTTCAGGGAGACAAACCTCGGTTGGGTCAACGGGAGGCCTGCATGACTCCTCTCGATGAAACCCTGATTGATGTGACGCCGAAACCAAGGCCAAAGCCGGCCCCCCAGCCGGTTCCCGCGCCTCTGCCGTCGCCGGATCCAGTGACGCCAGCCCCGGTTCCCGCGCCGCCCACTCCCGCCAAGCCGAGCGTTCCGATCCTGCCCTGGCTCGTCGGCGGTCTCGCCACGCTCGTCTTGGGCGGCACAATCCTTCTCGGCAGCCTGGCGTTGCGAAGTGGATCCACCTCTGATTCAACCCTCGTCTCGCTCGGTCGGACCTACGCCACCCAGGCCCTCACCGCGGGTCACGCCTCCTCGCTCGAAGAGGCCGCGGTCCTCGTCGAGAAGGGTGGTTCGTTGAAGGATGCCTTCGATAAAGCTCACGCCGACTTCGAAGCAACCCGCACTGCGACCTGGTCCAAGGCCATCAAGCCTCACCTCGAGCAGATCGTGCCGACCCAAACCCCGAACGCCGACATTACCGCCGAACAGCGTGCCTCCCTGGCTCACGCTCTCCGCGAGATCGCCAAGGGCGAGAGAGGTGCCTCCCGATGAGCAACCACGCCCTGGGTTGGAACCCCGAACGAGCCAAGGCCGCGCGTCAGCAGATGATCGCGTCGGGCCGATACTGCACGGTCATGCCGGCCGCGAAGGCAGACCTCCCAAAAGCTATCTCGCTTTCACAATACTTGCTCCGCGAGATGGAGCAGGGGCAGGCCGGCACGTGCTGGCTGCATGCCGCCGTCTGCGCGGCCGAGACTCTGGCCAAGGCCAAAGGGTACGACGCGTTCCCGATCTGCCGGAGGTTGGTGGGCTACGTCGGAAAGTCACTTGAAGGTGGCGGAAACCCGACCAACGGCGGATCGGTGACCGATGCCTTCCTCGCGATGACCAAAGAGAAGGGCGCCGGGATCGCTCACGAGGACCTGTTGCCGTACAGCGACGACGCTCGGGCGCTCGGCACTCGGCCGCCCAAAAATGTCTTCGATGACGGCGACAAGTCGCATTTGGTCGTCCCTGTCGACGTCCGATCCGACGAAGACGCCATGGCGTTGATCGCGTCGCTGTGTCCGGTGGGTATCGGCACCTGGTGGCCGTACAACTTCGATGATCGCAAGACGTTCATGTCGTCGATCGGCAGCGGCACATATGGCCATGCCCTCACCAAGATCGGTTACGTGATGCCCGGTGTCTGGCCGGGCGAAGGTGGAAAGGTCGGCTGGTGGCAGTGGCGCAACTGGCACGGCCTCTTGTACCCGCCACTCCATTCCGAGCTCGCCGCTCTCGTTCCTGGCTACAAGAGCGATACCCCAGAGTGGACGTCCGACTTCTGGGTTCCCTTCACGCTCGACACACGCCTTCAAGGCATGGGCAACTACGAATACGTAGCGGCCACCGATCTCGATGGGATCGGCAAGGTCGTGGACTGGTCGTACGACACTTTGGCGTGAGGCCGATCGCATCCCATGAAGACCGTGCTCATTGCACTCGGTTCGTTCGTGCTCGGCGCCGTGACGACCGTCGTCACGGCAACCGTCATCCTAGCCATCTCCCTCCAGCAACCGCCCCCTCCGACATCGGTGCCCATGGGCACCACCACCTCGAGCAGCATTGCCAAGGACCTGGCGGCCAAGATTGCACCGGTCGTTACCGCCAGCCTGACGGCTCACAAGGAGGACATCATCGCTTCGGCCGGTGGGTTGCCCGCGCGGGCCGCGGTGAGGCTCGGCTTCCCGACCGCCATGCGTATGGTTCCGACTTTGACCGAGGTCGGATGCGATGCCGCACTCGATCGGCTGGGGGGCCTCTCCCTCCCCCAGCTGGCCTCGACCGTCGCCGGCCACAACCGGGCCAAGGGCCGACCGTCCCATCCGTCCATCGTTGGATCAACCTCCGCCGAAAGGTAATGCATGTCCTTCGCGAATCTCATTGGTGAGTTCGAAGCCAAGGCCGAATCGTTCGTCGATGATGTCAAGAGCTTGCTCGTCTCTCCGTCGGCCCAGCAGGTGGAGACGTCCCTGGGTGCAGCGCTCGACACTGCTTTGACCGAGTTCGTCGAGACCGAGATTGCCGCGCTCGGCGGTAGCACGGCAGGCCTGTCGGCCGCCACGCTCCCGATGCTCATCAGCGTGCTCGGCCAGACGCTCATGGGCGCCCTGATTGCCAAGCTCACGACCAAGCTTGCCACCCAACCGACGCCGTCGGCTCCGGTGACCCAGTCAACGCCGGCCGCTTCCACTCCTCCCGCCAAGTAATCCGAGGCCCATCATGCTGATCGCCCTGTTTGTGTTGTTCCTGCTTTTCGGTGGAGGCCATTTCATCTTCGCCCTGGCGACCGGGGTGTTGTTCCACCCGATTCACGCCTTTGGCGAGCTCGTCCTCATCGTCGTGCTGGCCTATCTGGCCCGCAAGCTGATCGATCGCTACGTTGCGGCCAAAGAGTGAGCCAACCATGCCCGTCGATGATGCCTCTGTCCTGATCATGATCCTCGTCGCAACCGGCGTTGGTGCGGTCCTGCTCGGCCGCGGCATCGCTTGGCTGGGCGACCGGGCCACCAACTGGGATGGGGATCTGGACCGATGAGCCCCTACGACTATCTCGTCAGGTATCTCCTCAAAGCCGATGCCGTCCTCGCCCATCTCGAGCACGAGATCGGCGAGGCAATCACGATCGCCTGGCCGTATGTGGTTGCTGGGGCGACGTGGGCTCGGGCGAAGGCTGCCCAAGGGATTGTCGTCGGGCGTCGCGCGCTGGGTCGTCTTGAGACCAGGCTCATTAAGGTTTACGGTCCTGTCCAGGACTCGATCCAGGGCGAACTGAGCAAGGACGACGCGAAGAAGGTCCTGCACAAAACTGTCCTCGGAGCTCTCGCTGGAAGCGTTCCCTCGTACAAGACACTCCTTTCTGACCCCGACATCCAGACAGTCATCCTCGGTCCGATCCTCTGCGGTGCTCTCTACGGATTGCTCGCCTACCTCCACCACAAGGGGGATGGTACTCCCTCCACTCCGGCCCCAGTCGCCGAGGTTCCGTCCACCAATGACGCTAACCCTGTCTGATGCCGTCCACCTCCTGCTCGTGTACACCAACACTCTCCTCGTCGGCTTGCTCGTGGCCGTCCTGATTATCCTGACGGGATCGTCGCAGCCACCCACCTCTCAAAGCTGAGTCCCTGGGCGATGCTGCCCAACGAAAGTCCTTCGCCATGCACGTCGACCACCTCCTCAAACACTTTGGCCACCTCTTTGGATGGAGCCTCATGGGCACCTCGATCGGCGTTTGGGTGGCCGACAATGGCATGGCGATCCTGAGCGCTGCCGGCATCATCACATCTATTGTCATCCAGGTCCTCACCTATCGCCTACGGGTCCGCGAGATTCGAAGGCGAGAAGTCGAGGCTGCCCAAGCAAAACTTGGAGCCAAGCCGTGATCAACAAACCCCGCTTCACCCTCCCCGGCGATGATGGTGAACGCCACGAGGGCTATGCCTTCGACCGACCTGATGGCTCTCGCTGCGAGGTCCCGGCCGAGACGATCCGGCCCAAGCGAGAGCGGTACTCGAACGTGCCGATGACCCGCGACGAGGCGTATGACGTCGCGATCATGTTCGGGTTGGAGACGGGCATGTCCATCGCGCTCAAGCCGTGTGGCCAAGGGTACAACGCGGTGATTCCGGTGGAGTATCTGCGGGGGCTGTTCGAGGCGATGGGGAAGCTTCCGCTCTAAACGTCTATTCATCAAATTACGAATATCCATCGGTAGCTTCGATCATGGCAGGCAAAGGACCAGGGCGACCACGCAAGGCGGACAAGTACGGCGGTCACATCGCGCAAGCCGAAGACCTGATTGCTGATCGGTTACCCAAGATCATTGATAACTTGATCAAGCTTGCCGATGGCGGCTACGAGCGCGTGGAAGAGGAATGGTTGCCGGCCGCGCTCGTGACAATCGGAAGCGGTGAGTTCGAGATGAAGGCGTTCCCAGACAAGCCCGATGACGAGCTTGTGCTTGTGAAGAGGAAGGTCAGCCATGCTGACTCTGATCGTGTGGCAAACATCTATCTTGCTGATCGCTTGATGGGCAAGCCTACCGACAAGGTCGAAGTGAGCGGAGAAGACGGCGACGCGATCGCCATCCGAGTTGAGTATGCCGACGCTGACCCTGGTCTTACCCCGACCACACCCAGTCCAACGGAGGATCCTGGCGGAGGCGAAGAGGTTTAATGTCGTCCCCTGTGGTCGACGGTTCGGCAAGACCACGCTCGGCATCAACCGCCTGATCGGCCCCGCGCTCGAAGGATACCCGGTTGCCTGGTTCTCGCCAAGATTCAAGTATCTCACTGAAGTTTGGAGGGATTTCCGTCGTCTACTACTGCCGGTCACCGCCCACAAGAATGAGCAAGACCGACGTATCGAATTGATCACTGGAGGGGTGGTCGAGTTCTGGTCTCTCGAGGACCCTGACGCTGGCCGCAGCCGCAAGTATCGCCGAGTGGTCGTCGACGAAGCGGCGATGATCCGCAACCTTGAGGATGCTTGGAATAACGCGATACGGCCGACGCTGACCGACTTCAAAGGAGATGCTGACCTTTACTCGACACCTAAGGGCCGCAACTTCTTCTGGAAGGGATTCGTCCGAGGACAAGATCCATTTGAACCGGAGTGGGCCACCTGGACAACTGGCAACAACACTGGCCTCCCTACCACCTCAAACCCTTACATCGATCCTGCCGAGGTCGAAGCTGCTCGGAATGGTCTCCCTGAACGTGTCTTCCGCCAAGAGTACCTCGCCGAGTTCCTTGATGATGCTGGCGGAGTGTTTCGCAAAGTATCCGAAGCGATCGATGCCGGTCGTTGCCTGCCCGAAGAGCCTGTACCGCATGCCACCTACTGCCTTGGAGTCGACCTTGCTCGTGTTCATGACTTCACCGTCTTGGTTGTGCTCGACGCCACGGGACGCCAGGTCTATCACGAGCGATTCAATCAGATCAGTTGGGAACGTCAGATCAATACCATCCTCGAGGTTGCCAAGCGGTACAAGGCTCACGTCTGGATGGACTCGACTGGGGTCGGTGACCCACCCTTCGAGGCGGTGCGACGAGCATGGCCGAGAGTGTCAGGCTTCCAGTTTACCAATAGCAGCAAGGAAGGTCTGATCGACAACCTCGCCATGCAGATCGAGCAAGGGAAGCTTCGGTTGATGGACGTCCCCGAACAGACCAGCGAACTTCTCGCCTACCAGTATGAGCTCACCCCTTCACGTAATGTTCGAATGAATGCTCCCGAGGGAATGCATGACGACTGTGTGATCTCTTTGGCCCTCGCTACCTGGGGTATGACCTCTGCCAACGGCCGCAAACTGAAGATGTTCTAAGGATGATCAATGAACGCGATTGAAAAGCTTTATGCTCTCATAGTTTCGGACGAAATCAACGTCTGGCACTATCCTGGCAAGCAAGAGAACCCCCGCTTCTTCTACTGGCACAACTCCGAGCCTCATCTCACCGAGGGCCATGGCTTCGACACCCTCGAACAGATGATTGACGCTGCCTACGAGCGAATCGATCCGTTGAAGAAGCCGCTCCCTGAACGAATCCTGCCTCCCACATCCGTACTCAAGGTCGTTGACTAAACGTGTCCTCTCGTTCCCGCCTTTCCACATCCGCCACCCTCCGCACCTGGCTGGGCAACCTCGGGCGCAAAGCCGCCTCGATGGTTTTCCCGGCGTTCGGCGGCGGTGCGTACGGGAGCAACGGCACCCCAGCCTGGGGGAGCGCGAACGGCAGTTGGTTTACCTACTACCTGCCGGGTGCCACCCGCGACTACGCCGCCGAAGCAGGGGACCTCTGGCGCAACTCGGCGGTGGCCGCGTGCCTGGGGTGGATCAGCGACAACTTCAGCGAACCGACGATCGAGGTTGTTCGCTGCAAGCGGGGAGGGGTCAAAGAGCCGGTCGACGACCACGACTTCACCAAGCGGATGCGCGAGCCCAACGACGACTACGATGCCGACGCGCTTTGGGCGGCAACCGTCCTGAGCTTCGTGATCTCCGGTAACGCGTATTGGATCAAATGCAAGACGGCGGCGGGTCGCCCCGAGCAACTCTACTGGGCTCCCTACTGGGAGATCGAGCCACGCTGGAGCGCGACCGGTAGCCAATTTATTGACCACTATGACCACGTGGTCGACGGCAAGCGTTACCCACTCCGACGTGAGGATGTCGTTCACTTCCGGCGGGGCCTGAACCCGACTAATGTCCGGTCCGGACTGCCCATGCTCGAGCCGGTGTTGCGGGAGATCGTCAGCGATAACGCGGCGAACACATACGTAGCAGCGATTCTCAAAAACATGGGCATACCAGGCGTCATCATGATGCCGGAGGACAACACGACGGTCATCGATGGGGACGACGCCAAGGACATTCAATCGCTTTGGGTGGAAAGGACGTCGGGGGACAACGTCGGCAAGCCCCTCGTCACCAGCGTGCGGATGAAGATCCAGGAGTTGACCTTATCGCCCGAGAAGCTCACTCTCGACAAGATCCGCAAGATCCCCGAGGCCCGTATCTGTGCGGCGTTTCGGCTCCCGGCGATGGTGGTGGGGTTGAGTGTCGGCGAGGAGCAGAAGACCTACGCCAACATGGCCGTGGCTGAGCGGATGGCCTACCGCAACTGCCTGATCCCCATGCAGAAGTGTTTCGCCAAGACGCTTACCCGTCAACTTCTGCCCGACCTGGGCGGCATCCCCGGGAAGGAGTATGTCCGCTGGAACTACTCCGAAGTGGAGGCGATGAGCGACGAAAAGGACGCCGTCGCCAAGCGGTCGGTGATCCTCTTCACGGGTGGAGTGGCAAGCCAGGAAGAAGCGCGGTCGATGAACGGGCTCGGTCCGGCGAAGCCCGGCGACACGTTCGCGAAGCCCAAACAGGCCGGTGATAAAACCAGCGACAAGGAAGGTGCCACCAACTCTGATGGCGATGAGAGCAAGTCGGTTGCTGCCGTCGGCAGCGGGTTTGGCCTCGAAACGAAAGCCCTGGTCCGCCTGACCGACCCCGACGAAGCCGATGCTCGCAAGATGCTGGCGGTGGCTGCGCGGAAGGCCGGCGTCACTCTCCACGCTGGGCCACTGACCGACGATGAGGGGCACAAGGTCCTCGAGGCCCTGATCGACCTCGCCCAGTTCAAGCTCAAGGCCGATGCCGCGGCTCTGATGGCGGCACTCACTCCCGAGCCCAAGTCGCTCGTAGCCGACGCCGTGGCCAAGGTCAAAGCCTGGAAGGACGCGACCGCCAAGTTCCTCCGCAAACTCTTCCTGGCCGGCGCGCTGGCCTTGGCGGATCCACTCGGTGCCCCCGAGATCACGGCGGTCAACGTAGCGCACCAGGGGCAGGTTCAGTTTCTCGACCAACGAGCCGCGGCCATCATCGATGGCAGCCAGCCGCTCGACGGCACCCTCCCGGCCCGAGCTGCCCAGTACGGCTCGGCGGCGTGGGGTATCGCCGAGGACACGAAACGCGTGCGGATGGCGGCGATGGGGATGCTGTGGGAATACTCCGAGCTCGAGCTGGAGGCCCACCACTGCGATGAATGCTTAACTGAGAACGAGAGGGGCTGGCAGCCAATCGGGACGCTGGTGCCCATTGGGGAACGGGAGTGCAAATCAGGGTGCCGATGCTGGTTTCGGTATTCGGCCACCGATCCAAACGCAACGGGAGTGGCGGCGTGAACGACGAATTGACCTGCAAGACCTGCGACCATCACCGGGACGCGACGTCGACCGTCCCGGGCTATGCCGAGTGCCGGCGCATGCCGCCCAATCACGCCAAGGTCATCGGCGCCGGGCTCGCTCTCATCTATGGACTGACGGCGGATCACCTACCGGCCTGCGGTGAATACCGGCCGAGGGCAGGGGAGACGAGCCGGGGCGATGTCCTCGAGACCAAGCCGGCTCAGGGGATCGAGACGACGGCCGTGCAACCCCAATCCGCATCGCCCAGTCCTGGGCTACATAACCGACGAGACCGACGACGATGATGCCCACCCCATCACAGGACACCCCCTTGTCTGACTCCCTCTCTACCATCTCGACCGATCTTCGCCGGCTGATCGCCAAGCCGGCCTGTTACACCTACCACAGCGATGGTTCGGCACGCCGTGCATTTGTGGCGGTAGACGACCTGGTCGGCATCGTGGAGATCGCCAATCGGCTCGGCCGACTTGCGAAGGCCGAGGAGCAAAACGCAGCCGACTTTGAGTTGCTCAGGCAGGCGCACGTCCAGCTTACTGAAGCGTACGATCAGCGCGTCCAATGCGTCGATCGGCTTGCGGAATCCTTTGGAGTCGAGTATGAGGGCCTGAGGGGCGAAGTGGTAATGGCTGCGGTAGAGTCAGCCGTTCGCACGCTTCAGGTTGTGGCGAGGACGAGAGGTAAATCTATTGCCAAGCTTGAACAATCGTTGAAGGCAATGACGACCGAGAGACGCTACTGGAAAGAGCGATGGGACATCATCCACATCGATAACAAACGATTGCTTGTCGAACTCGCGAATGCGAAGTCTGCGAGTGATGGTCATCAAAAGACTGCCAAGACACGCCTTGATACCATCGACCGGCAAGCCGCCGAGATCCGCTCTCTCAAGCTCCAACTCGCCGAAGCCCGCGATCCCAAGCCGTCTCTCTTCCAACGCATCCGCGGCTTCTTCCGCTTCAATTCTTTCCAAGGCTGACCGATCGATGCCCCACGACCAACCCCTTCGAATCGTCGACCCGATCGTCATTCGTGTCCCCTGGGACGAGCGATACGCTTTCGTCCGTCGAATCGTAAGCGAGTTGAGAGAGCATCCCTTCGCGGATGGTTGGTTTCCGACGAATGTAGAGATTAAAGCAAGAGGGTATCGATCTTTGTCGGTACATTCCGATCCGAACTTTGCTCACATCATTGTGAATTACAGACACATGCCGTTCGCTGTTCGGCCCAAGCGTGTCTCCGGCCTGATAGCCCAAGCCGGCGTGCAACCAAGCGGCACAGAAGCCGAGGCTGGTCAGCCTCGTGAGGATCCCTTTACCAGCCCCGAGTTTCGGTCCTACGCTGAGGACCTCAAGGCCTGGTCCAAGCCCAGCCTACTCCAGCGCCTTCGCAATCTTCTCCCTTTCTGATTACCCTTCGCCTGCATCCCCTTCCGCCTTCACCTCTCCCCTCGTTCATCTCCACCCCGGCGCCTGCTCGCCGTTCCGGACCCCATCCTATGCCCAAACTCGAAACCAAGTCGTTCGCCTTCGAGATCAAGTCCACCAGCGAGGACGGTTCCGAGTTCAGTGGGCTCGGGGCGGCGTTCAACAACATCGACGGTGGATTCGATATTATCCACCCAAACGCATACAACAAGTATCTTCAGTTCTTCAAGACCAATGGTGTCATCCGTGACGAGCACGAGGTGACCACCGGCAAGGTCACCGATGCCTCGATCGATCCGGCGCAAGGGTTACTCATCACCGGGAAGATCAGCGATACCGCCGTCGGAAGAGATCAGCGGACTCTCCTCAAGGACGGGGTGATCAAGCGGCTGTCGGTCGGCCACTTCGTCATCAGCCGAACCTGGCTGGATTCACCTGAAGAGATCAAAGCGTTCTGGGATAGCGTCAGCTACACCCCGACCGAACAAGACCTCGTGCGATCCGGAACCAACTATGGCGTTCGCCTCATCACAGAGGCGAAGCCGGTCGAAGTCAGCACGACCTACTCTCCCATGAACGAACGCTGTGAAGTCACCAACGTCAAGAACGACACCGGCCAGCGTGCAGGCCGAACGTTTGACGTCCACTCCCTCGACACGCTTGCGGTGCTGGAGGAGTACGCGGAGCGCGCAGAGCGGCTGATGGCGAAGAGGCAAGCCGACGGGCGAACCTTGGGTCACAAGCACGCGATCGCGTTCAAACGTCTGGGTGACCGATTGGCCAGCCTGCTTGAGGCGATCGCCGATCCGGACCACAAGGGCGATGCCCCATCGGACGCCGACCCAGGCGCGGAGCAACCGCAGGGGAAGGCCGAAACCAAGTCCTCGACCAACCCCGCTACGCCCAACCCCGCCACCGGACTCGACGTCTATGCCGAGTTCTTGGCAATCGCATCCCGCCTCAACGGCGTCCAAATCTGATCGGCCCGGCCGCCTCGCGCCGAAGCTCGGTCACCCCACCTCGTCTCTTTCCACCGCACACTGGTGCCCATGGGCACCGCCCACCTCGAAGGATCACGTCTCATGCCCACCGCATTGGAAACGATGGCCGGCCAACTCCAACAGAAGCGCCAGGAGCTGGCCGACATCTTCGAAAAGAGCAAGCAGCCCGACGGCACCTACAACCTTGACGCGGCAGGCGTCGACGACGTCCGCAAGCGTAACACCGAGCTCGACGACCTGGGGAAGAAGTACGCCCAGGCCCGCGATCTCGACGAGCTCGACCGGAAGAACCGGTCTGAGCAAGAGAAGCTCAACGAGGTCAAGCATCCCAGCCAGCACGGCAACGGGCGGACGGGTGCCGAGGAAGGCAAGCGTCATGAGGCGCCGGCCCGCAAGTCCCTCGGGCAGCTCGTCATCGAGTCGAAGAACGCCCAAGCCGCGTTCGCTGACATCAAGGGCGGCGGTCAGTTTCGGCCGTACCGGGTTGACCTGCCCGATTACGACCTCCACATCAAAGCGACCATGACCGAGACGGGCGACGGTTTCGCGCCGCCGAACTACCGGACCAACATCGTGGTCTTCAGCCCGCAGCGCCGTCCGGTCGTCGCCGACTTGATCCCGCAGGATCCCACCGATCTGCAAGCGATCAAGTACATGCTTGAAACCACCTTCACCAACAACGCCGCCATGACGTCGGAAGCCAACACGGCTCCCGAGAGCGCGCTGGCCTACGAAGAGCAGACGGTGCTGGTGGAGTGGCTGCCCACGATCCTGCCCGTCACCGAGCAGCAGCTCGAGGACGTGCCGCAACTCAACGGCATCATCAACAACCGGCTCTCGCTCATGATCCAGTTGAGCGAGGAAAACCAGATCCTCTCCGGCAACGGGACCAGCCCCCAACTCAAGGGCTTCCTGGGCGGCGGCGTCTCCGGCATTCTGACCCAGGCCCTCGGCGGCGATCCGCCCCTCGACGCAATCCTTAAGGCGATGACGCTCGTCCGCTTCACCGGCTTTGCCGATCCATCGGGCGTGGTCATCCACCCCAACAACTGGCAGACGATCCGGCTGTTGCGGACCTCGACCGGTGCCTACCTTATGGGCCCGCCGAGCGAGGCTGGTCCCGCAATGGTCTGGGGTCTACCCGCGGTCATCACTCCAGCCATCACGGCAGGCACGGCGCTCCTGGGCGACTTCCTCAAGTTCGCTCATATCAGCCGACGTCGCGGCCTTCGGGTTGAGGTTGGCTTCGTCAACGACGACTTCAAACGTGGGCAGAAAACGCTCCGGGCAGACGAGCGACTCAGCTTGGAAGTGTACCGCCCATCGGCCTTCGCCACGGTGACCGGACTGCAATAAGCTCGTCCCACGCCGACCGTCCCTCCTCCCGCGCTGGCCGATGCTGCCCAGCGCGGGTCCTCCATTCGCTCGACTTTAAACTACTCCTCACATCAAGGCACACATATGCCCACCAATGTTCCCGACATTATCAACGGCGGCGTGGTCTCCCCCGGTGCCGCCGGCAATCTCTATCGTCGGAGCCTGGGATCGCCTGCGCTCGGCACGACCACGGCGGTCCATGCAGCCGTAACTGATAACGGCGATGACCAGGTCGTCACGACCGGGATCACCAACCCTGACGTTGCTCGCAACATCACGGCCACGGCTGGAGGCACCACGGCCAATATCACCGCCGTCCAGGTGATCGTGGCTGGGACCGACGTCTTTGGCAATGTCGTCACAGAGACCCTCCCCGCATTTACCGCAGCGACCGCTGGGACGGTCACCGGCTCCAAGGCCTTCGCCACCGTCACCTCGATCACGATTCCTGCCAACGGCACCGGCGTGACCACCGCGATCGGCGTGGGTAGCAAGCTCGGCCTGCCAGCCCGGCTCAATACCGACACCGTCCTCAACGCCTACCTCAATGGCGTGCGAGAGTCGACGCGACCCACGGTGGCGTTCGACGCGACCAACGCCAGCGGTAATACCGTGACGCTCAACTCCGCGCTCAACGGCAACCCCGTCCTCGTCGACTACTACCAGGTCTATTAAACGAGGCGAGCATGCCCACGCAAAACCTTGCCGTCGGCGGTCGCTCGGTGGACATCTACGCCACCGGTACGGTGACCCAGGCGTCAACGGCCACGTACGCCACGGTCACCGGCGCCGACATCGACGCCCGCGCGTGGCGCTCGGTGGCCTACACGATTGTCGTGACGACCAATGCTGTCACCTGGCAGGTGCTGGGCGCCAACTCGGCCGACTACTCGGATGCCGTGGTCGTCCAGGAGGGCGCAAGCGTGGCCGCCGGAGCGAGTTCGACGTACGCCGTGGCCCAGGCCCCCTACGCCTACTACCGGATCCAGATCCAGGACACGGTGAGTGGCACGCACGGGACGGCCAAGATCGCCGGTTTGGCCAAGGGATGAGGTGAGCGATGCCCCAAACGATCGTCACCACGACCGAGGCCGTTGCCGCTGTCCTAGGGATGGCCGCGCTCACGCCTGAGCAGCAAGCGGACCTGGTGGCCGCTGCAACCTCGACGATCAACACCTACTGTGGACGGGTGCTGACGCTCGCCCAGCACGACGAGCTCTACGAGCCCGAGAACACTCGCACCGTCCGACTCAAAGAGTATCCGGTGGTCGACGTCATTCGGCTCGCCACCGGCCTCACCACCGTCATCACGATCCGGTGCGTCGATACCTCCGCAAGCCGGGCCTGGACGCGGCTGACTTTCACGGGGCAGGGGGATGACTTGATCGTCTCCGGGGTCTCACTCAGTGCGACGACCGGCGGCGTGACGATCACGACCCCGCTCCTGTTTTCGAGCTATCGGACAGTGGGTGCGCTGGCCGCGGCGATCAACGCCCTGGGTGGCTGGGCTGCCACCGTCCCAACCAACTCCAACCCCAATGCCTCTGGCCAGTCGTTCGACGGCTGGGCGACGGCAGACATCAACCTCGACCTGGGCAGCAAGGGCGCCATCGGGACCGGAGCCGCCTATTGGGCTTTCCCTCGCGACCTCAGCGTCTACGACCTCTCCCCCAACCGTGGCACGATCACCATCCACGAGGACCTCTACCAGACCCACCGCTATCCAGACCGGATGTACCCAGCGTCCGGGCAGTTTGGCAGCGTGCGTTGCATCTACACCGCCGGCTACAACAACGATCCAATCGTCGGCCCGGTGACCATGCCGGGCGATCTCAAACGTGCGGCCTACACGCTGATCCAGGCGACCCTCCAGCGAACCACGATCGGCCTGCTCAAGTCGGAGTCGATTAGCCAACGCCAGGTCGTCTGGGCCGATGCCATGCAGGGGACGATTGGGCTGGTCTCTGACGTGCTCAACAACTATCGGCGCCGGAGGCTCACGTGATTGCCCCGAGCACATATCTGATGAACGCGACGATCGTCGTTCACGTGGGCGAACCAAGAGCCAGCGTGCGCGGCGGCGTGGAGATGGTGGACTACGGCGAGGGGACCACGTACCCGGCCTATGTCGAGGCTGTTGCCACCGCAGCGAGCCGGACCGACGCGAACGGCGCGCCCATCAGCTTGAAGTTGTATAACGTCTACACCTATGTGGACTTGATCCTTCAGACCGACTCCATCATCACCTGGAATGGCCGGACGCTCTCGGCCCTCGGCCTCTCGCAAGACCTCTCTGGTGCAAGTGTGCTGTGGCGCACCGAGTGCCAAGAGGTTACATGATCCATCGACCCGCCTTCCGCCTTTCCTCTACTCCGGTAACACCGCATGCCTGGACCTCCACTCCCCCCACTGATCGAGCGCACCTCTGCCGATCGAGCTTCGCGACCCGTCCCGCGAAAGTCGATCATCCGCGAGACGGACACCAACAGGCTCTGGTTTGGCGATGACGCGGGCACGGTTGGTGGTGTTCAGCCCTTCGGCCTTAGCTTGGCGTCGCAGGTCAGCAACGCTCCGTTTATAGAGGTCGCCACCGGACCGAACCCGCTGACCAACGGCGCCCGCAGCGACATCAACACCGCTAGCCCAGGACGGTCGACTCGGATGAGTCACGTGTCT
>Ga0153954_1000722_pt1 | contig 23195 bp, 6 predicted proteins | sample TSFL038MetaG_FD_102277 | JGI IMG/M metagenome (GOLD analysis project Ga0153954, IMG submission 102277) | Attine ant fungus gardens microbial communities from Florida, USA - TSFL038 MetaG | ecosystem: Host-associated > Fungi > Mycelium > Unclassified | place: USA: Florida, Wekiwa Springs State... | reverse complement strand
TTTCCCTCGCGTCCTCGATCCCGAAATCGCCAAAAAGATTGCCACGACCTTAAAATACACCACTAAACCAGGGGGTACAGGGCGGCGCGCCGATATTCTGGGCTATACGGAAGGGGGAAAATCGGGAACTGCCCAAAAAATTGTGGACGGGCACTACTCCCAAACGCTGTATTGCTCCACTTTCGTTGGATTGGCGCCTGTCAGCCAACCGGTTTTTGTCCTAGTAGTCACTCTGGATGAACCGGAATATGGCTATGTGGAGGGGGTGGGCAAAATCCACCACGGGGGGACCTGCTCCGGTCCGATTTTCCGAGAGATTGGGAAACGCAGTCTCGAATACTTAGGGGTCCCTCCCGACGATCCCTATGGCTATCCAGTGGGAGATCCGCGCCATAATGTTGAGAAGGCGGATTGGGCTTTGGAAACGAGACGGTTGCAAGAAATGTATGAAAAGTGGAATAAAAAGTAGTTTATGAAACTGAAAAAATTAATTAAAGATCTTCCCCTTAAGCAGTTTAAGGGCTCAAAGGAAGTGGAAATCACGGGTATTTGCGCCAATTCCAAGCTCGTGGCTCCTGGCAACCTCTTTATCGCTAAAAAAGGAAAGAGCGAAGACGGGGCTCAGTATATTCCAGAAGCGGTTGAAGCAGGAGCCAGCGCTATTTTAACTGATATTTACGACCCCTCATTGAAAACTGTCGCCCAATTGATCTACCCCGATGTGGGAGCCATCGAAGGCTTGGTCTCAGCCAGTTATTACCAATTTCCCAGCAAGGATCTCTTCATGGTCGGGATCACCGGCACCAATGGCAAAACCACGACCACATTTTTAGTAAAACACCTCTTAGATAAGCTAAGAGGCCCTTGTGGCTTAATCGGCACCATCGAATACATCATCGGTCAACATCGCTACCAAGCAACGCGCACGACTCCGGACGTCACCTCAAACCACAAAATGCTCCGCGAAATGCTCAATCAAGGGTGTCAGTCCGCCGCCATGGAAGTCACTTCCCATGCTCTCGATCAAGGACGAGTGGAAAATATTGAATTCGATGTGGCGGTCTTTACCAATTTGACCCTCGACCATTTGGATTACCATGCCACCATGGAAGAGTATGGCGCCGCCAAAAATAAGCTCTTTCGCTCTCTCAAGAAAGAGCCCAAGAAAGCAAATTTTCCCAAGAAATTGGCCATCGTCAATTGCGATAGTCCCTGGACCAGCAAAATGGTGGAGGGGTGCCTTGTCCCGATCTTGACCTATGGATTTGACGTTAAAGCAGATTTAAGAGCCGTGGAGGTTGCTTTAACTCCTGCCGGGACTGAGTTTCAAATCGTCTACCGTGGTAAAAAATTCCCTTGCGTTTTCCCTTTGATTGGACGTTTTAATGTGTATAATTGCTTGGCTGCGACCGCAGTCGCAATGGCTCAAGGGACCCCTCTCGAAGAGATTATCCCGTTGCTCGCCTCTGTTCCGTCCGTTATAGGGCGCCTTCAGCCTGTATTCAACCCTATGCAACTCAAAGTCTATATCGATTTTGCCCATTCCGATGACGCTCTAGCCAATGTGCTCGAGTGTCTAAAAGAGCTCAAACAGGGCAAAATCATCACGGTATTTGGATGTGGAGGGGATCGCGACCGGAGCAAACGCCCAAAAATGGCCCGAATCGCTGAAGAATTTTCCGATCGGGTGATTGTAACTTCTGATAATCCCCGCAACGAAGAGCCAGAACAAATCGCAAAAGAAGTGGTGGCTGGTTTTCAAGACCGCACCTGCTATCAAGTGGAGCTCGATCGCCGTTTAGCGATCCGCAAAGCCCTCGAACAGGCCACTCCTCAAGATATTGTGCTCATTGCTGGAAAAGGGCATGAAACCTATCAAATTTTCTCCCATAAGAAAATCGAATTTGACGATGCCAAAGTCACCGCGCAATTGTGTGAAGAGCTGCACCAAGAAAGGTTAGGTGCCTCCGTATGAAGGCGCACTGGGTCTTAACTTTACTTCTTCTTGTCTCTCTAACGGCTTGTGCGCCCCGCAAAGTGCCCATGCTCCCCCCTCCGCCGCTGCCTACCCCTCGAGTCATTGCCCCATCTGCACCCCCTCCACCTCCGGTCATGACCCCTATTTCCAAAGGGATGATCATTATAGATCCAGGACATGGGGGCGAAGACTTGGGAACCCAGTCTAATTCAACGCCTAAATATCTGGAAAAGCATCTGAATTTAGCCACGTCGCAGCAACTGCGCATCTTTTTGAACCAAATGGGTTATGCCACAGTGATGACCCGCACCAAGGATGTGTTCATTTCACTTGATAAACGAGCTCAGTTTGCCAATGAACGCAAACCCATGCTTTTTATCAGCGTGCATTACAATTCAGCTCCTAGCCCCGATGCAGATGGGATCGAAGTGTTCTACTACAAATCGGATAAAAATCCTGAACGCACGCGCCAATCAAAAGTGCTAGCGCAAGGTGTCTTAGCCAAAATCATCACTGAATCAAAAGCCCGCTCCCGCGGTGTCAAGCATGGCAATTTTGCCGTGATTCGGGAAACCACGATGCCCGCCATTTTGGTGGAAGGGGGGTTCTTGACCAATGATGAGGAAATGGGGAAAATTAAGGATCCCGCTTATGTGAAAAAACTAGCGTGGGCTATGGCTAGGGGTATTGACGACTACGTGAATGCAAATCCGTAACGCTCACGTGAAGCAATCGCAAAAGTCGAGTTAACCAATAAAAAGTTCAACGCAGAGACGCAGAGACAGGGAGGCGCAGAGAGAATTAAGGTTTCCTCTGCGCCTTTGCGGCCCTGCGCCTCTGCGTTGAAAAATGGAAAATCTGTTAACGCTTTGCTTAAACCTTCATCAACCGTTCAATTGGGATTTGATTCACGCGATTGAATAGGGTCATAATAGATTGATCCGCTAAGCCTCCCTTTTTCGTGCCTCGCTGTTCATATATCTTGCGGAAGGCCAGCTCCATCGCTTCGGGATTATTTGCAAGGAACCATGCCTGCATCTGTTTTTCGCGGTTAGTATAGGATGTTCTTCCATCAAGGAAGCGCAGTTGATCAACTAACATCTGCAAATCTTCGCTCTTGCGCAAGGTATCCGTATTGGCACCATAGCCTCCCTGTATAACGCGAGAGGTGGGATCCCAAATAAAGACCTTCATTTGAGAGTGCGACCAGTCTACTTTGCTTAACTTATTTCTCCATAGAGTATTTTCCTCGATCGTCAAAGGACCTAAGCGCTTGATGGCGTAAGTTCCATCCGGATTTTCATGGGCGTGTACTAATACATTGCGCAGACGGAGCTGCTCGGCGCTGCCAATTTCTTTTGGGGTTAAGGTCGTTTTTCTTTCCAAATAATTGCTGGAGATCCACAAGCGGCTATCGAAAGCAAAAGCAACCGTTTGCAAAGCGCTGTCTTTGGCTTTCACCAACAGTTCCACAATGCTGTAAAACTCTAGCTTAGATTTTAACTGAGTTAAAGATAACGAATCTAACCAACTCTTGTTGGGCGAACTGAATTTCAACCAATCAAGCTTGGTGGGGTCCTCAATTTCAGGCCAGGGTAGTACCTTAGCAGCTCTAATTTCTTTGCGTTGAGGGGCATTCCCATAGGTCTGTTGTTGCGTTTGCAGCTCTTGTTGGTTTTGCTGGCGGTTGCGCTGTTTTGATTCCGCTTTTTGCTTGCTTGTAAGATGCATGGTTTGATTGATCCCGATCGATCCTGTCGAACCATCCGCGCAAATCGCACCCTCTTTTTTATCCAAGGCAACGGTAACAGGATTAAGCTTGGAAAAATAGGGGTGATTGGGTACTGCATCCAACATGTCTTTTACAGCAACTTTTTCCTCCCAAGTAAATAAAGTGCTTAAGGAGAACTTTTCCCACAGTTGTGTTGCAAGAAGCTCCAGAGCATCTTTAGCTGCTCTCTTTCCTTCCAGATGGCCAAACAGTTTGCGTGGATCTGTCTCAAGTGTTTGGATCAAAAGATCTTTGAATTCGATGAAGTATTCTCTAAATTGAGAATAATTTTCCGAAGTCTTGATCTGTTTATTTTCTACTGTGCACTCCACAACTGCTTTTAAGATATCCCGCGCTGCTTGATAGACGTTTTCTTCATCTTGCGCTTCGTTGAGCCCACACCAGGCAAATAGCTGATCCAGATTGATCTCTGCGTCCTTATCTTCTAACTTCAATTTCTTTTGAATCTGCTCTTTTACAGGTTGAATCGTTGCAAAGTGGAGCTTTTGTTGCTGTATTTCGATCGGCGTAGCGCCCATCGCCTGCAAGGTTTGCTGAAACTTTAAGCCGCGATTGCGTGAAGCCTCTTGCCCAATCCGGTAAAGCGGATGGTGGGGACCTACCGTACACAAAATATCCCCTAAGGGCATACTATTGGCTCCAAAGCCTTCGTTTTGACTAAAGTAATCGATACAAAATTCCTTTGGAACATTGGCAGTATCTGCCAAAACGGCTTCCCTAGTGCGCGCCTTCATCACATGCAACGTACCCTTACCCGTTACCGGATGGGGTTTAAAAAAGCGCACAGCTTTAATATCGGGCCGATTTTTCTCACAGAATTCCAAGATTTGAATAGCAACTTGTTCGTTGAGGATATTGGTCAAAAGTGCGCCCCCATCCATTAAGGCCTGAATCGGCGAACCATGTGAAAAATAAGTGCTTAAAATTTCCTTGAGCACATCGTTTGGTTTGACTGCTTTTAGCGTCTCTACAATACCTTTAGGGCATTTTCTGCGCATAATGTCAATTAACTCACCTAATGCCGTGGCATCATCCAAAACTTTTAAACGGGAGGGGTATTCGTAGGCATTATACGGGGTCGCAGTTGAGCTGAATTCTCGCAGATAGAGGCTGGAAAACAGCTGAGGGTTACCTAAAATGCTTTGTTTCCAAAAACGGATCTCTTTCCAAATGTTGAAACGGGTATAGAGCAAAGTCAAACGGGAACGGTTGACCGGCTTGTTCATCTCAGCGCGGATTTTTTCTAATGCACCTTTATCTCTGCTGAGCCGTTCTGGATCTTTAAAAATTTCAAGTGGAATCACATCTTTGAACGCCGCGTAAACTTCAGTTTCTTCAAAGAGGCAATTTTTCAAAGTAATTTCATCACACACTTTTTCTTTCAGTTGAACGATTAAACGCAGCACCTGATTCTCGTTGAGCCCCTTCGTGTTTAGATAGACAAAGGTTTTAACCAAAGTTTCATAAGGAAGCTGGATCATACTATTCGGCAATGCTCCGCCGCCGTTTCCCGGGCTGGGACGAACGAATTCCCCTTCATTGGGATTGTCATCTGGAGTGAACTTAACACCCGCCTGGCTGCGCAACTGGCTCTTCAGCAAGGAAGTCAAAATCCCTTTGACCATGGAAACTTTTTCATATAACTTGCCCTTTTCTTTCAGCCATGCAGGAACTTCATCGCTCTCATTGAGGATAAATGCTGCAATCGCTTTTAGCCGCTCGGAATCCTTTATTTTCAAAAATTGTTCCGTACACAGGTCTTTGACCACATCTTTTGTGAATGTTTTGTACTCTTCCTCATCCAGATAAACCAATGAATTTTCCTGCAATTTATTGCACAAGGCCGGATGATTAAAGACCAGGCGCATGGTCGTTTCGATCATTTTGTAATGACGTTTAGGAATCCCCTCATTTTCTCCTACAGGGAAACAGAAAAGCATGAGGCGCGCATAGGTTTCATGGGTTTCATCGGGAATGGCCAATAGTTCGAGAACTCTCAAATTGACCTTTGCAAGCAGCATGATTTGCCGTTCTGTGATGCCGCAGTGTTTATTTTTTTCATAAGAATAAGTCCAGTCACGCAGCAATAACCGCAAAGTTAAAGCTTCTTCTTTTGTAGTTTGAAATTTTTCTTTTTCCTGAACGGCCTGGTAAAACAAGATTAAAAGCCCTTCAAGAGTGTTTTCTGAAAGAGGTGTGTCGCGGTCAAAGGAAAGTGTGTGGGTGACTTTATTTAGAGCTTCACGCAATACCCGATGGGTTTGAGGCATCCCTTCACCCGCTATCGATTTAGGAAATACATAGACCGTGGTTTGTTCGCCGTTGCTGAGCAAGCCACCGAGAACGGGGTTAATTTGCGTTGTCTTACCCATCCCGGGATTCAAGATCGTCACGACACTTTCCTCAAGAGCATTTAAGGCATCTTTAATCTTACTGACCTGCCGATCCCACAAAAGCACTCCGGAGTTGGCTTGAAAGCGAAGCAGGGTGCCCATAAAATTGCGCAGGATATCGCTCGCCGATTTTTTGAAGTCCAAGGGGGTCTTGTTGCGCAACTCTACAGCTAATTTTTCGAGCAGCGCAAAACGCTTTTCGTCAGGAGTCCCTTTCGCAAGATTAAGAAGTGCTTCTGTTGTCTCCAACATCACTTTCATTTGATTGAGGCGGATTTTGGCATGATCGATACGCGCAAGCGCTAGCGCCAAAGTAGGGAGGATCTCATCGGTCAGATTGAGTGGCTTGCCAATAGCACCCAAAGTCTTCTTTTCAACGAGATCGTGTAAGAAATGGAGATCTATCGGCTTCAGTCCGGGGCGGTTGAATGCTCCTAAAAGTTCCTCTTCTTGTTTCCTGACTTGCTCTAAAGCGGTACTGTACGTTGAGCGCAGCGCGCATGCGACACCAACATAATCGACATTTTCATTTAGACGCACACTTACCCTAGGATTTTCTGCTTGTGCTTTGTAATAGTCGTTCAAACTTTTTTGGTTTTGGCGAAATTTTTCCTGTTCCAGCGGGGTAAACTGACCGGCAAGCTCAAACGGTTTCCATCCTTGAATTTTGTCAGAGGTGGAAAGCGGGGTAAATAAGTGTTTATAAACCTGGTCAAAAACTTGATTAAAGAAATCTTCTGCAGCCTGTAATTCATGATAGGCGACAGAGATCTCTTCTTTTTTGATTGGTTGCGAAATCACCGGATCAGAGGGTAAACTCTTCCAGGCGTTATAGGCTTTTTTGACATAGCCGGCTCCTGTCAAAATTTTCCATCCCAGAACGTCGCGTACGCCAAACGGTCTTTTAAAAAATCTGGCTAAAACTGCCTTGGTGGCGATTGTTCCGACTCCGGTAAAAGCATACATGGAATAACTTTGAGGAGCAATTGTTGCAACGGCAATGACAGGCGCATAGCTGAGTGCTTTTGTCAGCACTTTTTTCCCAAGATACGTTGCAGCATACTGCGCGAAAGTGGAAGCCATTGCATAATCTAGCCTGGAAGCTTGCTCTACGCCTTGCGCGGAGAAGGCTGTGGTGCCAGCTTGATTGTCTTTAACATAGCGTTTCCCTATGTTCATTAGGGCAACCGTTGCGCAGTTGACAATCGGTTGAAGAGTTGAACCGAGGGCAAGCCGGACAAGCTCGGTGTTAGGCAATGCCTTAACAACAGTGGTTGTGATTTTGGTGACAACTTGATTTGATTGACTGTAGAGGTTGTAACCACTCAATCCAGGGATTAATACCTTCTCACAGAAATGACTGAGAAGCCTCTTTTTATTATCCCAAGAAAAAAGAAATGCCAAGTCTTCATCACTCTTAAAAGCATATTTAAGCTGATCTACCCCATGAAAAATATGGGGAAGGGCTGTGGCAGCTTCCAGGTGTTTCATCAATACTTGCGTTTGCGGATCCCACCCCCCCTTGCGCAGTTGCATCAAACGGATCAATTTGTTCCGCGGCAATTCTGCATCGCTCCACAAATGCATATAGGGCCATTCTCCTACTGCGATGGCGTAATAGGTCAAATAGTCGCGCTTAAAGATCTCAGAGGTAATCTTTAGGGGATCTAAAACGGGATATTCTTGAATTTTCTGTTGAACGACCTTGCGCAACGTTTTCAACTGAAGGCCAGCATCATCGAAAATAAAGTTATCGCGCCAATATTCCAACACGGAAAGAAACTTTTGGAAATACCCCCCTTCTTTATCAAATGCGCCCGGAATTGTGTTTTCTCGGGCTTCTAGACCGAATCCGGCAGGCTGCACGCTGGGCTGATTTCCCCCCATCACAAACTCAGGAAGAGTTCCGTCTGCTTTCCATAGTTTTAAAACCCATTGAGCGATCTTAGGGAACCACGAAGGATGAATCCCTGCTTCTTGACGAATTTTGCGCAGACGTGTGGCGAAATTGGGGAGCACTCCTGTCTCATCCAAAATGTTTTCCCAACCCAGTTTATCGATCAAAGTCGCGGCGATCGGGGGCAGAATCTCTTTTGCCACCCTGTTGGCTTTTTTCTCAAAACACTTAAAGAGAAAATATTCCTGCTTGGGATTAATGGGGCGCCGAGGATCAGGTGCAAACTGGATATCGCGCAAATCTTTGAGGATGGCCGCGATGACTAGTCCTTCGATTTCCTGTTTCAACATGCTCGCTTTAGGAACACCGCGGATCTGTTGCGTCTCGGCAACCATGGCAAAAATGCGGCGGCGGTAGTGGGTAAATTCTTCTAGATCCTGCTGTAAAAAAACAAGGGGAACCAAATGGGACCAGATCTCTTCGGGAATTTGCTGACTGTTACAGAGCCATTCTAAGGCATGGAAATTTTCTTTCGTTTCTTGCTTACTGCCTTGCAAAATGCTTAAGACTAAGAGGTAAGCGACATTACATGGATCGTTGCTCCGCAGTTGAGAGACCCCATCCCTCTTTTGTAGATCGTAGACAGCGACCCCTGTCTGCACTTGAAATTGTTTGGGAGTATAAGAACTGAGATTCAACAACTGATTGAAGTAATCCCCTATGGAACCAAGCTGTTTAAAACCTCTCCAAGAAACCGCTGAGGCCCACTGGTTGTATGGAACGAGCACCTTTCTTTCGCGATTGCCATTTTCCAAAATCAAATAGGAGGCAATTCCGGAAAGAGCAGGATCGCGTTGAGTAGCAGCAATGGAAAATCCTGGGTATTCGACCGATTGTGCTTTCCCATCCACAACGTTGAAAGAAAGCTTATATTCGTCAATCTTGATGGTTTTAATGGCCGTATCACCTGCTACTGCCTCAACTTTCAATTGGCTGAGAGAAACAAATTTGGCCAATGGCTCAAGTCCTTTTTGAAAGGCCTCCAAGGGAAGTTTTTTGCTTGGTTTTTCATCCTTATTGCTTTCTTGCTCATTTAATAAAACGGCCTTAAGTTTCTGGTCAAAAATCGCTTTTTCCCCTTTGACCGTCTCCCAATGCGTGTACCCATCTTTTTTTCCCTGATATTTGTATGTTTTGCCACCGGTCTGATAGTGGACTTCAATTTGATACGTATCTTTAGTGCGCATGACTTGAATGTCGATTCCAGGAAGAGTGGATGAGCCAAAGTGGCCCGGCCGCTGTTCGTGGATAGTGGAAGCCAAGTACGCGCCAAAGAGGGGGGAAACTTGGGAAAAGACATATCGCTGCAAATCTAAAAGCTTATAACGAATTTCTCCTTCATGGATAACCTGTGAAGTCAGTAAATTGATCCTGAATGCGCCTTTCTCGAACTGAAGAGGGGCCTTCGTCTCTAGCCAACCTGTATTTTGCGAATCTTCAACCTGGTAACCCAACTTTAGGACCATCTGATCCATGAGGGCGTTACGTAAGTCTCGATCGGAGAAATAAGTTTTAAGGCGAGTCAGCCAGTTTTTGGTTTGTTCACCAAAATCTTTGGCAATGGAAGCAACGTCGTAGTTTCTATTTTTACCTTCTGTAACTGCTTCTGAAAAAGCTTTAGCCACCTGATCCGTATTTCCTTCGATCATCAAGTCAAGGACAGCCAGTTCCAATAAAGTCCTACAAGCTGATTTATTAGCTTTAGCTTTATCCCTATTTTCTCTAGCCATTTTGGCATAGGAAGGGAAAACTTTGGCGAAATTTGGATCGATTTGGTAACACAACCGCTTAACGCGAATGGCTAAGTGAAGCGGTTTAATGGCGGTTGGATCAAACGCTTTAGGATGCGCAATGTAAAAGGAGAAAAATTCAACAATTTGCCTAAGCCCGTCGGGCCTCGTCTTAATAAATTTTTCCAAAGCATGCGGTGCAAAGAAAGCGGTTTCCAGCCAATCGACCTGATACCTGTCTACGGTAACAAAAGCGGAATGTTTGAGCAAATAATCGAGAAGCAATCCCAAGCGCTCTTCGGGAACAGAATGGATCAGTTCCCGTTCTTGAACTTTGAAAGGCCTTTCTACGTAATCTGACTCCCATCGAAAACTCTCGTGACGTTGGCCTGTTAAAATCTCTTGCTCGGAGCGAGGATTTGGTACATCGTTTTTAAATTCGTTTCCTGCAAAAGTTGGGAAATGCCCACTTTGATAGAGCGCGTTTCGAAATTCAGGGATCTTTTCTCTGAACTCTTGATCGCAATCCCAACAATATTCAGGCTTTAAAAAAGATACGAGAGCATGATCACATCGTTTAAACTGCTTTTCTAAATTCTCTGATCTGTTTTTTAATCTCTTATAATCCGTATTTGCGCTTATCTCTTCTTTTATTTTAGCAGTAGCACCGAAACACAAGAAAGACAATTGCCTAATCTGAATCATTTCAGGGGGGCAGATGGTCTCGGGGATAGCGCCATAGAGCACATTCCCAAATAGGGCGTCGACAGGGCGATGTTGAAATCCTTCGAGAAATAAAACTCGCGCAATTTCATGGGGCTTGAGTTTAATGGAATAACCCTTAAGTAAAAGATCTTCCTGGGTCACCGTTTTGGCAAGCTCATCCAAAACGGAATTTTCCGTAGCGTTTGGTTCACCGTTCAGATAACTGAAGAGGGTTTCATCGGCTCTCTTATCTAATTCTTTGACCGGAGGGATTTTCTCCATATCAACGTCAGGCAAGAGATAATCAAAAAGTGCTTTTAATCTTTTTTGAAGTGTTAAATCCTCTATTCGAGTTCCCCAAGTGGCGTACCATTTTGCCAGGGGATAGGCATTTAACCGGGGGATGATTAGTTTCGATCTCAGAAGATTTGTTGCGGTGAAGGGAGCTAAAAACGCGGCCCCACCGGGTGTCCGTTTTGCGAGATGGAACATGATGGCATAGAGCGTGTAAAAAGACACAACCATGTCGCTTCTGTGCCCGTTTTTAAATGCATCAATAGAACTATCCCAAAGGTAAATTGCCGTTTGGTGGAGAAGCGCAATGCATTCTTTAGGATTTTCAACCTGATCCCAAAAACCCGGCTGATTCGCTTGGGGAATCTCAAGAGATTGAATGAAACGAACAAGTTCTTGTACGTCTCTAATTGAATTCCTCATAAGGGCTTTATTCAAAGAAGTGAAAAAGGCTAATACACTGCTCGGATCAAGTTTTAACTCTCCAACTTCCTTTAAATAATCATCTGGAAGAGTAACTCCCAACTCTAAATCGTAATATTCCCGCTTGGGCTTCGCTGAAGTTAAAACATGATCAAACTTGATTTCATTTTCTTTTTCTACAGGAGGTAGGGGAATTCGAAATTTTTCAGGTATATCGAGAGAAACAGGTGTTTCGCCTGAAAGATTTTCCTTAAGCCGTTTTATCCCTTGACGCAAGCCGTTAACCCCTTTTTCGAGTTCTTTTCCAGTCGGCGTCAAAAGCGCAATTTGCCAAATGGCCTTGAGGAAAGCCCTGGCCAAAACCAATCTAACCGTTGAAAGCGTTTCGCTCATCCATTTTTCAACAGCTGGGGGAAATAGATAAGGTAAATAGGTGATCAAAGGGCCGCGGACAGTATCGAGCAGCGTGCGGTATTGGATGGCGATGGCCGCAAAAAGGAACTCCAAAACGGATGTCATGAACGCCTTGTATAAGGCGAGGTAACTGGTTAATCCCCAGCCAAAATGCGCTTCCTGGTGTGCTTCTTGAATTTTTTTAGCAACGGGGATTGGTTCAGCGCTTTCCTTGGGTGCCACCTGACGTAAATTTTGCACGAGAAAATCGGCCAACTCCCCCACTTCTTCTCCAAAAGCCCAGTGAAGTGTACTCCGCCAGCGATCAAGACGCTCTACGGTGATTCCTGTTGAGTTTAGAAGTTGCTTCCAAAGATCTAGATCGAAAGAGCCGATGAGGTTGGCCACTTCCATCCCGTCCATCCGGCGATAGGAGGACTCGATCTCCTCCAGTGTCGCTTCAATTTGGAGAACCCTTTTTTGGCGTGCAGGATCCCCTTTCAAAAAGTGCAATTCGCTTTTCAAGGCATTGACCGCGCTCTCCACCTTGCGTTGATCAGCCGGATCGAGGAAGCGCAGCGCCTTCTCTGGTCCGGTTTGGAAAGAGCGGCAAAATTTTAAAAGGGCATTAAAACGGATTTCAAAATCTACTGTCCCTTTAGGATGCTTCTTAAAAAGGATATTTAAAGCCAGCTGCCAATGAGAAGCGGGTTTGCCTGTATCTCCCGCGATATCTTCGCTGGTGTTGGCAATGAGAGTTCCTTGCAGCGTTTGCAAGGGTCCTTGATAGATATCGCGCGCATGAGAGCCTGATTGAGGATTCCAAAGAGGCTCTAAATGACGACTGAGCAAACTGTGAATAAATGCAGGGCTCAGTTTTGCGGGATCAATATCTTTTAAACGGTAGGCCGCATAGGGGATATTGTTTACGGGATTGACCGGATGGAGATTAAGCGCGAGACCTGCAGTAAATAGTTCGAGGGAGTAGAGCCCATCTGCTTGCTTGCGCAATTCAATCCAAAGGGGGCCACTTGCTAAAATGCCTTCCAGCCCCAAAATTTGCAGCATTTCAGTAGGAAGCACCGTCGCGAGACCACTTTGGGTGGAAGTAAATCCTTGATTTAACGATTTTAAAGTTTTCTCCAGTTGCTTTTCTAAAACAGCCCCGATCCTTACTTCCAATTCTTTTAAAAGGGCAGCATCATTGGGCGTTTCCATTAAGCTTGCGCCATTCATGGCTAACCAGTGGACCGAATCTGCGGCAATTCCCTCTGGAAGCAATTTGCTCGCCGCACCAATTATCCCCCCTTGCAAATATTCGTTGAGGCTTTTTTCGATCACATCAGGCAGCAGGGCCGCGATGGATGGGGGGATCGACCTAGCTTCATTGCCAAAGAGTGGGGCAAGCTTTGAGGGATCCATCTGAAGGGTTCCCAGCTTCCCTTTTAAATCGACAGCCAGCCGGCTCAAGATTTTGGCCGCTATCCGTTTCGTTTCAAAGGGTTGGTCGCTGTCAAGCTCCTCCCGTAAAAAAGCCGGAAGATGTTGATAAAGCTTTTTGGGAAGTACTTTTAAAGAATTGGCCACACCATCCAAGGACAATTGCCGCGGACCATAACTCAACAGCAGGGAGTATTTCCCCTCGTTCAATAAACTCTTATGGATTTCGTGGCTTAATTCCTCGATTTTTTGATCCCGTTCTTCGGGGAACAAAGCAGGATTGCTAAAAAGGGCAGACTGGGTTTCATCTTCTTGAAGCGCTAAGCGCAACCGGTTGAGCCTCTCTTGCCAATCGGCAACGGCATAATCGCCATTTTGCAGTAAATAATTTTCTAAATAGTCAAGCGCTGCGAGGGGACTTGTGCGAAAGGGGTCTCCAAATAGCTGATCGAAGATCTCGGGGGACATGGGGAGCCGCTGATCATCAGGCACGCGGAGGAGAGACAGCAGGGCGCGCTCTTTTTTTTGCTCAGCCTTAATCTGCTTTGCCCTTTCTTCTTCTAATTCGGCATACGACTTGGCTTGGGTTTTCTTTTGCAATTCAGCCACTTGAGGATTATCTAAAACCTCAAGATAGGGCTGCGTTAACTTTGGCTTAGCTAGATGCTCATAAACCTGTTGATATCTTTGGGGAAGCTTTTCTTTAAAGTTGGGGGTAACTTTTACAAAATAGGTAGCCGCTTCCTGGAAGATTTCAAATACCTTTTGGCTATTCGCTAACTTTTGGGAAGGATTTTCCAAGAATTGAATAACCCTGCCTTTGAAAGAGGCGCGTTCGTATACTTCTTCGTTCCAAGTGCAATAGACGAACTTCTGGTCGATTTCTTGGCGCAAATCATCCGTCTTTAAGGCTTGCAGATAGGTTAGATATTTCGAATTTTGTATATTTGGCATAATTTAAGACTTAAATTATACCAAAAAATTGAATTAATTATCTATAAAAATATTGTTAATATTCGGTTAAGAATTGCTAGGGAACCGGTCTAAGGGACACAAGGGACGGAGGGGGCAGGGACACAAGGGACGCAAGGGACGGAGGGGGCAGGGACAGAAGAGACACAAGGGACGCAAGGGACACAAGGGACGCAAGGGACAAGGGACGCCCCCAGGGACAAAGGGACATCAGTTATGGACCGAAGCGTTGGAAGGAACTGCTAGATATCCATATCGTCCCTCGGCCTGTCCCTTGCGTCCCTTGTGTCCCTTGTGTCTCTTGCGTCCCTTCTGTCCCTTTGTCCCTCGGGCCGGTCCCTTCTGTCCCTTGTGTCCCTTCTGTCCCTTTGTCCCTTTGGCGGAAAACTCATTGCCTCAACCCCCTCCAAAGCCTTTATAATCAATGCTATCTGATTCTTCTTTTTGGACCCCTCAGAAGCTTCATTCTCAAGCCTCACTAAATTTTCGCGGCTACCGGCCACCATCAACAAGGGCAGCCCTTCTTTACGAGCGAGATCGATATTGAGGATGAGATCAGTAAAGTCGCTTTGTGTAGGGGCGATTCCTCCCAAAACAGCTGGTATGCGCGTAGCCTGTTGCCATCCTTTGGCAAAATCGACCAACATTTTCCCATGCGGGAACTCCACAACCGTCAATTGTTCCGGTAGGCATTGGGCATACAAATCTTTCACAAAGGGATCAAACACGCCGGGGAGAGGAGGTTCAAGCGCTTGGCGAATTTCGTCAACCCCACTACGACTAGGTGAACTGATAAATTTTTTCACTTGAGCAATGGCATTCGTGCAGCGATTCAGGGCGTGGTCATAGGCATTTAAGCGGTGCAATGCCAATTTTAATTGAAAAAGAAGCTCTTCGCCCTTGAGATAAAGAGGTTCTCTATTTAAGTTGCCCCAGTTTCCCTTATGGACAAAAAGATGGAGGTGATCCAAAGTGATTAAACGGGGAAGAAACGGATTGAAAATTTGCAGCAGTTTGTGTTCAAGCGCCTCTTTTTCCTGGGCCCATTGACTTGCTTGACTTTTCAATGCAACCCAAATTTCAATTGCAGGGATTGAGTTTGCAAGCTTGCCCTCGATCTCAGCGAAGAAAGCTTCAAAGGGAGCCTGAAAGGTTTCAGCTAAGGCAGGATCGTTGGGGCGTTTCTTTTGTTGAACGTGTGAAAGAGGGGAAACAGGCATACCCTTTAGGCGGTTCATTGCTTGAACGATCTGAACCCCTTTCCCAATTGCATTGATCACCGGAATCATCACCGTCGGTTTAGGGATGATCTGGCGCCAAGAGATCGGTTCTTGATTGCATAACGAAAGACCTATCCGGACACCAACAGTTCCCAGATAGCTTGCGGCGATCGATGTTGCAGGAGATGTTAAACCGGTATAATAGGCCACTGTACCTAGGGCACTTCCCGCAGCATCTACAGGAATTTTCTTCAAAATTTGCATAGCCCAGAGGGTAAGGCCGCTTTTAAGCGCTGAATTGCCTTGCCACCTGATCAAAGAGTTAAACAAACGTTCATTTGCCACTTGGGTAACCGGATTATTTTCCCCTACTAACCGCGTTGTGGATCTACTTATCGTTTGCCCTGCTACCCATGCAGCAAAATAAAATTTCATTATCGGTAGGACGGCCTTGCCTGCGTGCACCATTTGCATTCGCATTTGAAGGGCATTGGAAGGCTTATTTTTGCCTACCTGTTCATTTTTTAGAAATTGGAGGAATTCCTGGCGCTTATCAAAATGGATGGGATGGGCATTGGCCGCTTCCAGAACAAACAGCAAAAGGCGCTCGTAAGGTCTCTTCTCTTCGCGGTGTTGTTCTAACAAACGGCTCAACTGCGCTTTCTTTTCAGGACCGCACTCCCCACAAGCGATGGCATAATAAGTGAAGAAATATTTTTTCAAATGCTCATCGACGAATCCTTGAGAATCAAAAGGGGGATTTTCCACTAGTGTCGGATCCATTTTTTTTAAGAGAGGAGAAAAATCAAAGTGATCAAACAACATGTGAAAGATAAAACGCCCCACCGGATCAAAAATGCAGGGAGGGCTGTCTGAAACCGCTTGCAACAGGTCGATAAGTGCGCGTGTGTGGGGATCCCAGCCATTCCGGTGATCGCATAATAGGGTAGCTAATTTCTCATTTTTCTCTCCCCCTTGCTCGGCAATAGCGTAATAGCTAAAAAAATCCTTCTCTAAATGTTCTTGGCTAAAAACTAAAGAATCAAGGACGGGATTGGGGTTGATGCATGGTCTGGCATTGTCGATAATCCTTTGCCCTTTTAAATTTTGCAAAAGGGAACGGCGCGCTGCGGATAGGAATTCAAAAACGGAACGAGTATGCCCTCCATTGGTTTCATTAAAAAAAGCCTCAGTAGATACGGATGAACCAACTGAACCCATGTTAGGCAGTGCGAATGGAGCTTTCAACGCTTCGAAAACGATTCCTCTAGCCTGGCTGGCGCGCGTTGTTTCATGCCCGCACCTTTTTCGCATCGTATTTATCTCTTGAGCAAGCGCCGGGGACAGGAGGAAATGCTCGACGAAATCAGCCCCGCCCTCCTCTAAAAGAAAGGATTTTCCGCTTCCGATCCCCGCGTCGATCCTGTCCTTAATCCAGCCTAACATTCTAGAAAAGCGCCCTTCAGGTGTATTTGGAGAGTCATCAGCTTCAACCGGTCCTACCTCTTCAGTATGCACTGCAACGCCACCCGGTTCCACTTCTTCAACACGCCGTTTCTTCGGTGGCTTCCATTGCGGAAGGCTCTTATGGAATTGCTCTTTGAAGCAATGGAACATCCCTTCGACAAAAAATTCGGCAAGAAGTTTTTTTTCATCGTCGCTTACTTGGAGGCGTGGATTTTTTTGTTCAATAATCCAGTTCAAATCATGATAAGCTAGCCCAATTGCTATCTTCGTTAGCGCGGTGTCCTTCCATTTAGGCTCACCAAAAATGCTGCGATTTTTTTGGAGGTGGGCGATCAGGCGGATCCGATAGAAAGCCATCATCTCGGTTCTAAATTGCTGCTTTAAATACGGAATTTTTCCTTGAAATGCCCAGCTAAGAACAAAAACACTTTCCCAAGCCCTTGTAAATCCATTTTTCCCATTTTGAGACTGTTGAAAAGTGGCTTCCATCAAGTTTTGCCAGAGGCGGGAGAGTTCCGGGGAATCCTCTTCTTTCAAAAGTTCTAAAACCAAAAGGTAAACCAATGCATCGGGTTCTGAACTACTTAGCCTTCCATCCGCTTGGAGATCGTAAACAAAAAGGGGGGATTCGTGCGCACTAGAGGTTTTGTGTGACTCACTTTTGTAGATATCTACGAAGTTTGCAAGCTTATTTGCCTGTACATGGATGTAAAGGCTACTTTGATCGAGGGCTGTTTCTGCCAAAGGCCCTAAGTATTTTAAGCCTCGCCAAGCTAACGCGTGGAAATAACGATCCCCCTCCATTGCAACTTTAGAACCTTGTGGTCCTTCTAAGATTAAATAGCCCCCATGTCCTTGTAATGAATCTAATTTCTGCCCCTGAGCGGCCCTATAACCAGGAAAATGGGTTTTACCCAATGTTATCTTTTCGGCATCTTCATCCACAGCAAAAGAGACTTGATGGCGCTGACTAGAACCAAAAGCCAACTGACGATTGACCTGCTGGAGACCTTTTTTAAGTTCCCGCGCTTCTAGATAGGCTATTTTCACAGCAAGTTGTCCAACCGTCCTGGCAATCCACTCGAGCAAGCTATTGATCCCTTCTAATAAACTGGGCGAAAGCAGTCGGGTAGCCAAACGATAAGCCATGGGCAAGCTCCACAACCGATACCATCCGCCGCAGCTAAAGCCCGCCGCCGCCATTCCAATGGCTAAAATATTTTTAGCAAAATCGCTGTAGAGTTCTGTATAGGTATTAAAGTTCCATCCATAGGGCGCAGGCTGGGGCACTTCCTGAGGACTAGGAAAGGGTAGATTTTGACAACCTGAGACCAAATGGTCAGCCAAATCCCCAAGCTCGTCCCCTAAATGCGCCCGTAAACGTCCGCGCCACTGATCCAACTTTTCTTGAGTGATTCCCCCTTTTGCAAGGGCTTGGCGCAGTTTGCCTTCGATCCCTTCCTGGTAAATCTCATTTTGCAAGGAATTTTCTTGCTTTTGGTTATCTTTCTCCAAAAGTGCCATCCCAATCTCTTGAAGGGTGACCTCATAGGATTTACGCTCTTTTTCAGAAAGGGTTGCCATCCCGGCAACCTCTTTGGAAAGAGAGCGGTACGCATTGTTTGCTAAGGCATGCAGTGCGGGATCGGTCAGTTCGAGTTTCTTTTGCCCATTGAGTTGTTTAGATAATTGAAAACATAGGATTTCAAATTTCAACGCCAAAAGTTTTTCAGGGGGCAATAGGAGGGAAGCGCCCAATTGTGCGATCGTTCTTAGTGGGGCCGTCTCAACGGGATCTTCAGGGCCATTGTGTTCTGGTTTGCCCCCTAAACGCTCAATGGTATCGTAAAAATCTTTCAAGCTAAGAACGCGCCGTGCGTCCCATAGCCCATCGTGATGCCTTTTCAGATGATGAAAAAAGAAAGCAGGTGTTAATTTCTCCAGAGAAATTTGGGTGAAACGCTTCAAGCGATATTTCTGCCTTGTGGCAGGATTCTGCAAATGTGTCTGCAACAAGCCAGTGGTGTAAACTTCTAAGGCTATCCCATCTTCCCTCTTTTCAAATTCTAGCCAGATAGGGCCTTGCGCAAGCAGGGGGTCGATTCCAAACAATTCGATTAAAGCAGGGGGGATAGAGGTGCGCAAATCCTCCCCCAGTTGATCGATCCCAGACCACCCCTGGTCTCCCTTAAAGCGCATGAAACGGCGCTGGATCCATTCAACCACCATCGGTTCCAATTCACTAGTGATCACATCTCGCTCTGCTGAAAGAGCCACACCCCCGACTTCCGATACTTTGACCAGGTTAGGATTTAAGTTACCCAAAATTCCCAATTGAAGCTTGTTTTCGAGGTCTTTGAAGACAGCGTCAGGAAGGAATGCTTTCAATCCTGTATTCAGTGTCCGTCGTGGATCGGCATAAAGAAGGGGGGATTCTGGATCTAATTTTAAATAGCTCTGGATTTGAGCTTTTTGGCTATCAGCAAGCTTTTGTAAACGGGACACAATTAATCGATAGAGAGCCCGGGCAAAATTCTCTGGGTTGGCATAAGAATGCTCTTGGAATAGCTTGAGAAGATCGCTGCAACCATTTTCTTGGGCCCACTCCTCGAGAAAGTGGAGCGGCAGGGTCTGTAAAGTCTGGCAAAAACTAAAAAAATTGATTTTGCGCAATCCATAGCTGCTGACAGTTGAAAACCGTTGTCCCTGCTTTAAATTTTCGATCCCCGTTACAAGGCGATCGGCCTCCTTAGCAAGCACTTGATTCCGCTCTTGTTCTGGCAAAGGGATGCCGGCGCAAACTAGCTCTTCATTGAGCTTTTGTTCTTGCGCCAGCGTTTTTTTGACCCTTTCAAATTTTACATCCCATCCGACCGGCTTGCGCTTCAAGAAAGCTTCGATGACCTTAAGAAAATCGAGATTCTTGGGCTCTTTCAAACCAAAAAAGGTGTGGGCGGTTTCCAGCGTATAGGTTTTGCCTTCATAAGAATGATGGAGCAAGGAAGAGGGAAGAGCGTCAACGTGTTCCCCTTCCACTTGCGGCTGAACCTGTTCTGGCTGTAATAGAGCTTGTTCAACTCTCATAGCCTTTTGTCTGACGGCCTCTTTTGCTTCAACTTGGGCTTGCAAAAGCGTTTCGATTTCTGGAGGATTGGCTACTCTGCGCTTCTGGGCGGTCTCAATTTCTTGAGCTAACTCTTCCATTAGGCTTAAGGCAAGGCTGGGGGTTAATACCCGATCAAAGGGGGTCTTTTCCTCTTGGCAGGTTACTAGGGCCTGGGCAAACGCTTGCCGCAGTTTCTCTTTAAACGGAATCGTTTCGTAGCTTTTTTGTAAAAGATTCGCCAGCCTACCTTGGATCGTATTTCTACGGCAAACTCCTCCTTGCGAGGGATCCCAGACAAAAGCTTTTTCGATCAATACGGAAGCAGGCAACGAAGGTTGAGCGGAACTTTCTTCGGATAGATTTCTTAATAAATCTATGGGGGTCATTTATATACTTATAATTATAAAATGCTTACCATAGCATAATTTACTTTATTAGACAAATCGGGGAACGGGTACCAGAATATCATTCCCTTTAAATCTTCCATTTTCAACGCAGAGCCGCAGAGAGTGATCAACATTTACTGTCTTGTGGATTCAGTTCCCTCTGCGCCTCCCCGTCATTGCATCTCTCTGCGTTAATATCGTCCTCGGCGCGAATTGAACGCGCGACCTGCTGCTTAGGAGGCAACCGCTCTATCCACTGAGCTACGAGGACATTAAATCTGCAGGAAGGAATTGTATTATACTGATTTTTGCTTATAGTGGATAGAAAAAGGAAGCATTATGGCAGCAACACAACAAGCAGACATTGGTTTAATTGGGCTAGCGGTGATGGGGCAAAACTTGGCCCTCAATATGAACGATCATGGATTCATCGTAGCAGTTTTTAACCGCACAACCTCTAAAGTCGATGAGTTTTTAGAAGGGCCCGCTAAAGGGAATAAGATCATCGGGACCCATTCGATCAAAGAATTGTGTCAATCGCTTAAACGCCCCCGTCGCATCATGCTGATGGTAAAAGCAGGAGCTCCAGTGGATGAATCGATCGCCCAATGTCTCCCCTATCTCGAAAAGGGGGACATTCTCATCGATGGGGGCAATAGCTTATTTACCGACACCAATCGGCGGATGAAAGAATTAAATGAGAAAGGGATTTTATTCATCGGCACCGGCATTTCCGGTGGTGAAGAAGGAGCTCGCCATGGACCTTCAATCATGCCCGGTGGCAATCCGGAAGCTTGGCCTCACGTGAAAGATATCTTTCAGAAAATCGCTGCCAAAGTCGACAACGGCGAGCCTTGTTGTGACTGGGTGGGAGAGGCTGGCGCAGGCCACTATGTGAAAATGGTGCATAATGGGATCGAATATGGAGATATGCAGCTGATAGGGGAAGCGTATAGCCTTCTCAAAAATGCTTTAGGGCTCGATGCCAAAAAACTGGAAGAAGTTTTCTACGCCTGGAACAAAGGGGAGCTCGACAGCTATTTGATCGAAATCACCGCTAATATCTTCAAACACCAAGATCAAGATGGCAAACCGCTCGTCGATAAAATTTTAGATGTCGCCGGCCAAAAAGGGACGGGGAAATGGACAGTGATCAATGCCCTTGATTTAGGCATGCCCCTGACCTTGATTGGCGAAGCGGTGTTTGCCCGCTGCCTATCGGCATTGAAAGATGAGCGCGTGGCCGCGAGCAAAGCCTTAAAAGGCCCTCACGATAAATTCAAAGGGGATCTCCCCACATTCTCAGAACAGATCCGCCATGCGCTGTATGCCTCCAAAATCATTAGCTATACCCAAGGGTTTATGCTGATGCGGCAAGCCGCTGAAGAATACAAATGGAAATTGAATTACGGAGCGGTGGCTCTTATGTGGCGGGGGGGGTGTATCATCCGTAGCAAATTCTTGGGCAAAATCAAAGAAGCCTACGACCACGATCCCAATTTGAAAAACCTGCTGATGGCTCCTTTTTTCCAAGGGGAGATCCAAAAGTCTCAAGGGGGATGGCGCCAAGTGATCTCCCAAGCCGCTTTGCTGGGAATCGCGACTCCTTGCTTCAGCAGCGCCCTCTCTTTTTACGATGGTTATCGCACCGAGCGGTTGCCCGCCAATCTGCTGCAAGCGCAGCGCGATTACTTTGGCGCGCATACCTACGAGCGGATCGATGCCCCCCGCGGTAAGTTTTTTCACACCAACTGGACAGGCACTGGCGGTAAGGTGAGTTCAACTTCGTATAATGCCTAAAAGATCAACGCAGGGCCGCAGAGTCGCTAAGACGCAGAGGAAACTCCTAATTTTTTCTCTGCGCCTCCCCGTCTTTGTGTTTGAAAATGAAGGATATGGAGCGGCAAGATTAAGGAGGCGAGCCTACCGCTCCATCGCGATACCATTCTTCCAGCGCGACGATGGCCTTGTGCACCTCTCGCACCATCGCCTCTTGCCCTTCTTTCTTGGGCATGGTCAGGAACGGTTCGCACGGAATGGGTGATCCAAACACGCACGCAGTTCGCCCAAATAGGCGGGGAAAGCGGCGGTTCCTTTCCCAGATGGAATAAGTCCCATCGATATAGGTTGGAATGATCGGACAGTGGTTGCGGAAAGCCAACATCGCAATACCCGGTTTGAACGGGCCCAACTTCCCATCTGGGGTACGATGCCCTTCCGGAAAAATCACCACTTTTTGGCCACTTTTCAACAAACCACAAATCAATTTAAACGATTCCAAACTCTCAGCGCCCTGAACGGGAAAAGTTTTTAAACGGCGCAAGCAAGGACCGAGTACTGAATTAAAGAGGCTGGCGCGCGCTAAAAAAGAAACATCATCGCCTGCGGAAATCGCAATGATCGGGGGATCCCAAAATGAGGCGTGATTAGGCGCAATGATGGCGGCCCCAGAAGCCAAATGCTCTTGACCATATGTTTTATGGCGGTAAAAGAGCTTGAAAAGCCCGCTGAAGAAAGTTTTTGTGGTCCAGTAAAAATTCATGCGAAAATCATGTTTTAGGGCGGCGCGTTTTTAATGAATCCTTGTACTCCAACACTTCCAACACAATTTCAGGGATGGTTTTATCGGAAGTATCCACCACAAACGCGCCTGGCGCTTCCTTGAGCGGAGAAATTTCCCGATTCATATCATAGGCATCGCGTTGATTGATCTCTTGCAGGGTTTGCTCAAGAGTTAGGTTGGTCGATTCTTCCGGATACTTGAGTTTGAGCTCATCGAAACGGCGCTTGGCGCGCACTTCGGGACGCCCTTTGAGAAAGACTTTAATCTCCGCATTGGGGAATACAACCGTCCCCATGTCGCGGCCTTCGACGACGCAATTCACCCCTTCGCCCAGTTCCCGTTGTAAAGTCACTAGTTTTTCCCGCACCTCTTTGAT
>Ga0153954_1000721_pt1 | contig 23196 bp, 22 predicted proteins | sample TSFL038MetaG_FD_102277 | JGI IMG/M metagenome (GOLD analysis project Ga0153954, IMG submission 102277) | Attine ant fungus gardens microbial communities from Florida, USA - TSFL038 MetaG | ecosystem: Host-associated > Fungi > Mycelium > Unclassified | place: USA: Florida, Wekiwa Springs State... | reverse complement strand
GATCAAGCGCCTGCAGACGGTCGCGCTCGCAATCGGCGACGATCCGCTCGCGAGGCAAGAAGAGATCGAAGCGACGGCCGGCGCCTATTCGGGGGAACGCCCGTTCGGCCGCGCGGCCAACCTACCCTCGACAAGGCCCCGCAAGCCCACCGACGCCGACATGGGACCCCACAATTGGGGCGGCGGCGAAGCTCGGCCCAAGGGCGGGATGCGGGGCAAGGGACGGAGGAGGTGACCCTCATCCCGAGATTGTTGAGCGGAAAATTGTCGTTGATGCACGTGTCACCATAATCCGTGCGTAATCTGTGTCACCGTAACCTCTCTTCTTGACTGCTGCTTGTTAGTATATTAAAACGATAGAGTAAGTGTTATTATTATGCGGAGATCGGGTTATGGCGAGTTCAGAATCGCAAGCTCTTTCGGACCTCTACAAGGGGTGGGTCGCCACGCTGGCGGCAAATCCAGACTGGCCGATCGAAAAGGTGCGAACCCTATTCGAGCACTGGGGCGACGTCACCGGGGAACCAGGAGGCGTCGACTACACCGAGGTCGATGCCGGCGGCGTGCCGGCGCTGTGGGCGATCCCGAAGGGCGCTTCGCCCGACCACGTCCTACAGGCGACGCATGGAGGCGGATATGTCGTCGGCTCGCGCTATAGCCACCGGAAACTGTTCGGCCACATTGCCAAGGCGACCGGCGTGCGCGCCCTCATACTCGACTACCGTCGCGCGCCGGAACATCTGCACCCGGCGCCGGTCGAGGATGCGGTGAAGGCGTACCGCTGGCTGCTCGGCCAAGGATACAAGCCGCAGAACATCGGCCTTGTCGGTGACTCCGCGGGCGGCGCCCTCACGGTGACGACCCTCCTGCTGTTGCGCGAACGCGGGTTGCCGCTGCCGGCCGCGAGCGCGCCGCTGTCACCTTGGTCCGATCTTGCGGCGACCGGCCGGTCGAATGCGGAAAACGAGGCGCGCGATCATTTCGTAAAACGCCACCTCGCGGCGAATCTTTCCGCTGTCTATCTCGGCGACAAGGGCGATTCTCCTGCCCGCCGCGATCCGCTCGCAAGCCCCCTCTACGCGGACTTTCGCGGCTTGCCGCCGCTGTACATACAGGTCGGCGGCGATGAAGCGCTGCTAGACGACGCCTCGCGCCTCGCGGATGCCGCCCGCGCAGCAGGCGTCGACGTCATATACGAGGTCTGGCCCGAGCAGCAGCACGTCTTCCACTTCCTCGCCGGCACAGCGCCCGAGGCCGACGACGCGATTGCAAAACTGGCGAAGTTTTTCCGGGGCCGTTTCTCTCTGAATGCCGCGGCGGCGTAAGGCCGGTCGTCGGAACGGGCAGCATCGACCCCATGCATCCGGAAAGCCCCAGCCCCGCCGGGGCTTTCGCGCCTTGCGAAAGGCGCGGGATTACGGGGATTACGGTGACGGATTGCGTGACCGATTACGGTGACGCTGGCATATTTACATGTCATGTCAACTCGACGCCCAACCTTAAGAATTCGGGGAGCATCTCAATGTTCCCGATTGGCAGGTTCGTAGTTCAGAGCTTCCTCACCATGTGACCCAGCGCGGCAATCGGCGCGAACCGGAGTTCCTTTCCGACGCGAATTACGCGCTCTACCGCGACCTTCATCGCGAGGCCTGCGCGCGCGAGACCGTCGCCGTATGGGGGCGGCGGGTAGGCTCGGCCTAAGGCCGGGATGCGGGGCAGGGGACGGAGAAGCGGTAGCTAAGGCATGTGTCTTAGCTTCGCGATACGACGCTCGGCTAAAACCCGTCGTCGCTCATTCGGACCCCGCGCCTCAACTCCGCTCGCGCCCGGTTCAGATAGGCAGCGCGCAAGGGGTCATCCACCACGCTCTTTATCCCTTGAGGATTGATGTGCGGGTCCTCGGTGTCCCAAAGCAGGCCATCCTCGTGCGCGAGGGCTTTCGCCTTCGCCACAACCTCGTTTTCACTCGGCTCGGTCATCGAAAATACCTCCGTCCGGTCAACGCGGCGGGCCGAGCCGGGTTCCGAAAGGCGAGATCATCGGGGTTCGGTTTTCTGTGAGACGACGGGCGATTGACGAAAAGCAGAAATTGCGCTAAGCTTGCCTGGTGAATAATTCTGCGCATCCGCATGACCTAGACCGCCGCGGCCTCCCTTCCGCCGCTGCCCTATGGGCCAAAGGGCGCGCGAAATTCCGTCCGCGGAGAATCGCCGCGTAACCCATTGAAAAGTCTCGATTCGGACGAGAGAATCCAAGGAAATCCAAGCTTTTCCAAGCGCCGGAATCCTTGGATCTTGCGGGCAAACGCCGCGTTTCAAGAAAACCCAAACGGGCGGTTGATAGCAGGGCCTTTCTAGGATTAGACGGCCCTTTGCCACTGACGGCGGGGGCTACGATGATGGACCTTCCGACGGCCGGGACGCCACGCTTCGCGACGCTTGCAGCCCATCGGCTCTGGCTCCTCGACAACGCCCGCGCGCTCTTCGACTTCTTCCAGCGTCCTTCGTTCAATCCGGCCGGCGGCTTCTTCGCGCTCGATGACAATGCGCGGCCGCTTCCGCCGAAGCCTGGACATGAAGGCGCCAACCGGCAGGTGCACGAAACCTCGCGCATGGTGCACGCCTTCGCCATCGCTCATCTGCTTGGGACTCCCGGCGCCGCCCGCATCGTCGATCATGGGCTCGCCTTCCTATGGGAGCGGATGCGCGACGCGCGGCACGGCGGCTATTTCTGGGGCGTGGACGACGAGAAGCCCACCAACGCGACGAAGCAGGCCTATGGCCACGCCTTCGTCCTGCTCGCCGCCTCGTCCGCGATGTGCGTCGGGCATCCTGACGCGCCGCGTCTTCTCGCCGACGTGACGCAGGTGATCGAGCAACGGTTCTGGGACAAAGCCGCGGGCGCGACCACCGAGGAATACAATGCCGACTGGTCGCCGATGGGAGCGTATCGCGGGCAGAACTCCAACATGCATCTCACCGAAGCGTTGATGGCCGCCTTCGAGGCGACAGGCGAACGCTTCTATCTCGACAAGGCGGAGAGCATCGCCTCGTTGATCATCGACCGCCACGCGCGCAACGAAGGCTGGCGGGTGGCCGAGCATTTCACGGAAGGCTGGGAAGTCGACCGGGCCTACAAGGGCGATCCGATGTTCCGCCCGAGCGGGACGACGCCCGGACACGCGCTCGAATGGAGCCGCCTGCTCGTCCAGCTCTGGGAGCTTCAAGGGCGAAGCAAAGGCTGGATGATCGAAGCCGCGACGGGACTCTTCCGCAAGACCGTGTCGATCGGCTGGGATCAGGAGCTCGGCGGCTTCTATTACACGCTCGACTGGAGCGACCGGCCGGATCAAGCCGACCGTTTTTGGTGGCCTTTGGCGGAGGGCGTCGGCGCCGCCGCGGCGCTCGGCTCGGTCAACCCCGAGGACCCGCTTTATGAAGAATGGTACCGGCGGATCTGGAGCTTTGTTGCGACGCACGTGATCGATGCGAAGGGCGGCTGGCGGCCCGAGCTCGACGGCGAGCTTCGTCCTGTTTCGCGCGTTTTCGAAGGCCGCCCCGACATCTACCACGCCGTCCAGGCCTGCCTCATCCCCCTTTTTCCCGCGGACGGCAGTCTCACGCGGCAGCTCAACCGCGACGGCCTCAAACTGTAGAGCAAATTGCGTTTGGGTCGAACCGTGATCGTCATCGCGAGCGAAGCGACGCGGTCCAGGGACCGTAGGGCGCCCTGCGGCTCCTGGATCGCCGCGTCGCCATAGCCCGTCGAAAGACGGGCGTGGCGACGCCCTATGGCTCCTCGCGATGACGATTCCATCCGAACGCAGTTCGCTCTAGTCGCGCTTGCCGCGCTCGCGGCGAGCGTCCCTGCGGCCACGCGGCGGAGCTTGAGCGATCTACAACGTTTCTTTGCGTGCGGCCCGCGGGTCGTCTTGCGTCAGCGCGAATGGCGCCGTCCCGCCTGCCTCTTCGCCCCACCAGGTGATCAGCCGCGCGCCGCGCTGGTCGCGCGCGTAGATCCACAGCCAGTTGAGCGCGACGCTCACCCGATTGCGCACCCCGATCAGAAAGTAGATGTGGGCGAGGCCCCAGAGCCACCAGGCGAGCGCGCCTTTGAGCTTGATCCAGCCGAAGTCGATCACCGCGCGCCGCTTGCCGATGGTGGCGAGGTCGCCGGCGTGTTTGTAGAGGAAGGGCGGCGGCTGAGGCGCGCCGCTGAGCCGGGCCCGGATGACCTTGGCGACATAGGCGCCCTCCTGTTTCGCCGCGGGGGCGATGCCGGGGACGGGCCGCCCGTCCGGACGCAGGACAATCGCCGCATCGCCGATCGCAAAAATCTCCGGACGCCCCGGGACCGTCAGGTCGGGTTCAACTTGAAGCCTGCCAACCTTGTCCGCCGGAGCGTCGAGCCATTGGGCGGCGGGCGACGACTGCACGCCCGCCGCCCAGAGGATCGTCGCGGCTCGCAGCGTCTCCCCGCCGAAGACGACCCCATTCGCGTTGCATTCCGAGACCGGCTGGCCGAGCATGACTTCGACGCCGAGTTGCTCGAGCTCATGTCTGGCGTAGGCGGAAAGGTCCTCGGCGAAAGCCGGAAGGATTCGCGGACCCGCCTCGATCAGCACGATGCGCGTCATGCGGGTGTCGATGTGGCGAAACTCGCCGGGCAGGGTGTCGCGCGCGAGTTCGGCGATCGCGCCGGCGAGTTCGACGCCCGTCGGGCCGCCGCCCACGATGACGAATGTCAACAGCGCCGAACGTTTCCGCTCGTCGGATTCCCGCTCCGCTTCCTCAAAGGCGAGGAGGATGCGGCCGCGTATGGTGGTTGCGTCTTCGAGCGTCTTGAGGCCCGGCGCGAACGGCTCCCAATCGTCATGGCCGAAATAGGCGTGTCGCGCTCCCGTCGCCAGCACGAGCGTGTCGTAGCCAAGCGTCGAGCCGTCATCGAGATTGAGTTCATGCGCCTCTTTGTCGATGGATTCGACGGAGGCGAGCAGAGTCGTCACGTCCGAGCGGCGGCGAAAGAGATGCCGGGTCGGCCAGGCGATCTCCGAAGGAGCGAGCGACGCCGTCGCCGCCTGATAGAGGAGCGGCTGGAACAAATGATGGTTGCGCCGATCGACGATCGTGATGCGGACCGGAGCCCCGGCGAGCCGGTGAACAGCCTCAAGGCCGCCAAATCCGGCGCCGACCACAACGATGTGATGAGCGTTCATTGTCGCATCCCCGGCGGTCAATCGGAGGATTGACCGCCTCACTGGAATATAAGGCGCCGCGGACGGGGCGGAACCCGGGAGCAAGTCCCTGCCGCATGGCGACAACGCGGATTTTGCATGATACGGGATGCCCTCCGCTCGGCCGGCGACGGCTGCCTTCCTCTCAATCTGGAACCCATGCCATGCGGCGCTATCGGATCGCGGTCATTCCTGGCGACGGCATCGGCGTGGAGGTCATTCCGGCTGGCCTCGAGGTGTTGAAGGCGGTCGCCGAGCGCGACGGCGGGATCGAGTGGAGCTTTGACGAGTTCGATTGGGGGTCGGACTATTACCGCCGGACAGGCCTCATGATGCCGCCGGACGGCCGCGACCATATCAAGGACCATGACGCGATCTATTTCGGCGCCGTCGGGTCGCCGGACGTGCCTGATCACATCACCCTTTGGGGCTTGCGACTCGCGATCTGCCAGCCGTTCGACCAATACGCCAACGTCCGTCCGGCGCGCGTCTTGCCGGGAATCGTCAGTCCATTGCGGCACGTCAGCGGCCCGGAGCTCGATTGGGTGATCGTGCGCGAAAATTCGGAGGGCGAATATGCGGGCGTCGGCGGGCGCGCCCATAAAGGCTTGCCATTGGAAGTTGCGACCGACGTCTCGATGATGACCCGCGCCGGGGTCGAGCGCATCTTCCGCTTCGCCTTCGCGCTCGCCCGCTCGCGCCCGCGCAAGCTCTTGACCATCGTCACAAAATCGAACGCGCAGCGCCACGCCATGGTGATGTGGGACGAGATCGGCGCGGAAGTCGCGCGCGAGTTTCCGGATGTGAAGCACGACAAGATGCTGGTCGACGCGATGACGATGCGCATGACGCTCAAGCCCGAGACCCTCGACACGATTGTCGCGTCGAACCTGCACGCCGACATCTTGTCCGATCTCGCCGCGGCGCTCGCGGGTTCGCTCGGCATCGCGCCGACCGCGAATCTGAACCCGGAGCGGACATATCCGTCGATGTTCGAGCCCATTCACGGCTCGGCGTTCGACATCGTCGGCAAGGGGATAGCCAATCCGGTCGGCTCGTTCTGGACCGGGGCGATGATGCTCGAGCATCTGGGCGAGAAGGCCGCGGCGGATCGCCTGATGCGCGCCATCGAGCGCGTGACCGCCGACCCATCGCTGCACACGCCCGACCTTGGCGGCAAGGCGAACACACGCGAGGTCACAGACGCGACGATTGCGGCGATTAAGGGGGACAACGTCTAATACGACGTTCGGTTGAACGGTTCGTCGACTTGCGGATAGTCCCCCGTCATCGCGAGGAGGCCGAAGGCCGACGCGGCGATCCAGAGGGCGAACGCGGCGTTCCATGGCGTCTGGATCGCCACGCCCCTGCGGGGCTCGCGATGACGGCGAACCTTCACCCGAATTCCGTCTGAGCGCGTCCGTTGCGCGCGCTTAGAGGATCAAGGCGCTTTCACGCAACGCTCGACCGAAAAGACGCATTCCTGGCCGATCGGGAATGCGCTGCCGTCGACCGCAGTGTAGCCGACCTGGCTGACCTTGGCGTTGGTCATGACCATGACGACGTCGCAGCCGCCGCCGAACGTGAAAGGGACAACATTGGTGTTGAGGCCGATCGCCCATTGCGGGCCATAGCCGCGCATCTTGCCGCCCGTGTAGGTCCAGATCTCGGTCGCCTGGCCTGACGGAACACGGCTCGCGGGTTGACCGAAGCATGCGAGAATGTCTCGTTTCGAGAGGCCGATCATCGACTGCTGAGCGACCTGGTCTGTTTCGAGCGGCTGGCAGCCGCCAAGCGCCAGTGCGCCGACGAGGCCCAGCGCCGCGATCGATTTCCTCAACTGGCGCCCCCGATGTTTGCGACGCGTTGGTCCCCTTTGGACGTTGGCGCAACGGGGCCGGTTTGACAATGCGCGCTGCGATCAACTCGGCGTTGGATCGTGAGCCTGAAAGATCGTGATCTTCGTGTCACCATAGACCCGTTCGTCGACGCGCGCGAGGCTGGCCGACGCGTCGATCTCGGCCTTGGCGTCTTCCTCAACGACGCAGAGCGCGTTCGGCTCGAGCCAGCCGCCGGCGAGGAGCGCGGCGAGCGCCGGCCCCGCGAGACCCTGTCCGTAGGGTGGATCGACGAAAGCGAGCGCGAAAGGGCCGCCCCCCGGCGCCGCGCCGAGCTTCGTCGCGTCGGCGCGCCAGATGCGCGTCACGCCGCCGAGCGCCAACGCCTCGACATTGGCGCGCAGAAGCGCCCGCGCCTCTGCGCCGTTGTCGACGAACAGAGCTAATCGCGCGCCGCGCGAAAGGGCCTCGATCGCCAGCGCGCCCGTGCCCGCGAACAGGTCGACCACGCGCGCGTCCTCGATGCAGCCCGGGAACCGGTGCTCGAGAATATCGAAGATCGACTCGCGCAGGCGCTCCGAAGTCGGACGAATGGCCCGCGATGACGGCGTTACGAGCGTGCGGCCCTTAAGGCGGCCGCCGACGATGCGCATGGATCACGGCTTTCGCGGCGGGCGGCGTGGGCCGGCGCCCTTCGGCGGTCCCTTTCCGGGTGGGCGCGGGCCCCGCCCGGGTCCGGAGCGATCGCGCGGCGGCCCGCCTTCTTTGTGAGACCCGCGCGCGGGTCCTTGCGATCGATCGCGATCACGGCCCTCCGCGCGGCGCGGCTTGAAGTCGGAGCGGGCGGAGCGGGTCTTGTCGTCCGATCGCGGCGGGCGGCCTTCGCTGGCTTGCGTGCGGGGACCTCTCGGCCGATCAAACTTGCGGTCGCGCGCCGGACCGGCGCCGTCTCGGGTTCGCGGCGGCCGATCGCGGCGGCTCGCGTCATCTCTCGGGCTGGAACGATCGAAACGGCGTTCACGGGGGCCGCCGAACTTGTCGTCCGATCGCGGCGCTCGGCGCTCGCCAGCTTCGAGGCCGGGACCTCTCGGCCGATCAAACTTGCGGTCGCGTCCTCCTTCGGAGCTTCGCCCTCGCTTTGGCGCGAAGGAGTCGCCCCTGCCGGCGCGGCCGCTGGATTCGAATGAACGTCCGCCGCGCTCGGCGGCGCTCGGACGGCCCGTGCGTCTCGGCCGCCCCTCGGTCGCGTGGGCGCCGTCGTCGCCTGTCCGGGACACGCGCTCAACCGCGACGGTCCGTCCCTTGCGGTCGTGCGTCGCGCTTCTCTCAACCCGCCTTCGCGGCGCCTTTGCATCCGACGTTTCCGCCGCGATTTCGGCTCTGAGGGCCGAGACATGTTTGCGCCTGCGTTCGGGCGTGGATGGTTTCACCGGCGTGCGGCTTGGCGCCGCGTCCCGTTCGAAACGAGCGCCGCCCGCGCGCGCGCCACGATCCGGCCGGCCTTGCATCGACCGCCTGGGTCCGCTTTTGTCGTGCTGGCCGCGCTCGGCGCCCGACCGTTCGCCTTGCCTTCGTTCGGTCGGCGATGGCTCGGCGGCGGCCGGCGCGTCGAAATTGGCGTTCGCCTCCTTGGCGAGCTTCACGCCCAATTGGTCCCGTAGCACGCGCGTGCGCACCTCCATGACCTCGCCCTCGGGCAAATCGCCGAGTTCGAAAGGGCCGAACGAGATGCGGATCAGCCGATTGACCGCGAGCCCCAGGTGCTCGAGGATTTTCTTGATCTCGCGGTTTTTCCCTTCCCGTAAGCCCAACGTCAGCCAGGCGTTGGCGCCCTGCTCGCGGTCGAGCTTGGCCTCGACGCCGAGGTAATCGACGCCGTCGATGGTGACGCCTTCGCTCAAACGATCGAGCGCCGCTTGGTCGATGCTCCCATGCGCGCGCACGCGATAGCGCCGGAGCCAGCCGGTCGACGGCAATTCGAGCACGCGCGCGAGCCCGCCGTCGTTGGTCAAGAGCAGCAGGCCCTCTGTATTGATGTCGAGCCGGCCGACCGCGACCACGCGCGGCAGGTCGTCGGGCAGCACCGCGAAAACTGTCTGCCGGCCCTCGGGATCGCGCGCCGTGGTGACGAGCCCGCGAGGCTTATGGAAGAGAAAGAGACGCGTGCGCTCCGGCGCGGCCAGCGGCTTGCCGTCGACCAGGACCTCGTCGGTCTCGCTCACGTTGAAGGCTGGGCTCGTCAGCACTTCGCCATTGACCGCGACACGGCCCTCCGCGATCCACGCCTCGGCGTCCCGGCGCGAGCAAACGCCAGCCCGCGCCATCACCTTGGCTATGCGCTGGCCCGGGCGGACCGCGGAATCCTCAGCGTGTGTCTCGTCGCTCATGCCGCTTCGTTTCGCCCGTCCGCTTTACGCGTTGCCCCTTGTCCGCGCTTGTCCTAAGCCCGAACGCAGCGGGCCGCCAAGGAAAAAGCGCTCGCGAAACATCAAAGAAGCAGGAACGCGCGGGGCGTGATGGTGGGTGAAGAGGAGAAGCGTTGCGACCCGATGAGCCTCGCTTTCGCCGAAGCCCGCGCCGCCGGGCTCCGTGGCGAGGCGCCGATCGGCGCCGCGCTTGTTTGCGGAAGCGGCGTGATCGTGCGAGCCGGAAACCGCACGCGCGAACTTGCCGATCCGACGGCGCACGCCGAAATGCTCGTCATTCGCGAGGCTGCAACGAGGCTTCGCGCGGAGCGGCTCATCGGCTGCGACCTCTATGTGACGCTCGAGCCTTGCGCGATGTGCGCGGGCGCGATCTCGTTCGCGCGTCTCCGCCGCCTCTATTATGCGGCGCCGGACCCCAAGGGCGGCGCCGTCGACAACGGCCCGCGCTTCTTCAGCCAACCCACCTGCCACCATGCGCCAGAAGTTTACGGAGGATTGCGCGAGAGCGAGGCGGCCGAGTTGTTGCGCGCGTTTTTCGCCGCGAGGCGGTGAGCCGGCGCTCGCGGGGCAAAGGGTGAGACCTGGTTGCCAAGGCGTCGGCCGGCGTGAGACCATTGGATCGGCAAAGGGTTGCGCGCTTCAGGGAGGATCATGTGGCTCGTCCGCCGTTTCGCGCCGACCACGTCGGCAGCTTCTTGAGACCGGATCGTCTTCGCGCGGCGCGGGAAAAATTCGCCGCCGGCGGCTTGCCCGCAGCCGAGTTGCATGGCCTCGAGGACGAGTGCATCCGCGAAGTCGTTCGCGCCCAGGAGAATGTCGGCCTGAAAGGCGTGACCGACGGCGAGTTTCGCCGGACCTTCTTTCACGTCGATTTTCTCGAGCGCTTCGAGGGCGTCGAGACGCGTTATGGCGAATTCGTCGCCAAGTTCCGCAAGGACGACGGGAGCGAGGTCGGGTTCAAGCCGCCGACCATGCATGTCGGCAGCAAAGTGAAGTGGGTCGGACCCATTCAGGGACCGGATTTCGATTTTCTCAAGACAACGACGACGCGAACGCCCAAGGTCTGCATCCCGGCCCCGTCGATGCTGCACTTCCGCGGCGGGCGCGAAGCGATCAGCGAGGCGGTCTATCCAAACCTCGAGAATTTCTACGAGGATCTGACCGCCGCCTATCGCGCGGAAGTCGCAGATCTCGCGGCGCGCGGCCTGCGCTATCTGCAATTCGACGACACCAATCTCGCCTATCTCTGCGATCCGGACATCCGCGCCCGCACCAAGGCGCGCGGCGACGATCCGGACGCGTTGACGCGGCTCTATTGTCGGCTCGTCAACGATTCGATCCGCGATCGGCCAGCTGACATGGCGGTCTGCGTCCATCTCTGCCGCGGCAATTTCAAGAGCGCCTGGGTGGCGCAGGGCGGCTATGAGCCGGTCGCCGAGATCTTGCTCAACGAAATGAAGATCGACGGCTTCTTTCTCGAATATGACGACGAGCGCTCGGGCGACTTCGCCCCATTGCGTTTTGTGCCCAAGAACGCGACGATCGTTCTCGGGCTCATGAGCTCGAAGAAAGCCGCCGCCGAGCCGAAGGACCTCGTGAAGAGGCGGATCGACGACGCGACGAAATACGTGCCCCTCGAGCAATGCGCGCTCTCTCATCAATGCGGGTTCTCATCGACGGCGCACGGCAACGACCTCGCCGAGGCCGATCAATGGATCAAGCTCGCGCGCCTCGTCGAAATTGCCGAAGAGGTCTGGGGCGAGGCATAATCCGTCCACACGAGACACATGGGTTTGACAGAATGCTCGAGCGAGTTCGCACAAGCGCAAAGCCGACTTGGTTCGACTCAGACCGATGCTTCATCGAAGGCCGCTGGGTCGAGGCGCAATCGGGCCAGCGCCTGCCGCTCGAGGACCCGTCGCGCGGCGTTGAGATCGGCGAAATCGCGCGCGGAGGGAAAGCCGATATCGACGCGGCGGTCGAGGCGGCCGAGCGGGCGCGAGCCGGCGAATGGGGCAGGCTGACCGCGGCCGAGCGCGGGCGGCTGCTCATGAAGCTCTCTCGACTGATCGGCGAGCGGGTCGATGACCTGGCGCGCATCGAGGCGCTCGACGTCGGCAAGCCTTTGAAGCAGGGCCGCGCGGACGCTCTCGCGATGGCGCGCTACATGGAGTTCTACGGCGGCGCAGCCGACAAGGTGATGGGCGAGACCATCCCCTATCTCGACGGCTACACGGTTTATACGTTGCGCGAACCGCATGGCGTGACCGGGCACATCGTGCCGTGGAACTATCCGATGCAGATCGCAGGCCGCACGATCGGCGCGGCGCTCGCCATGGGCAACGCTTGCGTGCTCAAGCCCGCGGAGGAGGCGTGCCTCACTTCGCTCGCGCTCGCCGATCTTGCGCGCGAGGCGGGCTTTCCGGCGGGCGCGCTGAACGTCGTGCCCGGTCTTGGCGAAGAAGCGGGCGCAGCGCTCGCCGCGCATCCGGGCGTGAGGCACCTCTCCTTCACCGGTTCGGTTTCGGTCGGCGCCTTGGTGCAAGAAGCCGCGGCGCGCCATGTGGCACCCGTGACGCTCGAACTCGGCGGCAAATCGCCGCAGCTCGTGTTCGCCGACGCCGACCTCGAGCGCGCGCTGCCATTCCTGGTCAATGCGGGCGTCCAGAATGCGGGGCAGACCTGTTCCGCCGCCTCGCGCATTCTGGTCGAGCGCAAGATTTATGAGGAAGTCGTCGAGCGCATGGCGGCGCGCTATAACGCGCTCAAGGTCGGCCCGGCGGATGAAGATCTTGACGTCGGGCCGCTCATCTCCGAGCGGCAGAAGACGATCGTGAGCCGCTTCATCGCCGAGGGCGCCGATCTCACGACAGCCGCATCCGGGCGCATCGTCGAGAACGCGCCGAAGGGCGGACATTACGTCGCCCCGACGCTGTTCGCCGACGTCCGTCCCGACCATCGCCTGGCGCAGGATGAAATCTTCGGGCCGGTCCAGGTCCTCATTCCCTTCGATGACGAGGCGCAGGCTGTGGCCATCGCCAACGGCACGGCCTACGGTCTGGTGGCTGGCGTCTGGTCGTCCGACGGAGGCCGCCAGATGCGGCTGGCCAAGGCGTTGCGCGCGGGTCAGGTGTTCCTCAACAATTACGGGGCGGGCGGCGGCGTCGAACTGCCGTTCGGAGGAGTCGGCAAGTCGGGACACGGGCGCGAAAAAGGCTTCGAGGCGCTCTATGGTTTTTCCGCGTTGAAAACCGTCGCTGCGTGGCACGGCTGAGGCGGATCGCAACGGAGAGACCGAACGATGATTTCAATCACCGCTGTTATTCGCGTTCGCAAAGGCCATGAAGAGACCATGTCCAAGGCGTTGCTCGACGTTGCGGACAATGTCGCCAGGAACGAGACCCGCACTGTCGGCTTCTTCGTCTCCCAGGACAACGAAGACCCTTGTGTGTTCACGACCTACGAGCGGTTCGTCGACAAGTCCGCGATGGATGCGCATAACAATTCGGAGACGGTTGCGCGCTTTTTTGGAATCGCCAAACCCATTCTCGATGGCGACGTGATCCTGAAGACCTGCACCGAAATTTCCGCCAAGGCCTGACGACATCGGGGAGACCGCATGACGAGTGAGCGCCTAACATGTCCATGCTCCGCGAGTTAGCGCGGACCGCCAGGCGAGGTCGCGGCGCGAAAGGCGGGGGGCGTCTTCCGGCGCTTGGGTCCCTGTGCATCCTCGCTTTGACGGTGACGGGCTGCGCGACGCCCCCCGTCGTCAAGCGCGACAACCTCGATCAGACGGCGTGGCGTGGGTCGGCGCTGACCCTGGTCGGCCGCCAGCAGGTCGTCGACGCCGTCGCCGGCGCCGCGCCGCAGACGGTGACGCTGATCGACGTCAACCAGCGGGCGGAGGTTTTCGGCGACGCGGAACGGCGGGCGCGCGCGCTCGACCGCCGCGTCGCGAATGTGCAGGAGGAATTGCGCCGCAATGGGATCTCGGCCGCCAATGTTGCGGAGTGGCCGGGTGTGGGTCCGGGCGGCGTGCAGACCTATCCGCCGGGGGAGCTGCAAGCCAAGCCAATGGTGATCATCGCCCACTATTGACCCGCGGCGTGCGTGGCGCCGCAGGCCGTGCTAAGGACACGCAAAAACGGCGCCGGCGCGCGCCCTGGCGGGGAAGCAGCGTTGAGTCCAATCGTCGTTATCCTGAATGGCCCCAATCTGAACCTGCTCGGCAAGCGCGAGCCGGAGATTTATGGCCGCGAGACGCTCGCCGACGTCGAGGCGGATTGCCGCCGTGTCGGCGAGGCGCTCGGGCTTGCGATCGAGTTTCATCAAAGCAATCGCGAATACGAGCTCATCGAATGGATCCACAATGCTCGCGAGCGCGCGGCCGGCGTCGTCATCAATCCCGCCGCTTTCACCCATACGTCCGTCGCCATCCTAGACGCGCTGAAAGCGTTCGCGGGGCCGATCATCGAGGTGCACATTTCCAACGTGCATCAGCGCGAGTCTTTCCGTCATCACTCGTATGTCTCAAGCGCCGCTTCTGGAGTCATCGTCGGCTGCGGGACCCAGGGCTACGCGCTGGCCTTGCAGCGCATCGCCAGGCTGATCGAAGCGAAGACATGAGATTTCCCGATGCGATTGGCGTTGTCGACTCGGCCTCCGGCCGCCGCCTAGGCGCTTCAATCGGCCGCAATTCGCGCGGGACGACAGGGGGCGAAGGCCGGGTCGGTGAACCGCACAAGCCATTGATGTCTGCGCTGCCGGAAGCTCCGCGATGAGGATCAAGGCGTTCGTCGACAAAATTCCGGGCGGCCTGATGCTCGCGCCGCTGCTGCTTGGCGCGCTTTGCAGGACCTTTGCTCCGAACGCTCCGACCTACTTCAAAGGTTTCACGCAAGGGATCATGACCGGGGTCCTTCCGATCCTGGCCGTCTGGTTCTTCTGTATGGGCGCCTCGATCAAGCTGAACGCGACGGGGACCGTGCTGCGCAAGTCCGGCACGCTTGTGCTGACCAAATTCTTCGCCGCCTGGGCGATCGTTCTCGTCGCGTCCCAGTTCATTCCGCCGGAGGGCGTACAGAGCGGCTTCTTCGCCGGTCTCTCGATCCTGGCGATCGTCTGCGCCGTCGATATGACGAACGGCGGTCTCTACGCCTCGCTGATGCAGACATATGGCACGAAGGAGGAAGCGGGCGCTTTCGTGCTGATGTCGATCGAGTCCGGCCCGCTCATGAGCATGATCATCCTCGGCGCGTCGGGGGCGGCGCATTTCGAGCCGCAGCTCTTTGTCGGCGCCGTGCTGCCGTTCCTGGTCGGCTTTGCGCTCGGCAATCTCGACCCCAAGCTCCGCGAGTTTTTCTCGGCTGGCTGCCAGTTGCTCATTCCGTTCTTCGGATTTGCGCTCGGCAACACCATCGACCTGCACACGCTTCTCTCGCCGCTCGCGGCGCTTGGCGTCGTGCTTGCGCTTTCGGTCATCGTGCTGACCGGCGTCCCGCTGGTCATCGCTGACAAGCTGATCGGGCGGGGAACGGGCACGGCGGGGATCGCCGCTTCTTCAACCGCGGGCGCGGCCGCCGCCAATCCGACCGCGATCGCCGCCGTCGCTCCGCAATTTGCTCCGGCTGCGCAGCAGGCCACGGTGCTGGTGGCCGTCTGCATCGTCGTCACGTCGATTGTCGTGCCGATCCTCACCGGCCTTTGGCGGCGGCGGTTCGGGGGCAGTGTGGCGGAGGGCGCCGAGGCTGTGTTCCAGCTCCATCCGGCGGACTGAGCGAAATGCCCTTGGCGCCCGACGCGGAACTAAACGGGGTCCTAACGCACTGAAATCATGAGGGGGTGCCGGTAAAATTACCGCTAGGTCTGATTTGCGCCCCTCGCCGCCCAGCCTCCTGAACGCCGCGTCGCCCGGCGTTCAAGCCTCTCCCTTGCCCGCGACGCCGGCCTCGGTGAAGGTGGCCATGCCATTGTGGCAGGCGACCGCGGCTCTGACGACGCCGACCGCCAGCGCCGCCCCCGAGCCCTCGCCAAGGCGCATCCCGAAATCGAACAGCGGCGCCTTGCCGATGAGCTTGAGCGCGTGCCGATGGGCGCGCTCCGCCGAAATGTGTGCCGCGAGGCAATGATCAAGAGCGCTATCGTCGAGGGCGAGGAGAACCGCGGCTGCCGAGCAGACGACGAAGCCGTCGAGCAGCACCGGTGTGCGGCGCAGGCGCGCCGCGAGGATCGCGCCAGCGATGGCTGCGGTCTCGCGCCCGCCAAGACGCGCCAGGATCTGCAGCGGATCGTCGAGATGCGCCTTGTGACGGCCGACCGCCGCGCGCACGGCGTCGGCCTTTCGCCGCAAGCCCTCATCGTCGACGCCGGTCCCGCGGCCGACCCAATCCTCCGCCTGGCCGCCATAGAGCGCGTGGTAGATCGCGGCGGCCGCCGTCGTGTTGCCGATCCCCATCTCGCCGAGAACGAGAAGGTCCGGCTCGGAGGCGAGCGCCTCCATGCCGAAGGCCATCGTCGCCGCGCAGGACTTCTCGTCGAGCGCCGGCTCTTGGGTGATGTCGCCGGTCGGCTTCTCCAACGCCAACTCGTAGACCTTGAGGGAGATGTCAAAGGTCTTGCAAATCTGATTAATGGCCGCGCCGCCGGTCTGAAAATTCGCCACCATCGCTTGGGTGACCGACGCCGGATAGGCGGAGACGCCTTGCGCAACGACGCCGTGATTGCCGGCGAACACGGCGACCAGCGGCCGATCGACATGCGGTCGCGCCGATCCCTGCCAGGCGGCCATCCATTCAGAAATTTCCTCAAGACGTCCGAGCGAGCCCTCGGGTTTGGTCAATTGGCCTTCGCGTTCGCGCGCCGCCGCGCGCGCCGCTTCATCGGCTTTTGGCATCTTGCGCATGAGGTCGCGGATATCGTCGAAGGGTCGGGTTGCTGCTGTCACGGATGCCTCAGCGTCTCATGCGAGAGGCCCCTATAGGAGAAAGTCGATAGGAAGCGCAAAGTTCTGACCTCGGCCGGCGCTGCCGGGGACGCGGCGCTCTTTAAGCTCAGCGGCGGGTCAAATTGGGGACGCGCCCACGCTGCGCCCATTTGCGAAGGGGTTGGCGCGGCTCAGATGTGGAATGAGCGCCGCGCCTATACCGTCCGCAATTGGCCAAAACGGGCGAACGGAGGCGCGAAACCAGGCGCGTTCGAAGGCGATCGAGCAGTGCGAAGCGGAAAGGAAACTACGGCCGCCGCGCCGCGAACGCCGCCCTCTCGCGAGACCCTTCGTGGGATCTCATCCAACTCCCCGTCACCGCAGAGCCGGTCGGCGGGGCCGATCACGGTCCCGGCGGCGCTCCTGGACTGGCTGGTAGGCGAGCGCGCCATGGTAGGTGCAATAGGGCCCGGAGCTGGTTGGCGATCCGCAGTAGCGAAATTCGGAAGTGGCCGGATCGCCCAGGGGCCAGCGGCACATCGACTCCCTTAACTCGACGATCGTCACCCGGAGCGACATCGGCACAACGACGCTCTCGAACTCGGGCGGCTCAAGCTCCGCGAGCGCCTCCGGGGCGATCGCGAGAGCCGTCGCTCCACGCACCATCCGTGCGGCGGGGGCGGCAAGGCGCGGTCCGGCGACCCGGTGCCCCGACGCTTGCGGCGCCGCGCGCCGCGGGCGCGGAGCGCTCGCGCTCGGCGCTTTGGCCCGCCCGGCCAGGCCCAGCCGATGAACCTTTCCGATCACGGCGTTGCGGGTTAGGCCATTGCCGAGCAAACTCGCGATCTGGCTCGCGCTCTTGCCGTCTATCCAGTGTTGCTTGAGCTGTTCGACTATCTCGTCCGTCCAAGCCATGGTCGCCCCGTTCGTCAATGTGTCCCCAAAGGCAGCCGCATACGCAGAATCCCACCCCCTCGCCTGACGGGGAGTCCGTCGGGCGCAACGCTGACTAGCACTCGCTTGAAACCGCCCCCACGACATGTCGTGGGCCTTAAGTCAAAAACTACACCACTTGTTGAATCGCGCAAGAGTCCGACGGGGGGGCTCGCGGGGCTTTTCCCCAACTCTTCGTGAGAAGCCCCCTCCGCGCGATTGACCAGCTTGTGCGGATCGGTCGCATCGAACTTCACCGCCAACCCCCTCGGCGAGGGTCCAGACGAGGGATGGACAAAGCCGGGCGCCGCTTCGCTCTTGGAGCGCAGTTGGGTGGAGCGCAGTTGCGCGCGCCGTTCCGATCCGGTTTGTGATCTGGTTCACAAAATAATTTCGTCGCCGGTTGTTTGGTGCTATAGCCGCGAAGCGGTCCCCGAGGCGCTCAGTGGGGGACTTATGAAGCTGTTCAATTCATTATTTGCCGGGAAAAAGATGTTTTCGGTATTGACCAGCAAGCTCCGGTTCGCCGGCGGCGTGGCGGCGCTTTTGCTCACTGTTTCGGGCGCGAAGGCGGACGTCATTCAGACGTTTGATCTTACCGGCGTTTTCCAGTTTCCTACGCCCGCGCGCACTTTCAGCGGAACGGTCGTTTTCGATTTCACCCAGGACACGGCGGAGTCGGTGGACATCACTGTCGACGGGCTCCCAGCCTACAACCAAAACCCATCCCTGCATTTTGCTGGCAAGCAGGCGATCGTCAATGCGTCCGACGGCGCCGGCGATATGCTGACGCTCATGTTCGACATACCTCGGCTGGACACCTTGAAGGACTTTCGCGGGGGCATGATTGTTGGCGGCGACGCGCCTTTCAGCAATCGGACGGGCGTCCTAGGGGTGCTGGTCAACGCTACCGGCAGCATTGCGCTCGACCCGTCGTCTGACCCCGGCGCCGTTCCGGAGCCCTCGACCTGGGTCATGATGTTGCTCGGCCTTGCGGGCCTTGGGCTTGCGGCCAAGGCTAGGCGCGGCTCCGGCTTCCCATCCCGAGCCTAGGGGGTTTTCGGATTCGACCAGCATACGTCCGCTTGCTTTGGGGCGAGGCGAGGGCCTGGGCGATTTGACCATGTCGAGCCCGTTCCGGTATACTCGCAACCCGCACTAGGCCAGCCGCCCCAGCGGGGCGGCGTTTTTATTTTAACGCCCGCCCGCCGATCTTGAGAGGCTGATTTCTCGAGACATCACAAGGAGTTGACTCATTGAGCCCAGCTCAAGCGACTTCCGCCATGGTTCCGACCTACGCCCGGGCCAATGTCGCTTTCGAGCGAGGCGAGGGCTGCTGGCTCATCTCGACGACTGGCGAGCGCTATCTCGATTTTGGCGCGGGCATCGCGGTGACCTCGGTCGGCCATGCGCATCCCCACCTCGTCGAGGCTCTGACAAATCAGGGCTCGAAGCTGTGGCATGTCTCGAATCTCTACCAGAATCCCGAGGGCGAACGCTTTGCGCGCCGGCTGACCGACGCGACCTTCGCCGATCTCGCCTTCTTCGCCAATTCGGGCGCCGAAGCCAATGAAGCGGCGGTGAAGATGGCGCGCCGGCGCCAGTCGGTCGACGGACATCCCGAGCGCTACCGCACGCTGACCTTCGAGGGCGCATTTCATGGACGGACGCTCGCGATGATCGCCGCGGGCGGCCAAGCCAAATATCTCGACGGCTTCGGCCCGAAAGTCGACGGCTTCGACCAGATCCCGGTGACCGACCTCGCGGCGGTCGAGGCGGCGATCGGGCCGGAGACTGGGGCGATCATGATCGAGCCGATCCAAGGCGAGGGCGGGGTTCGGGTCATTCCGCCCGCGTTCTTGCGCGGCCTGCGCGAGATCTGCGATCGGCGCGACCTGCTTCTGATCTTCGACGAGGTGCAGACCGGCGTCGGCCGCACCGGGCGGCTCTACGCCTACGAACATTGCGGAATCCACCCGGACATCCTGACGTCCGCCAAGGGCGTCGGGGCGGGTTTTCCGATGTCGGCCTGCCTCGCGACCGCCGACGCGGCGCGGGGCCTCACCACCGGCGTTCATGGCACGACGTTTGGCGGCAATCCTCTGGCGATGGCGGTCGGCAACGCCACGCTGGACGTCATTCTCGCGCCTGGTTTTCTCGAGCGGGTCGAGAGGCTTGGTTTGAACATGCGCCAGAGACTGGCGGAGCTTAAGGATCGGCGTGGCGGGATTATCGAGGAGGTTCGTGGCGAGGGGCTGATGATCGGTCTCAAGCTCAAGGCGCCTCCGGCTGTATTTGCCGACGCGGCGCTCGAACGGAGGCTTCTCGTCATTCCCGCCGGCGACAACGTGGTGCGCATCATGCCGCCGCTCGTGGTCAGCGACGACGAGATCGTCGAGGGCGTCAGGCGCCTGGACGCGGCTTGCGAGGCTGTCGAGCAGCGCCTGACGGTCGCGGTGGATTGAAACCGAGAGCATGAACGCGCCTGTGGATCATGAGCCGCGGCACTTCCTCGATTTGCTCGAGCTTTCGAGCGGCGAGCTCCGCCGCATCCTCGACGCCGCGGGAGCGATGAAGGCGGCGCGGGTCAAGGGCGTCGAGGCGCCGTCGCGTCCGCTCGTGGGAAAGACGCTGGCGATGATCTTCGACCGGCCGTCGACCCGCACCCGCGTCTCGTTCGATGTCGGCATGCGTGAATTGGGCGGCGAGTCGATCATGCTGACCGGGGCCGAGATGCAGTTGGGGCGCGGCGAAACGATCGCCGACACCGCGCGCGTGCTCTCGCGCTACGTCGACGCGATCGTCATCCGGATCCTCGGCCATGACGACATGCGAGAAATGGCCGCCCACGCGACGATACCCGTCATCAACGGCCTCACCAAGCAGTCGCATCCCTGCCAGGTTCTGGCCGACCTCATGACGTTCGAGGAGAAGCGGGGCCCGATCCGCGGCCGCAAGATTGCCTGGTCCGGCGATTACAACAATGTGCTGTCGTCGTGGATCGACGCATCGGCGCGGTTCGACTTTCGGCTCGATATCGCCTGTCCGCCGGAGTTGCAGCCGAGCAGACAACGGCTCGAGGCGGCCCGAAAGGCGGGAGCGAATATCGAGATCGGCGCCGATCCGATCGTCGCGGCGCGCGGCGCTGCTGCGGTCATCTCGGATTGTTGGGTCTCGATGGGGGACGAGGACGAGGGGCGCCGCCACAACCTGCTCGCGCCTTACCAGGTCAACGCCAAGCTCATGAGCCACGCCGCGACGGACGCCATCTTCATGCATTGCCTGCCCGCCCACCGCGGCGAGGAAGTGACGGACGAAGTGATCGACGGACCGCAGTCGGTCGTGTTCGACGAAGCCGAAAATCGCCTGCACGCGCAGAAGGGGGTGCTGGCGTGGTGTCTCGGAGCGACGCCATGACCGTGCTCGAGCGCGCCGCTTCGGCCGAACTCGTCGACGACATCGTGCTGCCGTTCGCCGTCGAATCCCTGTCGACGCGCGGCCGGCTCGTGCGTCTCGGGCCTGCGATCGATCTCATGCTGAAGCGCCACGATTATCCCGCGGCCGTTTCGAAGCTGGTCGCGGAAGCGGCGACCCTCGCCGCGCTCCTCGGATCGAACTTGAAGAGCAGCGGCCGTTTTCAGTTGCAGACCAAAAGCGACGGGCCCGTCACGATGCTCTTGGTGGATTTCGACGCCCCCTCGCATTTGCGCGCCTTGGCGCGCTTCGACAAAGGGCGGCTCGAAGCTGCGTCCAAGGCCGGCGGCGACCTCTTGGGCCACGGACATATGGCTTTCACGATCGATCCTGGCGGCGACATGAACCGCTATCAGGGCGTGATCGCGCTCGAGGGCCAGGGGCTCGAAGCCGCGGCGCACCACTATTTCGAGCGGTCGGAACAGATTCCAACTTTGGTCCGCCTTGCGGTCGGCGAAATCGTCACCCCGGCGGGCGGCGCTTCTCGGGCGGCCGGCGCCTGGCGGGCCGGGGGACTCGTCGTCCAATATCTGCCCGAGGCGGGCGGACGGCGGCTTCGAGCCGACTTTCCTCCGGGCGACGCGCCCGAGGGCGTCGAGCCGCACCGGGTCGCCGAGGACGACGCGTGGACGGAAGCCAAGGCCCGTGCGGCGACGACCGAAGCGCATGAACTGATCGACCCGACGCTGTCGGGCGAGCGGCTCCTGTTCCGTCTCTTTAATGAACGCGGGGTGCGGGTGTTTACTCCGACCCCGCTTGCAGCGGTCTGCCGCTGTTCCGCCGAGGGGGTCGATGCGATGCTGCGGAGTTTTCCGCCCGAAGAGCTCAAGGAGATGGTGGGCGACGATGGCGTAATCGGCGTCACCTGCGAATTCTGCTCGACCAAGCGAACCTTCAATCCTGCCGATTACGGCGTGTAGGACCAAAGCCGCGGCGATGGACGACAATGCGTTTGCGGTGAGCCTCGCCACATGTCAGGCCGCCATCGAGCACGAGCTTGAAATCCTGCTCGCCCTCGAACCGAAGCCCGGGGAGCCGGCGCGGCCCAAGCGCCTCATGGAGGCGATGCGCTATGCGACCCTTGGCGGTGGAAAACGGCTGCGGCCGTTCTTGACCGTCGAGACGGCGAGCGCGCTCGGCCGGAATGATGGCGGTCCGAGGCGGGCGGGCGCGGCGATCGAATGCATCCACGCTTATTCGCTCATCCACGACGATCTGCCGTCGATGGACGACGACGACTTGAGACGCGGGCGCCCGACAACCCATCGCGCTTTCGACGAAGCGACGGCGATCCTCGCCGGCGATGCGCTGCAGGCGCTGGCGTTCGAAATTCTGGCGGATCCCGCGACGGACGCGAACGCCGACGCGCGGGTCGCGCTGTGTCTCGGCCTTGCGCGAGCGGCGGGTCTCGCGGGTATGGTCGGCGGACAGATGCTCGACATCGGCGCCGAGCAGGCGACGACGCCGCTTACAGGCGACGAGATCAGGCGCCTGCAGGCGATGAAGACCGGCGCGCTGCTCAAGTTTAGCGTGGAGGCGGGAGCGATCCTGGCGGGCGCGGACGCGAAAGCGCGCGCGGCGCTTGGCGTTTACGGCGGCGCGATCGGCGCCGCGTTTCAGATCGCCGACGACATTCTCGACGTCGAAAGCGATGTCGCGACGCTCGGCAAACGCGCCGGCAAGGACGCCGATCAGAACAAGGCCACCCTGGTCGGATCGTTGGGACTGGAAGGCGCGCGTCGCGAGCTGGACCGCCTGATCGGAGAGGCGATGTCCGCAATCGACGCGGCCGGCGTGGGCGCCAAGGGCGACATCTTGCGCGCGACCGCCAGTTTCGTCGCCATGCGCAAGAACTGACGGGGCGATCGCCGATCGCGTTGGTCGCGACCAGCTGTCGCGGCTCTTGTGCGCGGCTCTCGCGCCTCACTTCGCCGCGCGGAATTCGAGTGAACGGTTCGCGTCATCGCGAGCCCCGAAGGGGCGTGGCGATCCAGAGGCCATGGAACGCCGCGTTCGCCCGCTGGATCGCCGCGTCCCCTTGGGACAAGCAGATTGCGTTTGGGTCGAACCGTGATCGTCATCGCGAGCGAAGCGCGGCGATCCAGAGTCACAGAACGCCAAACGTCGGCGTTCGCGGCCATCGGCGACTCCGACCCGCCAGTGGGGGCTTCTGGATCGCCGCGTCGCTCCGCTCCTCGCGATGACGACTCCTCGCCTTGGCAGTTGTCGAGTGACAGTTTTTGGCGCCTAGAGCATTTTCTGGTCTGATTGAATCGTAAGGGGATTCCCGAATCGGGCTGGTTCTGATTCACACTGCATGCCGGCAAGGAGGCTGGCGTGCATGGCCAGATCCTTATCCGTTGACCT
>Ga0153954_1000720_pt1 | contig 23205 bp, 25 predicted proteins | sample TSFL038MetaG_FD_102277 | JGI IMG/M metagenome (GOLD analysis project Ga0153954, IMG submission 102277) | Attine ant fungus gardens microbial communities from Florida, USA - TSFL038 MetaG | ecosystem: Host-associated > Fungi > Mycelium > Unclassified | place: USA: Florida, Wekiwa Springs State... | reverse complement strand
ATTGCCAAAGCGGGGCTTGCCGACATCGTTGTGCGCACCGGCCCCTGCGAGGATATGCCGGCGGCATTGCTGGCGGCCTCGGTGGTCGCGGTTCCGTCGACGCAGCCCGAGGCTTTCGGCCGTGTGGCAGCGGAGGCACAGGCGATGGGCACGCCGGCGGTCGTCTCCGATCTCGGCGCCTTGGCGGAAATCGTCGCCGCCCCACCGGAGGTCGATCTCGGCGCGCGGACCGGCTGGCGCGTGCCGCCCGGCGACGCGCCGGCCCTGGCGGCGGCGCTTTACGACGTATTAACCTTAGGGGCGAGCGCGCGCGAAAGCCTGTCGATCCGCGCCCGCGCCCGCGTTTTGTCGCGCTTCTCGATCACCCGCATGCAGGCGGAAACGCTTGGCGCCTATGCGCAATTGCTTGGATCTTAAGCCGATCTGTGGCGGATAAGCCTACAGAGTCCCGCTTTTACTTTGTTCTTACACGCGGCGCATTGACTTCGCGCGGCATTGCGCCGATTTTTACCCTGGGCCCGGTTTGTTTGCGGAGGGTCGAAGAACCGAATTGCATGGTTCTCGCCCGCAAGCGCCGGGTTCGATCATTCACATGAGGAGATTGTCCCCATTCGCCGTCCCATGAAGAGCACGCAGGCCCCGCAAAAGGACGGGCCTCGAACTAACCGTGAAATCCGCGCCCGCGAAGTCCAGCTCATCGATGCCGAAGGCCACAACCGCGGTATCGTCCCCATTCTGGAGGCGCAGCAATTGGCTGACGATGCCGGATTGGACCTCGTCGAGATCGTTCCGACCGCCAATCCTCCCGTCTGCAAAATTCTCGATTACGGCAAATTCCGTTTTCTTGAGCAGAAGAAGGCCGCCGAAGCGCGCAAGAAGCAGAAGGTGGTTGAAATCAAGGAGATCAAGCTGCGTCCCGGCATCGACGACCACGATTACGAGGTCAAGATGAAGTCGGTGCTGCGGTTTTTCGAGGAAGGCGACAAGGTGAAGGTCACTTTGCGCTTCCGCGGCCGCGAGATGGCGCACCAGGAACTCGGCTACAAATTGCTGGAGCGGGTGCGCAGCGAGACCTTGTCCTTCGCCAAGGTCGAGGCCGAGCCTTCGATGGAAGGCCGCCAGATGGTGATGGTGCTGGCGCCGAAATAAGGCGCCGGGTTGCCTTTCCCGTAGCTTTGCGCTTATAAGCTCCGCTTCCCCGAACCGCCCGGCTGAAAAGGGCTGCCGTGGCGGTTCGTATCGCTCGTTCGGCAACGAACGGGAGCGGGAATTTTCCGCTCAAACAAAAATTTGGCGGTGGCGCCCGGCGCCAGTCTGCCTATGGAGACGAGCAAATGCCCAAGTTGAAGACGAAGTCCGGCGCCAAGAAGCGCTTCAAGCTGACCGGCACCGGCAAAGTGGTCTATGCCCATCGCGGCAAGCGCCACGGCATGATCAAGCGCACCAACAAGCAGATCCGCAATCTGCGCGGCACCAATGTGCTGTTCAAGAGCGACGGCGACAATGTGAAGAAATTCTTCCTGCCAAACGATTAACCCCGTCTGGCTGCTGTCACCTTCCTTGATTTCGTGAATTCCGGAGATGTTTCATGGCTCGCGTTAAACGCGGCGTCACCTCGCACGCCAAACATAAAAAGACACTCAAGGCCGCCAAGGGTTTCTACGGCCGCCGCAAGAATACGATCCGCGCCGCCAAGGCGGCCGTCGATCGTTCGATGCAATATGCGACGCGCGACCGCAAAGTCCGCAAGCGCGAATTCCGCGCCTTGTGGATTCAGCGCCTCAACGCGGCGGTGCGCGAATTCGGCCTGACCTATTCGCGCTTCATCAACGGGCTCGCCCGCGCCGGCATCGAGATCGATCGCAAGGTCCTGTCCGAGCTCGCGATCAACGAGCCGGCGGCCTTCAAGGCGATCGTCGAGGCGGCCAAGGCCGCTCTCCCGGCGCAGGCCTGAACAGCGCGCAATTGCCTCTGGTAATCGGCTTCTGCCGGTCCTAAATTGGTCCGGCGGAGCTGCGGGGTGCGTGAGGATCATATTCCCCGGGGCCTTATCGATCTCGACGGGAGCTGTCCCTGTCCTTGCCCGTGGGCTTGGGCACACGGCGCCCACCTACTTTGTAGGTTCCCGGGATCGAATCCCACGGCCATCGTGGCCCCGCGCTTTCCTTCTCTGAACTTCCAGACCTTGCCTTGACCGACGCGCCTACCAAAGCCGCTTTGCGTGCCGAAGCTCTCGCGCGACGCGCGCAGGTGCCGGCGGCCGACGCCAAGGCCTTCGCCGTCCATCTTGCCGAGGCGGGCGGCGCCTTCGCGGCCGAGCGCGGGGCCAAGGTTGCCTCAGCCTTCTGGGCGATCAACGACGAGGTCGCGACCCTGCCGCTGCTCGCGGGCCTCGCAGCGCGCGAGATCGGCACGGCCCTGCCGGTGATGTGCGGCTTCGGCAAGCCGCTCGAATTCCGCCTCTGGTGGCCGGGCGCGCCGCTCAACGCGGCGAAATGGGGCATTATGGAGCCGGCGCCGGCGCCGGAAGTCTTTCCGGATCTCCTCTTCGTGCCGCTCGCAGCATTTGACCGCACCGGCAATCGAGTGGGCTATGGCGCAGGATTCTATGACCGAACGCTCCGCCGGCTACGGCAAAGGCAACGGATTGTTGCCGTCGGCGTTGCTTATTCCGTACAGGAATTCTCTGCCGTCCCCGCCGAGACTTATGACGAAAAGCTGGATTTCGTCCTGACCGACCGCGAGTGGATCGTCTGCGGCTAGCCGCACCCGAACGGAAGGCCTTTCATGCTCAACATCCCGCCGCGTCTGCTGCCGATTATTCTGCTCACCTGTTCCAACATCTTCATGACCTTCGCCTGGTACGGGCATCTGAAGTTCAAGGACAAGCCGCTCTGGTCTGTCATCCTTGTAAGCTGGATGATCGCCTTCATCGAATATTGCTTCGCCGTGCCGGCCAATCGTTATGGCAGCGCTGTCTATGACGGTGCCGAGTTGAAGGCGATGCAGGAGGTCATCACGCTTTCTGTCTTCGCGGTCTTTTCGGTGCTTTATCTCGGCCAGCGGCTCACCTTCAATCACCTGGTCGGCTTTGCCTTCATCGCGCTTGGCGCCTTCTTCGTCTTTCGGGGTCCGTTCGACGGGTGGCCTTTCGGCTGACCGGGCTTTATGCTGCGCGACAGCAGGAATTTCGAATGCGGCTTCTTTTCATCGGCGATATCGTCGGCCGGGCCGGCCGGCTTGTGCTTACGGAGACCTTGCCCGGCTTGCGCCGCGCCTGGCAGCTCGATTGCGTCATCGTCAATGGCGAGAATGCGGCGGGCGGTTTCGGCATCACCGAAGCGATCCTCAATGATTTTCTCGCCGCCGGCGCCGATTGCGTCACGCTTGGCAATCACGCCTTCGACCAACGCGAGGCGTTGAACTTCATCGAATATCAGCCGCGGCTGGTGCGTCCGGCGAATTTTCCCGCCGGCACGCCGGGGCGTGGCGCGACGCTGATCGAAACGGCGGCGGGCGCGCGCGTGCTCGTCGTCAATCTTATGGGCCGCCTGTTCATGGATGCACTCGATGATCCGTTCGCGGTCGGTGCGCGAGAGGTTGCCGCCTGTCCGCTCGGCGAAGCCTGCGATGCGTCGGTCATCGATTTCCACGCGGAGGCGACGAGCGAGAAGGAAGCGTTCGCGCAATTCATGGACGGCCGCGTGTCGCTTGTCGTCGGCACCCATACGCATGTGCCGACGGCCGATCATCAGATCCTGCCGCAAGGGACGGCCTATCAGACCGATGCCGGGATGACCGGCGATTACGATTCGGTCATCGGCATGGAAAAGGAAGAGCCGCTGCGCCGCTTCGTTGCCAAGGTGCCGGGCAATCGGCTGGAGCCTGCGGGCGGCGCCGCGACCCTTTGCGGTCTCGCCGTTGAAACCGATTCGCACGGCCATGCGATCAAGGTCGCGCCGGTGCGCATGGGCGGCCGGCTCTCGCAAGCCAAGCCCGATTTCTGGAGCTGATCGATGCGCCGCCTGCTGATCGTCGCTGCAATGATCTTGGTGCCTCTGTCCGTCAACGCCGGCGCGCAAACGGCGCTCGTGCCGCCATCGGCGATCGACGCGGCCGACATGCTGCCCGCGGCGCCCAAAGATGGCAGCGATATCCAGAAAGCCGACCTCGCCGAATTGCATCGGATCCAGGATCATCGTACCGCCGCCGAGATCGCCCGCGCGCAATCCGATGCGGCGACGCGCAACATTTTTTTGTTCGCGACGATTTTCGGCCCCGGCTTCAATGCCAAGGCCTTGTCGTCAACGGCGGCGCTGTCGGCCGATGTCGAGGCGGCGGAAAAAGCCGATGTCGAACCGGTCAAATATGTCTTCGCCCGCATCCGGCCGTATCATTTCGACAAGACGCTGCATCCCGTCTGTCCGGCGACCAAGCAGGATGATTCCTATCCGAGCGGCCATGCGATGAGCGGCTATCTCGAAGCGCTGACGCTCGCCTCGATCCTGCCCGAGAAGAAGGACGCGATCTTCGCCCGCGCCGACGATTATGCCCATGACCGGCTTGTTTGCGGCGTGCATTATCCGAGCGACGTCGCGGCCGCCCAGCCGCTTGCCTATGCGCTCTTCGCGCTTCTTGCCGACGATCCGCGCTTCAAAGCCGCGCGCGCCGCCGCGCAGGCGGAATTGCGCAAAAAGCTCGGGCTTCAAGCGGCCCAATGAGCGCGCCTGCGCCAGATGGCGATCCGCGGCTGCGCCAGACATTGTGGCTCGTCATTGCGCTGAACCTCGGTTTTTTTGCCGTCGAATTCAGCGTCGCCGTGGCGATCGGCGCCGTCTCGCTCTTCGCCGACAGCGTCGATTTCCTCGAGGATACGGCGATGAGCGTGCTGGTTCTGGCCGCCATGCGCCTGTCGCCGCTGATGCGGGCGCGGGTCGGCTTTGCACTTGCCGGCGTGCTGCTGGTGCCGGCGATCGCCTTCCTGGTGACGCTTGCCCATAAGTTCATCGTGGCCGAACCGCGCGTGCCCGCCGCGGCGCCCTTTGCGCTCACCGGCCTTGCCGCGCTTGCCGTCAACGCCACCTGCGCGCTGTTGCTCGCCAGGGTGCGGAACGCTGCCGGCAGCCTCACGCGCGCGGCATTTCTCTCGGCCCGCAACGATATGGTCGCCAATCTGGCGATCATGGTGGCGGCCGGCGTCACGGCGCTCTGGCCGAGCATCTGGCCGGACATTGTCGTTGGCCTCGGCATTGCCGCGCTCAACGCCGACGCGGCCAAGGATATCTGGCAGGCCGCCCGGCGTGAGCATGGCGCGGCGCTCGCCGGGCGCGACGGCGCCGCCTAGAGCGGGATGCGAAAAAGTGTCAGCGGTTTTTCGCAACAATCCCGCTCTAAACTATGAGAATCGATCGCGTTTATGATTTCGGGTCGATTCGATCCGAAATCATCGTGATCTAGGGCTCTTCCTTTATTTTCGCCGCGCGTGGGCTTATAGACCGGCCCGAAACGCCAGAATCCGAGGGCCGCATGGCAGGGCATAGTCAGTTCAAGAACATCATGCACAAGAAGGGCAAGCAGGATGCGATCCGCTCCAAGCTCTTCTCCAAGCTTGCACGCGAAATCACCGTTGCCGCCAAGCTCGGCCTGCCTGACCCTTCCATGAATGCGCGGCTTCGCGCCGCCGTGCTCGCCGCGCGCGCCGAAAACATGCCGAAAGACAATATCGAGCGGGCGATCAAAAAGGCCTCGGCCGCGGATGCAGAGAATTACGACGAGGTCCGCTACGAGGGCTATGGGCCAAGCGGCGTCGCCGTCATCGTCGAGGCTTTGACCGACAATCGCAACCGCACCGCCGGCGAAGTGCGCTCCTATTTCACCAAGGCGGGCGGGGCGCTGGCGGAAACGGGCGCCGTCTCCTTCATGTTCGATCATGTCGGCGCCATCGAATTTCCGAGAAACGCGGCGTCCGAGGAGGAAATGCTCGATGCCGCGATCGACGCCGGCGCGGAAGATGTCGTGACGACCGAGGAAAATCACCAGGTCACGACGACAATGGAGATGATGCGCGACGTGGCGCAGAAGCTCGAAGCGAAATTCGGCGAGCCGAGCAAAGTCGGCTTCGTCTGGAAGCCGCAGACCTCGGTTGCGGTCGATGACGAAGCGGGTGAGAAAATCCTGCGCCTCGTCGATGCGCTCGAAGACAATGACGACGTGCAGAACGTCTATGCCAATTTCGAGATTTCCGAAGCGCTGATGGCCAAGCTCAGCGATTGATTTTCGGCGGCGCCGGTCAAGGCCGTCTCAAGCGCGGCAAAATCGACGGGTTTGGTGAGAAACGCGTCCATCCCGGCGGCGAGGGCCTGAGCCTTGGTCGTGGCGAAAGCATCGGCCGAAACCGCGAGGATGAGGCAGCGCGGCACGCCGGCCTTGGCTTCGAGCCGCCGGATTTCCCGCGCTAGCGCCAATCCGTCGAGACGCGGCATTCGCAGGTCAACAAGCACGGCATCGAAAGGCGCGTCACCAAGCGACATGCGCACCGCGCTCAGGGCCGCAATGCCATCGCCGGCGCGGGTGATCTGCGCACCGCATTTTTCGAGATGCTTCTGCAGGATGAGCGCGTTGATGTCATTGTCTTCGGCGAGCAGGATTTTGCGGCCGGACAAATCGATCGGCGCAACCGGTGCGGCCGGTTGCAGGGCGGCCGGCTCGTCGCCCAGCCGTGCCAGCAGTGAGCGCAGGCGCAAGGGCTTCACCAGCCAGCCATCGAAGCTGCGCAAGGCTTGCGGCGCGAAGGCGCGGCGCTCGGCGGCGGTGAAAAGCACCAGCTTTTGCGCGATGCCGGCGGCCTGCGCAGCAGTGGCAAGTTCGAAGGTCGCCGTCTCGCCGAGCGCGCAATCGACAATCAAGGTTTGCGGAAGATCGCCGCTCGCCATCGCACTCTCGATCGCGGCGAGGCCGGACTTCAGCGTTGGCGCGCGCGCCGCCTCTGCTCCGAGCCCGGCCAGTTTTTCGACGAGATAGGGCGCTTCGAACGGCGAGGGCGAAACGACCAGAAAGCGCTGGTCGAGGCGCGCCGCCGCGGTCTCGGTGCCCGCCGCCGCAGCCAGCGGCAAGCTGAGCACAAAGGTCGCGCCACGCGGCGAGGTCGCCTCGAGGTCGAGCCGGCCACCCATCCGTTCGGCAAGCTGCCGGGAAATCGCGAGGCCGAGGCCGGTGCCGTCGGCCTCGCGCGGCGCCGCCTGCGCGAATTCCTCGAAAATGACCTTGGCATTTTTGGTCGTAATGCCCGGCCCCGTGTCGGTGACGGCGAATTTGATCGCATCCTGCGCACGCGTCACCCGCAGCCCGACGCCGCCTTGCGCGGTGAATTTGACGGCATTGCCGGCGAGATTGAGCAGCACCTGCCGCAGCCGCGCCGCATCGCCGACGACGCAGGCCGGGACATCGGGGGCAATATAGCTCGCGATGTCGAGACCCTTGGCATGCGCGCGCGGCGCCAGAATCTCGATTGCGCCTTCGACCAAGAGCGCAAGGTCGAACGGCGCTTCGGTGAGGGTGACCTTGCCGGCCTCGATTTTGGACAGGTCGAGGATTTCATCGACGAGCGCCGCAAGGCTTCGCCCCGATGTGCGGATCGCTTCGACATAGGCGCGCTGCTCCGGCTCGAGCCCGGTCGCTGCCAAGAGATCGGCCAGCCCGAGAATGCCGTTGAGCGGCGTGCGGATCTCATGGCTCATCGTCGCAAGCAGCCGCGACTTGGCTTCGCTGGCCGCCTCGGCGCGGTCGCGTGCGTCCTCCGCTTCCTTGCGCGCAAAAGCATCGTCGGCCGCGTCCTTTGCGGCCGAGCTTGGCGCTCGCTCGGGCGCGGATAACAAAAAGGCTTCGCGCATAGGTCGTTTTTACGCGCGAAGCCTTGCGATTGTGTTGTGCGAAAGCGGAAGTTTAGACCACCGCCGCCGGCTATTGGATCGCGCGGTCGAGTTCGATCCCGGCCGTGGTATGCAGTTCCTTGGCGTTGACCGTGCCGTCGCCGTCCTTGTCGGCGGCTTTGAACAGCGAGCCGGTCAGCGCGACATATTCATCCTTCGTCAAGGTTTTGTCCTTGTCCGGGTCGGCCGCGATAAAATTCGCCTTGCTGACGTGATGCGCCGCTTCCTTAAGGTCGATCGTGCCGTCCTTGTCCTTGTCGAGCTTGGTGAATTCGGCGGCGGCGGCGGCCTTCGCCTCATTGAGATCGATGGAACCGTCCTTGTCCGTATCGGCGGCGGTCAACGCCGTTGCGGCCGAAGCCTGGGACAGGGACGGCAGCGCCAGCGGCGCGGCAGACAGACTGACAGCGCCAAACAACATCAAAATGGAACGGGGGAGGCTGGACATGTGTCACTCCTAAAATGGTGCAATGCAGAATAATACACCGGGCACATGTCGTAAATATCAACTTTCAAAACTGGATGTTTTCCGAATGTTCCTGAAGTTTCCGAGAAAATCGGGAAGGAATTCGCTCTTTTCGCGCTTTTGTACGGATAAATATGCTGCGATGCGGTAAGCGTCAGGCCGCGCGTTGGGCCTGTGCGCTGTTGATTCGGTAGGACAGCGCCTCGGCCAGATGCGGCCGGCCGACGGTCGTGGCGCCGTCGAGATCGGCGATCGTGCGGGCGAGCTTCAACATGCGATGGAAGCCGCGTGCCGTAAGATTGAGCCGTTCCGAAGCCTCGCGCAGCAAAGCCATGCCGGCGACATCCGGCCGCGCGGCCTCTTCGATGATCGAACCCGGCGCCGCCGCATTGGCGAAGACATGTGGCAGGCCGAGCGCAGCATAACGCTTGATCTGAATGTGCCGCGCCGCCGCGACGCGCGCCGCGACTTCGGCCGATCCCTCAGCCGCCGGCGGCAGGAGCAAGTCCGCAGCATTGACCGCCGGTACCTCGATCATGAGATCGATGCGGTCGAGCAGCGGCCCCGAGAGCCGCGCCTGATATTGCCCGACACAACGCGCGACGGGCTGGCGGCTGCAACTGAAACCCGGATCGAGCGCATGGCCGCAGCGGCAAGGGTTCATCGCCGCGACAAGCTGAAACCGCGCCGGATAGACGATCCGATGATTGGCGCGGGCGATGGCGACCTCGCCGGTTTCGAGCGGCTGGCGCAGCGAGTCGAGAACCTGCGGCTGGAATTCGGGCAGCTCATCGAGGAACAGCACGCCTTGATGGGCGAGCGAGATTTCGCCCGGCCGGGCATGCACGCCGCCGCCGACCAGCGCCGCCATCGAGGCCGAATGGTGAGGCGCGCGAAACGGCCGCCGATCGGTCAGCGCGCCGCCGGCCAATTGTCCGGCGACCGAATGAATGAGCGAGACTTCGAGCAATTCGCGCGGCGTCAGCGGCGGCAGGATCGACGGCAGCCGCGCCGCCAGCATGGATTTGCCGGCGCCCGGCGGCCCGTTCATGAGGAGATTGTGGCCGCCGGCGGCGGCGATTTCGAGCGCCCGCTTGGCGCTTTCCTGCCCCTTGATGTCGCGCAGGTCAGGCAGCAGCCCTGCGGGGCTGCGCATCGCCGGGGCCGGACGGCTCAAGACCTGCGCACCCTTGAAATGATTGGCGAGCTGGATCAGCGAGCTCGGCGCCAGCACGTCCATGTCCTGCGAGGCCCAGGCCGCCTCGCCGCCGCGCGCTTGCGGACAGATGAGGCCCTGACCGCGCGCATTGGCAGCGATCGCCGCCGGCAGGACGCCCGCGACCTCAGTGATCGTGCCGTCGAGCGCGAGTTCGCCGAGGATCGTGAATCCTTGGATGGCATCGGCCGGAATGGCCCCGATCGCCGCCATGATCCCGACCGCGATCGGCAGATCATAATGGCTGCCTTCCTTCGGCAAGTCGGCGGGTGCCAGATTGACGGTGATGCGTTTGGCCGGCAGGGCGAGGCCCGAGGCATTGAGCGCGGCGCGCACCCGTTCTCGCGATTCGGCCACGGCTTTGTCGCCGAGGCCGACCAGAGTGAACTGCACATTGCCGTTGGCGATCTGCACCTGCACGTCGACGGGGCGCGCCTCGATGCCCTCGAGGGCAATTGTCGCGACCCGCACAACCATTGCTTGCCCCCTTGCGTCCCCGCTCGCTGTCAGCAAAAGCTAAGCATAACTTCGGGATAACGGCAAGAACAATTGTAGAACATCGGCAAAGCAGCCCTTGGTCGTGCTAGCTTCGATGATTGCGTGCTGCCGCTTATGCGACGATTTGAATCCTTGCCCAAAGGGCGGCGCGCTGGCTCAGGATTTCGTAATGGCCGCCGCCCGCAGAGTTTTCGCTGATCCCGCCGCCGATGCGGCGCGCCTGCTGGTGCGGCTTGCGCTTTTTTTGCTGATGGTCGCAACGCCGATCGCGGAGCTCATCTACCGCGGGCCGCTCTATGTCTTCCTGCCCGTCGGCGCCTGCATCTTGATTATCGCCGGCCGCTTGGCGAGCGCGCGGGCGCGGGAAGATCGCCGCCCGAGGCTGTTGAAGATTCTCAGCTCGCCGATTGCCGGCGCGGCTCTGTTCCTGTTCTTCTGGGCCGGTCTCTCGCTGCTCTGGACGCCGTTCCCCGATGAAGCGGCGACGCGCTTCTTCAAAGCCGCCGGCACGGCGCTCTTGGTCTTTTTCGCCATCCTTGCGCTACCGGCGAAGACAGAGGCGGAAAATCTCTATCTGCTGCCGATCGGTCTTGCGATCACCGCCGTCGCGACGTTCGCGCTGACGCTCTTCGCGCCACAGATATTCTGGCAGGGCGAACATCCCGATTCGACGCTCGCACAACGCAGCGTGATGACCTTGACGGTGCTGCTGTGGCCCGCCCTCGGCGCCCTCGGCCTGCGCGAAAGATGGCTCCTTGCAGTCGTCCTTGCGGCGGCAGTGACGGCGGCGGCGCTCGCGACCTTCATCCAGGTTGCGCTCGTGGCGCTGGCGCTTTCGGCCGTCGTTTATGCGATTGCGGTCAGCGATCCGCAAAAGGTCGGCCAGATTCTCGGCTTCGGGCTTGCTGGCCTCGCGCTGCTTGCACCGGTTGCGGCACTGGTGACGCTTGCCATCACCAATCTCGGCCATGTGCCGCATGTCGGGCCGGGCCTCGTTTTCGCCGATCTGTTCCTGCGGGAGTGGCCGCGGTTCATCACCGGGCACGGCGTCGATTTCGCTCAACGCGCCTTGGAGATCGGCGTGTTGCCGCATGGCGCGCCGCGCAGCATCCTGTTCAAGTTCTGGTATGAGCTTGGCATCCTCGGCGTGCTGGCCTTCGCGGTCCTCGCGGTCGGCTCTTTCATCGCCGCGGGGCGGGCGCCGATCTATATCGCGCCTGCTTTGCTCGCCGGCCTCGTCTCCTTCCTCGTCGTCACCATCTGGGGGGCGGAGACGACGCAGATCTGGTGGATTTCGCTCGCCGGCCTCGATGCCATTGCGCTGGCGCTCTTCTGCAAGGGCCTGCCGCTCGCCAAACGTCCGCTGGCGCCCCCGGCGGAAACCGAGCCGTTCGAAGCGGATTCAAGCGCCGATTTCGGAGACTAGGCCGGGGTGTCAGCGGAATAGCAGCTACGCGGCTTTGACCGCCCATGCTAGATTTTGAGGATGCTCAAGCTTTCCTGCCTCTGCGGCCAAGTCAACATTAAGATCGACAAGAAACCCGACTACATCAACGAGTGCAACTGCACGCTTTGCAGCAAGTCTGGCGCGCGATGGGGCTACTTTCATCCTTCGCAGGTACATGTCGCGGGCGCGACGCAGGGATACAGCCGGGACGATAAAGCCGACCCTAACGCGCAAATCCACTTCTGTCGCACATGCGGTGCGACGACCCACTTTGTCTTGACCGAGAGCGCCGTTACAAAGTTCGGCAATACCCTGATGGGCGTGAATATGCGGCTGGCAAACGAGAGTGACCTTGCCGGGATCGAATTGCGCTACCCCGATGGCCGAGCTTGGCCCGGCGAGGGCGCCTTTGGTTATGTACGGGACGCCCGCATCATCGGCGCATGAGCAACGCTCGAACGGCCGCGTCTTTCCCTAGTGACGGGTTTCGTCGCCGCTTTCGACCGGCGGAAGCTGGGCGATTTCGTCGTCCGTGAACAGCCGGCTGCGGGTGAGGAAGCGGACATTCTCCGGCGATTCGAGCGAAAAGCCCGAGCCGCGGCCGGGCACGACATCGATCGTCAGATGCGTGTGCTTCCAATATTCGAATTGCGATTCGCTCATATAGAACGGCGCGTCGCCGATCGTGCCGAGCTTCACGTCGCTGCCGCCGACGCGGAAGTCGCCGCGCGGATAGCACATCGGCGCCGAGCCGTCGCAACAGCCGCCGGATTGATGGAACATCACCGGACCGTGGACCGCTTCGAGCTTGGCGATCAGCGCCAGAGCTTCGGGTGTTGCAACGACGCGTTCGGGCACATCGACCTCCCGGCCTAGAAACATCGAGAGCGGCGCAAGGCCGCTCTCGAATTATTTGAGACGCTGCACGCCAGCGTCAAGGCGGCTCGCCTAGAAGAAGCCGAGCGCCTTGGGGCTGTAGCTGACCAGCAGATTCTTCGTCTGCTGATAATGATCGAGCATCATCTTGTGGTTCTCGCGTCCAATGCCGGACTTCTTGTAACCGCCAAACGCCGCATGCGACGGATAGAGGTGGTAGCAATTCGTCCAGACGCGACCCGCCTGAATGCCCCGGCCCATGCGATAGGCGCGGTTGATATCGCGCGTCCACAAGCCGGCACCGAGGCCGTAAAGCGTGTCGTTGGCGAGTTCGAGCGCTTCGGCTTCCGTCTTGAAGGTCGTGACGGCGAGAACCGGGCCGAAGATTTCTTCCTGGAAGACGCGCATCTTGTTTTGGCCTTCGAGGACCGTCGGCTTGACGTAATAGCCCTCGCTGAGCTCGCCCGCGAGAACGTTGCGTTCGCCGCCGGTCAGCACTTTCGCGCCTTCCTTCTTGCCGATGTCGATATAGGAGAGGATTTTCTCCAACTGATCGTTCGAGGCTTGCGCACCGATCATCGTCGAAGGATCGAGCGGATGGCCGGTCTTGATCTTCTCGACGCGCTTGATCGCCTTTTCCATGAACTTGTCATAGATCGATTCCTGCACCAGCGCGCGGCTGGGGCAGGTACAGACTTCGCCTTGGTTCAGCGCGAACATGGCGAAGCCTTCGAGCGACTTGTCGAAGAAATCGTCGTCTTCGGACATGACGTCGGCAAAGAAAATGTTCGGCGATTTGCCGCCGAGTTCGAGCGTCACCGGAATGATGTTTTCCGACGCATATTGCATGATGAGCCGGCCGGTCGTCGTCTCGCCGGTGAAGGCGATCTTGGCGATGCGCTTGTTCTGCGCCAGCGGCTTGCCGGCTTCGACACCGAAGCCGTTGACGATATTGAGCACGCCGGGCGGGAGAATGTCGGCAATGATGTCGGCCATCACCATGATGCTCGTCGGTGTTTGCTCCGCCGGTTTCATCACGACGCAATTGCCGGCGGCCAGCGCCGGCGCGAGCTTCCAGGCGGCCATGAGTAGCGGGAAGTTCCACGGAATGATCTGGCCGACGACGCCGAGCGGCTCATGGAAATGATAGGCGACGGTCGTGTGGTCGAGTTCGGAGATGCCGCCTTCCTGCGCGAGAATGCAGCCGGCGAAATAGCGGAAATGGTCGATGACGAGCGGCACATCAGCGGCCGTCGTCTCGCGGATCGGCTTGCCGTTGTCGATCGTCTCGGCGAGCGCGAGAAGGTTGAGCTTGCTCTCCAGCCGGTCAGCGATCTTGTTGAGGAGCTTGGCGCGTTGCGCCGGCGCGGTGTTGCCCCAGGCTTCGCGGGCGGCATGGGCGGCATCGAGCGCGAGTTCGATGTCTTCGGCCGTCGAACGCGCGACCTGGCAGAAGGGCTTGCCGGTGATCGGGCTGACGTTGTCGAAATACTGGCCGCGGACCGGGGGGACCCATTTGCCGCCGATGAAATTGTCGTAACGTTCGCGGAGCGCAACCTGTTGCTTCAGTTCCTGAAGGCTTTGCGCGAGCATATTCACACCTCCCTATCTACATTGGTTGGCGGCATTATCGCCTTCTGCCGGGACGAGGCAATAGGCTTACAGTCCGAGGCGGCGCAGCCGAACGGGCACGATGCCCATGGGTTTGCTTCAGTAAAGCCAGTTTATACTTGTTTTAAACTGGGCGGCGTCGAAGGCGTCGCTCTTTTTAACTGCTATAAAGTTGGCCTCCTTCTCTTGCGTTGAGGGCGCTTCGTCGCCATTACCTTAGGGCAGACAAATAATGTGGGCCGGATAGCCGGGCCTTGAGCTGAATCAAAAATGATCATTTGTTCCTGCAACGCGATTTCCGATACGAGCGTAAAGGCCTCAATCCACAGCGAGAAATGTCCGAGGACGCCGGGCGCCGTCTATCGCTGCCTCGGCTGTAAGCCGTGCTGTGGCCGCTGCTTCGTAACCGTGCGCGCCATCATCGACGAAGCGATGAGCCAGGCAGGCGAGACGGCTGCCGTGGCCGAGACCAACATGACCGTCGCGCGTCTCGACGAACATCGCCATATGCATGCGCATGAAACTGCCCATGTGCATGAGGCCGGCGCCTGCGCCGACAATTGCGAAGCCTGTGCCGCCGCCGCGGCGTAAACATTCGCGCTCGATTCCGTCGTCCGGCTGCCGACGTTTTCCCTTCGCCATCGCGAATATTTTCTCGCGCCTCACTTTGAAGCGTCTTCCCGGCATCTCACGATGCCGCGCGTGGGATAATATGCGCTCGCCCTTCTCTCAGGCGGCCTAGGGGTGGAAAATGCGGTTCACGACACTCGACCCAATCCTGACGACAGATGACATGGAGAGGTTTGTCCGTTTCTATGTCGACGTGCTGGGGTTTACCTGCGGCATGCAGACGCCGGCTATTCGAACTTGTATCGCGACGATGTGCGAATCATGCGGGGGGCGCCGAATGCACACGGGAAATGGCAGGGGCCAAGCTTTACAGGCCCGCTCTATATCGAGTTAGAGACCGCCGAAGAGGTGGACGTATTATGGGAGAAGGTGAAGGACCGCGCCAAGGTCTCATACCCCGTCCAAGACTTCGATTACGGCGCGCACGAATTCGGTATCTGTAATGATAGCGGCTATTCTCTCGCTTTTGGCGCGCCTTCCAATAAAGCTTAGGACATCGCCGCCTATTGCCTGCGCATGGCTCCTAGCCTAGGGTCCGGGCCTTCCAATCGTGAGGGGAGCTGGTCCAAATGCAGGGTGATGCGCGGGTAATCGAATACTTGAATCGCGGCCTCCGCAGCGAACTCACCGCGATCAACCAATATTGGTTGCATTACCGCGTGCTCGACAATTGGGGCTACAAGGAACTCGCCAAGAAGTGGCGCAAGGAATCGATCGAGGAGATGGAGCACGCTGACCGTTTCGTCCAGCGCATCCTCTTCCTAGAGGGCTTCGCCAATCTTCAGGTGCTCGATCCGATCCGCATCGGTCAGACGGTCGAAGAGATCATCGCGGCCGATCTTGCCGCCGAGCGCGATGCGCACCGCCTCTATACCGAAGCCGCCGATTATTGCTTTTCCATCCGCGATTATGTGTCGAAGGAGCTCTTCGACGATCTACTGAAGGACGAAGAAGAACACATCGACTTTCTCGAGACCCAGCAGGAATTGATCAAGCAGGTCGGCGTCCAGCTTTATTCGCAGAAGCATATCGGCGAATTGCACGAAGACTGAGTTGCCTCGCAGCCCTTCGGTCAGAACCGAAGGGCTCAGGTCTTGTTGATCGGACCGAAAAGCGCTTCGCGCTTCTGTCCGATACTTTGGAGCGTCGGACGTTCAAATTGAATCGTTCGGCGCTTTTAAGTTCTTTCTCATCGCATCGGATTTGTCCGAAAACCGCTTCGCACTTTTCGGTCCGATGCTTTTAGTTGGCGACCTCGCCGTGCTTCTTGCGCGGCGGCCCCATCAGCGCCGGCTGGAACAGCACCGCGGCGCAGAGCGTCGTCACCAGCGACATCGCCAGCAACTTGCCCATGCTCGACGTCCCCGGATGATGCGAGAGCCACAAGCTGCCGAAGGCGGTCGCGGTGGTCATCGCGCTGAAGAACACCGCGCGGGTGAGGCTTGATTGCAGGAGGTTGGTGGTGCCGGCGCGCCAGGCCATCACGAAATAGATCTTGAACGCCACGCCGAGGCCAAGCAGCAGCGGCAGCGCGATGATATTCGCGAAGTTCAACGGCATGTCGAACAGAACCGTCAGTTCGAGCGTCACGAGCCCCGCGAGCAAGAGCGGCACGAGCGTAAGCAGAACGTCGCTCACCCGGCGCAGGACGATGAACAGCAGGATGCTGATTGAGATCAACGCCCAGATGCCGGCTTCGATAAAGGCGCGGATGACGGTATCGCTCGAGGCCTGGATGGCGACCGGCTCGCCGGTGGCATTGGGCGCGATCTTTTCGACGGCTTGAGCGAACCGCCGCATCACATCGTTATCGTCCTGATTGCCGGTCGGCGCGACGGAGATCAGCGCTTGGCCATCGGCGCTGACCCAGTCACGTTTGATGTCCTGCGGAATGTCGGCGATCGTCGTCGGCTTCGCCTGCAAGGACAGATCAAGCTGATCGAGCATGGTTTCGAGCGGCGGCAGCAGCATCGCCCGCGCCGTGGCCCGCTTTGCCGCCGGCGCTTGTGCCAGTTGGCGCATGAGGTCGGCGAGATGGCGGGCGGCGTCGGCGCCGGGGCCTTTCAGGTCTTTCGTTGCCGTATCGAATTGTGCCGCGGCACTGTTCATCGCCGCAATGTCTTCGGCGTCCGTCGGCGGCGTCAGCCGGCGCGTCGGGTCAAACAGCGGCAGCAGAAATTGCGCGGCATGCTGGATGATCGGCAGCTTCTGCTGCTGGTCCTGCGGCACGAGACTCTCAAGCGTCAGGACGCTTGCGACCTCCGGCAGTTTGACCAGCTTGGCCGCGATCGGCCGGGTCGCGGCGAGATTGGGTTCGATAATATCGATCGCGTTCGCCTGCGGATCCTGACTGTGGGTCAGGTCGTTCAAGGTCTCGACCGCTTCGGTGTTCTTGGCGCGCAGGTTGAGCGGATTGAAGTCGAAGCGCAGATGCGCGAGCAACGGCGTGCCCAATAGCGCGACACCAAGCGTGCCGATGACAACGGCATGGCGATGCCGCGACAGGAATTCATCGACCGGCGCCAGGAACTTGAAGCCGACCCCTTCCTCTTCCGCCGGCGGCTTCAGCAGTGTCAAAAGCGCCGGCAGCACCGTGACCGAGGAGAAAAAGGCGATGATCATGCCGGTGCCGGCGATGAGGCCGAGCTCCGAGACGCCGCGATAATCGGTCGGCAGGAACGAGTAGAAGCCGCAGGTGGTCGCCGCCGCGGCCAGCGCCAGCGGCCGGCCGGCGCGCACGGCCGCGGCCTTCAGCGCGGCATGGAAGTCCGGATTGACGAAGCGCTCTTGTCGGTAGCGCACGCTGAACTGGATGCCGAAATCGACGCCGATGCCGACGAAGAGCACGGCAAAGGCGATCGAAATCAGGTTCAGCGCATGAACCATCAACAGGCCGACTGCGGCGGTCACGCAAAGCCCGATGACGACGCCAAAGGCGACGGCGAAGACGATGCGGACCGAATGCAGCGCCCACCAGATGATGCCGATGACAATCAGCGCGGTGAGCAGGCCATTGAGGCCCGAGCCTTCCTTGATCGTCGAAAATTCTTCGTCGGCGAGCGGCACCGTGCCGGTGAGCCGCACCCGGACGCCGTTCTCCGACGTCAGGCCGAGATCCTTGGCGCTTTGGTGGATGAAATTCGACGGGATGAGGCCCGGCTGCAAAGCCGCATAATTGAGATGCGGCTGGACCGAGATGAAGCGTCGCAATTGCCGCTGATCCGGCGCCTTGCCGGTAAACAAGGCCTGCCAGGAGAAGAAATCCTGCCGGCCGGCAAGAACATTTTCGAGCGCACTATTCAGCGCGAGAATAGGCTGGGCGAAGGTGTCATAGGTGCCCGCCTGCACGCGCACGCCGCGATTGATGAAGGTGTAGGCATCCATCACGCCGCGCAGCGACGGGTCGGAGGCGAGAGCGGCAAGGAACGGCTCGGTCTTGAGCAGGCCGCCGACGCTGCGCTGTACAGCCGCGACCGGCTGGAACATCAGCCCGACGCGATCGAAATAGGGACCGCCGTCCGGCCGCGTGACGCTCTGGAACAGATCCGGCCGGGTCGTGAGCCGCGCCAGCAGCTTCTGCGCGGCGCTTTCGGCAAGCTCCGGCGTCTTGCCGTCGATGACGACGATGATGTCGTCGTGGCGCTGCGGAAAGGCCTTGTCGAGCTCGGCCAGCCGCTGCCGCCAGGGCAGCTTCGCCGAAAGAAAGTCATTGGTGTTGGTGTTGATGGCGAAATGCGTGCCGGCGTAATAGGCGCAAATGCCGGCGATGATCAGCGCCGCTATGATCACCTGCCAGGCAGAGCGCGAGCAAAGCTCGACAAGTGCGACGATTGCTCTGCCAATGGCCCCGATCTGCGGGGCTTTTGCGGGTGTGGCGCTGTTTTGCTGATTATCCATGAGCTTTTGTTGATCCATGAGCTCTCAACACCAGTGAAAAAATGTGTGTCATCTTTGCAAGGGCAACGTTATTTCGGCTCGAACGCCAATTTTTACGATGGCTTATTCGCGCATTGCTGCCTTAACTGAACTGTTTTGAGTTCGGCAAAGCGCCGCTTCACCGGGGGACATCCTTAAAAGCGCGCAGCCCGAAAAAAGCAAGCTTTTGTCTCCGTCGTCGCGCCCCTGGCGGGGGATTAGTTGGGGTAAGGAATGAAGGTCATCTTGGCCCAGCCGCGAGGCTTTTGTGCCGGCGTGGTCCGGGCCATCGACATTGTCGAGGGCGCGCTGGAAAAATATGGCGCACCCGTCTACGTGCGCCACGAAATAGTCCACAACGGCCACGTGGTCGAGGGGCTAAAGGCACGCGGCGCCCAGTTTGTCGAAAGCTTGGCCGAAGTTCCGCGTGGTGCGCTCACGGTGTTTAGCGCGCATGGCGTGTCCCGCGCCGTGGAGCGCCAGGCCAAGCGTCGCAATCTCGCGGTCTTCGATGCGACCTGTCCGCTGGTCGCCAAGGTCCATGCCCATGCCGAGCGCTATGCCGGGGACGGGCGCGCCCTGATTCTCATCGGCCATGCCGGGCATCCGGAGGTCGAGGGCACGGTCGGGCGGGTCGAGGTGCCGGTCCATCTCGTTCAGACCGAGGCCGATGTGGCTGCGCTCGCGCTTGCCGATGACACCCCGGTGGCCTATGTGACCCAGACGACGCTCAGCGTCGATGACACCAAAGCGATCATCGCCGCGTTGGAACGGCGGTTCTCGAATATCGTTGGGCCGGATACGAAAGACATTTGCTACGCGACACAAAATCGTCAGGCGGCGGTCAGGGCCTTGAGCCGGCTCGTCGATGTGATCCTCGTGGTCGGAGCCAAAAATAGCTCTAATTCCAATCGCTTACGCGAAATCGGCGCGCAAGCCGGGGTGCCGAGCTATTTAATTGCCGACAAGGATGAGCTTGACCTTGATCAAGTGCGTAAGGCAAAGACCGTAGGCTTGACCGCCGGCGCATCGGCGCCGGACGTTTTGGTCGAAGGGGTCATCGACGCTTTGCGGGGGTTGGGGCCGGTGGACGTCGTGCTTCTGCCCGGCGTTCAGGAGACTGTCGAATTCCGGCCGCCTTCTGAGTTCCTTGCGACGTCAGCTTAAACAACCGAGCCACTTACATAGGAGCCGGCACTAAATGGGTATTCCGTTCCTGCAGGCGATGCAAATCGGCGGGTATGTTCTTCGCCAGAAGCTTCAGGGCCGGCGGCGGTATCCGCTCGTCCTGATGCTGGAGCCTTTGTTCCGCTGCAACCTTGCTTGCGCCGGCTGCGGCAAGATCGATTATCCCGATCCGATCCTCAACCAGCGTCTGCCGCTCGACGAATGTCTGCATGCGATGGAAGAGTGCGGCGCGCCGGTCGTCGTGATCGCCGGCGGCGAGCCGCTGCTGCACAAGGAGCTGCCGCAGATCGTCGAAGGCGGTCTTGCCCGCGGCAAGTATATGACCGTCTGCACCAATGCCCTGCTGCTCGAAAAGCAGATCGACAGGTTCAAGCCGCACCGGCGCTTCAACTGGTCGATCCATCTCGACGGCGATCAGGAGATGCACGACAAATCGGTCTGTCAGAAGGGCGTCTATGATCGTGCCGTCGCGGCGCTGAAGCTCGCCAAGTCGAAGGGCTTCCGCGTCACCATCAATTGCACCTTGTTCAACGATGCGGATCCCGCGCGTGTTGCGAGCTTCCTCGACGATATGAAGGAGCTTGGCATCGAAGGCGTCACGGTGTCGCCGGGCTATGCCTATGAGCGTGCGCCCGATCAGCAGCACTTCCTCAATCGCGCCAAGACGAAGCAATTGTTCCGCGACATTTTCAAGCGCGGTCAGGGCGGCAAGAAGTGGCCGTTCTTCCAGTCGGACCTGTTCCTCGATTATCTCGCCGGCAATCGCACCTATGAGTGCACGCCGTGGGGTAATCCGACCCGCACGGTCTTCGGCTGGCAGCGCCCCTGCTATCTGCTGGGCGAGGGCTATGCCAAGACCTTCGCCGAGCTGATGGACGAGACGAATTGGGATTCCTATGGCGTCGGCAAGTACGAGAAGTGCGCCGACTGCATGGTCCATTGCGGCTTCGAGGCGACGGCCGTCAATGAGTCCTTCGCCAAGCCATGGGAAGTCGTGAAAATCGCCCTCAGCGGTATTCGCACCGAGGGCGCAGTGTCGAAGGATATTCCGTTAGACCGGCAGAGACCCGCCGATTACGTCTTCTCGCGGCACGTCCAGAACAAGCTCGCCGAAATCAAAGAAGCCGAAGCCACCGCCGGCAGCCATCTGTCGGCCGCGGAATAAAGCAAGGAACGCGGCGTTCGCATCGAACGCCGTCTTCAACAAATGCGGGAACTGACCCGGTGCGCGCGCGAGCGAGCGCAGCACCGGTCCGACCGTGACACAACCCGTCTTGCCGATGCCCGCGAGCGCCGCCGGCGGCACATGCCGCTCGGCGGGATCGGCCACCACACGAAAAGCCGCGAAGGGCAGGTTGCGCGCGGCGGCAAAGCGTGCCGCAACATGCGATTCCATGTCGGCGACAGCGGCGCGCGTGGCGATATGCAGGGCGCGTTTATCGGCCGGCGTTGTCACCGCATTATCGATGCCCGCCATGTCGACGATCGGCGCGCCGCCGAGCGCGGTCGCAAGCCGTTGCGACCAGGCGCGATCGCATTCGTATTGTTCGCCGTCTTCCGCAATGATGGTACGGGCAACGAGTGCCGTGCCCGGACGCAATCCCGGCGCAAGGCCGCCGGCGATGCCGAAGCTCAGCACCGCGCCGACATTGGCTTCGAACACATTGTCGAGCGCCGATTCAAGCAGCTCTCTTTTGCCGCCGCTGGCGATCACCGAGACATCGGCACCCGCCGCGATCCGCGCCTCGGCCTTCATGCCGGTGATGGCGAGGACGATGCGGCCGTCGAGCTGCCGGCCCGTGTTGTGTTGCGCCTGGCGCGCTACGGGTTCGGAACGCGCAGGGCCGCCCAAGCCGGATAGAAGTTCGAGAAATCGTGGCGATGCAGGTTGAACACGCGTGGGAAACCTGTGCCGGTAAAATGCTCTTCCTGCCAAGACCCGTCCCCCTTTTGTGCGGTCAGCAGACAACGGACCCCTTGTTTGTCCAGGGTCATCGGTTCTGCCCCACCTTCACACCAAGCAACGCCCATGCCGTTTGTCATCATTTGCCCGGCACTGTCGTCGTACACGATCTTCCACATCGAGCTTACAGCCCGATCGATCCTCATCCAACCCCTTGTCCTGAATCGATTTCAGCGAAGCAGGAACCATCGCGCGCTCTGCTGATCGCAAGCGCCACGGCCTCTTTGTCGAAGCTCGAATGATAGGCGGTGCTGCGCTGAAAAGCCCAGCCGCCAAGAGGCGATTCCGGCCAGATTGCGGCCCCATCCCCAGCTAAATCGCGCAACACTTTTGGGCCGGAAGAAACGGCCGGCACAGCGTCCTCGAAGGCGGGCAATTGCAGATCACTGCGGGCAAACGGGTGCAGATTCATGCTTCGGCTCGTATCCTTCCGCACGTCAATCATCAGCCGTCTGTCAGGAGCGCCTCGGCGGCCGCAAAGCCGGAGCGAATGGCCCCCTCGATCGTCGCCGGGAGCCCCGTTTGAGTCCAATCTCCCGCAAGGTAGAGATTGACCCATGTGCCCCGCGTCGCTGGTCGCCGCGCATCTTCCGCCGGGGTTGCGGCGAAGGTCGCGCGCTTTTCCTTAATGATTTGCCACGCAGGCAGCGGCGACGCAACCTCGGCCGCAAGGCGGATTTCCGACCAAATCTGGGCCGCGAGCTCCTCGCGGGGGGTCGCGATGAGGCGATCGGCGCCGCTTATGGTCACCGAGAGCCTGTCCGGAAAGGCGAAAAGCCATTCCATGGTCCCATTGACCACACCGAGGATCGGCGGCTGGCCGGGAGGCGGCATAATCTTGTAATGGGCGTTCACGATTGCGCGAAACGACTGCGGCGTGGGCAAAGATGGCAAAAGCGAGGCAGCGACCGGCGCCGGAACAGCCAGGACAAGCCGGTCTTCGGGCCCCAGCGCGAGCGTTTCCGCCCCGAAGGCGAGCGCTGTAGCCCGCTTCCCTTCGATCATGATGCCGGAGAGGCGCCGCTCGAAGCGGACCTCGACGCCCTTGGCCTCGAGATGCCGCAGGGCCGGGGTGATGAAGGCAGTCGAGAGGCCCTTGGCCGCGACCAGCGGCCGGCAGGCTTGGCCGCCCTTGGCGAGCGTCTCCCGGAGCAGCCGGGCGGCCATCACGGCGGCGCCTTCTTCGGGCTGGGTGTTGAGCGCGGCGAGGAAGAAGGGCTGCCACAGCCGCTCCCAAAGCACGCCGTCGCAGCGCATCGCGTCTTTCAGCGTCGCACCCTTTGGCGCGGTCAGGAGCGGCAGCACGCCGAAATAGTCGAGCGGTGTTGTGCCGGGGACACGGCGGTCCTTTTGGAAAATCCACCACGGGATGGCGCCGTCGCTCGGCGTCAATTGCCAGCGTTCGCGCGTCGCCAGATCGATGAAGGCGAATTCGGCGCGATCAGGCCCGACAAGCTCATCCTCGCT
>Ga0153954_1000719_pt1 | contig 23218 bp, 13 predicted proteins | sample TSFL038MetaG_FD_102277 | JGI IMG/M metagenome (GOLD analysis project Ga0153954, IMG submission 102277) | Attine ant fungus gardens microbial communities from Florida, USA - TSFL038 MetaG | ecosystem: Host-associated > Fungi > Mycelium > Unclassified | place: USA: Florida, Wekiwa Springs State... | reverse complement strand
TGATTGACGGCTATCGCGAAATCGGCCATTACCTGGCCGACCTTGATCCACTCAAGCTCACCCCCCCCCGCGACTCTCACGAGTTGCTCGAGCCCGCCGCGTTCGGCCTCTCCGAAGCCGATCTTGATCGCGAATTCTACACCAAGCTCACGGACCCGCCCCGGGCCACGCTGCGCTCGCTCATCGCCATTTTGCGCGAAACCTACTGTCGCAAAATCGGCGTCGAGTACATGCACATTCGCAATACCGAGATTCGCAAGTGGCTTCAGGCTCGAATGGAGCCGAACCGGAATCGTCCCAACTTCGACATCCGCAAAAAGCGGCGCATCATCCTCAAGCTGAATGCGGCGGAGCTCTTCGAGACCTTCCTGCATAGCCACTATGTGGGACAGAAACGGTTCTCGCTCGAAGGGGGAGAGATGCTCATCCCCTTACTCGACGCGATCATCGAGCGATCGGCGCAGTTCGGCGTCCGCGAGATCGTGATGGGGATGCCGCACCGCGGCCGTCTGAACGTGCTCGCCAACATCCTCAACAAGCCGTATGGGATGATCTTCGGCGAGTTCGAAGGGAACATGCCCGAGACCGTCGGCGGCGACGGCGACGTCAAGTACCACCTGGGCTTCTCGGCCGACTACGAAACGTCCGACAAGCACCTGATCCACGTCTCCTTGACCCCCAACCCCAGTCACCTCGAGGCCGTCAACCCGGTGGTCGAGGGTCGGACTCGGGCCAAACAGCGGCGCTTCAAGGACCGCGATCGCAAACTCGGGATCCCGATCCTGATCCACGGCGACGCCGCATTCGCCGGCCAGGGGCTCGTCGCGGAAACGCTGAACCTGTCCCAGTTGCCCGGCTACCGGACCGGCGGCACCATCCATATCGTCGTCAACAACCAGATTGGCTTCACCACGGCCCCCAGCGAAGGCCGCTCGACCCGGTACTGCACCGACGTCGCCAAGATGATCGAGGTACCGATCTTCCACGTCAACGGTGAAGATCCGGACGCCGTCGTCTATGTCGCCGAACTCGCCCTCGACTTCCGCGAGACCTTCGGCCAGGACGTCGTCATCGATATGGTTTGCTACCGCCGTCACGGCCACAACGAAGGGGACGAGCCGGCATTCACGCAACCTTTGATGTACGGCAAGATTCGCGATCGCATGAGCATCCGTGAACTCTACACGGAACACCTCGTCATGTCCGGTGATCTTTCGACCGATGAGGTCGAGACCATTGCCGAGACCTTCCGCGACAAGATGGAAGAGGTGTACAAGGAAGTTCACGAAGGGCAGAAATCCCCCAAACACCCGCAGCGTGGCTTTGGCGCACACTGGGCCGGACTGACTTCGAAATACTCCTTCACGCCCGTCCAAACAGGCGTGCCTTACGAGACTTTGCGCAGTATGACCGAGTCCCTGGGAACGACTCCCCGAGACTTCGCCATCAATCCCAAGATTGAGCGGATCCTGGCCACGCGCGTGAAGACGATGGAGGCCAAAGGAGGGGTCGACTGGGCCTTCGCCGAGACCTTGGCCTTCGGCACCCTTTTGACCGAGAAAACCCCGGTCCGCCTCAGCGGCCAGGACAGCCGACGCGGCACGTTCAGCCAGCGCCATGCCGTGCTGGTCGATGGCCGGACCGGCGAGCGCTATATTCCCCTCAACCACCTGAGTCCGGAACAGGCGGAGATCTGCGTTTACGACAGCCTCTTGTCCGAGGCGGCCGTGCTCGGCTTCGATTACGGCTATTCCCTGGATGAGCCTCATATGCTCATTCTCTGGGAAGCGCAGTTCGGTGACTTCGCCAACGGGGCCCAGGTGATCATCGATCAGTTCATCGCCTCGGCCGAGTCCAAGTGGGATCGTTCCAGCGGCCTGGTCATGCTCCTCCCCCACGGCTACGAGGGGCAAGGACCCGAGCACTCAAGCGCCAGGCTCGAGCGATTCCTTCAGCTCTGTGCCGAAGAGAACATCCAGGTCGTGACCCCGTCGACGCCGGCCCAGTACTTCCACCTCTTGAGGCGGCAGGTCCGTCGCGAGTTCCGCAAGCCCTTGATCGTGATGACGCCCAAGAGCATGCTCCGGCTCAAAGCGGCGGTCTCCCCGGTCGAGCAGTTGGTCTCGGGGCGGTTCCAGGAGGTCATCGACGATCCCGTCGACGCCGAACGCGTTCGACGCGTCCTGGTCTGCGGCGGCAAGGTCTACCACGACCTGATCGCCAAGCGCGAGGCCGCCGGCAAGACACGCGAGGTCGCGATCGTCCGCGTCGAACAGCTCTACCCCTGGCCCGCCGACGCACTCAAGGCGGCCCTGTCGCGCTACCGCGCAGCCCGTGAATGGGTGTGGGTCCAGGAAGAGTCGCAGAACATGGGGGCGTGGACGTTCATCGCCCCCAGACTTCAGGAGCTGATGGGCTTCCCGTTCCAATACGTGGGTCGTGACGCAAGTGCCAGCCCGGCGACCGGGTCGCACGAGGTCCACGACCGAGAACAAGAAGAGTTGGTTGAAGCCGCCGTCGGCGCGGCGATCCCCCACCTCGTCTCCGCCCACCACGTTCATCCGGCCGTGACACTGGCCTTGAAGCAAGGAGTGAGTTGATCATGCCCGCGGTGGCCATCACGGTTCCTGGAGTTGGCGAGTCGATTTCCGAAGGCATTCTTTCGCGATGGCTCAAGCCCGACGGCTCTTACGTGAAGTCGGGCGAGCCCCTCTTCGAGCTCGAAACGGACAAGGCGAGTAACGTCGTCAACGCCACAGTCTCAGGCGTCTTGAAGATTAGCGTGAAGGAGGGGGAGACCGTCGACATCGGAGCGACGGTCGGAACCATCGATTCCGATGCGCAACCAGCGGCAGCCGCAACGGCCACCGCTCCGGCGACCTCGGCCGCTCCGACGCCCAAGCCGGCGGCAGCCACGACGGCCAGCCCTTCGGCTCCAGGGTCGAACGGCGGTGTCGCCACGGCGCTCTCCCCCGCAGTCCGTCGCATCGTGGCCGAGGAGAACGTCGATCCGAGCAAGATCGACGGCACGGGGCGCGACGGTCGGCTCACCAAGGGAGACGTCGTCGCTCATCTGGCAACCCCGGCCGAGAAGGCCGCGAGTGCCAGCCCGGCCCCCGTCGCCGCTCCCCCCTCCCCCGCCACGGTCAGTGCACCCGCCCCTGCCTCGCCGCGCACTCGCGAGACCCGGCAACGGATGAGCGGGATCCGTCAAAAGATCGCGCAACGGCTCGTCGAGGTCCAGCACACGGCGGCGATCCTCACCACGTTCAACGAAGCCGACATGACGCGGATCATGGACCTCCGCGCCAAGTACAAGGACACGTTCAAGACCAAGCACGGCGTGAACCTGGGCTTCTCGTCGTTCTTCGTCAAAGCCACCATCGAAGCCCTCAAAGCGTTCCCTGCGGTCAATGGCCGGATCGATGGGACCGACATCGTCCTCAGCCATGTTTACGACATCGGGGTCGCCGTCAGCACCGAGCGCGGTTTGATGGTCCCGGTGATTCGTGATGCCGACCAACTGAGCTTTGCGGGAATCGAGAAGGCCGTTGCCGCGTATGCGGTCAAGGCACGCGAAGGAACCATCGCCGTCAGCGACCTGCAAGGCGGAACGTTCACGATCACGAACGGAGGAGTCTTCGGATCCTTGCTGTCGACGCCGATCCTCAACCCTCCCCAAAGCGGCATCCTCGGCATGCATGCGATCCAGAAACGCCCCGTCGCCATCGATGATCAAGTGGTGATCCGTCCCATGATGTACCTGGCGCTCTCCTACGACCATCGCATCGTCGATGGCCGTGAAGCGGTGAGCTTCCTGGTCCGGATCAAAGAGTCACTCGAAAATCCCGAGCGAATGATGCTCGAGATCTAATGTGACGCGACGGCTTACCATCTGCCCCTAAGCCCGAAGGACTCAAAGTTGTCCCATGGTTCAACTTTGTGTCCTTCGTGTATTCATGTCGAATTCTACTTGAGGATCGTCGTTCATGTCATCAGGGTCGAATCGGTACGACTTGGTTGTCATTGGCGCGGGTCCCGGTGGCTACGTCGCCGCCATCCGTGCGGCGCAACTCGGAATGAAAGTGGCCTGTGTCGAGAAGCGCGCCACGCTCGGCGGGACCTGCCTGAACATCGGCTGCATTCCCAGCAAAGCACTGCTTGACTCCAGCGAGCTCTACCACCTGGCCAAAGAGCGGTTCGGCAAGCACGGCATCAAGGTCGGAGGCCTCTCGCTCGACGTGCCGACCATGCTCTCGCGCAAAGACGAGGTCGTCAAAAGCCTGACCAGCGGCGTGCGCGGCCTCTTCAAGAAGAACAAGATCGAGCCGATCTTCGGCGCGGCGCGCGTGGCCTCCCCCAACTCGGTCGTCGTCCGCAACCCGAACGATGACGGGCAAACCACGCTCGAAGCCAATCACATCCTGCTCGCCACCGGCAGCATCCCGGTCAACCTGCCCTTCCTCCCGTTCGACGGCAAGCGGATCGTCAGCTCGACCGAAGCCCTCGAGTTCTCGAGCGTCCCCGAACACCTGGTCGTCGTCGGCGGCGGCTATATCGGCCTGGAGCTCGGATCCGTTTGGCTCCGCCTCGGCGCCAAGGTGACGGTCATCGAGTTTCTGCCGCGCATCGTCCCCATGGCCGATGTGGAAGTCGGTACCTTGCTCCACAAGAGCCTGCTCAAGCAAGGCTTCGAGTTCCATCTCGAGACCAAGGTTACCGGCGCCAAGGTCGAGAGTAACGGCGTCACCGTCAAGGCCGAGACCAACGACGGCAAGCCCCTCTCCGTGAACTGCGATCGCGTTCTCGTTGCGGTCGGTCGTCGCCCCTACACCGATGGGCTCGGACTCGCCGAAGTTGGGGTCAACTTCGACGCCAAGTCGGGCAAGGTCGCCGTCGATTCTCACTACCGAACGAACGTCCCCACCATCTCGGCGATCGGCGACCTCATCGATGGGCCGATGCTCGCCCACAAAGCCGAAGACGAAGGTGTGGCCTTCGCCGAAATGTTGGCCGGCAAGGCGGGGCACGTCGACTACAACACGATCCCGAGCGTCATCTACACCTGGCCCGAGATGGCCAGCGTGGGTATCACCGAGGAACAAGCCAAGGAACGCAAACTCGATTACCGCGTCGGCAAGGTTCCGTTCCTCGCCAACGGCCGCGCCAAGGCGATGGACGAAACCGACGGGATCGTCAAGATCCTAGCCGATGCCAAGACCGACCGCGTCCTCGGCGTGCATATCATCGGTCCCCGTGCCTCCGACCTGATCGCCGAGGCCGTGACGACGATGGAGTTCGCCGGCAGCGCCGAGGATATCGCCCGGATTTGCCACGCCCATCCGACGCTTTCGGAAACCGTGAGAGAGGCCGCGCTGGCCGTCGAACGGCGCACGATCAACTTCTGACGGCGACAGACCCGTCTTCCTCGGCTCCGCAACGGTTCGGGACGCGACGACCACACCATCTCGAATGGGGGGGAGAAGCAGCCTCCGTTCGGCGTCGAGGAATCAACGGCCGTGCATATTCTTTTCGTCCACAAGGAATATCCAGGGCATTACGGCCACGTGGCCTCGGCGCTCGCGAAACTGCCGGGGGTTGAGTGCACATTTCTCTATAACAATCTCCCGACTCGCGTTCAGCGCGTTCGGGGGCAACGCCCCACTCCTACGGCTCGTCCGGTCCATAACACGACGACGGTCCAGGGCGGGACGACAGTTGCAAACATCACGGAATGGGACGATGGCGGGGTGCGGCTCATCCCCTACGCATCCCGAGGCGCCTCCCAGGAGACCCACCCCTCCAGCCTTCATTTCGAGATCAGCACCTGGCATAGTCATGCCGTACTTCAAGCGCTCCGCGACCGCGCCGATCTACGTCCGGACCTGGTCGTCGGACATGGCAGCTACGGCACGGCCCTTCATCTCGGCCGCCTCCTTGGTTGCCCAACGATCAACTATTGCGAGTTTTTCATTCCGCCAGGGCTCCCGCACCTGACCTTTCGGCCCGAGTATCCCCCTCGCGAACAAGACTACCTCGCGCGGCATGCATTCAACGCCGTCAACCTTCTGTGCCTGGAAGAGGCCACCGCCTGCTACTGTCCGACGGAGTGGCAGAAGAGTCTTTTCCCCTCGGTCTTCCAGCCCAAGATCCGGACGATCTTCGACGGCGTCGATCGTCGGTTCTGGTACCGGCGCGAAGTGCTTCGAAAAGTCGGTAACCTTCCTCCGTTTCCCGCCGACACACGGATCGTCACCTACTGCGCCTACGGTCTCGAGCCCATCCGTGGGTTCGACATCTTCATGAAAGTGGCCAAACGGATCTGTGATGAACGCAAGGATGTCGTCTTCATCGTCGTCGGCGCGGACCGGCCCTACTATGGCTCGGGCCGCCAGGACCAGGCCACGTCTTTCCGCGACCACGTGCTTGCGCAAGCGAATTACGACCTCAGCCGCTTCGTCTTCACAGGGCTGATCCTTGAGGACCAACTGGTCGAGATCCTCAGTATCAGCGATCTTCACGTTTACCTAACGGTTCCCTTCGTACTGAGTTGGTCGCTCATGAATGCACTCGCCTGCGCTTGCACAGTCTTGGGTTCGGACACTCCCCCCGTGCGTGAGATGATCACTCCCGAGGTCAACGGCTTGCTCGCCGGCTTCGACGACGTGGATGATCTGACCAGACAGGCGTTGCAGATTTTGAACGATCCCGAGCAATTTCGACCGCTCGGCGTTGCGGGGACACGTCATATCGACGAAAACTATTGTTTAGAAGTAACGATTCCAAAGACGATGGATTTCTTTCGAGAAGTCGCCGGGGAACGAAACGAGCCCTTCGCCAATCCCATGACCCCATCGTGACCATCGCATGCGACGAAGCAACCTCGAGAGGGTGATCTCACTGCACGAACCTCTCGAAGGTTTCGGAGAGGATGCGACCACGATTGGCCGATCTCTTCATACACCGATAAGATGCGGGATGGCAGCCGCCGTGGCCCTCGCGGTCATCGTCGGCGACTTCCTGCTCGTGTGGCGGGGTGATCATTCTTATATAGGAAGGCGAGTCCTGCTCCCCTCGGTCGCCCTGATCACCTATCTCGTCCTGGGTGGCGGCGACCTGGCCACACCTGGCCTGGTGCTTCGATTCCGCCACAGTCTTCGCTACTGGATCAAGGCCACAATGACGATCGGCCTGGCAGTCTCGCTCTGCCTTGCAGTCACCGCACTTGCGTTTGTCGGCTTGGGAGCCGAGATTCCGATCCACGGGCTGCCGCTTTCGCTCGTCCCCACCGCCTTCGTGCGAATGTGTGTCCTCGCTCCGATCGTGGAAGAGGCAACATACCGGCTCACGCTTTGCACGGCGGCTGTCTCGATCCTCTCCGCAAGGCAAACGATCGTGCTAAGTGGCGTCTTATTCGCGCTGTTGCACGTCCTTTATGGAAATCCGGGAGCCGACAATGTGGTCGCCGGATTCTTCCTGGCCTGGGCTTACCTGAAAAGCGGCTCGATCTTGGTTCCGATCCTGCTCCATGCCTTCGGCAACTTTTGCGTACTCATTTCCTGGATAGCGATCTGGTATGGCCGGACCTACTGGTGGTTGGCCGGTTGATTTCAACAGCCAAATCAGTTTGCCTTGCGAAATGGCCCCTGATTCCTGGATTCAGGGAGAGGGACAAGCTGCATCAAAAAAAACGCGGCTCATCCCGCCGAAACGTGGATGAGCCGCGGTGATTCCGCCCTCTTCGATAAAAATACGATCAGATGTGCACCGATTCACCTAGACCTTGTCCGGCGGCTTCCATGACCGCCTCGGAGAAGGTCGGATGCGGGTGCATCGCGTGGTAGATTTCCTCTTCGGTCGCCTCGAGCTTCTTGGCCATCACGAGCTCGGCGATGAGCTCAGTGGCCTGAGAACCGAGGAGGTGGGCTCCGAGGAGTTCACCATACTTGGCGTCGAAGACGAGCTTGACAAAGCCTTCGGTTTCGTCGGCCGCCAGAGCACGACCGCTGGCGATGAACGGAAACTTGCCGATCCGAACTTCGTGACCGGCTTCGCGGGCGGCCTTCTCGGTGAGGCCGACGCTGGCGACGCCCGGATCGGTGTAGGTGCAGCCGGGGATCGTCGTATAGTCGACGGTGCGGTCGGCGTGCCCACAGAGCCGTTCGATGCAGCAGATCGCCTCGTGGTGCGCCACGTGCGCGAGCCAAGGAGGACCGATGATGTCGCCGACGGCGTAGATGCCGGGCACGCTCGTCTGATAGCCGTTCTTGGGGTCAACCTTGATGTGGTTCTTGACGAGCTCGACTTTGACGCTGTCGGCGAACAGGCCTTCCACGTTGCCGGTCACGCCGATCGAGACCAGCATCGTCTCGGCCTCGACGGTCTTGGAACCTTGCGGAGTCTGGACCTCCACCTTGATTCCATTGGCCGTCTTCTCGACTTTACCGGTCTTCGAGCCGACATGAATCGTCATGCCACGCTTCGTGAGGCTGTTGAGCAAGCCCTTGGAGATCTCTTCGTCCTCGCCGGGCAAGATCCGGTCCATGAGTTCGATGAGCGTGACCTGGGTCCCGATCGCGTTATAGAAATAGCCGAACTCGAGCCCGATCGGTCCGCCGCCGATGATGATCATCGACTTCGGCTGCTTGGGCAGGCTCATCGCCTCTTTATAGGAGATGATCGTTTTGCCGTCGAACTCGGCCCCCGGCAAGGGACGGGCACGAACTCCCGTCGCAATCACGATGGACTGCGCCGTGACCTTTTCGTCGCCGACCTGGACCGTGTTGGGAGCGACGACTTTGGCCACGCCAAACTTCGAGGCTACCTTATATTTGCGAAAGAGTCCTTCGACCCCTTTGTTCAACTTCGCCGCAACGCCTCGGCTTCGGCTGATCATCTGGGTGAAGTCCCAGGTGGGCTCACCGCTGTAGCCGAATGCCTGGCCATGGTTCTTGACCAACTCGACGAAATGGGCGTTGGTCAACAGGGCCTTTGTCGGGATACACCCCCAGTTGAGGCAGATCCCACCGAGCTTGTCGCGCTCGACACAAAGAACACGCTTGCCGAGCTGCCCTGCCCGAATCGCTCCCGCGTATCCCGCCGGGCCGCCACCAATCACCACAATGTCGTAGTCGTATGCCATGGAAGCCTTGGTTCCGGGGAAGTAACAAAAAGAAAATTCGCCCGGTCAGTCGCTGGAACGCCGGGCGATTGAAGGGATTTCCCCTTCGAAACTCAGGCGGATCGCTCGTGGGGCGGAAGACGAGAAGGTCGGATCAGAATCCAACCCGTCGCCTTCCGGACAGCCACAAACAATCCGAATAATTATAGGAGCATCGAGGCCGGTTCTTCGAGTAGGCCTTTCAGTGTTCGCAGGAACTCGGCAGCCATGGCCCCGTCGACAGCGCGATGGTCGGCGGTCAAGGTGACCGTCATGATTGTTCCCACGGTCAACGTATCGCCGACGACGACCGGGCGTTTCTCGGCGGCGGCGACCGCGAGGATGGCCACCTCGGGGAGATTCAGAATGGCGTCGAACTGGCGGACGCCGTACATCCCGAGGTTGCTGATCGTGAAGGTTCCCCCCGACAACTGCTCGGGCGTCAGCTTGCCCGAGCGGGCCGCTTCGGCCAGGGCTTCGCTTCCCTGGCGGATCTCACGGAGACCAAGGACGTCGGCGTTGCGAAGCACCGGCACGATCAGTCCACCATCGAGGGCCACGGCGATCCCGACATTGACCTCGCCGTGCCGAACGATGGCGTCCGGCTCGTACGACGCGTTCACTCCCGGATGACGGCGAAGGGACAGGGCGACGGCCTTGGTGACGAAGTCGCTCAGCGACAGCTTGATCTTGGCGGGGGCGAGTTGCTTGTTGAGTTGTTCACGAATGGCCACGATCGCATCGACGCGGATGTCGACGGTCACGTGGATCTCCGGCGCGACCTTCTTGGCCTCGACCATGCGCTGGGCGATGGTCTTGCGCATCCGGGTGTGCGGGATTCGTTCCGCGGCCACGGAGCGGCTCGGAGCCGCGGTTGCCGGCATGGCTGCCGGAGCTTTGCCTCGCGTCTGGATGAACTGCTCGACGTCGCTTCGAATCACGCGACCGCCAGGACCACTCCCTCGGATCCCGTGCAGGTCGACCTGCGAGGCCGCGGCGATCTTCCGGGCCAGCGGGCTCGACTTCACGCGCCCGCCGATGGAGACGGGGACCTCTTCGGCAGCGGCTGGGACCGAAGAACCTTGTCCGTTGGCGCTGGTTCCATTCGCGTGCGCCTGTGCCTCGGCAGGTGCGGGGCTGGCCTTCGCTCCGGCTTTCGCGCCACCGAGTTGCTCGGCAATTTTCTTGGGGTCCTCCCCCTTCTTGGCGAGGACGAGAACCCGCTCGCCCAGCTTCACCTCATCGCCCACGGCGCGGTCGAGCAGGGCCACCACGCCGTCGTCGTAGGCCTTCATGGGCATGGTGGCCTTATCGGTCTCGATGTCGGCGAGGATATCCCCTTCCTTGACTTGATCGCCGATCTTGACCAGCCACTGGGCCAAGACCCCACTTTCCATGGTCGGACTGAGCTTGGGCATCGTCACTTCGATCGGCACGAGCAAGTCTCCCGCGGCAGCGCCGTCTTCTTCTTCTGATTCAAACTCGGGGAAAATCGAGGGGTGGTCCATTCGGCAAAATTGCCGGAGGTGCGGACGGCCTCTTCAGGCAGCCCACACTCCGGACACGACCCATCGGACTCGGTATCGACAACAAGGGAACTCCCGGTCACTTCTTGTAGAGCACGTCTTTGACCTGCGCCACGATCCGATCGACCGAGGGGAGCATCGAGGCTTCCATGGCTCGGTTGTAAGGAATCGGCGCATCCTTCGAGGCCACCCGACGAATCGGGGCATCGAGTTCGTCAAACACGGCCTGGGTGATCCGATCGGAAATCCCGGCTCCCAAACCACAATAGGGCCAGTCTTCTTCGATGATCACGGCCCGGTGCGTTTTGACGACCGAGTTGATCAGCGTCTCGATGTCGAGGGGCCGAATCGTGCGAAGGTCGATGATTTCCGGGTCGATCCCCTCGTCAACCAGGCGTTCCGCGGCGGCGAGGGTCGTCTTGAGCGAACGGGAATAGGTGATCAGGGTCACGTCCGAGCCAGGCCGCTTGATGTCGGCCTTGCCGATGGGGACGATATGTTCCCCCTCGGGGACTTCCCCCTTTTCACCGTAGAGGTTTTCATGCTCGATGAACACGACCGGGTCATCCGAACGGATCGCGCTCTTGAGCAGCCCCTTGGCATCGGCCGGGGTCCCCGGGAGTACCACGGTCAGCCCCGGGATCTGGGCATACCAGGCTTCGAGCCGATGCGAGTGCGTGGCGGCAAGGCAGCCCGCCATCCCCGAACTGCCGCGAAAGACGATCGGTACGGCAAACTGACCACCGCTCATGTAGCGGACGTTGGCCGCGTTGTTGACGATCTGGTCGATCGCGACGAGGCTGAAGCTGAAAGTCATGAACTCGATGATCGGCCGCAGGCCGACCATGGCCGCCCCGATGCCGATCCCCGCGAACCCTTCTTCGGAGATCGGCGTGTCGATGACGCGCCTGGGTCCGAAGCGAGAGAGCATCCCCTGGCTGACCTTGTATGCACCGTCGTACTCGGCCACCTCTTCGCCCATGAGGAAGACGCGGTCGTCGCGCTCCATTTCCTCGGACATGGCCTGATTGAGCGCTTCGCGAAAGGCTAGGACGGGCATGATCACTCCTGCGGGATGAAGGGGGCCACGGTCACGTCCTCGTAGACCGCCTCCAGAGGCGGCTGTTCACTCTGCTCGGCGAACTCGATGCTCTCTTCGATCTCTTGCTTGACCTCTTCGGTGAAGCGTTCGATCGTCGCGTCATCGATCCAGTTGCGGTCTCTCAAGACGTTCGCGTAAACAAAAATCGGGTCGTTCTTGAGGGCCTCGTCCAGCTCTTCCTTGAGGCGATACTTGGCCGGATCGCTGATCGAGTGTCCCTTGTAGCGATAGGTCTGGGCGTCGATGAAGCTCGGCCCTTCGCCAGCCCGGGCTCGGTTCACGGCCTCGAGGGCCGTCTCGGCCATCAGCTCAACGTCATTGCCGTTGATCGAGTAGCCCGGAATCCCGTAGGCGGTCGCACCGCGAATGGTCAGGTCGAGAAGGGCCGACGACCGAGCCAGCGAGGTTCCCATCGCGTACTGATTGTTTTCGACGATGTAAACCACGGGCAGCTTCCACATCGCGGCCATATTGAGCGCTTCGTGGAAAACGCCCTGATTGATCGCGCCGTCGCCGAGGTAGCAGAGACAGACCTGATCGCCGCCGCGATATTTGATGGCGAAGGCGACTCCCGCAGCCAAGGCGATGTGGCTGCCAACGATGGCGTGCCCCCCGAGGAAGCCTTTCTCGGCGTCGAAGAAGTGCATCGAGCCGCCCTTGCCCTTGGAGCAGCCCGTGGCTTTTCCCAGGAGTTCGGCCATGGCGGGCTTGGCTTCCATCCCGCGGGCCAGAGCATGACCGTGGTCACGATAGGCGGTGATTAGGTAGTCATCTTCCCGGAGAATGCCGATCGAGCCGACCGCCACCGGTTCCTGACCGCTGTACTGATGAAAGAAGCCGCCGATCTTCTGCTTCTGGTACATCATCTCCGCCCGTTCTTCGAACCGGCGGATCAACATCATTTGCCGCAGCCAACCAAGCGCCTGGTTTCGCGTGACGACCGGCTTGGCTTCGGTCTGAACTTGCGACATATCGTGCGACTCCTGAATAGTTCCGGGGCCGGGCGGTTGCCGAGGAACATCGCGGACCGGCGCGGCAACATGGGATTGGATCGGTTCAGCGGCGCGGCCAATGATGTCCCAAGGCCGCGAGGTGCTCTGGGGATTCGAGCGCCATTTGCCGAGCGCTGCGCCCCGAAATAACCTGGCGATCCCTGTGAACATCCGTGTCATCTCACCAGCGGTCGGAGGAGAGGGGGAATTTGTCAAATTCCTTCGACCGGCGTATTTTACCCAAAACCTGTGATTTCGAGCCAGGGTGACTCGAAAAGTTAATGCGGAGCTCGGGGAGAGACCGGCCCGTCTTCAACGAACAAAGGATACAGTAGAACATTCGTCAGATTCATGCCTAAAGCGGAAGCACCGAACCAGGACCGGTTGGCCTGTGTCGATCCGGCTGACTCCGTCGGATCGACACACCTCGCGGGGGGTCCGACGACCGTGCTTGTGGCGGTCGTCGGAAAGTGACTCAAAGGCGGCAGGGATCACCGACCGGAGAGCAGTTGCCGGAGTACATACGGCAAAATGCCTCCGTGTTCATAGTAGCGGATTTCCTGCGGCGTGTCGATGCGTACGGTTGCATTGAAACGATGAACGACGCCATCGGCCCGCTCGGCGACCACGGTGACCTCACGGCCGTTCGCGAAGCCGTTTGCGATGCCTGCCGCCATACCTTCGATCGAGAAAACCTCTTCTCCCGTCAGACCCAGGCTCTCGGCGTTGTCCCCTGCGCCGAATTGCAGCGGCAAGATCCCCATCCCGACCAGGTTGGACCGGTGGATTCGCTCATAGCTCTCGGCGATGACCGCACGAATCCCGAGGAGCTTGGGTCCTTTGGCTGCCCAGTCACGCGAGGAACCCGAGCCGTATTCCTTGCCGGCCAGAATGATGAGCGGCACACCTTGAGCCTGATAGCGCTCCGAAGCCTCGAAGATCGACGTCACGTCCCCATCGGGCAAGAAACGGGTCACCCCTCCTTCCGTGCCGGGAGCGAGCTTGTTGCGGAGCCGAACGTTGGCGAACGTCCCGCGCACCATGACTTCATGATTACCACGGCGGGAGCCGTAAGAGTTGAAGTCGCCCACGCTCACCCCATGCTCCATGAGGTAGCGCCCAGCAGGGCTCTGGACCTTGATGGAGCCGGCCGGCGAAATATGGTCGGTCGTGATGCTGTCACCCAGGAAGGCCAGCGCCCGCGCCCCTTGGATCTCGGTAACCGGCGGGGGCTGGTCGGGCATCCCGATGAAGTAGGGCGGGTTCTTCACGTACGTGGAATGATCGTCCCACTCGTAAAGGTCTCCCTCGGGAACCGAGAGCGAATTCCAGCGCTCGTCTCCCTTGAAAACCTCGCCATACTCCTTGTGGTACATCTCCGAGTGTACCGACTTCAGGATGGTATCCTGCACTTCCTGCTGCGTCGGCCAGATATCCTTCAGGAAAACGGGCTTGCCGTTCTGGTCTTCCCCGATCGGCTCGGACTCGAAGTCGATATCCATCGTGCCGGCCAACGCATAAGCGACGACCAGCGGAGGCGAGGCAAGGTAATTGGCCCTGACCTCGGAGTTGATTCGTCCCTCGAAGTTCCGGTTGCCCGAGAGCACGGACACCGTCACGAGGTCGTCGTCGTGGGTCGCCTTGGAGATCTCGAGGGAGAGCGGTCCCGAGTTGCCGATGCAGGTGGTGCAGCCGTAGCCGACCAGGTTGAAGCGAAGCTTATCGAGATAGGTATCGAGACCGGCTTCCTTGAGGTAATCGGTGACGACCTTCGAGCCCGGTGCCAGGCTTGCCTTCACCCACGGTTGCGTCGAGAGACCGTGTTCGACGGCTTTCTTAGCCACCAGTCCAGCCGCGATCATCACCGACGGGTTCGAGGTGTTGGTGCAGCTCGTGATGGCGGCGATGACCACGGACCCGTGCGTGATGTAACCACTCCGGAGCGGCCGATAGGCTGCGGCGGGAGCCGTCGGATCCTCGACGCCGACCGCCATGCCGCCTCCACCTTCCCCTTCCAGGCGAAGCTCGCTGCCATTATCCGTGGAGGGGGCGGGAGCTGCCTTTACCTCGGTCTTGGAGGGACGCGCCTCAAGCATGATCTTGAGCGCCTTTGCGAAGGACGCTTTGGCCTCATGCAAGGGAACGCGATCCTGGGGACGCTTGGGACCAGCCAAGCTCGGCTCCACCGTCGAAAGGTCGAGCTCCAGAGTGTCCGAATACAAGGCCTCGGGAGCGCCTGGCGAATGGAAGAGTCCCTGCTCTTTGCTGTACGCTTCGATCAAGCGGATGAGCGGGGCAGGCCGGCCGGAGAGTTCCAGGTAGTGAAGGGTCTCGGCATCGATCGGGAAGATGCCGCAGGTCGCGCCATACTCGGGCGCCATGTTGGCGATGGTCGCACGATCGGCAAGCGGGAGGTTGGCCAGACCATCACCGTAGTATTCGACGAACTTGCCCACCACTCCCTTGCGCCGGAGCATCTCGGTGACGGTCAGGACAAGGTCGGTGGCGGTCGCTCCTTCGCGGAGAGCTCCGGTCAATTTGAAGCCGACCACCTGGGGCACGAGCATGGAGACCGGTTGCCCGAGCATGGCCGCTTCGGCTTCGATCCCACCAACTCCCCAGCCCAGCACCCCCAGACCGTTGATCATGGTGGTATGGGAGTCGGTCCCCACGAGCGTATCGGGGTAGGCAAAAGGAGGTTCTTGAGACGACTTGGATGCAGGGTTGTCCGCGGTGAAGACAACGCGCGCCAGGTACTCAAGATTGACCTGGTGAACGATTCCGGTGTCGGGCGGGACAACCCGGAAATTCTCGAAGGCGTCCTGGCCCCACCGGAGGAAGGCGTAACGCTCGCCGTTCCGCTCGAACTCGAGTTCGGCGTTGGTGAGGAACGCCCGAGCGGTCCCTGCTTCGTCGACCTGCACCGAGTGGTCGATGACAAGTTCGACCGGCTGGAGTGGATTGATCTTCTTGGGATCTCCCCCCATGCGCTTCATGGCATCGCGCATGGCTGCCAGATCGACGACAGCCGGCACGCCCGTGAAGTCCTGGAGCAAGACACGGCTGGGTCGGAACGCAATCTCGCGCGAGGGGACTGCCTTGGGATCCCAGTTCGCCAGTCCCTTGATGTCATCGACGGTTACCGTGTTGCCGTCTTCATTCCTGAGGAGGTTTTCCAGAAGGATCTTGAGCGAGAACGGCAGCCGGGAGATGTCAAGCCCGGCCGCCTCGAGAGCGCCGAGCTTGTGGATCCGGAACGAGTACTCACCGACCTTGAGCGTTGCAAGTGTGTTGAAGCTGTTGGGCATCGATTCTTAAACCTTGGACCGAGGTTCTCTCTGCGCCCGTCGGAGGGGGGAGATCGGGGCCATGGACTCCATCATCCGACGCGAGCAGTCCGGTTTCAACCTTCCGCCAGGAGCCACCTGCGGTGGTCCCTCCCTGACGACCCCGTCGTTGCTATCGAGCGACGGAAAACCCCGGGGTCGCTGAAAACTTCGGACAATCTCACACCCATCCTTGAGAACGAGAGGCTCTTCCGCGCACTCTCGGGCTAGGTTCGCTCTAACCTACAAATTGTACGTCGATCGGTCCCGGAACCAAGCCGGCCTCCGCCGCACGATGGAGTAGCGTGCGGACCGCTTCTCGTCCCTTGGGGCCGTAATCGACGGTCCAATCATTCACGTACATGCCGACGAAGCGATCAGCCAGGGCCGGGTCGAGGTCACGGGCGTAGCGGAGGGCGTAATCTAGGGCTTCCTGGCGATGCTCGAGTGCGTACACGATGCTGGCTTTCAAGAGCCGAGCCACCTCGTTCACGACGTCATCGCCGAGATCCTTCCGCACCACGTTGCCGCCCAGGGGAAGTGGCAGCCCGGTTTGTTCGAACCACCATTGCCCGAAGTCGATCACTTTGTGCAAACCGCGATCGCCGTAATAAAGCTGGCCTTCGTGGATGATGAGGCCAGCCTCGGCCCGTCCTTCCGCCACGGCGGGGAGGATCTGGTCGAACGGCATCACTGTCACCTTCACGTCTTTGCCGAGGCAGAGCTGAAGTGCCAGGTAAGCCGTCGTCAGCAATCCCGGCACGGCGATCGTGCGGCCACGGAGGTCATCGAGCCCCATCGGTTCTCGGGTGATGATCGTAGGGCCGTAGCGATCCCCCATGCTCGATCCCGAAGCCAGGAGGGCATAACGGTCGGTGAGATGGGCAAAGGCGTGGATGCTCACCGCCGAGATCTCGAGCTCCCCGTTGAGAGCCCGACGATTCAGGGTCTCGATATCCTGGAGCTGATGTTCGAAGCGAAGGCCGCCGGCATCGAGCTTGTCGTGAGTCAGGGCGTAGAACATGAACGCGTCGTCGGAGTCAGGGCTGTGCCCGACTCGGAGCGTGCGGCCGGCGGTGAGTGTCATGGCTTGTCGAGTTCCTGACGAGAAGAATACTTGCAACGCGGGACCAAAACCGAACGACAACGTCGCTAGCGCGTTTCCACTTCAAATCATCTCCATCCCCGGAAGCCGCGTGTAGCCTTGGAGGCTCGGCCACAAGAGTGCGCACCATCGGAGAACTTGGCAATCCACAGGTAGGACAGTCGGTAGTACCATCCGAACCGAGAAAGCCTGCCAGATGCCATCGGCGCGAGAGCCGCGCTAGCCTGCCGCACTCTCCCGCTTTTCCCCACGAGCGCCATTCTCAGCAGGAGTCGGTCCTGATTGCAATCGCAATTGAGGCCGACGGCGGGAGATCGAGATCTTAACACAAAATGACTTGTGAAACAAAACGTCCCGACTCCCCGGAGAATGGGGAGCCGGGACGACTCTGGGCAGACGCAGAGGATCTCAGATCACTGAGGCGGAGCGGGAGCCGTCGTGGGCTTCGGCTGGCTCGGGGCTCCGCCTTGCGACGACGACGTGCCGAGCATCTCGATCGCGTCGAACGGGTCGACCGTGGTGTCTTGCTCGGCCCCCTTGAGCAAGTCCTTGAAGGGGAATTCGGCAGGCTGCTCCTCGCCGAGCTGGCGCAACGAGCGGATATAGCGCTTGACGATCAAGCCTGTATCCTTCTTGTTGAAATCATCGTTGCGATAATCCTTGTGGTTCTGCAAGAGCTTGTCCCAGACCGCCAGACCATCGCGGAATTTTTCGACGGCCTTGGTGGGATCACCACTTTTATAAGCAATCGTCCCTTCATAGAAGAGCTGCCGGGCCTGCACCCCTTCGTTGGTCATCTCGGCGAGCGACCGGTCCTTCCAGTAACGGTAGTTCATCTGATCGCTCCAGCGGCTCGTCCAGTATTTCTGGTTATCGCTGAGCTTCTCATACTTCTTGGAGTTAGTCGCGTCATCGATGTAAACGGGTTGCTTCTGCGCCACGCCGTTAATCTCGATCATGTTGTGGGTCATGAACTCAAACTTGCCGAACTTCTCCCATTCGACAAGCGCCTTGGCCCATTCGTTCTTGGCGACTTCACCAAAGGTTGCCGGGATATCTTGCATGCTCATCTTCTCAAGCCCTGCCGCATAACGCGTCTGGGCGTGCGCGGGCATCGAGCGGAAGGCAAGGTCGCCGGGGCGTCCCTTGCGCTGGGGGACCGGATCGACATAGTCGAGACCGGCTTCAGTTCCCGTGGCGACGCGCTGTCCTCCTTCGTCAACCAGGGCGACCGCGCGACTGAACCAGCCGAAGCCGAGCTTGAAGTTGTCGTTGCCGACAACGACGGTCCGCTGTGGGTCGGTGTAGTCGATGTAGGTCTTGAAGCTCTCATCATCATCATCGTGGAAGAGGCGGCGGAGGATGATGCTCTCGTCGGAGAAGCCAACCTTATGGTAATAGGTCCAGGCGGTGTCCCAGATCAAGTCCGGTGACTTGCGGTTCTTGCTGACGCCGTCCTGGAGGAACTGGATCCCTTTCTTGATCCAGTCATACTTATCTTCGGGAGCGTCCCACTCGACGGAGACGTTGTAGGCCAGGTTCCAACCCTGGAAGGTCCAGACCGAGAGGAAGTGCGGTTGGAGCTTGGTGATCAGGTCGACCGTGGCCTTCATCCGGTCCCAGTCTTGCTCCCGCTTCAGTTCTTCGGCACGGGTCCAGAGAACGTTGGCGGCAACGCCGCGCGCTCCTCCCAGGAGCGCGAGCTTGAGCATGAAGCTACCGGTGTCGACCTGACCGATCGCGGCTTCGCCGAGGTCTCTTCGCTTTTTCTCCTCGTTGAGCCAGTTGGTGTACGGAATCATGCCGCCGAAGATGGCAACGATGATCAACCCGTAAATGATTTTGCGAAGGTTATTCGATCTCATGCGGCCACCTCACGATTCTTCAAGACGAAGTATCCGGCGATGGAGAACGGCAAGGCGTACGCTAGGGCCAGCAGAAAGTTGGAGCCGAGGAGCGACCATTGCACCTCGAAACCATCGGCCACGGTGTTACTGACGTCGAGCGCCGAGAAGTTGGGCACGACATAGACCAAGCGGGACATGACGGGCATCACGATCGAGTCGAATGTCTTGGCCGTCACGACCGCAAGCGTCGGCGCGAGGTCCGACATCTGATTGTCGTGGGTCAGAAGACGAATTAACGACTCAAACGGACCACCCCCCAGCAGGCTCTGCCGCGTGAACTCGAGCAAGAACGCAAAGGCGACCTGCCCCGCGACGAAGAAGGCGATGGTGGTCAAGAGCGCCACCGGCCAGCTCAGGAAGGTGCCGGCAAACACGCCGATGGCCGTGAGCACCATCGCCTGGAGCCAAACTCCGAAGAGCCCCTTCATGTAGTTGGTACCGAAATCCCCGGCTCGGGCGAGGATGTAGAGGTCGCTCTCCGCCATCCCCAGGTACTGCGTTGGACTCAGACAGCGGATTTCGATTTTGAGAGAACCCATCGACCCTGCGAGCACGCTCGCCGGGATATAATGCTTATTCGTATAGTACTCTCGAATCGCGAAGGTATTTTGATACGGTTTCGCGTTCGACATCGGATTGGTGACGTTGATTTCCGCGTAGACCGGCTCGCCGACCCGCCCCTTCGTGGTTCGGTAAACGTTGAAGGTCATCTCGATCGGAATCCGCGGCGTGTGTAGAGCCTCGGCTTGTTGCAGCAGCGCTTCGGCTTCGGATTTTTTACCAGCCGTCTGAGCTTCGGCGGCCTTCGCTTTCAGCCCCTTCTCCTGGGCCTCGAGCTTGTCAAAAGCCCCCTTGGCGCTCTCGAACTCGGCCTGATTGCGCTTCAGCGATGCGCTCAAGCGGCTCGCCTCGGTGGGCGTCAGCTTGCCGGATGCCTGACGCTTTTCCGCCTCCTCGATCTGATTACGCAGCTCGAGAACGCGATTCAGCAATCCCTCGATCGAGTCCGGAAGCAGGAGCCGATCGATGGGGATGCGGTGATCGAGCATGATGCCCCGGCCATAAGGATCCGGGACGACGCCGAACCGCCAAATCGCGGTGGCCGGCGTTCCTCCTTCGATGTGGCTCCTCGGCTCCCGCATGGATTGCTCTTGGCCGACGTCGATGCCTCGAACGTGGAAAGTGCCGCGAGAATCGAGAAAGGTCAAGGAGCCTCGGACCGGTTCACGCGCCGACATTCGGGAACGGAGCTGGTCGGCTTCTTCGCGAAGGTGCCTGGCCTGGCGATCCCGCCCCTTTCGTTGGGCTTCCTTGTCGGCCTGGGCCTCGGTCACGAGAATCGTGCCGTGATAGATGGTTCGCCAGAGATAGGCGAGGCTGATTCCACCGAAGACCACGACGAGAACCGTCACGATCGCCATGTATCCGAGCATCCGGCCCCAGATCAGCTCGATGCGACGTACCGGCTTGGAGACGACCGTATAGATCGTTTGCTGCTGGATGTCGGTCGGCAAGCTCAGCGGCGTCAAAATGGTGATCATCACGGTCAAGAGCAGCGAGCAGAGAAGGGCCAGGGTTCCCACGAAGAGCCGTCCCATTTCGGCCGGACGGGGCGGCTGCAAGAACCAGTGCGTGAACGCCAAGACGACGAGGAAGACCGTGAGTACCACCCAGGGAGCCCACATCCGTCGATTGGCCTCCACCACCGTGAGTCGGGCGATGGAGTAGAGCCGCCGCCAACGCACGGCGAAGATTTCGACGAGGACGGCACACACGATTCGGAGTAAAACGACGTAACCCATGAACGTCGCACTGAAGCGCGCCCCGAAGATCACCCCTTCCTGCCAGGGGGAGTGGGACGTTCCCGCGGGAACCGGTTGGCCGAGGCTGGCTTGTTGCAACCAGACGCCGAGTCCGAGTCCCAGGGCGAGCGCGATATGGATCCCGAAGAGTACCAGAAGGTCCGCGCTATTTCCGAGGCGACGGATCGTCCTCCAAAGCGCCCATTCGGTCCACACGAGTAGGACCGCTCCGGAGATGCCTCCCAGGAGTCCGACCGCGGGAATCCCGGCGAGCTTGTAAACCTTCGGAGGCGTGCTTGTCGATTGAAGCACTTGAATGACCATGGCGACGACCGCCAAGGCGAGAGCCACGAGCGCCGCCAAATCGAGCCCGTTGCCACGGGCGACCGTCCGCTCCTTGAGCGCGGCCGAGACCCAGGAGACAACCCAGCCCAAGAGGCTCATGAGGCTGAGAACCTTGATCCAGAAAATCAGGGCTCCGACGAGGCCGCGCGACGTCATCGTCGGCTCGCCGAAGAAGAGCAGCCACATGACTGTGGACTGAAGTGATTTGGGAATCCCAGGCAAAACCGCCTGCGACCACAGCAAAGTCAGGAATGAGAGCGCGGACATTGCAGAGGAAACTCCTCAGGAGTATTGCGAAGTCCTGGGCCGAGCCGGCGGATGATGGACTCGAGCGAAGTGGCTCGAGCTGAAGAATCTCGGACGAAATCGCGGGCACGACATGGTGGCAAGGAGCCTAGGGCAGCACCGAATGCTCGGGATCCGTGCCGTCACAAGCCTTGTTCGTCGCTCCCGCTCCACGGCAAACCCCGAAGCGGGAGGGACGAAGCCAGCGCGGCACGCACGCGCGATCAGGATTTCGAAGGCGATTGCGCGAGCGCATCGGCCTTGGTTGGGGCTGCTTCCGCCACACGCCGGCGACCGGGATGCAGGTCGCTCTCGCGGACAATTCGCAAGAAGAGCTCTTCGAGGGTCGTCGTGGGGTGGTCGACAGCGAGCAGTTCACCACCATGACGAGCAATGACCTGACGGATCTCTTGCAATGCCAGTTCCGGAAGTTCGCGCGTCTTGATCTGCGTGACGTCCTGGACGGTGAGCAGGTCCGTCACCTTGCCAAGCTCTTTCAATTCGCCACGGTGCAAGATCGCGATCCGGTCGCAGATGTCCTGCATGTCGGCCAGGAGGTGGCCTGAGAGGACGATCGTCTTGCCCTGGGTACGGAGGTCGCGAATCAACTCCTTGATCTCGGCGGTACCGATCGGGTCGAGTCCCGAAGTCGGCTCGTCGAGCAGGATCAGCTCGGGGTTGTTGATCAAGGCCTGGGCCAAACCGATCCGGCGCTGCATACCTTTGGAGTATTCGCGAAGCTGGCGGTGCTTGGCGGCGTTCAGCCCCACCATGTCGATGAGGTGGCCGACGCGCTTGGTTCGTTCGGCCGCCGAGAGCTTGAACAGTCGGCCGTAGAAGTGGAGGGTTTCCTCAGCGTTGAGGAACTTGTAGAGGTACGACTCCTCGGGCAGGTAGCCGATGCGCTCGTTCTTGGCGACCTTGTTCGTCGGCTCATTGAAGATCAAGGCGTCCCCCTCGGTCGGGAACAAGAGACCGAGCAGAAGCTTGATCGTAGTCGTCTTGCCGGAGCCGTTGGGTCCCAGGAGCCCGAAGATTTCACCTCGGTAGACCTGAAGGTCGAGCGCCTTGAGCGCCTGCACCTTGGGGCGTCCCCAGAAGTCGCGATAAACCTTGGTCAGGTTGCGTGTCTCGATAATGACATCACGGCTCATCAGGAAGGCGCCTTGTGCAAAGACGATAGAAAAATCGAGAGAAGTAGTTCTGACGATGAACCACCCGATTCGCCGGCCGATCGCCTGGGCGGGTTCGTGAGTCCGGTCCGGATTAGGACAGATAAAGAGAAACCGGCAAGCCGCACAAGCCTTTTGATCACCAAAACCGCCGGCTACGGAACAAGCACCTTCGGTGCTACGAACCCTGAAACAAAAGGGTTCGAAAAGGTCGCCAAAAAAAAATTGCGGCAGGTTCCGAATGGCAACCACACACCGCCACGATTTCGATGTCGAAGCTCGCCCGAGATCGAGACCGCAGAGGGATTATCGTAAAGGACGGGAAGGGAAGTTGGCAAGGGCGAGAGCCACTGTCGCCGGGTGGAAAAACGACGAGGGTGCCCCAACAGATTCTGGCGATCAGTTGGGTGAAGCCCAATAGAGATTCCAATGGTCGCTGTATGTCAGGCAACAGAGCTCGGCCATTTTGTTGACGTTGTCGACCTCCCACCGCGCT
>Ga0153954_1000718_pt1 | contig 23228 bp, 18 predicted proteins | sample TSFL038MetaG_FD_102277 | JGI IMG/M metagenome (GOLD analysis project Ga0153954, IMG submission 102277) | Attine ant fungus gardens microbial communities from Florida, USA - TSFL038 MetaG | ecosystem: Host-associated > Fungi > Mycelium > Unclassified | place: USA: Florida, Wekiwa Springs State... | reverse complement strand
TCCCGATCTCGATGCGGTGACGGCGGCGGCGCGCGAGATCGCCATCGCTGAAGACCGCTCGATCTTCCACGGCTACAAGGCCGCGCACATCACCGGCATCTGCGAGAAGCGCAAGAGCGTCGCCCTGCCGCTGGGCGCGAGCCATGCCGACTATCCGCTCGCGGTATCCTCGGCGCTCACCAAGCTGCGCGACGACGGCGTCGAGGGTCCCTTCTCGGTGGTGCTGAACGAGCAGCTCTACAAGGATCTCGCCGCGCGCACCGACAGCGGCTACCCGATCATCAACCACGTGCAACGCCTGATCGACGGCGAGCTCGTCTGGGCGCCCGGTATCGAGGGCGGCCTGGTGATCTCCCAGCGTGGCGGCGACTTCGAGCTGACCGTCGGCCAGGATTTCTCGATCGGCTATCTCGAGCACGACACCGACAAGGTGCGGCTGTACATCGAGGAGAGCTTCACCTTCCTGGTCCTGACCGAACAGGCTGCGATCCCGCTCTCGGGTGGCGTCGGGAAGAAGTAAGCCGTTCCAGGCTACCGTCGCGCCGTCGCCGCCTTCGCGGCGCGGCCGACTTGTCCCAGCCTCATGCAAAGCCGACGCGCGATCGCCTCATCGGGCAGGCCGGTCGATTTGCACTCCTGCTCGGCTCTCAGGATCTCCTGGAGCGCGGCGCTCAAGCGGGTCAGCGGCCAGGTGCGCAAGTGCCGTTCGAAGCGCTGGCGCACCGGTCCGCCGCGCGGCAGGCCGCGCGCCTTGAACATCGCGGTTTCCAGATTGCCGCCCGCGGCGGCGTGACCGGACACGAGATGGAGCTGGTCGGCGTGGCGCTGCACGGCACGCACGAGCTGCACCGGATTGCCGCCTTCGGCGAAGACGCGATCGAGCGCGCGATCGAGCGCGACCAGATCGCCATCGAAGGTCGCGGCGATGACATTGTCGATGCCGACGGCCGAGGTGTCGCCCAGCACGGCGACGGCGTCGGCATGGGTGATCGTCGGGTTGTCGTCACCGCTTTTGTAGAGCATCAGCTTCTCGATCTCGCTGCGCGTCTGGCCGCGATCGCCGCCCAGCCGCTCGACGATCCATTCGAGCGCATCGGGCTCGAGCGTCATGCCCTGCGCACGCGCGGCACTTTCGACCAGCCCCTCCAGCGCTTCGAGAGAATCGAGGTAGCAGGGCATCGCGGCGAGCACGGCTTCGGTCTCGGCCAGGGCGCGCAGGCCCGAGCGCGGCGAGAGGTTGCCGCCCTCCACCACGATCAGGGCATCGCCCGCCGTGGCCTCGACCAGTGCCTCCAGCGCCGCCACCGTCTCTTCGCCGGCCGGCCGCACGCGCACGACGCGCCGGCCGCCCATCAGCGACATCTCGCCGAACTCGGTGGCGAGCCGCGCCGGATCGGCCTTCAGCGCTTCGCCCGCGATATCGACGACGCGAAAGGGATCGGTGAGGTCGGAGCAGACGGTGCGCGCGAGTTGCGCCGCCCGTTCGGCGACCAGGCCATCGTCGTTGCCGTAGACGATCACGGCGCGGATCTTGGGATCCGGCTTCTTGAGGAAAGCTTCGACCTGACGCGGTTCGATCTTCACGGCAGTCCCATAGCACGGGATGGGCTAAAGTCGCCCACGATGAGTATGCCCCTTCCCGACCCCGACTTCGCGCAGGCCCTGCAGCTTCACCAGCAGAACCGGCTGGACGAGGCCGAGGCGTTGTACCGCCTGGTGCTGGCCCGTGAACCGGCGCATTTCGATGCCCTGCATTTCACCGGCCTCGCCAGGTTCCAGCGCGGCCGGCCGGCCGAGGCGGTGATCTGGATCGAGCGGGCGCTGGCGCTCAAGCCCGACGTGGCCGACGCGTACTCGAACCTGGGCCTCGCCCTGGAGGCACTGCGACGCCATGACGAGGCGATGGCCGCCTACGATCGGGCGCTGATTCTGAACCCCGACCATCCGCAAGCGCACAACAATCGCGGCAATGTACTGCAGGAGCTGCGCCAGTTGCCGGAAGCGATCGCTGCCTATGATCGCGCGCTCGCGCTCCAGCCCGACTTCGCGCAGGCGCACAACAATCGCGGCAATGTGCTGCGCCTGCTCGGCCAGCCGGAAGAGGCGCTCGCGAGCTACGATCGCGCCCTGCAGATCTGGCCTGCCTTTGGCGAGGCGCTGAACAACCGCGCGCAGGTGCTGCAGGACCTGCGGCGCTACGACGAGGCGATCGTCACCTGCCGGCGGCTGATGGAAGTGGCGCCGGGCCATCCCTACGCGCCCGGCATGCTGCTGGTGGCCCGGCTGCAATGCTGCGACTGGACGCACTTCCAATCGCTTTCCAACGGCATCGTCGCGGGCATCGAGCGCGGGCTCAAGGTCGACATGCCGCTCTCCAGTCTCTGGCACATCTCTTCGGGCGCCGTGCAGCGGCGATGCGCGGAACTCTTCACCGCTGCGGAACTCGGCGCGCCGGCTCTACTCCCGCCCGTCGTTGGCGATCGCGGACACGATCGCATCCGGCTGGGCTATCTGTCCCGCGACCTGCAGCAGCACACGGTTGCGTTGCTGTTTGCCGAGCTGTTCGAGATTCATGATCGCGCACGCTTCGAGGTGACTGCGATCTCCTACGGCTTCGACGACGGCAGCGACATGCGGCGGCGGTTGCAGGCGGGCGTCGACCATTTTGTCGATATCCTCCCCATGAGCGACCTCGAGGCTGTCGGAGAGATCCGTCGCCGGGAGCTCGACATCCTGGTCGACCTGACCGGCTACACCGCCGGTTACCGGCCGCGAATCCTCGCCCACAGGGCGGCGCCCATCCAGGTGAATTATCTCGGCTATCCGGGCACGCTCGGCACCTCGGTCCACGACTATATCCTGGTCGACGGCCATGTGGCGCCGCCTTCCGCCGAACGCTTCTTCACCGAGAAGGTGGTGCGGCTGCCCGACTCCTACATGGTGAACGATCGCAAGCGGCACATCTCCGAACACACGCCGTCGCGCGGCGAGGTCGGCCTGCCCGAAACCGGCTTTGTCTTCTGCTCGTTCAACAACAACTTCAAGATTCTGCCGACGGTCTTCGATGTCTGGATGCGCCTTCTGCAGGCCGTGCCGGGAAGCGTGCTCTGGCTGCTCGAGGGCAATGCGAGCGTCACCGTCAACCTGCGACGCGAGGCCGAGCAGCGCGGCGTCTCGGGTGACCGTCTGATCTTCGCGCCGCGCGTGCCGGTCGAGGATCATATCGCACGTCACCGCCTCGCCGATCTCTTCCTCGACACGTTCCCATACGGCAGCCACACGACCGGCAATGATGCGCTTTGGGCCGGCCTGCCCATGATCGCCCTGTCGGGCGAGGCCTTCGCCTCGCGCGTTTCGGGAAGCCTTTTGAAGGCCGTCGGTCTACCGGAGCTGATCGCGGCCGACCTCGCAGCCTACGAGACGCTGGCGCTCGATCTGGCGCGTGCGCCGATGAAGCTTCGCGGCTTGCGGGAGAAGCTCGCGAATCGATCGGGAATGCCCTTGTTCGACACCGAGCGCTTCCGTCGGCACATCGAAGTCGCCTACCAGACCATGTTCGACGGTCACCGGCTGGGACAGCCGGCGGCAAGTTTCGACGTCTCGCCGCTTCCCTAGAAGCGGACGCGCTTCCGAGCCGTCAGACGACGATGTTGACGATGCGGTTCGGCACCACGACGACGCGCTTGGGTGTTTTGCCTTCAAGCGCGCGCACGATATCGGACAGAGCAAGAGCCGCCTTCTCCGCAACGTCCTTCGGCGTGTCCTTCGCCAGCTGCAAGGTCCCGCGAAGCTTGCCGTTCATTTGCACGGCGACGGTGACCGTATCGTCGACCAGCAAGGTGGCTTCCGCGACCGGCCAGGGTGAATCGGCAACCAAGGTGGTGTGGCCCAGCGCCTGCCAGAGTTCCTCCGCCAGATGCGGCGTCATCGGGCCGATCAGACGGACGAAGATTTCCAGCGCCTCGCGCTGCGCCCAATGGCCCGCGTCATCCTTCGCTTCGAAACCTGCGATGGTATTGGCGAGTTCATAGAGGCGTGCGACGGCCTTGTTGAAGTGAAAGGCTTCGATGTCGGCCGACAGGCCGGCAATGGTCTTGTGCGCGGCGCGGCGCAACTCGGCTGCCGCATCCGAGAACTGCGACGGCCTGGACGTTCCGGCCGCCGGCAGCCCGGCCATCGCCTCGCTGGCGATGCGGTGCAGGCGTTGCTGGAAGCGCCAGGCGCCGGTGACGCCGGCCTCCGTCCATTCCAGATCGCGCTCGGGCGGACTGTCGGACAGCATGAACCAGCGCGCGGTGTCGGCGCCGTAGTCGCGGATGATTTGGTCGGGGTCGACGACGTTCTTCTTCGACTTCGACATCTTCTCGGAACGGCCGACCTCGACGAGCGACTTGTCGGAGGCGCGCACGACATTGCCGCCAGCCGTGCGCTCAATCTCGTCGGGCGTGAGCCACGTTCCGTCGCTCGCGCGATAGGTTTCGTGGCAGACCATGCCCTGGGTGAAGAGGCCGTCGAACGGCTCGTCACGGCTCGTCATCTGCACCTCGCGCATCGCGCGCGTCCAGAAGCGCGAATAGAGCAGGTGCAGGATCGCGTGCTCGACGCCGCCGATGTATTGATCGACGGGCATCCAGTAGTGATTTTCCTCGCGGTCGAACGGCGCCGTCTCGAGATGGGGCGAGGTGAAGCGGTCGAAGTACCAGCTCGAATCGATGAATGTGTCGAACGTGTCCGTCTCGCGCCGGCCCGCGCCGCCGCACTTCGGACAGGCGACGTGCTTCCACGTCGGATGATGGTCGAGCGGATTGCCGGGGCGATCGAAGGTGACGTCGTCGGGCAGTTTCACCGGCAGGTCCTTCTCCGGCACGGGTACCACACCGCACTTCTCACAGTGGATCGCGGGAATCGGGCAACCCCAGTAGCGCTGGCGCGAGACCAGCCAATCGCGCAGACGGTACTGCGTCGTGCCTTTGCCGACGCCCATCGTCTCCAGGCGATCGATCACCTTGGCCTTGGCGTCCTCGACACCGAGCCCGTTCAGGAACTCGGAGTTCACGATCACGCCGTCCTCGACGAAGGCCGCGGCCTGGACGTCGACCTTCTCCTTCGGATCGACCGGCGCCACGACCTGCAGGATCGGCAGGCCGTACTTGGTCGCGAACTCGTGGTCGCGCTCGTCATGCGCGGGGCAGCCGAAGATGGCGCCCGTGCCGTACTCCATCAGCACGAAATTGGCGGCGTAGACCGGCACGGTCTTGCCTGGCATCAGCGGGTGCCTGGCCACCAGCGGCAGCTTGTAGCCCTGCTTCTCGGCGGTCTCGATCTCGGCCGCGGCCGTGCCGGTCTTGCGACACTCCTCGATGAAGCGCTGCAGGCCGGGGTCGTTGGCTGCCAGGCCGCTCACGATCGGATGGTCGACCGACAGCGCCATGAACGAAGCGCCATAGAGCGTGTCGGGACGCGTGGTGAAGATCTCGAGCTTGCCCCGATCCGCTCCGGCGGTGTCGGCCAGCTCCCAGAAGACGCGTGCGCCGCGGCTCTTGCCGATCCAGTTCGCCTGCATCAGGCGCACCTTTTTGGGCCAACGGTCGAGGGTGCTCAGCCGCTCGAGCAACTCGTCCGCGAAATGGGTGATCTTGAGGTTCCACTGGGTGAGCTTGCGGCGCTCGACGGTGGCCCCGGTGCGCCAACCCTTACCCTCGATCACCTGCTCGTTGGCGAGCACGGTGTTGTCGACGGGATCCCAGTTCACCCAGGCTTCCTTCCGATAGGCGAGACCAGCCTTCCAGAAGTCGAGGAACATCTTCTGCTCGTGCCGGTAGTATTCCGGATCGCAGGTGGCGAGCTCGCGGCTCCAGTCGAGCGACAGACCCATCGACTTCAGCTGCGCCTTCATGGTGGCGATGTTCTCGTAGGTCCACTTGCGTGGATGGACCTTCTTCTCCATCGCCGCGTTCTCGGCGGGCAGGCCGAAGGCATCCCAGCCCATCGGATGCAGCACGTTGAAACCCTTGGCGCGCTTGTATCGCGCGATCACGTCGCCCTGCGTGTAGTTGCGCACGTGCCCCATATGAATGCGCCCCGACGGATAGGGGAACATCTCGAGCACGTAGTATTTGGGGCGCGCCTTGTCCATGACGGCACGGAAGGTCTGCCGCTCGTTCCAGACCTGTTGCCACTTGGCCTCGGTCTCGCGGAAGTTGTAGCGCGGTGGTGAAGACGACGCGGCGGACGACACGGAATTCACTCCAGAAAAAGCAGAGGCCGCAGCGGATGCCCGCTGCGGCCTCTTACGTCAAGCGGGCGCGGGTCAGCCGCCTTGGGCGATGCGAAGCTGGCGAGCGCGGGTAAGGATGGCGTTCTCGATATCGGTGTTGGTATGCGGATCGACCTGGGCGTCGACCCAGCCGCCCCCCTTAGGATTGGCCTGCTGCTTGAAGACCGAGACGCGCACGCCGTCGGCGCGAAGCTCGCGGTCCAGGATGGTGATCTGCACCTTCATGCGCTCGTTCGGCGATTCCGCCGGGGTGTACCAGTCGGTGATGATCACACCGCCGAACGGATCGGCCGAAACCAGCGGGATGAAGTTGATGGTGTCGAGGCTTGCCCGCCACAGATAGGCGTTCACGGCGACACCGGTGCCGTCGCTTTCCTTCTTCTCGGCCTTTGAGCCGAGCAAGCCGCCGGGACCGAACAGGCTGCCGGTTTCGCGGTTTTCGCCGCCCAAACCCTGCTGAGCCTCGGACTTGTCGCGGATGCGGCCGTCGACGCTGCGGTCGCGGAGGGCGCTCGGGTCGCCACCACAGGCGACGACAGTGCTGACTGCCAGTCCGACCCACGCCCAGCGGAAAATGCCCGACGAAATCGCCTTAAAAATCGACATCCAATGCCCCTTACGGCAATCCGCAGTTTGACGATGGCGCGTCTTTAGGTCCCCGGATCGTGTGGGGACAAGAGCGGCCGGACCATAGGCGTTGGGCCGGACACCCGCAAGAGTTGGATATCCCAGATCCAAATAAGTTTCTCATAAAGACCAAGTATGCAGCCACTCCTCTTTCGGTCTCTATGAGCTACCCAAAAATGACTGGCTTTTGCTGCTTCCACAAGGCTTCAAGGGCTCCCAAAATGTGACAAAGACGCCACAGGTACGGAGAGAATCCGGTCGAGGAGCGTCCATTTCTTGACCCCGGTTTGAGCCAAGTGTTTTATATCTCAGTCGCGTTGGCGGGATCGTGCGTGTCCTTGGGGTTACGTCGTCCGTCGGTCAGACAGGCCTTTAGGTATACCAGTCTCTGATCAATGAGAGAGGGAGAATGATGAAAAAGCTTTTGCTAGGCTCGACCGCCTTGGCAGTTGGTGGCTTGGTGGCCGCCCCCGCCATGGCCGCCGATCCCATCAAGATGGGTGTCGGTGGTTACTACCAGTTCTACGCTCTGGCTGGCGGCATGGAGGGCAACTACGCCCTCAACGGCACCTCGGTGCAGTACAAGGGCCTCCAGTTCATTCAGGAAGGCGAAATCCACTTCATCGGCCAGTCCAAGTTGGATAACGGCACCACCATCGGTCTCCGTGTCGAGCTCGAAGGCTGGAACCCGTCGGCCGGTTCGGGTGGTGCGGTGCACACGATCGACGAAGCCTACCTGTTCGCCTTCGGCGACTGGGGCCGTGTCGAAATGGGCGCCAAGGACGATGCCCCGTACGTCATGTACTATGGTGCTCCGTCGGCCCTGCTCGGCTTCGGCTTCGTTCAGCACAACACCTCGTTCAGCTGGACCAACCCGATCGCCAACGCCAACAACCTGGCGGCCTTCCACATCTCGGCCAGCACGATCGACGCCCAGTATCAGGACGTCAATCGCATCAACTACTACACGCCTCGCTTCATGGGCCTGCAGATCGGCGTAAGCTACACGCCGAAGATCAACCTTGCCCAGGGCGCGCAGTGGGGTCTGTCGACGGGTCCGGGTACGGCCAGCGGCGGCATTTGCGGCTTCAACGACGCGACGACGGCCAACGGTTGCCCGACCAACGACAACAGCTGGCAGGATGGCATCGCCATCGGCGCCAACTACCTGAACAAGTTCGGCGAGGTCTCGGTGGCCGTGTATGGCGCCTACTCGTACATGAACTTCGTTCCCAGCCTGAACCAGGTGCAGTCGGCGGCCAACTGGATCAACGGCGCCAACCTGACCTCGTGGAAGCAGGCGGTCGTCGGTCTGCAGTTCTCGTTCATGGGCTTCACGGTTGGCGGCAGCTTCGGCTGGGACAACAACGGCCTGGGTCAGAACGGCTACACCGGCGTGGATAACGACACCCGCACTTGGGCTGCCGGTATCATGTACGAAACCGGTCCGTGGCAGCTGTCCGTTGCTGGCGTGATTGCCACCAACGACAACGGTAACGGCATCGGCTCGCTGAGCACCTGCACGCAGGGCACGACCAGCGCCTGCTCGATCGTTCAGGCGTCGACTCCGACCAACTACTTCGGCACGAACCAGAATCTGGGCGCTGCGGCGTTCGGTACGGTTCAGGCGACGAAGATCGAAGTTGGCGCCAACTACGCTCTCGGACCGGGCATCAAGCTCACCGGCGGCGCGATCTTCAACAACCTCAGCGGTCCGTCGAACGCGGTTGCTGCCCAGTCTTGGGCCGCTCTGCTCGGTATGGACTTCCGCTTCTAGTCCTCGGACTGGATCGAAATTGGGAAGAGCGGGCGAAAGCCCGCTCTTTTCATTTGTACCGGTGGCAACCCGGCCGCTGGGGGACCGCCCCACGCATCCTAGGGCTGTCGCCGGCCAACAAGATTGGCGAAAAGCGTGGGCAGGTAGGTTCGCGAGACCGGCAAGCGCTCGGTGGCCTGGCGGGCCAGCAGGGCGCGATTGTCCTCATGATCGAGGACGAGCTGGAAGAGCCCTTGCTCGACGGCTCCGGCCCGCACCCCGGTCTCGGGCCGGCCGTCGCACTCGATCCGGTAGGCCACGTCGAGGCCGACGTCGCCCCCGCAATAGAACGCCGACAGGACTTCGAGTCGGCTGAACAACTCCATCAGCCCACGCACGGAAAAACGCCAATAGTCGTCCGGCGCGGCATGAAAAGCCTGCGACCAAGGCGTCGAGACGTAGGCGATGCCGCCTGGCCGCAACAGCCGCTGGATGTTGCCTGCGGCACGCATCGGCCGGCGTGTGTGCTCGAGCACGTGACAGCAGATCACCAGGTCGAACGGATCCCCGCCCAAAGTTTCCGTCACGACGCGTGACGAGGCGCAGATGTCGAGCACCGCATCGACGTTGCTGCCGACCTCAAGGTCGATGCCGGTGAACTTCACCCGGCTCTCGAAGCGTTTGGTGATCAGGCTTCGCCAATTGCGTTCGTTGCGATCAGCCACTTGGATTCGCGAACCGACCTGAAGTACGCGTAGGGTGCGCCGTCCCGTCGACGCCACCACGCCATCGAGCATTGTCTCGATCTCGCGGCCCACGCTCGTGCCGATGACACGCAGCTCATTTGAAGGAGAGACGCCCGCGGGCGCTCTCATTCCCGCACCACCACGATGTGCATGCGCCGCGGCCCGTGGGCGCCGAGTTCCATCGCCTGCTCAATGTCGCCGGTGCGCGAGGGGCCGGTGAGCGTGTTGACCGTGCGCGGCATGCGATCCTTGCCATAGCGCTGACGCAGGCGTGCCCACACATCTTCGTAGCCGCTCACGATGTCGTCCTCGCGCAGGATGACGACATGCGTATCGGGCAGGAGGTTGAGCGTCACCGGATGGTCCGGCCCCGAAGCAGTGACGATCGTGCCGGTCTCCGCAATGCCCGCGAAGGCGCCGGTGATCGACACCTGATCGGTGCCTTGGCCCGCGCCGCGGCGCAGGCTCAGCATCTTCTGGCTCGGCCAATCATAGCGCTCGAGCTCGGGCGAGGGCGCCACGGCCGCCTGTGCCGGCAAATTGTTGCGTGCCAGGAATGAGGCGACTTCGCCTGGCACGTCGGCAGCCGTCACACGCGCGACGGTCGCGTTGTTGGTTTCGGCCCATTGGCAGAAGAGGGCGACCTTCTCGGCTTGCGGCAGGCGGGCACGTGCAACCGCCGGTCCCTGCGGCGGCGAGGCAAGGCGGGCTTTGGCGGCCTCACGACTGGCGCCAGCGAGTTCGCCGCGGTGCAGCGAGCGGCGGATGCCATTCAGGATCCGGGCCTTGGCGTCGCTCATGGCCGGATGCGCGAGCCGCCATGCCGCGCCCATTGCTGGTGGAACGTGCCGCCCGGAGGCGGCGCTGGAAAGTCGCGATAGCGCGTCCAGCCGCCGGCCAACGGCAAGCTGCCGTAGCGACCGTTGGCCCGGCCGAACAAGGCCAGCAGGCGATTGGCGAGACCCGTCAGTCGCCGATAAAGCTTTGGGTGCCGCGCGAGGAAGCTCCAGAGTGCGAGTCCTTGACGGACGGCCTTGGGCTGCAGATGCCGCTCGAACTCACGCTCGCGCCAATGGCGCATCAGGCCCGGTAGCGGGATGCGCACCGGGCACACGCTCTCGCAGCGGCCGCAAAAGGTCGAGGCGTTGGGCAGGTTGCCGGCCTCCTCGACGCCGATGAGCTGTGGCGTCAGCACCGCGCCGATCGGGCCGGGATAGACCCAGCCATAGGCATGTCCGCCGATCGCGCCATAGACCGGACAATGGTTCATGCAGGCGCCGCAGCGGATACAGCGCAGCATGTCCTGCATTTCCGTGCCCAGCACCGAGGAACGGCCGTTGTCGAGGATCACGACGTGATATGCCGAGGGCCCATCGAGATCGCCGTCGCGCCTCGGTCCCGTGTTCAGGGTCGTGTAGGCCGACGATTCCTGTCCCGTCGCCGATCGCGCCAGCACGCGCAACAGGATGGCGGCGTCCTCGAGCGTCGGGATCACCTTCTCGATGCTCGCCAGCACGATGTGCATCTTGGGCAGCGTGTTGGAGAGATCGGCGTTGCCTTCGTTCGTGACCAGCATCGACGAGCCGGTCTCGGCCACCAGGAAGTTGGCGCCCGTCAGTCCGACATCGGCGTCGAGGAATTTCTGGCGCAGCACGTAGCGCGCTTCGGCAACGAGATCGTTGCGCTCGGTCAGCCGCTTGGTGAAGCCGAGCGGGCTGTGATGCTCGAGGAACGTATCGGCGACCTGGTCCTTGGTAAGATGGACCGCAGGCGCGATGATGTGACTCGGCGGTTCGTGGCGCAGCTGGATGATGTACTCGCCGAGATCGGTCTCGATGGGCGCGATGCCGATCTTCTCCAGATGCTCGTTGAGTGCGATCTCCTCGGCCACCATCGATTTGGACTTGGCGACCGTGCGCGCGCCGACGCTCTTGCAGAGATCGGCGATGATGCGCCGCGCGTCCTCCGCCGTCGGCGCCCAGTGGACGTGCCCGCCCAAGGCGAGAACCTTGCGCTCGAACTCCTCGAGGTAGAAATCGAGATTGGCGAGCGCGTGATTCTTGATGTCGCGCGCGGCATCGCGCAGCGCCTCGAATTCCGGCAGCCGCGCCGCCGCCTGTCGCCGGCGCTCGGAGAAGCCCACCTTCAGCATCGCGAGCGAATCCTGCAAGTTGGGATCCGCCAGCGCCTCGCTGACATTGTCCTTGAAGTCGTGCGCGGTGGACTGCATCAGCGCTTGCCCTCGGGCTCGCCGATCGGCGCGAGGTCGCCCATGTCGGCCAGCACTTCGGCGACGTGGCGGACACGCACCGGGCTGCCCTCGCGTTGCAGCTTGCCCGCCATGTTCATCAGGCAGCCGAGATCGCCCGCAAGCAGCGTGCCCGCGCCGGATGCCGCGATGTCGGCCGACTTTTCGCCGACCATGGCGTTGGAGATCTCGGGATACTTCACGCAGAACGTGCCGCCGAAGCCGCAGCACACTTCGGGCGTCTTCATCTCGGCAAGCTTCAGCCCCTGTACCGATTCGAGCAGCCCCCGCGGCTGCCCCTTGACGCCCAGTTCGCGCAGGCCCGAGCAGGAATCGTGATAGGTGACGGTCCCCTCGTAGCGCGCCGTGACCTGCTTCACACCGAGTACGTCGACGAGAAAAGAGATGAGCTCGTGACTGCGGCTCGCGAGATCCTCGGCGCGCCGCTTCAGCGCCGGATCGTCGTCGAACAGGCCGGGATAGTGGTGGATCAGCATGCCGCCGCAGGAGCCCGACGGGGCGACAACGGCCTCGAAACCGTCGAAGGCGTCGATCACCTGCCTGGCGATGGCGCGCGTCGTCGCGCGATCGCCGGAATTGTAGGCGGGTTGGCCGCAACAGACCTGCAGCGGCGGCACCTCGACGATGCACCCTGCCTCCTCGAGCAGCTTCACCGCGGCGAAGCCGATGGATGGCCGGAAAAGATCGACCAAGCAGGTGACGAAAAGCGCGACGCGGCGCGGGCGGGCACAGGACGGCGGCGTTGACACGGCCCCACCTTGGCAGCCGCTAAAATGTCCCGCAACGGGGCTCGGTCAGGAAAATTTACCCCGAATTCCGCTCGAATTTCGCTGGAGCGACGCTGGCTAGCTGCGGTTGGGAATGAGCACGATCGCCCGGCCGCCGCCGTTCATCCGGCCGGCCCATTCGGCGGCCTGTGGCGTGTTGCCGAAGAAGATGTCGCCGCGCGCGGCGCCCTTGATGGCAGTGCCGCTGTCCTGCGCGATCAGCAGGTGGCGATACACCTCGGTGACGCCGGGTTTGCCGACGACAGGCCGCATCGTATCGATCCAGATCGGGGTGCCGTAGGGTGTGAAAATCGTGTCGACCGCGAGGCTGCGCTGGGCGGTCAGCGGCACGCCCTCCGAACCCGAGGCAATGTTCGTGCGGGTATCCTTGAAGAAGATGTAGCGCTCGTTCGTGCGCATGACGTCGCGGCCCTGCTGCGGATGGCGCTTCAGCCAGTCGCGGATGGCGGGCCAGGTGACCTCATCCTTCTTCAGGACGCCCATCTCCACGAGCGTGTTGCCGATCGCCGTGTAGGGACGGTTGTTCGATCCGTCGTAGCCCAGGCTGAGCGTGCCGCCCTCGGCGAGGTGCACGCGACCGCTGCCCTGGACCTGGACCTCGAACAAGGCGACGGGGTCCTGCACCCAGGCGATCTCGAGCCCCTTGCCCTTGAGCGCGCCCTGCTCGATCTCCGCACGCGTATAGTAGGGCTGGTCGGTGAGGTCGGGCGGCCGGCGATAGATCGGCACCGAGAAGACGCGCGAAGGCGCCCGGCTGCCGCGCAACTCGGGTTCGAAATAGCCGGTGAACTGGCCGGACTTCTGTACGACCTGCGGCCGGAAATTATCCTCGAAGAAGCGGCGCGCCGCATGATCGTCACCGGTCTTCACGGCGGCGGCGGCAGTGCAGATTTGCTGCCACTCGGCCGTCGTGATCGTCTTCTCTCCGCCGTCGGTCACGATCTTGGTCTCAGGAGCCGTCTCGAGCTTGGGGCAGGAACGGCGGAAGGCGGCCAGGGCTTCGCTCTGCCGGTCGTCCGACCAGCCGGCGATTTCGTTGAAGGAGATGGGCGACATGGCGACCCGGTTGGTCGCTCCGCCGTTCGTACCAGCGCACGCGGAAAGAAGGCCGGCGGCGGCAACGGCCAAGGCCGCGCCACCGGACAAAACGGTCCAGCGCATGCGGGCGATGCCTCCCCTAACCTTCACTCTCTGTCTTGACCAATACCCAGTTGGGATCGCTGGACTTGGTGTCGCGACGGAACGTCCAGAGATCCACGACTTTCTGCACTTCGTTGGGATTGCCGTCGGCGATCTGGCCCTCGGCATTGCGCACCACGTTGATCTGCTCGCTGATGAAGCGAACGGTGACGCGCGCCAGGGAGCCTTCCATTTCGGCACCGGCAATGTCGGAGGCCTCGAAGCCGATCAGCGTCGTCTCCGCCTTCTCTCGGCGCTCATTGCGGCCACGGATGGCGGCGTCGAAGCTCGCGAAGGTCGGGCCGTCGAGCAACGAACGCAGCGGCTGCGTGTCGCCTCGCGCGAAAGCCTCGACGATTGTCGTGAAGGCCGACCGCGCGCCATCGGCGAAGGCGAGCGCATCGAAATTGGGATCGGCCGCATGGATCGCGGCAACACCAGCCGTCGCGCTCGGCATCACGACGGCGCGAATGCCGCCCGGGCCGGTCGTGGTAGTGGATGGGCGCGGCGGATTGGCGCCCGGCAACGGCACGACATTGTCGTTGCCGGAAGACGCATCGCCGATGCGCGGTGTGCCCGAGGGCGCCGGCGGCGGCGCGGGCGGCGTGAACGGATCGCGCGCCGGCGGCCGCTCGCTGCCGGTGCGTTTGCCCAGGACCGAACGCAGTCGCAGGATCAAGAAGATCGCGACCAGAGCAATCAGGATGATGTCGTAGTTATTTCCCACGATGGCGCTCCGCCAACTCGCACCTCGTTTACGTCAAATTACATAGGCCCCGAAAAGGGAAAGGGCAAGGCGACGGACCTTCATCCCTATGCCGCGACTATGCCGCCAACACCACAATATCGACCGATTCGGGCACCCCGGCGACATGCCGCGCCGTCCGGTGCTCACGCGGGGCCGGCGGCCGATAGCCTTGCTGTTCGGCCGCGGCATAGGTCGCAGCGTCGGTGAGGGCGCGGGTCTTCTCCTCCTTGTTGTGCTTCTCCAGCTTGGCCGTGAAATTCACCGCATCACCGATGACGGTGAATTCGAGCCGCTCGCCGTCGCCGACCGCGCCGAACACGACCGTGCCGGACGAGACGGCGAGGCCGACGGCGACCGCAGGCTGGCCCGCTGCGTGGCGCTCGGCGCGCCAGCGGTCGGCGGCTTCGATCACGGCGTCTGCAGCGCGCAGGGCGTCGGCCGCGGCGGTCGACGACTCGGCAACGGCCCCGAAGGAGGCCAGGATGCCGTCGCCCAGGAACTTGTCGATGCTGCCGCCATTGCCGACGATGAGCGGGCAGATACGGCCCTGATAGTCCTGCAGCAGCTTCATCACTTCGTCGGGCGAGAGCGTGGTCGAGAGATGCGTGAAGCCGCGCAGATCGACGGTCAGGATCGTGGCCTCGCGCAGCTCGCCCTCGCCGGCTTTCACGGCCATTGCAGCACTGCGGATGCGATGGGCGACGTTGGGATCGAAGAAACGTGACAGATCGCGGGCGGCCGCGCCTTCGCTGACCGCGCGGACGAGCAGATGCCGGGCGCGGGAAATGGCCACCGCCAGCACCGCCGTGGTGAGCAGGATGGCGATGATCTTGTCGATCTCGGCGCGGATCAGCAGCGTATTGGAGGTCATGTAGTCGACGAAATCGGCCGCGAAGGGATCGGCCGGCCCGCCATAACCGCTGATCACGTAGAGCACGAGCAGCGTCCAGCCGACGGCCGCCGCGAGCCCCGTCAGCACCACGAAGCGCGCCTCGAAGCGCAGGGCACGCAGCGCGATGAACAGGAAGACATAGAGCAGGGTCGGCACCTTCAGATAGAAGGCGGCTGGTTGCAGGTACTTGAGATGGAACAGGAAGATCAGACCCATCAGCAAGGTGATGTCGGCGACGACCGAGACATGGAGCATCCACGGCCTGAGCAGATGGCGATAGCCGAGGATCAGCCGCACGACGCAGAACAAGCCGTAGATCGCCAGCGCCCAGGTCTCGGCATAGCCCCATTGGAGGAAGTCCGAGGGCATTGCCGTCGTTTCGTAGACCGTCGCCAACAGGCAGGTGATGACGAGTTGCACCCAGGCGATCAGGATTTCGCTGCGTTCCTGCTGATGGCGGATCGCCTCCAGCACACGTTCGGGAAGTTGCTGCGATCCCGCGCCGTCGAACAGCCACGCCCGCAGCGCGCGTAGCATCAGCGTTTCTCCAGCCACAGGCTGGTCGGCATCGCCTCGGCGGGCCTCGGCAGTCGCGCGACGACTGAGCGCGCCAGCCGTTCGCCGAGCCGCCGTTCGGCCCAGACGCTGGAGAAAAGCGGTGCATAGGCGCCCGTCGTCAGCAACGGCGCCACGCCCTGCTGCTCGTTGTAATTGCGCCAGTCCCAGATGGGTGGATAGTCGAAGGGCAGGAAGATGTCGTGGATATGCACCAGCACGCCACGCGGCAGGCGCGGCAGGATGCGGTTGAACAGCAGGTCGACGTCGCTGCCCGGCATCAGGATGTGGCTGGAATCGATGAACAGCAGATCGCCCGCTTCGAGAGCGTCGAACGTCTCGAGGGGCGCGGTCTGCAGGGTCGAGGGGACGATGCGCACGCCGGCGAGTTCACTGATGTCGGCGCGTGGCATGGGATCGATCGCCACGATCGAGCCTGTACCAGCAAGCGCGCGTGCCATCACGCGGGTCGAATGGCCGGAGCCGACCTCGACGATGCGCTGCGGCTTGCGCGCCCGCACGGTCGTGAAGGCGATGGCGGCATCGAGCGAGGGAAACCACGCCTGATCGAGCAGGCCGTTCAGCGCGCCCAGGGTGTCGGCCTGGGCGTCGATCAGATCGATCGCCGCGGTGAAGACGTCGGCGTGGCGCTCGAACATCGCCTCGATGGCGGGATAGGGCGGCAAGGTCCCCGGCGACGGCAGGGAGGGTGCGTAGCGGTGCGGGATGAACCAGCCGCGCGGCGCGAAGCCGAGCACCGTGGGCAGGCCGAGCTTGAGCCGCCGCCAGCGTCCTCTGAAGGTCGTGGTGCTCACGGGCTGAGGATCAGACCCTCATGCGCGACGACCACGCGGGGCAGGCCGTTGGGTGCGCTGCCGGGACGCATCGCCGCCGCCTCGCGCGCGACGCCGTCCATGAAGGTATCGTTGTGGCTCGGGTCGTGATGGAAGATGGCGAGCGTTCCCACGCCCGCGGCATCGGCGATCCGCACGCCTTCCTGCCAGGTCGAATGGCCCCAGCCGCGATAGCGTGGATACTCCTCGTCGGTGTAGCTCGAATCGTAGATCATCACGTCGGCACCACGGCAGAGATCGACGATGGTCTGGTCGCGCTCGCCCTCTCGATGTTCGGTGTCGGTGATGTAGCAGATCGACTTGCCGGCATATTCGATGCGATAGCCGGTGGCGCCGTTGGGATGGTTGAGCGGCGCGGTGCGCATCGCGACGTTGCCGCAGGTCAGGGTTTCGCCCGCCTCGAACTCCTCGAAGCCCACCTTCGCCTGGAAGATGTCGAGCGTCACCGGATAGATCGGCGCCTGCATGAGGCTGCTCACGACCTGCTTCAGCCGATGCGGTGCCTCGAGATGGCCGGCCCACACGTGCACCGAATTGCGCTTGTCGAACAGCGGCGCGAAGAAGGACAGCCCCGAGAGATGATCGAGGTGCGTGTGCGTGAAGTAGATGTTTATGTCGAGCGGAGCGCGACGGGCCAGCTCCTGGCCGAGTTGCCGGATTCCGGTGCCGGCATCGAAGATCAGGCGCCGCTGGCCGGCGATGACCTCCAGGCAAGCCGTGTTGCCGCCGTAGCGCGCATATTCGGCGCCGGGGCAGGAGATCGATCCCCGCACACCCCAGAACCGGACTTTCAGACCATCGGTCAACGACGACTTCCCCGGGTATTTCTTTCTGCAGAGTCCACAGGTCGCGGCATGGCGTCAACCGAGCGCATAGACGCGGGCGCCATGTATGAACCGGCGTTCAACGACCTGAAATCCCCGGCCCAAGCCCTGCTATAACCGGGGAAATGAAGGTCGGTTCCTCGCCCCGCGCTGCTCTGGAACGTGCCGTTGCCCTGCACAAAGCAGGGCGCGTGGACGAGGCGGAGGCTGCGTATCGGGCAGTCCTTCAGCGCCACCCGCTGGAGCCCAACGCCCTGCATTTCCTGGGGCTTGTCTGTACCCAGAAGGGCCGGCTGCAGGAGGCAGCCTGGCTGTTCGGCCAGCTCCTCAAACTGTCGCCCCGCCATACCGTGGCGCTGTTCAATTACGCCCGCGTCCTGCAGGACCTCGGCCGGCTCGATGAAGCGCTGGCGGCCTACGATCAGTGCCTGAGCCTCAAGGCCGACTGGCCCGAGGCGCTGGTCAACCGGGGCAATGTGCTGGGCAAGCTCCGGCGTCTGGAGGAGGCGGTCGAGAGCTACGACCGCGCCCTGAAGCTCCGGCCGGATTATGGCGTCGCGCTCGACAATCGCGGCACGATGCTGCGCCAGCTCTCGCGTTTCGACGAAGCGGCGGAGACCTATCGTCGTCTGCTGTCCCTTTCGCCCGACTGGCCGTATGCGGCGGGCTGGCGCCTGCATCTGCAGCTCCTGACCTGCGACTGGACGGATCACGACAAGCAGGTGGCCGATATCGAGACGGACCTTCAGCGTGGCCTGCGGCGAGCCGAGCCGTGGCCGTTCCTCGGCTGGTCGAGTTCGGTCGCGTCGCAGCAGAAGTGCGCGACCATCTATACGGCCGACCGTTGCCCCGCGGCTGCCAATGCGCGCTGGACGGTGCCGCGCTACGAGCACGACAGGATCCGGGTCGCCTATCTTTCCGACGGCTTCCGCGGGGGTGTCGAATCGCAGACGACCATCGATCTGATGGAGCTTCGCGATCGAGCACGCTTCGAGACATTCGGCCTGTCGCTCAGCGCCGACGATGGAAGCGCGATCCGCACGCGCATGATCGCGGCGTTCGATCATTTCGTCGATGTACGCGACATGTCCGACAACGCCGTCGTGCAATGGCTGCGCGAGCACGAGATCGACATCCTGGTGGCCGTGATCGGCCTCATGGGCGAATGGCGGCCGCGTATCCTTTCCGGCCGCGGCGCGCCGGTGCAGGTGAATTTCGCCTATCCCAGCACGATGGGCACGCCGGCGGTCGACTATATCATCGCCGATCCGTTCGGCGTTCCCGCTTCGCTGGATGCCTTCTATACCGAGAAGGTCGTGCGCGTGCCGTCGCCGATGATGAGCTTCTATGCGCCGGAGCGACCGGTCGATGCCGTGCCGTCGCGCCGTGCCGTCGGGCTGCCCGACGAGGGCTTCGTGTTTTGCGCCATCAATGCCCCCTACAAGTTCAACCCCGCTCTCTTCGATGTCTGGGCGCGATTGCTGCGCGACGTCGACGGCAGCGTGCTGTGGCTGCGCGCGCACAACCCGTCGGCCGCGGCGAACCTGAAGCGCGAGGCCGAGAAGCGTGGCGTCGATCCCGAGCGCCTGGTGCTCGCAAGGCCGCTGCCGTTCGACGAGCATCTCGCGCGCTACGCCGCGGCCGATCTCTTCCTCGATTCCTTTCCCTACAACGCGCATACGACGGCGTGCGAGGCCTTGTGGGCCGGCCTGCCGATCGTCACCTGCTCAGGTGAGACGATGGTATCGCGCGCGGCGGGTGGCCTTCTCACATCGCTTGGTCTCGGCGAGTTGGTGACGCATACGTTCGCCGACTACGAAGCTCTGGCGCGGCGTCTCGCGACATCGCCGGCCGAGCTCGTCGCGATCAGGTCAAAGCTGACCGAGGCGGGACGTGTCCGTGCGCTGTTCGATCCGCGACGCTATTGCCGGTTGCTCGAGGCGGCGTTCGAGACGATGCATGAACGTCATCGCCAGGGCTTGCCGCCGGAAAGCTTCGACGTGCCCGCCGGCATCTAGCGCGTGTTTCGCGGCACGGGCAGTTTGGCCGCAATCTTGCGTAGCGTTGTGTGGTCGATCGAGCCGGGTGTAGTCCCCGTACTTATTGCATCCACCCAGCCCAATCATATTCAGGCGCGTTGCCTGCCGCCTCTTTCGGAGCAATACTTTCGCCATGGACATCGCCAACCAGACTGCCACCGCCGCGCTCCCCCAGCCGCCGATGCGCAAGGCCAAGTTCGCCATCGGTCAGGTCGTGAAGCATCGCCTCTACCCGTTTCGCGGGGTGATCTTCGACGTCGACCCGGTGTTCTCCAACACCGAGGAGTGGCTGGCGTCCATTCCGGAAAATGTGCGGCCGCGCCGCGACCAGCCCTTCTATCATCTGCTGGCCGAGAACGCGCAGACCACGTACGTGGCGTACGTTTCGGAACAAAACCTGCTGGCGGACGAGACGGGCAAGCCTGTGTCGCATCCGCAGGTGCCGCATTTCTTCAAGGAACTGAAGCGCGGCCAGTACGTCTCGCGCGACAGGGCTATGCACTAAGCCAGCTTCCTCCCCATTCAAATGGGGAGGTGGCGCGTCATACGCGCCGGAGGGGTCATGACCCCATCGCCCACGTAAGACGTGGGCACTTCCCCATTTGAATGGGGAAGAAAGATTCCTTCAGTGACCCGCCATCGCTCTTCCGATCGCGCCGACATCGGCGTGAGCCGCATCGGTTTCATGCGCGAGCTTGCCGTCGAACATCACCACGATCCGGTCTGAGAGCTGCAGGATTTCGTCGAGGTCCTCGCTGACCAGCAGCACGGCCGCGCCGCGATTGCGTGCCTGCACAATGCGCGCGCGGATTTCTGCGACGGCGGCGAAGTCGAGACCGAAGCAGGGATTGGCAACGATCAGGAGATCGCCTTCGCTCGACAGCTCGCGCGCCAGAACGGCGCGCTGCACGTTGCCGCCCGAGAGGCCTCGGATGGCGGCATCCGGCCCGGGCGTCTTCACGCGATAGGCCTCGATCAACTTGCGCGCGGCCTCGCGCATGGGCGCACGGCGCAGACGAACGCCGTCGGGCGAGGCCGGCGGCTGGTCGAACGACCGCAGCGCCATGTTCTCGGCGACCGACATCTCGGCCACGCAGGCATTGCGCAGCGGCTCCTCGGGCAGGCAGGCGATCCTGTGGCGGATCATCTCCGGCCGTGTCGCCATGTAGGGCTCGCTGTGCACCAGCATGCGGCCCGATTCGGCATGACGTTGACCGGCCAGTGTCTCCACGAGCTCGCGCTGGCCGTTGCCGGAGACGCCCGCGATGCCCACGATCTCGCCGGCCCGGACGTCGAGCGACAGTTCTTCGACCGCGAGCTGGCCGACATTGTCGGCAACGGAGAGTCTCTCGATGCGTAGCACGGCGGCGCCCGGCGCGCGTTGCTCGCGCTCGACGACGACACGAGTCTCGCGGCGGCCGACCATCATCTCGGCCATCGTCTCGTTGTCGAGTTCCGAGGTTGGTTTGGTGTCGATGAGCTTACCGCGACGCAACACCGTCACGGTGTCGCAGAAGGCGTTCACCTCCCGGAACTTGTGGGTGATGGTGACGATGGTGACGAGGTTGGCTTCAGTGAGCTTCTTCAGGGTGGAGAGCACCTCGTCGGCCTCGTCGGGGGTCAGCACCGAGGTCGGCTCGTCGAGGATCAGCAGGTTCCGCTTCAGGTACAGCTGACGCAGGATCTCGGCCTTCTGCTTCTGGCCGGCGGCGAGATCGGCGACGGGTGTGTCGAGCGGCACGGCGAAAGGCGTGGTCGAGAAGAAGTCACCGAGCTTGACCCGCTCGCTCGCCCAGTCGATCACCGCCGGCAAGTCGCCGCGCGACAGAACGAAGTTCTCGAGCACGGTCATGTTCGGCACGAGGGTGAAGTGCTGATACACCATGCCCAGTCCGAGCTCATGAGCCTGGCGCGGATGGGCGATCTCGACCTGCCGGTCGTTCAGCAGGATCTGGCCTTCATCGGCGGCGTAGTAGCCCATGGCGCATTTGACCAAGGTGCTCTTGCCCGCACCATTCTCGCCGAGCAGCGCATGGAAGGCGCCCGCCTTGATCTTCACCGACACATTGTCCAGCGCGGCCAGGGCGCCGAATCGCTTGGAGAAGCCCAGCAGCTCGAGCGACGGCGCGCCTTCATGCGGCGGCAGATGCGCGGCACCGATGACGCTCATCAGCCGATGGCCTCGATCACCGCCGTCGAGTTGGCGACGGCGCCGAACACGCCGCCCTGCATCTCGACCATCTTGAGCGCGGCCAGGTGATTGCCCTTGTCGGTGGCGCCGGTGCAATCCTCCAGGATCAGACATTCGAAGCCGCGATCGTTGGCCTCGCGCATGGTCGTGTGCACGCAGACGTCGGTGGTGATGCCGGTCAGCACCAGATTGTCGATGCCGCGGGTTCTCAGCATCAGCTCGAGATCGGTGGCGCAGAACGAACCCTTGCCCGGCTTGTCGATCACCGGCTCGCCGGCAACAGGGGCGAGCTCGGGAATGATTTCCCAACCCGGCTCACCGCGCACCAGGATGCGTCCGCAGGGGCCGGGATCGCCGATGCCGGCGCCGATCTGTTGTGATCGCCAGCGCTTGTTGGCCGGCAGGTCGGCGAGATCCGGACGATGGCCTTCGCGGGTATGGAAGACGTGCCAGCCCGCCTTGCGCACGGCGGCGAGCAGCTTCCTGATCGGTTCGATCGGCGCGCGTGTGAGCGACAGGTCGTAGCCCATCTTGTCGACATAGCCGCCAACGCCGCAGAAATCGGTCTGCATGTCGATGATGATCAGCGCACTGTTCTCGGGACGAAGGTCGCCGTTCCACGGCCAGGCATAGGGATGCGATTTGACGTGCTGGGTCATGGCGTCTCCTAACGGACCGCGCCCAGTTCGCCGGGAGCGCCGCGCAGGCTGCGCTCGGGCGAGCAGGTGGCGATCATCAAGGCAAGCGTGAGGACGTAAGGCGCGGCGCTGAAGAGGTAGTAGCCCTGCGTCACGCCGACGGATTGGAGCGCCGGGCTGATGGCGCCGGCCGCGCCGAACAGGAGCGAGGCCCACAGGCAACGGATGGGGTCCCAGCGCGCGAAGATCACCAGCGCCACGGCCATCAGGCCCTGGCCACTCGACAGTCCTTCGTTCCAGCTGCCGGGATAGTAGAGCGAGAGGAATGCGCCACCGATACCGGCGAAACTTCCACCGATCGCCGTCGCGATCAGGCGCACACGACCGACCGAAGCACCGATTGCCAGCGCGGCATCGACGCTCTCGCCCGCCAGCCGCACGATCAGCCCCCAGCGTGTGTTCTTCAGCATCCAGGCCGTGGCGAAGGCGAGCAGGATGCCGACGATGAAGAGATAGTTCACCTGCAGCGCCTGGCGGACCTGCGGGATGCTGCTCCACCAGCCGAGCTCGATGGCGCCGAGGTTCGGCGCCTTGGGCTGGATGAAGGGCTTGCCGAGGAAGAAGGCGAGACCGGTCGCGAACAGCATCAGGCCGATACCTGTCGCGATGTCGTTCACCCGTGGAAGCTGGCAGATCGCGGCATGGAGCGCTCCCAGCATTAGGCCGACGCCGGCCGCGACCAGCACGCCCAGCCAGGGCGAGCCCGTCGCCAGCGCCGTGCCGTAGGAGGCCATGGCGCCCATCACCAGGGTGCCTTCGAGGCCGAGATTGATGCGGCCCGAACG
>Ga0153954_1000717_pt1 | contig 23300 bp, 20 predicted proteins | sample TSFL038MetaG_FD_102277 | JGI IMG/M metagenome (GOLD analysis project Ga0153954, IMG submission 102277) | Attine ant fungus gardens microbial communities from Florida, USA - TSFL038 MetaG | ecosystem: Host-associated > Fungi > Mycelium > Unclassified | place: USA: Florida, Wekiwa Springs State... | reverse complement strand
CGCTGATCTCCATTCGTGTCCCGGAACGCTTGCAGACGTCCAGAACCGACTAGAATCAACGCCATGCGCCCTGTCCACCAAATTTGAACCGGACACCCGTGGGTCAAGCCCGGCCATGACGAGCCCCTCAAAAATCCCCCCAACGGAGACCACCATGACCAAAGTTCTCGTCCTCTATTATTCCGCCTATGGCCACATCGAAGCGATGGCCAATGCCGTCGCTGAAGGCGTGCGCGAGGCAGGCGCGGCCGTCGACATCAAGCGCGTGCCCGAACTCGTGCCGGCTGAAGTCGCCAAGGCCGCCTACTACAAGGTCGACCAGGGCGCGCCGATCGCCAAGATCGAGGATCTCGCCAATTACGACGCGATCGTCATCGGCACCGGCACGCGCTTCGGCCGCATATCCTCGCAAATGGCGAATTTCCTCGATCAGGCCGGCGGACTCTGGGCCAAGGGCGCATTGCACGGCAAGGTCGGCGGCGCCTTCACCTCGACGGCGACCCAGCATGGCGGCCAGGAGACCACGCTGTTCTCGATCATCACCAATCTCCTGCATTTCGGCATGACGGTCGTCGGCCTCAACTACGGCTTTGCCGGCCAGATGAAGTTCGACGAAATCACTGGCGGCTCCCCCTATGGTGCCACCACCATTACCGGCGGCGACGGCAGCCGGCAGCCCAGCGCCAACGAGCTCGCCGGCGCACGCTATCAAGGACGCGTGATCGCGGAGACGGCCAAAAAGCTTCACGGCTAGGCTTTGATGACGGCACACCGTCGATTGCATGGCTGATGCGAAAAGGGCGGCATTCTCCAACGCGAATGCCGCCCTATCTCATGTGCCTGGGGACGAAGGACTATCCGATGGTCGAACTGCTTTTTATGGCTCAGATCGTACGCAACCCGCTGCAGGCGATGGCGCGGCGTTGGTGGTGCAAGAGCCTGTTCCGCGCCACGCGCGGACAACGACGCTGCAGGGAATGCACGGCCTCGTGAGGCCGGCGTGATGGATTCGTGTTAGGCATTGGCCTTCACAGACCAGCGCCGGAGCACAGCAATGACCAGCAGCATCAGTAACCCGTGGCCGGAGCTGCCGACGGCAGCCTGGCGTGATACTTATGCGACGCTCCATCTCTGGACCCAGATCGTTGGCAAGATCAGGCTCACGCTTTCGCCCTGGCTGAACCATTCCTGGCACGTCACGCTCTATGTCACCGCACGGGGGCTTTCGACCTCGCCAATTCCGGACGGCGCGCGGACCTTCGAAATCGAGTTCGATTTCATCGACCATGTCTTGCGGATTTCAACCAGCGACGGCGAGAGGCGGCAGTTTGCGCTGGCCGGCCGTTCGGTCGCGAGCTTCTATGCGCAGGTGATGGCGGAGCTTGCCGCGCTTGGCATCCACGTCGCCATCGACGAGAAGCCGAACGAGCTGCCCGATCCGATCAGATTTTCGAAAGACACGCAGCATGCGTCCTACGATCCAGAGGCGGTGCGGCGCTTTTTCCGGATCCTTGTCAGCGCCGATCGCGTCTTCAAGCAGTTCCGCACCGGCTTTCTCGGCAAAGCAAGCCCGGTGCATTTCTTCTGGGGCAGTTTCGATCTCGCGGTGACGCGCTTTTCCGGCCGCAGCGCACCGCGTCATCCCGGCGGCGTCCCCAACCTCTCCGACGATGTTGCCTGCGAAGCCTACTCGCACGAGGTGAGCAGCGCAGGCTTCTGGCCCGGCAGCGGCGCGATCGACTATCCCGCGTTCTATTCCTATGCCTATCCCGAGCCTCCTGGGTTCCGCGCGACCAAGGTTCGCCCGGACGCCGCGTTCTTCAGCGAGGCGCTCGGTGAGTTCGTCCTGCCTTACGATGCGGTACGCTCGGCCAGTGATCCCGACAAGGCATTGCTCGACTTCCTGCAGAGCACCTATGAGGCCGCGGCCGACGCCGCGAAGTGGGATCGCGATGCGCTGGAATGCTCGTTGGGAAGACCGGGCGTGGTGCGCGAGATATGAATGCGATCGGCCTTTGAAGCTCGCCGCGACGAGATTTATGGTTACCAAAGCCTGAAGGCAGCTTCGATGGCGGCTGGAGCGCCATTTTGCCGCCAACCCGCTCGCCCTTTACTTACTCTTCAACAAAAGCAAGCCATCTGATACTGACCGCGCACCATTAGACCGTCATCCATTTTTGTCGAAGTTTCATGAGCAATCCTGCAGCCATTCTGGTCACTGGCGGTGCCGGCTATATCGGCTCGCACGCAAGTCGCGCGCTGGCCGAGGCCGGCTATCGCCCGATCGTTTATGACAATCTTTCCACCGGTCACAAAAGCTTCGTCAGCGGACCGCTGGTGGTCGGCGATCTCCTCGACAAGGCCACGCTTGTACGCACATTCGCGCAGCATGACATCGCCGCGGTGATGCATTTCGCGGCGGCGAGCCTGGTCGGCGAGTCCATGACCGACCCGCAGAAATACTACATCAACAATGTGAACGGCACGCTGTCGCTGCTCACCGCGATGCGCGAAGCGGGCTGCCATCGTCTGGTGTTTTCCTCGACCGGCGCGGTCTATGGCCATGCCGACAGCAAGGCGCTGCCCGAATCCTACCCCTGCGCGCCCATCAACACCTATGGTGCGACGAAGTGGATGATCGAGCGCATGCTCGCCGATTATCGCAGCGCCTATGGCTTCGGAGCCTTCTGCCTGCGCTATTTCAACGCCAGCGGCGCCGATGCCAAAGGCGGTATCGGCGAGTTGCGCGACAATGAGACCCATCTCATCCCCCGCGCGATGATGACCTTGCAGGGACATCTGTCCGATTTCGCCGTATTCGGCGACGATTACGAGACACCCGACGGCACCGCGATCCGCGACTATATCCATGTCACCGATCTGGCCGCCGCCCATGTCGCGGCGCTGAAGCTTCTGATGCAGGGACATCAGGGCGGCGCGTTCAATCTCGGCACCGGCAAGGGCTTTTCGGTGCGCGAGATCTTGAGTGCGATCGCGGCCCAGACCGGCCGCGAGTTGCCTCATGTTGTCAAGCCGCGCCGTCCCGGCGACCCGGCCTATCTGGTCGCCGACGCCAGCGCTGCACGCGACGTGCTGCAGTTCACGCCGCGGCATTCGGATCTTCCGACCATCATCCGCACCGCCTGGGCGTGGCACCAGAAGGCTCATCCCAGGAAAGCGGCATGAGCCTTCGCGGCGCTTCTACATCGGCTTGACCTGGACCTTGCGGAATTTCACCGTGCCCGAGCCATATTGGAGCGCGAACGGTCCCGCATTGAGATGCGTGGAGTCCTGCACGTCGGCGGTCTTCTGGCCGTTGAGGACGACCACCAGATGCGGCCCCTGCGCGGTGATCTCATAGGTGTTCCACTTGCCGGCGGCCTTGGGCATCGGATCGACCTTGGCAACATTGACGATCGCGCCGGTGCCATAGCTCGGGTCCGGACGAGTATCCCAGATGTTGACCTCGTAGCAGTTCTTGCCGTCGATCGCGTCCGGCTTCTCGCAGCGGATGAAGACGCCGCTATTGGCATCCGCGGTGACCCAGAACTCGGCGCGGATCTGGAAATCCTTGTAGGCATTCTTGGTGACGAGATAAGCGAGGTCCTTGCCGTCGAGTTTGTCGGCGGTCAGCACACCGTCCTTCATCTCCCAATTGGCCTTGCCGACTTCGTTCCAGTCGCCCTTCTTGCCGGCGTCGAGCAGCGTGACCCAGCCGTCCTCACCGGACGCCGCATTGCCGTAAAGAGCCGCGGCGCCGATCAAGAGTGCGCCCGCGATGGTCTTGAGGGGGTGTCGCATCAGAAGTCCTCCCGATCTTCTTGTGCGCCGACGATAGCAAAGCGTGGCGCAAGGCCAACCTGGTTTCGATGCTGCAACTGCGTTCTGCGCCTTCGCCCAGATGCGTATCTTTGCGCACTTCTTCGTGCGCGGCTTGCTCCATGCCGATGCAACCGGATAGCATCGAGCACAACCGCGCATGTTCCAGCGCGGAAAAACAGGGGAGGACGGGATGCAGGCCACCAACCGGCTCTGGCGATATCTCATGCCGCCGATCTGCCTTGCCGCGATGCTGAGCATCGGCTCGGCGGCGGAGCTCAATCCGGCCGCCGTGGTCTACAAGACGCCGGACCAGATTCCCTGGGGACCCGTCAACGCGGCCGGCGCGCAAAGCGCGGTCGTGGTCGGCGATCCGTCCAAACCCGGCTTCTATATCGTCTACAATAAATGGACCAAGGGCAATCATTTCAGCCACCCGCACTTCCATCCCAACGACCGCTACATCGTCGTGCTTCAAGGCACCTGGTGGGTCGGCTCAGGCGCAAAATTCGATCCCGAGCATGGCACGGTGCCGATGCCGCCCGGCAGCTTCGTCACGCATTACGGAAAGCAGGTGCATTGGGACGGCGCCAAGGACGAAGACACGGTGCTCTTGATCATGGGCGAAGGCCCGGCGACCTCAACGCCGGTGCCGGAAGAGAAATAGTGCGACGCTGGTCAGTCGGCAGCGTTGTTCAGGCTCGCTTGCGCGGCCGAAACGCCGCCCGGCTCCGGCTGTAACGGCGGCGAGGCATGTACCGGCATGGCGCGAAGGAGAGCCGCGAGCTCGCGGGGCGGCAGCGGCTTGCTGAACAGATAGCCCTGCATTTCATCGCAATCATGGCTGCGCAGGAACGCGTGCTGCTCCTCCGTCTCGACGCCCTCGGCAACCACCGTCATGCCGAGCGCCTTGCCCATGCTGATGATGGCTTGCGCAATCGCCTGGTCCTCGGAGTCGCGCGGCAGGTCGCGCACGAAGGAGCGGTCGATCTTGATGGTATCGATTGGAAATTGCTTCATCAGCGACATCGACGAATAGCCGGTGCCGAAATCGTCGATCGCGAGGCGGATGCCGCGGTTCTGGATCGCATGCAGCACCCGGACGGCGCGCGCAACGTTGCGCATCACCATGCTTTCAGTCACTTCGAGCTGCAGCAGGACCGGCGACATGCCGCTGGCCGCCAGCGCATCATCGACGTCATGCAGCAGCTGCTCATCGGCGAATTGCCGCGGCGACAGATTGACGGCCATCGAGACCGGCAGCAGGCCGCGGCGCTGCCAGGCCATGTTCTGCGCGCAGGCCTCGCGCAGCACCCAGCGGCCGATCGGGACGATGAGGCCGGTTTCTTCCGCGAGCGGAATGAATTGCGCCGGCGAGACCGCGCCGAACTCGGGATGAGTCCAGCGCAGCAACGCTTCGACGCCGGTAATCTGCCCGCTCTCCATGTCGACCTTGGGCTGGTAATGCAGCGAGAACTGCTTGCGCTCGACCGCGTGCCGCAATTCGCTCTCGAGCATCAGCCGCTCGATCGACTGCGCCTTGATCTCGGCACTGAAGAAACGAAAGCCGTTCTTGCCGTCGTCCTTGGCGAGATACATCGCGAGGTCGGCATTCTTGGTAAGCGTCGGCGCATCGGCGCCGTTCTCGGGATATATCGCGATCCCGATCGAGGCCGTGGTGTGGCACTCATGGCCGCGCAGTTCCATGGGCTGACCGAGGACGCAGAGCAGATTGGCGGCGATACGCTCGACGTCGTCACGGTTGGACACCTCATCGAGAATGACGACGAATTCGTCGCCACCGAGCCGCGCCACGATGTCGCTGGCGCGCAGTGCTCCGCGCAATCGGCCGGCGACTTCAACCAATAGCATGTCGCCGGCATCGTGGCCGAGCGAGTCGTTGATCACCTTGAAGCGGTCGAGATCGATGAACAGCAGCGCAAAACCGCGCGTATGTCGGTGCCCGGTGTCGATCGCATGACGGAGCAGCCCGTTGAACATCTCGCGATTCGGCAGACCGGTCAGGCTGTCGTGGGAAGCGAGGTATTCGATGCGCTCGTCGGCACGGTGCTTCTCGTCGGCGCGGTCGAAATTCTCCAGCGCAAAGGACACATTGTCGACCAGCCGCTGCAGCAATTCGACGAATTCCGGGATGAAGGTATGCTTCTCCGCAGAGAGAAACAGCATGATGCCGACGATTTCGCCTTGCACCATCAGCGGAAATGCCGCGCCCGCCTTGGCGCCGTCGGCGCGCACCACCGAACGGAACGCGATGCTGCGCGGGTCGCTCATATAGTCGTTGCTGATGCAGGCCTGGCGCGAACGGAACGCATTGCCGCCGAGTCCTCGGCCTTCCGGATGCTCCGCATTGGTCGAGAGCCGGATCGTCCTCGTGTTCTCTGCGGTCGGCCCGGCCACCGCCACCATGTCCAGATAGTCGCTGCCGGCCTTTACCAGCGCGATGGTGGTAGAGGTGAATTTGCCTCCCTTCGCCACGGACTCGCAGACCAGCTCGAACAGCTCGGCGCGCGACTTGGCGCGCATGATCGCTTCATTCGTCGCGCTCAGCGCCGCGAACATGCGCGCCAGGCGCTCCTTCTGCTGGTCGGCCTTCGCCTTCTCCTCGGCGCGCTCGAAATTCTCCAGCGCGAACGAGACGTTCTCCGCCATCCGCGCCAGCACCGCAACAATCTCGGCGTCCGCCGCCCATGATCGGCCGACAAAGAACATCAACACGCCGACGCTCTTGCCCGACTTGATCAGGGGAACGGCGACACTGGCCATGACCCCGCTCTGGCGCCTGGCCTGCTGCCACGGCTTGCCCTGCTCCGAATTGAGAATGTCGTTGTTGATGCAGGGCTTCTGGGTGCGGAATGCCTGGCCGCAGACACCGTTGCCATAAATATCGTCCGGATCGATCGAGAAACGCGCCTGCGCGATCATGTCGAGGCTCTTGCCGGTGCCGGCGACCGGCTTCAACCAGATCGAACCTTCTTCCGCGAGCAGCACCACGGTGGCAATCGATTTGCCGCTGTGAACGGCAGCGTCGCAAACGCGCTGGTAGAGATCCTGCTCGGTCTTGGCACGCAGGATGGCCTCGTTGGTGGCGCTGATGGCGCCGAACATCAGGTTGAGCCGCCGCACGGTGCGCTCGCCTTCCCTGCGGGCGGTGTCGAGCGCGAAATTATCGAGCGCAAAGGAGATGTTTGCCGACATCCGCTTTAGCATCGAGACGATCTCGTCGGTGAGCGATCCCGCCTCGCGCCGCGTCACGAGCAGGACACCGATGCTGTGTCCGTTGCAGGCGAGCGGCACTGCGGCCGCAGCGCCAACGTGGCCTCTGCCCGCGCCGTCGCGCCAGGCGAGCGAGCGCGGATCATTCAGGAAATCGTTGCTGACCACGATCTCCCGGTCACGGAAGGCCTGGCCGCAGACGCCGGACCCTTCCGGCGTTCCCGCGACAATCGAGATATCGATGCTGCACAGCCGCCTGATGTCTTCGCCGAAGCCCGCGGCGTAACAGAGCAGATCGGTGCCCTCGGCCCGCAGAAAGATGGCGGTGGCCAGGAAGTCGCCGCTGGAAAAGGCGGCCTCGCAGACCTTGCCGTACAATTGTTCCGGCGATTTCGCGTACAGTATGGCTTCGTTGGTTGCGCTCAACGCAGCGAACGTACGCGCGAGTTCGGTCGACAAGTGATCGGCTCCCCTGCGGCAATCTTTGGCCGCCCGGGCGACTTATGCTGCTGTGACGCCTAAACTGACGTTATGGGCGCTCGTAAACTGCAATTCAAAGTAAATGCCAGGCCAAGACCCCGCCCCTCTTCCCCCTCGATAAGGGAGCGCTAAGGTTGACGGTTTCCTGCCCGGACGATTGGGCGCCTATTCCGCGAAATGGAAACTGCCGTGCCGGCGAGCGCTGGCCGCATACGGGCATGGATATTCTGGCCTTGCCCTTGGCCTACGCGTTTGAGACGATGTGCCATTCGACAACAAGCAAGACCCGCCACACGCGGGCCGTTTCTGAGGAACTCCCCAATGCCGATCGTCCAGGCCGACCGTCTCACACGCATCGGCGCGGCCCTGCTGAAGGCCGCCGGCGCTTCGGAGGAAGAGGCCGAGGCGGTAGCGGTCGGGTGCGTCAACGCCAACCTCGCCGGCCATGATTCCCACGGCATCATCGCGATCCCCACCTATATCGACCGGGTCAAGGCCGGCCATATCGTGCCCGGCGCGAAATGGACCATTGTCCAGGAGACGCCGACCACGACCGTGATCGACGGCCATTGGGGCTTTGGCTTCCATGTCAACGCCAAGGCGATGGAGCTCACGATCGCGAAGGCGAAGACCGCCAATGTCGCGGCTTGCACCGTGTTCCGGCAGAGCCACGTCGGTCGGCTCGCGCATTATCCGATGATGGCGATGCACGAAGGCATGATCGGGATTGCCGCCGCCGATTCCGGCCGCTCGCCCAAGCTTGTCGCGCCGTTTGGCGGCCGCGAGGCGCGCCTCGGCACCAATCCGATCTCGATCGCCGTGCCCTCCGACCTCGAAGCGCCCTTCTATCTCGATATGGCGACCTCTGCGGTCGCCGCCGGCAAGATCGCACTCGCGGTCGCCCGCAAGGAGGAAATCCCCAGGGGATGGATTATCGATGCGGAAGGACGGCACACCACCGATCCCACGCAATACCGCAAGGGCGGTGCGCTGCTGCCGCTCGGGGGCACCGAGGGCTATAAGGGCAGCGGCCTCGCCGCAATGGTCGAAGTACTATGCGGCCTGCTCACCGGCCTCGGCTTCGGCGTCGAGCCGACCGGACGGCACAATGACGGCTGCTTCATGGCCGTCTTCAACGTCGCCGCCTTCCGCCCGCTCAAGGAATTCAAGCAGGAGGTCGCCGAGTTCGCGCGCTATCTGAAATCGACACCACCGTCCGAAGGCGCCTCTGGCGTGTTCTATCCCGGCGAGGTCGAATATCTGCGCGAGCAGGAGCGCCGCAAGAACGGCATCGAAATCGAGGACGCGACGTGGGAAAAACTGCGCGCGCTGGCCGGCGACTACAAAATAGCCAAAGAGCTCGATCTCGCCTAAACCGCCGTCGGCAAACATGGAGAACAGCATGACACGGCAAATGGCATTGGTCGGCTTCCTGCAGGCGCAGAACTGTACCAATCTGCCGAGCTCCTGGCGTCATCCGCAATCGCGCGACGATTCGATGTCGGCGGATTACTACCAGGAGATCGCCCGGATCCTCGAGGCCGGCAAATTCCACATGGCGTTCTTCGACGACCGCCTCGCGATGCCCGACCGCTACGGCAACGATCATGTCCATACCGTCGAATACGGGATTCGCTGCGTGAAGATGGACCCGATCGTGGTGCTGACCACGATGGGCATGGTCACGACCAGGCTCGGGCTCGCCTCGACCTGCTCGACCACCTATTTCGAGCCGTTCGACGTGGCGCGCCGCTTTGCGACGCTTGATCTGATGTCGGACGGACGCGCCGGATGGAATGTCGTCACCTCGCTCAATGATGGCGAGGCGCAGAACATGGGCAGGGAAGCCCATCTCGAACACGATTTCCGCTACGACCGCGCCGACGAATTCATGGAAGTGGTGCTTGGCCATTGGGACACCTGGGAAGACGGCTCGCTCATCATGGACAAGAAGAGCGGGCGTTTTGCCGATCCGACCAAGGTGAAGCGGCTCGACCACAAGGGCGAATTCTTCAAGTCGCGCGGACCGTTCACGGTGCCGCGTTCGCCGCAAGGCCATCCCGTGATCATCCAGGCCGGCGCCTCGGGCCGCGGCCAGCGCTTTGCCGGGCGCTGGGGCGAGGTCATCTTCACAGCCGCGCGCAATCTGCCCCAGGCCAAGGAGGGCTATGCAGCCGTCCGGAACGAAGCCGCCAAGGCCGGCCGAGATCCCGACCAGATGTTCCTGTGCAACCTCACCACGCCGGTCTGCGGTGCAACCAAGGCCGAGGCCGAGGACAAGATGGCGCTGATCAACAAGCTGCCACTGCAGATCGATGCTCTGTCGCTGCTGGCGGAGGCACTGAACTACGACTTTGCCTCGAAGCCGCTCGACGAGCCGCTGACGACCGAAGAGCTCGCAAGCATGCAGGGCATTCTCGGCATCCGGGACGGCGTGCTGAGGAATTCGGGCAAGAGCAACCCGAGCGCGCGCGACTTCGTCACCTTCTCTGGCCGCGGCCAGGTCCAGGACGCGATCGTGGGAGGACCGAAGGAGATCGCGGACAAGCTCGAGGAGATGTTCGTCGAGCGTGGCTGCGACGGCTTTGTCATCGCAGCCACCATCGTGCCCGGCTCATATGCCGATTTCGTCAAGCATGTTGTGCCGGAATTGCAGCGCCGCGGTCTCTTTCACAAAGACTATGCCGGCAAAACGCTGCGCGAGAATCTCGGGCTGAAGCGCCCGGCGGCCGGCGCCTGGAAGACCCAACCGCGTGCTGCGGCCGAATAAAGGAAAAAGCAAGAATGCGCTGGTTGAAGTTCACTGCCGCGGGGCAGACCGCGTGGGGTGTTGTCGAAGGCGACAGGGTGGTTGCCGTCAGCGGCGATCCGTTTGGCGAGCACAAACGAACCTCGCAAAGCTATGCGCTGAAGGACGTCAAGATCGAGCTGCCGCTGGTGCCGCGCACCTTCTACTGCGTCGGGCTGAACTACCTGAAGCACCTCAAGGAAGCTGCCGACAAGGCCGGCACGGTCCCGAACGTGCCCGACAGGCCCGAGATCGGCTATCGCGCGCAGAATGCGTTGATTGCGCATGACGAGGACGTCGTCATTCCCGCAACCGCCACCGAGAAGATCCATTACGAAGGCGAGCTCGTCGTCGTCATCGGCAAGAAGGTGAAGCATCTGACCGAAAAGGACGCGATGGATTGCGTCTTCGGCTACACCATCGGCAATGACGTCTCCGAGCGCACCTGGCAGAAGGCGGATCGCGGCCTGTGGCGCGCCAAGAACACCGACACCTTCAAGCCGATGGGGCCATGGATCGAAACCGACGTCGACCTCGACAAGATGGAGACCATCATCAAGGTCAACGGCAAGGAGACCGGCCGCTTCCACACCAACGAGATGATCTTCGGCATCGTGCCGTTCATCGTGGAGCTGACCAAATATTTCACGCTATGGCCGGGCGACGTGATCTGGATGGGCACCGACGGCGCCTCGCCGGACCTGAAAGCCGGTGACGTCGTCGAGATCGAGATCACCGGCATCGGCACCCTGCGCAACAAGTTCGTCGCCGAGAAGCGCTAACGCCATGGCCCGCTACTCAGCCGCGCATTTTTTCCTCGAAGGCCTGGTCGACCTCGGTGTCGACTACATCTTCGCCAATCTCGGCACCGACCACGTCTCCATCATCGAGGAGATGGCGCGCTGGGACAGGCGCGGCCGCAAGCATCCCGAAATGATCCTGTGCCCGCATGAGGTCGTGGCGGTGCACATGGCGGGCGGCTATGCGCTCGCGACCGGCAAATGCCAGGCGGTGCTGGTGCATGTCGATGCCGGCACTGCAAACGCCTGCATGGCGATCCAGAACCTGTTCCGCTACCGCCTCCCGGTGATGCTGTTCGCAGGCCGCGCGCCGCATACGCTGCATGGCGAATTGAGAGGCTCACGCGACACCTACGTGCATTTCGTGCAGGATCCCTTCGATATCGCCAGCATCGTGCGACCCTACGTGAAGTGGGAATATTCCCTGCCCTCCGGCGTCGTGGTGAAGGAAGCGCTCGCCCGCGCCAGCGCTTTCGCCCATAGCGATCCGCCCGGACCTGTCTACATGATGCTGCCGCGCGAGACGCTGGCGGAAGAGTGGGATGAGGCCGAAATGCCGTCCTACCCGCCATCGCGCTATGGCAGCGTACGCGCGGGCGGCATCGAGCCGGCGCGCGCCGATGCCATCGCGCGGGAGTTGATGGCGGCCGAAAATCCGGTGGCCTTTGCCGCCTATCTCGGCCGCAAGCCGCAAGCGGTCACGGTGCTCGACCGGCTGGCGCGCACGTGCGGCATCCGTGTCGCCGAGTTCAATTCGATTGATCTCAACATCCCGCAGGATTCGCCCTGCTACGCCGGCATCGATCCGCTGGCGCTGCTGGACGATGCCGATCTCGGCCTGTTGCTCGATACCGACGTGCCCTTTGTGCCGCATTCCAAACGTGCGCGCGAAATGAAATGGGTCCAGATCGACATCGACCCGCTGAAGGCCGATTTTCCGATGTGGGGATTTGCCACTGATACCCGCATCCAGGGCGACAGCGGCATCATCCTGAACCAGGTGCTCGAAGCGGTCGAAGCGCGCGCCGACGGCGCGTACCACAAACGCGTCGCGGCGCGGATCGAGAGCTGGAACAGCGCACGCGAAGCCTCGGCCAAACGCCGCGCGGCGGCGAGCGGCAACAAGGGCATCTCCGGTGCGATCAATCCCGCCTTCGTGTTTGCGACCCTGAGCGACAGGCTCTCGCAGGACGACGTCGTGCTCAACGAAGCGATCCGCAACGGACCTGTTCTTCAAGACCATCTGAAGCGCACCAGGCCGCAAAGCTATGTCGGGCTCGCCGGCGGTGGGCTCGGCTTTTCCGGCGGCATGGCATTGGGGCTCAAGCTCGCGCGGCCCAAACGCCGCATCGTGCAGGTGATCGGCGATGGCGGCTTTCATTTCTCCTCGGCCGACAGCGTTTACGCGGTGGCGCAGCAATACCAGCTCCCGATCTTCACCATCGTGCTCGACAACGGAGGCTGGCAGGCGGTGAAATCGGCGACCCAGCGCGTCTACCCCAAGGGCATCGCGGCCGAGACCGACCAGTTCCAGTCACGGCTGATGTCAGGACGCCAGGGCGAGCGGCGAGATTTTTCCGACGTCGCGAAAGCGTTCGGCGCCCATGGCGAATGCATCCGCGAGCCGGACGACGTTGCGTTGGCGATCGAACGCTGCCTTGCGGCAGTCGATGACGGCAAGGCCGCCGTGCTGCATGTTCATGTGACAAGGCTTTAATTTAAGGAGACATTATGCTGCGCCTCCCTGCTCTCGTTGTCGCTTGCCTGCTTGCGTTCGCGCCACGGACCGCTTCCGCGCAGGAGGACGCGTCCAGATATCCGAGCCGGCCGATCCACGTCATTGTCGGCTTCGCCGCTGGTGGCGGCAACGATGTCATCGCGCGCATCTATGCGCAGAAACTGTCTGAAGACCTTGGCCAGCCCGTGATCGTGGAGAACAGGCCGGGCGCCGGCGCGATCGTCGCGACCGAATATGTCTCGAGGGCCGCCCCGGATGGCTATACGCTGCTGGTCGGAGCCAGCGGGATGGCCATCAACCAGACGCTTTACACCAAGCTGCCTTATGATTCCGTCCGCGACTTCGTCGCGATCTCCGAGATCGCCTCGTTTCCGTTGATCATGGTCGTGAACGCCTCTTCGCCGATCAAATCGGTCGCCGATTTCGTGACCTATGCCAGGGCGAACGCCGACAAGATGAACTACGCCAGTTCGTCGGCCACATTCCAGCTCATTACGGAATTGTTCAAGCAGAAGACCGGCGCGCCGATGCAGGCCATTCCCTACAAGAGCGCCAACGAATCGGTGCTTGCGGTGGTGTCGGGCCAGGTGACCACGACCATCGCCGACGCGGGCCCGGTGTCCCCGCAAGTGAAGGCCGGCACCGTGCGCGCGCTCGCGGTTGCGGCGCCGAAGCGGGTCGACGATTTTCCCGATGTGCCGACCATGAGGGAGGCCGGCGCCGACGTCGATGCGATCATCTGGACCGGCGTATTTGCACCGAAGGCAACGCCACCTGCGATCATCAAGAAGCTCGAGACCGAGTTCATGAAAATCGCAAAGGAGCCGGACGTGGTCACTCAGCTCAAGCGGATCGGTGTCGACGCCGTCGGCAATTCGACCGACGACTTCACCAAGATTCTTGCTGCCGATGTCGCGCGCTGGGGCGAGGTCGCGAAATCAGCCAACATCAAGATCGAGCAGTAGCGCTCGCTCCTTCCGGCAGCACCTCCCGACGATCGCGATCACGACGGCAGCGACGGCCCGGCGCGCGCCGCAGCCGTTTCTGCGGCCGCGGCGCATGATGACAGGCGGCTATTTCACAACCTCCGCACCGGCCTTGCAGACCGCCGCATCCTGATCGCCGGTGCCGCCGCTGCAGCCGACGGCGCCGATCAGCTTGCCGTTCTCGACCAGCGGAAACCCGCCGGGGCTCGCGACCAGGGTGGGATCGAGGGTGGCGACATAGCCGTGGCCGGTCTCAAAGGCATTGTAAAATGCCCGCGTCTCGCGGCGAAAGCGCGCGGCCGTGCGCGCCTTGCCGATCGAGACCGTGCCGGAGGCGATCTGCGCGCCTTCCATCCGTTCGAACATCACCGGTTCGCCATTGGTGTCGACCACCGCAATATTCATCTTCCAGTTTCGCTTCTTGGCTTCCGCTTCGGCGGCAGCCATCACTTGCTTGGCGCGCTCCAGGCCGATCGACTGGCCATAGGGAATGTCGAACGGCATGACGTCGGGCGTTCCGCCGGCGGAGGGTTGCGCCGGCGTTTGCCCCTGCGCCAGCGCGGATGAATTGAGCAGCGCGAGAGCGCAGGCGGCAAGACTCAAGGAAACGATGGAACGCATGTTAGTCCTCCCTTTTGTTCAGGACGCGTCATGTCATCGCGCGTCCTGTTCTTGATTTTTCCTGAATTTTTCCCGGATTTCATCTTCCGCAGCGCCGCAATCATACCGCGCCAGCCTTCTGCAACCCCGCAGGCTGCCGCCTATTCCATCCGCACGGCCGGATGGATCGACGGGGCGCGGACTGCCCTCACAAACGTGGAAAACACGCATGCCGCAAGCGCGAACAAAAGCCGGCTCAGTCTGATTTGGAGAACTTCTGACCGCCATCTCAAGAGAACCACGACCTCATAAAGCGAGCCCGCATCCTTGGCCATGCGCCGAACGATGGACGGCAGCGCGCGTGCGGCAATGGACGCCAACACGGTCCATGACTAGCATCCGCAGCCCATAGAAGCACGAACAAGAATTTCGGGAGGCATTTGATGAAGCGCGCACTGATCGCACTCATGCTGCTCGGGACGCCGCCGGCGCTGGCACAGCAGAACGTGCCGAACATTCCTTTCGATTCCGTGCCCAATCCGCTGCGTCTTCCGCACAACATGTATTTTGGCGAAGCGTCGGGAGTCACCGTCAACTCCAAGGGACATGTCTTCGTTCTGTCACGCGGCAACACGACCGGGCCGGCCTATGCCGCCGCCGCGGCGCAATTGCTGGAATTCGACGCCAAGGGCAACTTTGTCGGCGAGATGGGCAAGAACCTCTACGCCTGGTCGTTCGCACACGCCGTCAAGGCCGATGCGCAAGACAATATCTGGGTCACCGACAAGGGCTCGGACATGGTCATCAAATTCGATCCCGATGGCCGCGTGCTGATGGTATTCGGTCGCAAGCAGGAGGCCTCCGACGAGGATACCGGACCGCTGAAACATCCGAAGCCGCCGCTGGCTGCGGAGGATGGACGATTCCGCCAGGTCACCGACATTGCCTTTGACAAGGCCGGCAACACCTTCATCAGCGACGGCTACATCAATTCGCGCGTTGCCAAGGTCGACAAGGACGGCAACTGGATCAAGTCATGGGGCGACCGCGGCAAGGAGCCCGGCCAGTTCAACACGCCGCATTCGATCGCGACCGATGCGCAAGGCAATGTCTATGTCGCTGACCGCGGCAATCATCGCATCCAGGTGTTCGATGGCGACGGCAAGTTCCTGCGGCAGTTCACGATCGACGTGCCGGTACCCTCGGATGCGAAACCCGTGATCGGCAAGATTCCGGATGAGGCGATGATGGCCGGTGGCACATTCCATCCGGGCTCGCCCTGGGCGATCTGCATCACCCCGCCGCCGCACCAGGTGCTTTTTTCGGCAGACGCCTGGCCTGGCCGCGTCTACAAGCTTTCGCTCGACGGCAAGGTGCTGGGCGTGCTTGGCCAGTCCGGCAAGCAGTTGAAGCAGTTCGGCTGGATTCACGAGATCGCGTGCCCATCCGAGAACACGCTCTATGTCGCGGAGCTGTTGAACTGGCGGGTGCAGAAGCTGATCTTGAAGCAGTAGCTTACGACGTCAAATCATCCTTGCGACGAACGGAATCTTCCGCAAGCAAATCACCGTCGCCCAGCTTCCGGCGAGCGTGCCGGCGAACACGATGGCGAATTTGAGGAAGGGCGAGAGCGGCGGACCGTAGACCGCATATTGCAGCCAGATGACGAAGATGTAGTGCACGAGGAAGATGCCGTAGGCCGACGGCCGCATCGCATCGAGCAGGCGCAGCGGAGCCTTCGCGTATCGTAGGAAGAAGCCGGGCTCCGCGAACGCCATCGCGCCGCTGAACAGCGCGAACGCCAACCCATAGCCGACCCGCCACGACAGCGGCGGCGAATTGAAATCGGCCACCCAATTGTGGTGGGCATAGACCAGGAACAGGATCGCGCCATAGAACACGAGTGCGACCGCGAGCCAGATCTTCCAGCGCGCGGCGAGCTCGCCGTTCTCCGCCAAGATGCCCGAGCGAAGATCCATGGCGCCGATGCCGACGCCGGCAAGGAAATAGCCGGAGTACAGGAAGATGCGGCTGGTCTGGATCGGCAGGGGATAGCCGCCGGGCTCGAGCCAGGCGGCATCGCCGACCCAAAGCCGCATCGGCAGATAGACGATCACCGAGAAGATCAGGAAGGCGATGAAGGCAAAGCCGGGCCGGTAGCGCAACGCATAAATCGCGCGGCCGAGCCCCCTGATCGCGCCGGGCGCGATCGACCACACCAGCGCGGCAAGCACGTCGAACGCGAGCAGCACCCACAGGAACCATGCCGGCCCTGACGGCCACGGTCCGACGGTGAAGACGCGCCATACGAAATGAAGGAAGTTGAAGTCGGTGGTGCCGGGCAGATGATAGCGCAGGAAGGTCGGGTAGTAGGCGACCGGCATCAGCACGAAGATCGAGAGCAGATACGGCACGCCGAGGCGCCAGGCGCGGTTGCCCACGAAATTCGATAGCCCCCGATCGGTCAGACTCCGATGCACGAACAGGCCCGAGATCAGGAACATGCAGGCCATGAAGAAGCTGTCGTTGAACAGCACGACGAGGTCGAAGCCGAGCCAGCGCGCCTTGTCGCCGGAGCCGAAATGCGTGTAGTTGAGGACGGAATGGTGCAGCACCACAAGCAGCGTGATGAAGGTGCGCGCGCGGTCGAGCGAAACGATCCGGGTGCGCGGTATCAAGATTGCTTCGTTGGGCGCCGGCTTCAGCATCGCTGCCTCCCAATCATTTCTCCAGCGCGTCGTAGATGATCTTCTTGATCATCCGGTTGACAGGCTGCCGCCCCGACGGCGAATCCTGCATCACCACAAAAAACATGTCCTCGGCCTTGTCGACCACGATATAGCAGCCGGTCGCGCCATCCCATTTGATTTCGCCGAGCGAGCCGGGCGGCGACGGGATCGCAAAGCCCGGATCGGTGCGTACCCCGAAACCATAGCCGAATCCAAAGCCATCGCCCGGAAAATAATAATAGTTCCGGGCAACGCCCGTGCCCGGACCGATGTGATCGGTGGTCATGGCCTTGAAAATGGCCGGGCTGAGATAGGTCTTGCCATCCAGTGTTCCGCCGTTCAGCAGCATCTGGCCATAGCGGGCGAAATCGGCAATGGTCGAGGCCATACCACCACCGCCGGATTCCCAGCGCGTCACATCGAGTGAATTGCGCTCGACATGCCGGTCCTTGGGCAGCGGCAACGCATAGCGCGCCCGCTCGGCCGGATCGGTCAGGAAAAACTTCGTGGTGGTCATGCCGAGCGGATCGAGCAGGTTCTGCTTTTCGAACTGATAGAGCGATTGACCGGAAGCGACCTCGATCACGCGGCCAAGCACATCGGCCGAGTGGCCGTAATCCCATAGCGCGCGGGGCTGTTCGGCCAGCGGCACCCTGGCGATGCGCTCGACGAATCCGGCATTGTCGAAATCGCCGAGATAGATGCCCTCATAGGCCGCCTTCACCAGGCCGTCGCCGTAGAAGCCGTAGGTGATGCCCGAAGTATGCAACAGCAGATCCTCGACCGTGATCGGACGGCGCAGGGCGACGTGATCGAGCACGGTCTTGCCGCTCTCGTCCTTGCGCTCGACGCCGACCTTCATGCCGGCAAAGGACGGAATGTATTTGCTGACGGGATCGTTCAGCGCGATCTTGCCGCGGTCGACCAGCATCATCGCCGCCACGCTGGTGATGGTTTTGGTGACGGAATGGATCGGGAAGATCGCATCCTCCGTCATCGGCGTTCCCTTGTCCGGATCGCGCTTGCCGAACCACTTCAAATAGATCGGCTTGCCATGCTGCTGCACCAGGACGGTCGCGCCGGGAATTCGCCCGGCAGCGACCTCGCCATTCACAAAGTCCTCGATTGGCGCCAGCTTCTCGACGGCAATGTTCTCGCCCGGAGGTGGCCCGAACGGCGCACCTTCCGCGAGCGCCGAGGTCACAAGCGGAAACGCCGCAAACAGGGCAAACAGGCAGGGGGTGATGCGGGTCATCTGCGACCGGACCATATTGCATTGCTGCAGGCCAATCCAGATGAGGCAGGTCGTCATTCCGGGATGGTCCGAACGGGTCCGCGCTATGACGACATCGATCACGAATACGGATTGATCAGCTTCTGCTGCTCGGCGGAATGACGCACCAACAAATCGATGAAAGTCCGCACCTTGGCCGAAAGATGATGACGATGCGGATAGATTGCATTCATTGAAAATTCGACCGGACGGTATTCCGGCAGGAGCCGGACCAGCTCACCCGATTCGAGATGGTCACGAACCAAGAAGCCCGCCGCAAGCCAGATGCCGATGCCGGCAAGCGCGGCCCGTTGCAGCGTCTCACCGCTGTTGGAAACGAGATTGCCCGAGACCCGGACCGACGCCGCCACTCCCTTGCGGTCCACGAAGCGCCATTCATCGCCAAAGGGGTAGCTGGCATGGCGCATGCAGTTGCGTTCGGCCAGATCGGCAAGCTGCTCCGGTTTGCCATGCTTTTCGATATATCCATGCGAACAGCACAGCACGTGCCGCCAGGTCGCAAGGCTGCGCACGATCAGGCTCGAATCCGGCGGCGGCAGCATTCGGACCGCCAGGTCGAAATTCTCATCGATCAGATCGACATTGCGTTCGCCGATCGCGAGATCGACCTTCACATCGGGATGGGATGCGAGAAATTCGGCGACCACAGGCGCCAGAAACTCCACGATATGCGTGTTGGTGTAGATGCGCAGCGTGCCGCGCGGTGTCGATTGCAGTGCGCCCGCGATATCGTCGGCCTGCTCGATGTCGGCGAGGATCTGCGTGCAGCGCTCATAATAGGCCTTGCCGACCTCGGTGAGGCTGACCTTTCGCGTCGTCCGGTTGAGAAGCCGCGCGCCGAGCCGCTCCTCCAGCGCCTGCACGTGGTTGCTCACCATGGTCGTCGACATGTTGAGCTTGCGGCCGGCGGCGGAAAACCCGCCGGCGTCAACGACCCGGACGAATGCGGTCAGACTGGTCAACCGGTCCATCCGCGCCTCCGATTATTCAGTTTCAGTGGATAATGATTTCACTTTTTGGCGGATTATCACAGCACCGAGGACATTGCATCTTGATGGCATCAGAACGGCCCCTTCGGGGGCGCCGCGCCGAGGCCGTCAAGAGGATGCCATGTCGAACTCCAGTTATGTTGCTGAAAAGAATACGGAAATCAGCCTTGCGCCATCGCGCCGGGCGATCAAGCGCGCGGCATTGGCCCTGGCTCTGGTGCTCGGCGTCGCCGCTGCCGCCGATTTCGGCCACTACTACATGACCACCGGCCGGTATCTGGAGACGACCGACGACGCCTACGTCAAAGCCGACTCGACGATCATCGCACCGAAGGTGTCGGGCTATATCGCCAACGTGCTGGTTTCCGACAACCAACCGGTCAAGGCCGGCCAGCTTTTGGCGCGCATCGACGATCGCGATTTCAAGACGGCGCTGAACCAGGCGAAGGCCGACGTCGCCGCTTCCGAAGCCGCCATTCGCAACCTCGATGCGCAGATCGAATTGCAGGCGCCGCTGATCCAGCAACAGGCCGCCGAGGTCGACGCCGCCGAAGCCAACCTCAAATTCGCGCAGGAAGAACGCAAGCGATATGACGATCTGATGAAGTCGGGCTCGGGCACGGTACAGCGCGCCCAGCAGACAGACGCGGCCCTGCGCGCCCAGACTGCGCAGCTGGAGCAGGGCAAGGCGGGATTGATCGCCGCCAACAAGAAAGTCGAAGTGCTCTCCACCGAACGCGCCAAGGCCGTGGCGCAGCTTGATCACGCCCGTGCGGTGGAGCAGCAGGCGGCGCTGAACCTGTCCTACACCGAGATCACCGCCCCCGTCGACGGTACGGTCGGCGCGCGCTCGCTCCGCGTCGGCCAGTATGTGCAGGCCGGCACGCAGTTGATGGCCGTGGTGCCGCTCGATGCAGTCTATGTGGTGGCGAATTTCAAGGAGACCCAGCTCACCCATGTCCGCAACGGCCAGCCGGTCGAGCTCAAGGTCGACAGCTTCCACTCGACCACGCTGAAGGGCCATGTCGACAGCCTGTCGCCGGCAAGCGGCCTGGAATTCGCGTTGCTGCCGCCGGACAACGCCACCGGCAACTTCACCAAGATCGTGCAGCGCGTGCCGGTGAAGATTGTGCTCGACGACCAGAGCCTGAAGGGTCTGCTGCGCCCGGGCATGTCGGCGGTGCCGACCGTCAATACCAAGGCGACCGTCGTCGCCGAGCGCACGGCCAACAAGCAGCTCGCGGCCAATCCCAACCGTCCGAATGGCGGCTAGACCGGCGAACATCTTCAATTCCTGCTGGATAATGCTTCCGCCATTTCCCTGATTATCGAAACCGACTGATCAATGCATGCTCTCCCGGTAAGCCAAGAGGAGACGCAGATGACTGCGCTTCAAGCTACCCTCGACAACTCTGCTTCGACCGCCGCTGGCCGTCCCTCCCCTGCCGCCGCGCCCGCAACGCCCTCGGTTTCCGCCAAGACCTGGATCGCCGTCATCGGCGCCACGCTCGGCGCCTTCATGGCGGTGCTGAACATCCAGATCGTCAACGCCTCGCTCGCCGACATCCAGGGCGCGATCGGCGCGGGCATCGATGACGGCGGCTGGATCTCGACCTCCTACCTGATCGCCGAGATCGTGGTGATCCCCTTGAGCGGCTGGCTCGCCCAGGTATTTTCGGTCCGCGTCTATCTTCTCACCAACGCCGTTCTGTTCCTGGTGTTCTCCGCAGCCTGCGCCTTTGCGCAGGACTTGCCGCAGATGATCGCGCTCCGCGCCGTGCAGGGCTTTACCGGCGGCGTGCTGATCCCGATGGCGTTCACGCTGATCATCACGCTGCTGCCGAAGGCCAAGCAGCCGATCGGCCTCGCTCTGTTCGCCATCTCGGCCACGTTCGCGCCGGCCATCGGCCCGACCATCGGCGGCTATCTCACCGAGAATTGGGGCTGGGAATACATCTTCTATGTCAACGTCGTGCCCGGCGCGATCATGATCGGCATGCTGTTCTTCTCGCTCGAAGCGAGGCCGATGAAGCTGTCGCTGCTGCGCGAAGGCGACTGGCCCGGCATCATCACCATGGCAATCGGACTGTCGGCGCTGCAGACCGTGCTGGAAGAAGGCAACAAGGACGACTGGTTCGGCTCCCCCTTCATCGTTCGGCTCGCCGTGATCGCCGCGGTCGCGCTGACGCTGTTCGTTGCGATCGAGCTGACCGCAAAGAAGCCGCTGTTGAACCTGCGCATCCTGTTCCGCCGCAATTTCGGCTTCGGCGTGCTCGCGAACTTCCTGCTCGGCGTCGCCTTGTATGGCTCGGTCTATATCCTGCCGGTCTATCTCTCGCGCATCCAGGGCTACAATTCCGAGCAGATCGGCATGGTGCTGGCCTGGACCGGCCTGCCGCAGCTCGTGCTGATCCCTCTGGTGCCGCGGCTGATGAAGCGCGTCGACCCGCGGATCGTGATCGGTATCGGCTTCGCCCTGTTCGCCGCTTCCAACTTCATGAACATCACCATGACCAACGACTACGCCACCGATCAGCTGTTCTGGCCCAACGTGGTCCGCGCCGTTGGTCAGGCCCTCTGTTTCGCACCTCTCTCCGCCGTCGCCACCGCCGGCATCGAGGCGGAGAACGCCGGTTCCGCTTCAGGATTGTTCAACATGATGCGCAACCTTGGCGGCGCGATCGGCATCGCCGCGCTGCAGACGCTGGTGACCAAGCGCGAGCAGTATCACTCCAACGTGCTGTCGCAATCGGTGTCGATCTTCGAGCAGGCGACCCGCAGCCGGCTCGAGCAGCTCACGCAATATTTCATGAACCACGGCGTGATCGACCGCGTCGACGCCGCGCACCGCGCCTACGTCGCGATCGGCAAGATCGTGCAGAAGCAGGCTTTCATCCTGGCCTTCAGCGACACGTTCTACCTGCTCGGGGTGGCGCTGATTGTCGCACTCATCGCCACGCTGATGCTCAAGAAGCCCGACCATCTTGACGCCGGCGGCGCCCACTAACCATCTTCAACCCAGCCAGAGGAGAACCACCATGAAGCCCCGCATGAACTTCTACCAGGCCGCCCCCGACACCATCAAAGCGCTGAGCGCGCTGGAAGCGCAGGTCCAGTCGTCGGGTCTCGAACAGTCGCTGATCGAGTTGGTCAAGACCCGCGCCTCGCAGATCAACGGCTGCGCCTTCTGCATCAACATGCACACCCAGGATGCCCGCAAGCACGGCGAGACCGAGCAGCGGCTCTATCTCCTCAACGCCTGGCGCGAAGCGCCCGTCTACTCCGACCGCGAACGCGCCGCCCTCGCCTGGACCGAAGCGGTGACGCTGATCTCCGCGACGCACGCGCCCGACGACCTCTATGCCGAGGTCCGCGCGCACTTCTCGGAAGCCGAGACCGTCAACCTGACCATGCTGATTGCGACCATCAATGCATGGAACCGGCTGGCGATCTCCTTCCGTTCGGTGCCGCCGGTCAAGGTCAGCGCCGCGACCGCGGCCTGACCAAGTCCCAGTCGCCTTTCAGGTCCCAGTGGCCTTCGCGAAATCGACATAGATTTCGCGAAGGCGCGTGGCCATCGGGCCCGGTTTGCCGTTCGCCACCGCCTTGCCGTCGATGCTCACCACCGGCTGCACGAAGAGAGAGGCGCTGGTGATAAAGGCTTCCTTGGCCTTGAGCGCTTCATCGATCGAGAACGCCCGCTCCTCGACCCGGAGTTGCCGCTCTTCCGCGAGTTTCACCACCGCCTTGCGGGTGCATCCCGGCAAAATCTCGTTGCCGTTCTGACGCGTCACGATCACGTCGTCCTGGGTCAGGATAAAGGCCGAGGACGAACCGCCTTCG
>Ga0153954_1000716_pt1 | contig 23367 bp, 20 predicted proteins | sample TSFL038MetaG_FD_102277 | JGI IMG/M metagenome (GOLD analysis project Ga0153954, IMG submission 102277) | Attine ant fungus gardens microbial communities from Florida, USA - TSFL038 MetaG | ecosystem: Host-associated > Fungi > Mycelium > Unclassified | place: USA: Florida, Wekiwa Springs State... | reverse complement strand
AGGACGAAATGGCGTTCGCCCAGGCCTCGCTGGTGCCGTCCCAGGCCGGTGGCGCCAGCGCCGAGCGCGATCCGAAAAACCCCGCGAGCTGGGGCAAGGTCGGCCGTAACGAGGATTGCCCCTGCGGAAGCGGCAAGAAGTACAAGCACTGCCACGGCAGATATGCGTAGTGCCATAGGGGGAGGTACGGCGCGCCAGATCGCTAGGTTCTGAGTCGCCAGGTTCTGATCGCTTCCTCCTTACGGCCGAACGGCCCGATCGAAAGCCCCGGTCTTGCCGGGGCTTTTTCATTGCTACGATCAAAGCCTGGATTGGCAGGCTTGGTGGCAAACACGTGGCGCTACTTGCTCCGGCCACATATGCCTCCGACCCGCGCGGTCCCCGAAAGCCCGTCCGACTCGGATTTTGTCATAAACACCCCGCTATTTATGACAGAATTAATACGCTAGGGTGTCAGCTCGACTAAATTTGGAGCTGCCGATGCGTTCGATATGGCGGGTACGATCCAATCCCCTGGCCCTGTGGTGGGCGCTGTTGACCCTGGTCAGCGTCACCAACATCGCGTTGTGGTTCCTGCTCTATCGCGAGTTTCACAATGTGCCGGCGGGCGCCTTGAGCAGCGCCTCGGGCATTGAGCTCATGCTGCTGTTGTGCGCGGGCTATGTGTTCGGCTGCGCGTTCCGCTCGGTATTGCCGCGCGCCGATGTGCAGCGAATCTGCCTGTTCGATCACTGGCTCTGCAGCGTTTTCATCGGCCGCTCCGTGGCGACCGTCGCAGAGCTCTGCTTCGCGGCGCAATGGGCGATCATCCTCACCCATCTCGGCGGCATCGTCGGAGCGGACACCACCTTGAACATCGCCTGGGTGATCGTGCCGTTGATCGTCATTGCCGAGTGCTTCTCCTGGTATGCGGTGCTGACCACCAACTATCTCGGCAACGCCATCGAGAATTCGATCTGGGCCGTCGCCTTTCTCATCGTCGGCGTCGCGCTCTGCCGCTTGCTGCCGGAATACAATGGCCCGGTGCGCTGGGTGCTGGTCTTCGCGATCGCTGGGATCGTCTTCTATCTGGCCTTTCTGGTCGCGGTCGACGTGCCGATGTATCTCGGCCGCTGGAAGGCGGGGCTCGAGGAGGGCAGCAAGCTCCTCGGCCTTCTCGAAGGCCTGCGCGACGTGCGCACCCGCTGGGTCGTGACCCACGACATCGCGCATTGGAAAGGCGAGATCGCCTGGATGTCGCTTTATTTCAGCGCCGCGGTCTGGGCCAGCCTCGCGCTTTGTGCGGCCTACTCGCTGGACGATTATCTGCCGCGCTATCGCACCGAAGCGGCGGTCGTGAACTGGTCGCCGCCGTCCATGCCGAGCGTCGGCAGCGGAACAGTGCTCAGCGCGTTCCGCTGACAGGCTGCTGAAGCGGTCAATCGTCGTTCTCTCTGTTTCCGGCCATCCAGCCGCGTGATCCGAGAAGCGGACCACGCGGTGTCTTGACGCGACGTCCGGGGTAGTGACATGTTAGTGATAATAAATTGACATGTCTAAGGGCGAGGGGGCACGATGATCGCGAAGTCGCAGCTCGAAGCGGATGTGGTGGTGCTGGGGGCCGGCAGCGCGGGCCTGATGGCGGCAACCGCTGCTGCCGCCACCGGTGCGAACACACTCCTCGTCGAGCGCCATGGCTTTCTCGGCGGCACCGCGACCATCATTCATAGCTTCCTGAGTTTCCGCGACGAGGACGGGAATGCCGTGATCGCCGGACTTCCCGAGCGGTTCATGGAGGAAGTCGCGAGCCTGGGCGGTTCGATGGGGCATCAGTACGACCCCATTCTGACTTCGGCGACGCCGCTCGACGTGGAAATCTTCAAATACGTGGCGATGAACATGGCCGAGAAGGCGGGGGTGCGCCCCCTGCTTCACAGCTGGTTCGTCGATGCAAACGCGGATGACGGCGTCATCCGAAGCATCACCGTCTACAACAAGTCAGGCCACCAGGAGATCAAGGCAAAGGTATTCATCGACTGCAGCGGAGACGGGGATCTCGCGGTCGCCGCCGGCGCGCCATACGAAAAAGGGGGCGACGGTGGCGGCACCCAGCCCATGACCATGACATTTCGCATGGCGAATTTCGATCATGACCGGTTCGTGGACTATCTGGCGCGGCATCCTGAAGAACTCGACATCGGAGACGAATGGCCGGCTCATCTAACGGTCGACTATCTCAGGAACACCCGCAACTTCAGTTTCTTTGCGGGCTTCGAAAAGCTCGTCCAGCGCGTCTATGAGGAGACCGGTTACAAGCTTCCCCGCAATCGGGTGCATTTCTATTGCCTGCCTCGGCCCGGCTTCGTCCAGATCAACACATCGCGGGTGACCGGCCTCGATGCGACTGATGCTTTTCAGCTCACCGAGGCGGAAATGCAGGGACGCCGCCAGGTCATGGAAGTCGCCCAATTCCTCAAGAAGTACATTGCGGGCTTCGAAGATGCCTACGTCCTCGACACGCCGATGCAGATCGGCATTCGAGAGACCCGTCGCATCATGGGTGAATATGTTCTCACGAAAGAAGACATCCTGGAGGGTCGGCAGTTTCCGGATGCGGTCGGCCAAGGTATCTACCCCGTGGATGTTCACCATCCCAAGGGCCTTGGCAGCACGATCATCAAGCCCAAGCAGCCCTACAAGATTCCCTATCGGATCCTGACGCCGCGCGCGGTGCAGAACTGCCTGGTCGCGGGACGATGCGTGTCTGCGACGCATGAGGCGCTCGGAGCCGTCCGGGTGATCGCCAATTGCATGATGATGGGACAGGCGGTCGGCACGGCGGCTGCCATCGTCTCGCGCGGCAATGACGTGCCGAACGTCAAGAATATCCGGATCGACGAATTGCGCTCGCAACTCGCCGAAGATGGCGCAATTCTCTAGCACGAAAAACAAAATATAACGGAGGAGCAAATGAAGCTTGCAGCCGTGCCGCTGATCGCGGGCCTGATGATATCTTCCGCTTTCGCCCAGCAGCAGACCGTCGTCCAATACCGCACTTGGCTCGATCCCTCCTCGAACAATCCCCGCTCCGTCGCACAAAACCAGATCGTCGCGGAATTCGAGAAGCGAAATCCGACGATAAAAATCGAGCTGCAGCTCATGGCATGGCAGCAGATGCACACGTCGATCATCCGCGATGCTGCCGCCGGAACGGCCCCCTGCCTGGTCCGGCCTTATTTCGAGACGATGCCCGAGATCGTGCGCTCCGGCGCGCTCGCCCCGCTCGACAGGTTCGTCGGCGATGTCACCCCCGCCGAAAAGAACGACTACCTGATCGACTGGAACGCTACCGTATTCAACGGGCACAAGATGTCGTTCCCGCTGGAGCACCGGCTTTTGCTGCTGCTCTACCGCAAGGACCTGCTCGAGAAGGCCGGTAAAAGCGTGCCCAAGACCTGGGACGAGTTCGCGACGGTCGCAAAGGCAGTCACCGCCCGCGGCGTCTATGGCAGCACGGTTCCGCTGTCGGCCAAGGGATCGGCGGAGGGCTTCTATCAGTGGCTGTTTCCGTTCGTCTGGGGATCGGGCGACGAGTTCTTCGACAAGAACGGGAAGGCGGTCGTTACACCCGGTCTGCTGCATGCGATGCACTATCTGCACGATGGCGCGCATGGAGAGGGATATCTGCCCCCCAGCATCGTGTCCGATGATGTCGAGGCGATGATGAGCGCATTCATGGCGGGCAGACTCGCGATGATCGTGCTTGGGTCGAATCGACTGAGCACGGTCCTGCAGTCCAACGCAGTCAAGGACAAGGTCGGGGTGGCGACGCTTCCATCGCCCGACGGCCAGAAGCCATCGCCCACGATCGTGAGTGGATGGCAGATCGCGATGACCAAGGATTGCAAGACGCCCGAGGCCGCCTGGAAATTCATCCAGCACATTACGAGCCCGGAGATGACGCTGCTGAATAGCAAGATCGGCGGCGAGCTTCCGATCCGGAAATCGGCGCTCTCGGATCCCTGGTTCGATAGCCCCGAGGCTCGCGACACGCGCTTCGCCGCAGACTACATGGCGCAGCGAGGACGTCCCCAAATGCTGGTTCCCAACTTCACCCTGTTCGTGCAGTCGCTGGCGACGGCCGCCCAGAAGATCGTGGGCGAGGATGCGCCGATCGAGGCGACCTTGAGAGGCGCCATCGATCAGTACAATACCCAGGCCGGTACGGAGCATTGAGGGGATGTCGTCGCAGTCGCCGGCGCTGACGAGGCCATCCGAAAGCGCGCAGGACCGGTCGGAACGTCACCTCGCCTGGCTGTTCCTTTCGCCGGCGCTGCTGCTCGTCGCGGGCATCTCTGCGCTGCCAGTAGCGCAGGCGCTGTTCTACAGCACCTTTCGCACCGCCTATCTTGAGCGAACCTCGTTCGTCGGATTTCTCCAATATACCGAAGCGCTCTCGGACCCGCGCTTCCTGCAGAACGTGGTCAGCACCACCGCCTTCACCTTTTGGTCGCTGGTGTTCGCGATTCCGCTGGGCACGGTTGCGGCCATCGTCCTCAACCAGCCGATCCGTTTTGGCGTCGCATTTCGGACCATGCTTCTGCTGCCCTGGATGATGTCGCAGCTTGTCACCGGCCTGCTATGGTCCTGGCTGGTCAACGCGCTCGACGGCCCTGTCCCCTATTTGCTGGACGTAATCGGGATTGCGCATGGCGACCTCCTGTCCAGCCGTATCGGTGCCATGGCGGTGCTGGTCACGGCAAACGTGTGGCACTCCTACGGCTTCGTGACCGTTCTGCTTCTCGGGGCCCTGCAGACCATCCCGCGCGAGCTTTACGAGGCGGCGGAGTGCGACGGCGCCGGGGCCTGGCAATGCTTCCGCTGGGTTACGCTGCCCTTTCTTTTTCAGCCGCTGATGGTGGCCGCCATCATGCAGACGCTTAATGACGTGAATGCCGTCGTCCTGCCCCTTGTCCTCACCGGCGGCGGTCCTTTCAACGCGACCGAGGTCCTGGGCTTGCGTGTCTACAAGGAAGCCTTCGAGCAATGGCATATCGGGCCGGCTGCTGCGGTCTCCTTCATGATGTTCATCATCAACATGGTCATCAGTATCGGCTATATCCGTCTGCTGAAGCGGCGCGCGGGAGACAGCCAATGAGCGGTAGCAAATGGAAATCCCGGCTGAAAGCCGCAGTGACCTACCTGACGCTGACGCTGCTCACGATTTTCGCGCTGTTTCCGATCCTGTGGGGCCTGAGCACGTCATTCAAGCCGACCTCGCTGATCGACGCCTATCCTCCTGAATGGATTCCGTCGCAGGTCACGTTCGAACACTATGTACGCGTCATTACCGGCTCGAACATGCTGCTTTACTACCGCAACAGCCTGATCATTCTCGTGGCCACGACAGTGATCAGCGTCGTCATCGCAAGCCACGCCGCCTATGCCGCCGATCGCTTCAAATTCCGCGGCAAGCAATTCGTGTTGTTCGCGATACTCTGCACGATTATGGTTCCCGGAATAGCGGTATTGATTCCGCTTTACATGTTCATGGGATTTCTGGGTCTGAAAGACACGCTGCTTGCCATGATCCTCATCTACAGCGCGTCTCTTGTGCCGACCTGTCTGTGGATCATGCAGGGGTTCTTCGTCACGGTGCCGAAGTCGCTCGATGAGGCGGCCTTGATCGACGGCTGTTCGCGGCTTCAGGTATTCTACCGCGTCGTATGGCCGTTGACGTGGCCGGGCCTCGGCGCGATCGCCATCGTCGTCTGCCGCTTCACCTGGAACGAATTCATGATCGCGCTTACGATGAGCGCCTCCGACGGCACGCGCACGATCCCCGTAGGCCTCTACTATTTCGTCTCCGGCTATGGCATCGAGTGGGGCCTGCTCATGGCGGCCGTCGTTATGGCCCTGATCCCGCTGGTCCTGTTGTTCATCATGATGGAGAGAAAATTCGTCGAGGGGCTGACGGCCGGAGCCGTGAAAGGATGAGGCATCTGACGGGAGCGCGCCGGAGATTATCATGCCACGAAAGCTGACAGCGGGCACCACCGGACGGTCATCGGGAGCGACTCGTGGCAAGCCGAAGCAGTCTGCCCGCGGCGTTACGAAAAATTCCGTTCCCCGGCTGGGCGAGGCGGCATATCGCCAGATCAAGAACATGATCCTGACCTGCGAGCTGCGTCCGGGTGAGGAGGTGTCCGAGCCCCAATTGTCGGCGCGACTCGGTGTCACCAAGGCGTCGGTGCGTATGGCGCTGGCGCGGCTCGGGCAGGAAGGCCTTTTGCGATCGGTGCCCCGGCTCGGACATGTCGTCGCCGCGCTGACGATGCGGGATGTGCAGAACATCTATGCCATCCGCTTGATGTTGGAGCCGCAGGCTGCCCGTCTGGCGGCCGAACACATTTCCGATGCGGAGCTCGATCGCCTGGAAAAGCTGGCATGCACGACCTATGCCGCGGGCGATCGCTCCAGCGAAAATGCGTTTCTGATCGCCAATCGCGCCTTTCACATCGCGCTGGCGCAAGCCAGCGGCAACGAGCGCCTGGCCGGCGTCATCGAAAAGCTTCACGACGAGGTTGCGCGCATCCTGGCCATCTGCACGGCCCGCCGGACGGTCGACTGGCGTCATGGACACAAAAAAATCATCGATGCGTTGCGCAGGCGCGACGGCACCGCAGCGGAGACGATTCAGAAGGCGGAACTGGAAAATAGCGGCCGCCTGGTGGTGGAGGCGCTGCTTCATGGTTCTGGATTGATGAGCGTCAATCTCGGATCGCAGGATCTCGAAGCAGGCGGCTGAAATCGGCCGGCCGCGCCGTAAGGCGCCCAAGCGCGATGATTTCAGGATGAATCGTCATCGCGCGTCAGCTTCTTGTTTGCGTATGATCTCCGCGCAAACACGGCCCTTCGGGTCCGGATGTGTTAGCTGCACACCACCTCGTGGCGCATCACGAACGGCGCGAGGATGGTGTGCACCTCGTTGGTGACCGCCTCGCGTGTCGCTTCCGGCACGCGCCTCAGTGTTACGGTGGCGACGCTGCCGTGGCTGCCGTGCGGGCCGACCTGAACCTTGCAATCGATGCCGCGCTCGACGAGCGGGGTGAGCACGCCCGTGAAGACGCGTTGCGCGGCGTCCCAGCGCAGTTTCGGCTTGAACACCTTGCCGACGCCGGTGAGCGGCATCGGATCGATCGGGATGATCTGCACGGGAACGGCAGCGCGCTCGGGAGTACGCTCGCGCACCCAGGTTTCCAGCTCGCCCGGCTGCACGCTCGCGCCCGGCTTTAGTTGCACATAGCCCACCGGAAGCTCGCCGGCATAGGCGTCGGGCTGGCCGACGACCGCCGCAAAGGTCACGGCGGGATGCTGGAACATGATGTCCTCGATCGGGCCGGGATCGATATTGTGGCCGCCGCGGATCACGAGGTCCTTGGCGCGGCCGGTGATCCAGAGAAAGCCGTCGCGGTCGAGCCGGCCGAGATCACCGGAATTGACCCAGCCCTTCTCGACAAATGCACCCTCATTGTGGGCGTCGTTGAGATAGCCGTCGAATACGCCGGGCCCGGCCATGGTGACGACGCCGATCTCGTCGGCCGCGCAGTCGCGCTCATAGCGGCCGTCGGCATCGAGCTTGACGATGCGCACGCGGCTGTAAGGGACGGGCAGGCCGGCCGATCCCAGACGAATGGGACGCGCCGGATAGGCCATGGTGTGCACGCTCGAAGTTTCGGTCATGCCGTAGACTTCGAGCACCGGCAGTTTGAACTTGTCCTGGATCGCCTTGCCGACCGCAATCGGAATCGCCGAGCCGCCGGCGGCTGCAAAACGCAGGCTCGAGATATCCGCAGTCCCGGGCGGGATGCCAATCGCTGCCGCCAGCACGGTTGGCACGCTGGAAAACGCCTCGGGCTTGTAGCGTTCGACCAGGCCCCAGAGATTCTTGATCGATGCGGGATTGCGCCATCCCGCCGGCGAAAGCACGACCAGGCAATCGCCGGCAGTCAGGGTCGAGAGCGCCTGCGTCAGCGAACCGCCGACATGAAACAGCGGCATGCCGAACAAGAGGTTGGTGCCGGGCCTGGATTTCAAGAGCAGGTTGATGGCCCAGGCCTGATAGACTTGGTTGGTGTGGGTGTGGCGCACCAGCTTTGGCGTGCCGGTGGTGCCGCCGGTGTGGAAATAGGCGGCGACGTCGTCGCCGGAAATCTTCCGCCCGCTGACCAGACGGTCGGAGGGCTGCTGCTTGATGAGTTCGCCGAACGCATGAACGCCGCTCGCGCCGTCGCCGGGGCCGACCTGCACGATCGCCTTGAGATGCTTCAGCTTGCCATGGACCTGCTCGACCTTCTGCCAGATGTCCGTGCCTGGCACCGGTCCGAGCGCCACTAGCACCGACGTGCGCGCCGCCTCCAGGATCTCCACGATCTGATAGGGCTCGAGCAGCGGATTGACGGGATTGGCGATGCCGGCCGCTTCCGCGCCGAACAGCGTGACGAAGGCATCCGGCACCAGCGGCAGCAGAAAGCTGACGACGTCGTCTTTGCCGACGCCTAGCGCATGGAACATGTTGGCGGCCTGCGTCACCCGCGCGACGAAATCGCGGTAGCTGATGACGACCGGCTGATCAGATGGATCTGCGTTGGCGAGGAATTGCAGAGCGGGTGCATCGGGATCGTGCGCCGCGCCGAGCTTGATCGCCTCATAGGTGCTCTCGGCCGCGATGCGGTCGGCGTAAGGGACCAGCTCGAACGCTCGGACCTCGTCGTCATCGGCAAGATCGGGATATTGGCCGCCGATGACGCGATCGAGCAGATGGATGCCCGCCATAGCCAAGATCCCCCTCCAAACCCGGCCGGACCTTCTGCGGGCCCAGGCGCTCTGATGCATAGAATTATCGATTATTGGCGCGCCGTCCATCCCGGCCGCATCGGCATGATTTCAAGACTGTCGCGTGCGATGCAGCGGAGTCCGGCCGGCGGCTTCGCCCCGGAAGCGCCGACGGCTGAATGCCGATTATAAGAATTCCCGTATATCACCTATTCGAACAAAAAATTTCAGAACGTCATGGTCCCCCGATAACCTTCTATCAGGTCGGCGAATGGCGGTTGCGTGGAAGGCGGTTCGCCGTTCCCGACGACGAGGTTTCCGAATACCCGACCTACGGGTGAGTGGGCAGGGGGATTTCCATTCCGAAAAAATTATTGCCGTCGGGCCGCTGAACGAATCAGCGGCCCTTTTTATTTGGATGGCGCCGGCCTTTACGACGTCGTGATCCTTACGCGGCCCATATCCTGTGGCCTGCCCCGTGGCCAGAAGGCCGTTCATCAGGATGAGACCAGGGAGAGGGTGGGGCCGAACGCGCGGAACGTACCCACCATTCAGGAGCGGCGCCGCCGCAAACGGCGCGCTCACTTCATCGCGGAGAAGCGGCTATCGAACGAGTTCGGCTGCATGATCGGCTGGGCGCCGGCGACGAGATTCTGTTTCGCTGCAGGATCGGTCGCGGTTGCGGCAGCCGGCGCCTCGGTCACCGATGGTTTCAGCGGCGGACGCTTGGACTCGGCCTGCCTTGTCTCGACCGGCTTGAACGCCTTCGGCAGCGTTTTTGCCTCGGCCGCCTTCGGCTTGGCGGCGGGTGCGGGCTGCGGGGTGGCGGAGGCGGTCGTGTCGGCGGTCGCCCTGCCGATGCCCACCTTGCGGGCAAGGTTCGAGAAGAAGCCTTCGGACTGCGGCGAAGCCGATGCCATCTTGGTGTTCTGCGCCGGCGTCGTCGCAGGCGCGGAGGCAACCGCCACCGGCTCATCCTGCTGCCACGGCGCGTGCGGCGGGTTGACGGTGCCGGGGATGGTGCCGGGCGCGCGCGAGTTGGCGAGCAGCGACAGGCCCTGGCCGTCGCCGCCTTCAGACAGGCCGGTGCTGGCGCCGGGCACGTGCGAGGCGAAGATCTGGTTCATGCCGCCATCGATGCCGGTGTTGAGCTTGGCGACCGGCATGCCCTTGGCGACGAGCTTGTTGTATTCGGCGTTGTCGGCTTCCTGCTTCTGCCGCACGGCCTCGGTGAGGTCGTCGGGGATCACATAGGCCGGACATTTGGCGGACGCGTTGAACACGGGATCATGCGTTGCATTCGGCGCGCGGGTCGCATCGAACACGTAGTGTTTCTCGCAGAAGTCGACCTTCGGCTCCTGGCGTGACACTTCGAAATGATCATTGCCTTCCTTAATCATCTTCCAGAAGGCCATGTTCGGGTTGTTGCGGTGCTTGGCGAAGTTCGCCGGCGTCATCCGGAACGGATAGGCCTGGAACTGGAATGCCTTCTGGCCGCCGAAGAAGGATTCGCGCCCCAACGAATAGATCTCCGCGATCTGCTCGTCGGTCATGGCGTAGCAGCCTCGCGAGGAGCAATCGCCGTGGACCATCAGCTCCGAGCCGGTATGGCCGAGCGCGCGGTCATAGGCATTGGGGTAGCCTGTGTTGAAGGAGAGATAGTAGGCCGACTGCGGATTCATCTGCGCCGGCGAGATCGTGTAAAAACCCTCCGGCGCCTGCCGGTCGCCTTCGCGCACCTTCGGGCCGAGATCGCCGGACCAGCGGCAGATCGGATAGGTTTTGAGCAGCTCGAACTTGCCGGAGCGGTTCTGTTTCCAGACCTCGAGCTCTGCTTCCTGCTTGAACAGGCGAATCAGGATCGGCGACTGCAGATCCATGTCCTTCTCGGCCATGGCCTGCACGAGCTTGGGCGGAACAGGCTGGTTGGCCTTGGCATTGGTGGCAAGCGACATCTGGTCGGTGTCGCAGCCAGCCAGAAAGGCGCTCGTTGCGGCAAGCGCAACCGAGGTCAAGAGCGCGCGGACCAGCGTGCGGGTGATCAAGTTAGAAGCTCCACTCCCACCGGGCGAGGCTCGCCAACCCCAACTGTAGCGAATGCCCTGAAGCCATTAGCTAAAATATTACCCTTTGACCCCCCACCCGGCAACCCGACGGGGCACCACGGCAGAACAGTAGCCATGCCATGGTCAACAGAGGATAAATATGGGCTCTGGGCTGAATTGCGGCCGAACTGCGAATTTCACGCAATCCCGGTCAAAAAGCCCGTGAGTGTGGCCTTTCAGGGCGGTTTTTGGCCGCTTCAGCCGAGTTTCCGGCCGATATCCAGGAATTTTTGCCGCCGCTGCTTGCGGATGGCGTCGGCGTCGAGCCCCTTCAGCTCAGCAAAGGCCTGCGCAATGGCTTCTCCGGTATCGGCGATCATGGCCGCGGGGTTGCGGTGGGCGCCGCCGACCGGCTCCTTCAGGATCTGGTCGATCACGCCGAATCGCAGCATGTCCTGGGCGGTGATCTTCATGTTGTTGGCGGCTTCCTGGGCCTTGGTGCCGTCGCGCCAGAGGATCGAAGAGGCTGCCTCAGGCGAGATCACGCTGTAGATCGCGTGCTCGAACATCAGCACGCGATTGGCGGTGGTGATCGCGATCGCTCCGCCGGACATGCCTTCGCCGGTGACGATCGCGACGTTGGGCACGCCGAGGGCCAGGCAGGCGTCGGTCGAGCGCGCGATCGCTTCGGCCTGGCCACGTTCTTCGGCGCCGATGCCGGGATAAGCGCCCGCCGAATCGACGATCGAGAGCACAGGAATACCGAAACGCTCGGCCATCTCCATCAGCCGCACCGCCTTGCGATATCCCTCGGGGCGCGCCATGCCGAAATTGTGCTTGATGCGGGATTCGGTGGAGGCGCCTTTCTCCTGGCCCATCACGCAGATGGTCTCGCCCCGGAAACGGCCGAAGCCGCCCATCAACGCCTCGTCCTCGCCGAACTTGCGGTCGCCGGCGAGCGGGGTGAATTCCGTGATCAGCGCATTGATGAAATCGGTGAAGTGCGGCCGCTGCGGATGGCGCGCGACCAGCGTCTTCTGCCAGGGCGTCAGGTTGGCATAGAGGCCGGCCAGCGCCTGTGCCGCCTTCTCCTCGATCTTGCCGATCTCCTCGCCGATATCGGTGCCGGAGCTCGCGAGCGCGCGCAGCTCGTCGACCTTGGAATCGAGTTCGGCGACTGGCTTTTCAAAATCGAGGTAGCTGCGCATTTGGTCCGGCATCAGTGCAATATAGGGAACAACGAGCGGGCAAGCGAAACGGTTTCGGTCGGCTTTTTAGAACGCGCGTTGAATCAAGGGGTTAGTGCATCTGCCGGGGCACGGCGGGAGGACGGCTGCAGAACGCCGTGGCTCTTTCGCGGGAGATCGGGCGGAAGTCAAGGCGGAGCCTGCTTCTCGGCCAGCGGGTGCAGGTCGCGCACCAGGCTTTTCAGCCGTTCCTCGACCACATGGGTATAGATCTGCGTGGTCGAGATGTCGGTGTGGCCGAGCAGCGTCTGCACGATGCGCAAGTCGGCGCCGTTGTGGAGCAGGTGGCTGGCAAAGGCATGACGCAGCACATGCGGCGACACCAGCCGTGCGGCGAGGCCCGAGGCGACAGCAAGCTCCTTCAGGTCGCGGGCGAAATGCTGCCGGGTCAGGTGGCCACTTTCCCCGAACGAAGGAAACAGCCATTTCGAGGGCGCGGCGTTCTTCCTCTTGCCGGATTGCAGCGCATCGGTCGCGGCGAGGAAATCCGTCATCGCCTGCCGCGAGGCGTCGTTCAGCGGCACCAGCCGCTCTTTGCTGCCTTTGCCGCGCACCACGATCATCCGCGCGTCGTTGCGCGCCGCCGAGCGCGGTAGCGAGACCAGTTCGGAGACGCGCAGGCCCGTGGCGTAGAGCACTTCGAGCAGGCAATAGAGCCGCATCGCGCGCAGCCGCCGCGACGGCGAGGCGTCCGCGGTCTGCGACAGCTCCTTGGCCCGCGTCAGCATGCGGTCGACATCGGCAATCGACAGCACTTTCGGCAGACCGCGGCCGCGTTTGGGACCCGACAGGATGGCGGCCGGATCGTCGCTGCGGATGCGTTCGTTGACGAGGAAGCGGAACAGATGCCGCATCGCCGACAGCCGCCGCGCCACGCTGGAGGATTTGAAGCCGCGGGTGTCGAGATCGCTGAGATAATTGCGCAGCGTCTCCGTCTGGGCGGAGGCGAAGCTCTCCTGGCTGCCGCAGAGGAACTCGGAGAAATCCTCGAGATCGCGGCGGTAGGCTTGCAGCGTGTTCTCGCCGGCGCCCTGTTCCGCCGCCAGCATGTCGAGGAACAGGTGGATCAGTCCGTCATCGGAGGTGTTGGAACGCATGTCCCAAACCTAGCCTCTATTTCTTTAGAAACTTATCCGGCGGGATGGTCACCGTCATTTCCCGTGGATTTGGGTGGACGAAATTGGCCAGCGCGAAGATCGCGCCATAGATGATGCCAGCGATCACGGCGACAACCGTCAGGAAGCGGAACAGGCTGGGCATCTCTTTGCGCCTAAGGCACGGAATTAACCAATGAAATCATCCAACATGTTCGCACCCTCGTTGCAAGTCTCTCTAGCAACCCCATCCGCGGGGGTAGTATAGGTGACCAGGAAGGCGGCAATGCCGCAGGGAACATGAACACTTAAAGATGTCCGAGACAGCCAGCCCGGTGCCGACCAGCCTGTCCCAGGAGGCCGAGATTCTGGCCGAGATTCTGGCCGCCTTGGGCAAGCGCCTGATCGTGCTGGTCGGCATGATGGGGGCCGGCAAATCCACCATCGGCCGGCGGCTTGCGGCGCGGCTGAATTTGCCCTTTGTCGACGCTGATAACGAGATCGAGACGGCGGCCGGCATGACCATTCCGGAGATTTTCGAGTTGCATGGCGAGCCGGATTTCCGGGATGGCGAGGCGCGGGTGATTGCGCGGCTGCTCGATAGCGGGCCGGCGGTGCTCGCCACCGGCGGCGGCTCGTTCATGCGCGAGGAAACCCGCCGCCGTGTCGGCGAGAAGGCGGTCTCGATCTGGCTGAAGGCTGATTCCGACGTCATCCTGCGGCGCGTCAAGCGCCGCTCCGACCGGCCGCTGCTGCAGACCGCCGATCCCGCCGCGACCGTCAACCGCCTGCTCGGCGAGCGCGAGCCGTTCTACCGGCATGCCGACATCACGATCGCCTCGCGCGACGTGCCGCATGACAGGATCGTCGATGAATGCATCGAGGCCCTGCACGCGCGGCTCTCCGGCACCGCAGGCAAACAATCCGCTGACGCCATGAGCGCTGTCCGATGACTGCGCCGCTGAAATATTCCGATACCACCATCGTCGACGTCGCACTCGGCGACCGCGCCTACGACATCGTGATCGGCCGCGACGTGCTCGTCTCGCTCGGCGCGCGCATTGCGGCGTTGCGCCCGGGCGTGCGCACCGCGATCGTGACCGACAGGACGGTCGCAAAGCACTGGCTGGAAGCAACCGAAGCCTCGCTGTCGGCTGCCGGCATTCCCAGTTCGCGTGTCATTGTCGAGGAAGGCGAGGGATCGAAGAGCTACACCACCCTCGAGAAGGTCTCCGAAGCGCTGATCGCGGCCAAGATCGAGCGCAATGATCTTGTCATTGCGCTTGGCGGAGGCGTGGTCGGCGATCTCGCGGGGTTCGCGGCGGCGATCCTGCGCCGCGGCGTCGATTTCGTGCAGGTGCCGACGTCGCTGCTGGCGCAGGTCGATTCTTCCGTCGGCGGCAAGACGGGAATCAACTCGCCGCAAGGCAAGAACCTGCTCGGCGCGTTCCACCAGCCGGTGCTGGTGATCGCCGACACCGCCGTGCTTGACACGCTGTCGCCGCGCCAGTTCCGTGCCGGCTATGCCGAAGTCGCCAAGTACGGCGTGCTCGGCGATGAGGCCTTCTTTGCCTGGCTCGAGGCCAATCACGCCGAGTTGTTCAAGGGCGGTGCGGCGCGCGAGCACGCCATCGCCACCTCCTGCCGCGCCAAGGCCGCGATCGTCGCGCGCGACGAGCGCGAGACCGGCGACCGGGCGCTGCTCAATCTCGGTCACACTTTCGGCCATGCGCTGGAGGCGGCGACCGGCTTCTCCGATCGCCTGTTCCACGGCGAGGGCGTCGCCATCGGCATGGTGCTGGCGGCGCAGTTTTCGGCCTCGCTCGGCATGATTTCGCAAACCGATGCGGCGCGCATCGAGAAACATCTTGCCGATGTCGGGTTGCCGACGCGACTGCAGGACATCGCGGGATTTGCGCAGGAAGGGCTCGCCGATGCCGACGCCCTGATGGCGCTGATGGCGCAGGACAAGAAGGTCCGGCGCGGCAAGCTGACCTTCATCCTGCTCGAAGCGGTTGGGCGTGCGATGATCGCCAAGGATGTCGAGCCGACGCGGGTGCGCGACTTTTTGAAAGACAAGCTCAAGGCGTGATCCCGGGCGCGTCAGGCGCGCCGGCTTGATAAAGAGATCATGCTTTCGGATTAAAGAAGCAACGATCGGCACATGAACTGGCTCACCTTTTCCATCATGGTTGCGCTGCTCTGCGCATCCGGCTTCTTTGCGGCGAGCGAAACCGCGCTGACCGGCGCCTCGCGCGCCAACATGTTGCGGCTGTCCAAGCAGGGCAACAGCGACGCCGATGTGGTGTCCGGCCTGATCGCAATGCGCGAACGGCTGATCGGCGGGCTCCTGCTCGGCAACAACATCGCCAATATCGGTGCCTCCGCGCTCGCGACCGGTATCTTCACCCACTGGTTCGGCGAAGTCGGCGTGCTCTATGCGACGGCCGTTATGACCATTCTGGTCGTGATTTTTGCGGAAGTTCTGCCGAAGACCATCGCCATCAACGCGCCCGACCGCGTGTCGCTGGCGGTGGCGCGGCCGATGCGGGTGATGATGTACATACTAGGCCCGCTGCTCACGGTGATCGAAGCGATCGTCCGCGTGCTGATGCGGCTGTTTGGCGTCAGGATCGGAGCCAATCAGCCGCTCCTGTCGCCGACCGAACGCCTGCGCGGTGCGGTCGATCTGCTGCATCATGAAGGCAAGGTCGAGAAGCACGACCGCGACATGTTCGGCGGGCTGCTCGACCTGCGCGAGCTGCAGGTCTCCGATGTCATGGTTCACCGCACCGAGATGGTGATGGTGAACGCCGATCTGCCGCCGGAGGAACTGGTCCAGGAGGTGTTGGCGTCGGAATACACCCGCATTCCGCTGTGGCGGGAGAAACCGGAAAACATCGTCGGGGTGCTGCATGCGAAGGATCTGCTTCGCGCCATTCGCACATCCGATGGCGATGTGTCGCAGATCGACGTCACAGCGATCGCATTGCCGCCCTGGTTCGTGCCGGAGATGCGCCCTGTTTCCGAACAGCTGAAGGCGTTCCGCCGCCGCAAGACTCACTTCGCCCTGGTCGTCGATGAATATGGCGAGGTTGAGGGTCTGGCCACGCTGGAAGATATTCTGGAGGAGATCGTCGGCGATATTTCGGACGAGCACGACGTGGTCGTGGCCGGCGTCCGCGCACAGCCCGACGGCTCGGTCGTCGTCGACGGTTCGGTGCCGATCCGCGATCTCAATCGTGCCATGGACTGGTCCCTGCCCGATGAAGAGGCAACGACCGTCGCCGGATTGGTGATTCACGAGGCGCGCTCGATCCCCGAGCGCGGCCAGAGTTTCACCTTCCATGGCTTCCGCTTCCGTGTCCTGCGCCGCGAGCGCAATCGCATCACGGCGCTTCGCATCGTGCCGCTGCCGCGCGAACCCGAAATGGAGGACGCCAAGCCGAAGCGCGCGGGCACCGCGTTTTAAACCCTCATGGTGAGGAGGCGCGTATGCGCCGTCGCCGGACGATGTTCCGGGAGAACCATGAGGCCCCGGGGATCGGCCTTCATCCTTCGAGACGCGGCCTGAAGGCCGCTCCCAGGATGACGAGCATGCAGCGTGTTACTGACCTTCGCCCGGCGCCTGCGCGTGAATCGCGAGCGCATGCACGGAACCTGCGAGCTCGCTCGAAAGCGTCGCATTAATCATGCGGTGGCGCTCGATCCGGCTCTTCCCCTTGAAGGCCTGCGACACGATATACACTCTGAAGTGCGTCTCGCCGCCCGGCCTGTGACCGGCATGGCCCTCATGCAGATGGGATTCGTCCTGGACCTCGAGGCTTTCGGGAAAGAAAGCTTCACGCAACTTTTTTGTGATAGTGTGTTGGGTCGTCATATGACGGCATTAAATCGTGCAATCGCTTTTCGTCAATGCCGAGCCCGGAGTTAAACGCTTTCGCAATGTCAAGACTTGAAGGTTTTTGCATTGCGTAGTCAAAGTCCGCCATGCCGATCGACTCATCAAAGATCTTCGACTCCATTCGCATCAAGCCGAACAAGCTGAGCGCGAAGCAGCAGGCGCAGGCGCGCGAAGCTGCCATCATGTGCGAGTGGCCGGGGTGCAAGAACAAGGGCCCGCATCGCGCCCCCAAGGGCCGCGAGAACTCGAAAGAGTACTGGCACTACTGCCTCGACCATGTGCGCGAATATAACCAGTCCTATAACTTTTTCTCCGGCATGAATGCCGATGCGGTCGCGCGTTATCAAAAGGACGCGCTGACCGGTCATCGCCCGACCTGGAAGATGGGCGCCAATGGCAGCCCGGGCAAAGGCAAGGGCGGAGCCGGCGATGAGTTCGACAGTGCCGCCGATCCCTTCAGCGTATTCGCCGAACTTGGCGGAGGCGGTGGACGTTTCCGTCCGGGTCCCGACACCTCGCCGAAGGCCGAGACGCGCAAGGTCTTCAATGCCGAGCGCAAGGCGTTGCAGGTGATGGGCCTGGGTCCGGACGCGACCCTCGAAGACGTGAAGGTCAAGTACAAGGCGCTGGTCAAGCAGCATCACCCCGATGCCAATGGCGGCGACCGCTCGACCGAGGACCGCCTGATCGAGATCATCAAGGCCTATAATTATCTGAAGACCGTCGTGCGCGCCTGACGGAGCGCGGTTTTATGCGTCCCTGCGTTCGCCGGGATGACAGCGGAGCGAGTGGCTCCGCTGTTATGTATGTTGCGGTGATTAGTTGTCAGATGCCTCCGGCATCCGTCCGACATAGGAAGAACTGGGCCGGATCAGCCGTCCGGTGCGCTGCTGTTCCCTTGCATGCGCTGTCCATCCTGCCGCGCGGGCGATCGCAAAGATCGGCGTGAAGGCCTGCCGCGGAATGGCGAGTGCGTCGAGCAGGATCGCGGTGAAGAATTCGACATTGGTCTCCAGCGGACGATTCGGGTTCTTCCGCCGCAGCGCTCCGCGGATATAGGTCTCAACCTCGCTGGCAAAGGGCAGATCGGCGCCGTCCGCGGCGAGCCGCTCGATCGCCGCCTTCAGGACGTCGGCGCGGGGATCGCGCACCCGGTAGACGCGATGGCCAAAGCCCATCAAGCGTTCGCCGCGCGCCAGGGCGTCGTCGACCCAGGGCTTGATCCGTTCGCGTGTGCCGATAGCGTCCAGCATTTCCAGCACCGGCTCAGGCGCGCCGCCATGCAGCGGTCCGGTCAGCGCGCAATAGCCGGCCGTCACCGCCGCGAACAAATCGGCTTGCGTTGAAGCGACCACGCGAGTCGCGAAGGTCGAGGCGTTCATGCCATGGTCGCAAACGGTGACGAAGTAAGTGTCGAGTGCAGAGGCCTCGCGTGCCTCTGCCTTGCGGCCAAGCAGCATTTTCAGCGTATCGGCGGCGTGGCTCAGTTTCGCGTCGGGCGCGATGGGATCGTCGCCCTTTGCCCGTTGGACTAGTGCGCCGGCGATGACCGGAAAGGCGCCGACGATGGTCGCTTCATGATCGAGCCCGCTCTCGGCACGGAGCCCTGCGACCGCTGCGCGAAATCCGTCGACGATCGAGAGCCCGCGCGTCGCCGGCAACAAATCCGCCAGCCGGACGAAAACGCGCTCGCGCGCCGCGCCGAGGCTCGAGCGAACATCGGCTTCGCTCAGGGCCGTGCCCGTCGCGGCGTTCCAGAGCCGCGCGGTGACGCTCTCAAAGCTCGCCTGGCCGGCGAGGTCGCCGACGCGCTCGCCCGCGATGATCAGTTCGCCGCGCTCGCCATCGACGTGGCTCAACACGGTCTCGGCGGCGGGAACGCCGTCCAGACCAATCTGGCTTTTGGTGAGATGCATGTTCATGGCGGGATCTCCTTTCAGACCTTGAAGGGGCAGGCCTGAAAGGTCGGTCGGCTCGACAGATTGATCAATCTTGATTATATAAATCAATATGAAAAAATCCTCCGAGCTGTACCTGTCCGCCCGGGAGGCCGCTGCCGAGCTCGCGATCTCGCCGGCCACGCTCTACGCCTATGTCAGCCGAGGGCTGATCCGCTCCGAGCCTTCGCCGGATTCGCGTAGCCATCGCTATCGGGCGGAGGACGTCCGCGGCCTGAAAGAGCGGCGCGCGCCGTCATCGCCGGAGCCGCGCGGCTTCAGGAGCTTCGATCCGGATCTGCCGGTGATGGATTCCGCCATCGCGACCATCACCGAGGAAGGCGCGATCTATCGCGGTGTGAATTGCGTCGATCTTGCAGAGAAAGACACGCTCGAGCACGCCGCCACTCTCCTGTGGGATGTGACGGGCGTCGATCCGTTCGCGCCCGACAACTGCCCGCATGTCTCGGACGAGATGCGCGCGATCGGGCAAGCCGCATGCCGCGCCGCGCCGATCGACCGGGCGATTGCGGTGCTGGCGCTCGCCACCAGCGCCGATCCGGGCGCATTCACCCGGGCGCCCGACGGCCGCGCCATGGTCGGCGCGCGCATCCTGCGGCTCCTGGTGGCGACGATGCTCAACGCCGAGCCGTCGAGCGAATTGCTGCATCAGCAGATCGCCAAGGCCTGGGCGCCCGACCATCAATTCGCGCCCGATCTGATCCGTCGCGCGCTGGTGCTGCTCGCCGATCACGAATTGAACGCTTCGACATTCACCGTGCGTTGTGCGGCCTCAACCGGGCTCAATCTCTATGATTCCATCATCGCCGGGCTCGCCGCGCTGAAGGGGCCGATGCATGGCGGTGCCGGCGTGCTGGCCTCACGGCTGGTGAAGATGCTGGTCGACCATGATCCGGAGCCGGCGATCCGCGAACGCGTTGCGCTGGGCGAGCGTTTCGCGGGCTTCGGGCACGGCGTCTACAAGCGCGGCGATCCGCGCGCGATGTCGCTCCTGAATGCGCTGACGCGCGCCGGCGCTCCGCGCAAATTCACCAAGGAGGTTCCGGAACGGATTGCCGAAGCCACCGGCGAGTTCGTCAATATCGACTATGCGCTCGCCGTTCTGGCGCACAGTCTGCGGCTTGCGCCCGGTAGCGAGCTCACGCTGTTTGCGATGGCGCGCGCCGTGGGGTGGATCGCGCATGCCAGCGAGCAGTTGCAATATGGCCGCCTGATCCGGCCGCGCGCGCGTTATGTCGGCCCTGCGCCGGGGCGCGGCGCGGTCTCTCAATAGTGCAGGCGCCTATTTGGAGTGCAGGCGCCTATTTGGCTGATTTTGCGGGCTCGATGATGCCGCCGCCGCGCCGCCGCCGGATGGCCCAGGCCGCCAGCGCGACTATCAACGCGCCGGCGATCACCGTGATGATCCAGTAATGCTTGAGGCCGACATGATGCGGGATGCCGGCATAGCGATGCAGCGCAGTTATTGCGAGGACGCCGGGCAATACATGCAGCGGCGCCCAGAGCAGGACGGCGGGGATATTGACCGCGTAGAAGCGGTGGGGAAGCATGCCGAGCGCGCCGGCCGTGACCGGCACGAAAGCGCGGATCGGCGGCACGAAGCGTGCGAGAAATACCGCCCAGGCGCCCCAGCGGCGGAAGAACGTCTCGCTCTGCTCGATCACGTGGGGATAATTGGCCAGCGGCCAGGTCGAGAGGATTTCGCGCTGGCTGCGGTGGCCGGCCCAGAACGCCGAGCCGTCGCCGAGCAGGGCGCCTGCGGTCGCCGCGAGCAAAACCCATTGCAGCTTCAATTCGCCGCTCGGCACCAGCGCGCTCAAGGCGAAGATGATGGTCGAGCCGGGAATGACCGACCCCACCACCGGCACGGCTTCCAGCAGCGCCGCCAGGAACAGCGTGAGATAGGCGAGCCAGGCATTGGCCGACACGAAAGCGATCAATGGATCAAGATAGGCAGCCACAAAGTTCCTGTGCTCGCTGAGGGCAACCCGGCTTCGATGCCGGGTCCGTATCAATACCTAGGGGCGGGAAAGATGCTATGCAAACCGTGCCCTCGGGGTGGATCGCTTCTGAAAAATACGTCCTGATTCGCAGGGCAGCCTTCCAAAAACCGCGTCCCATGCCTATCTCCATGAAAAAGCAACGGAACTTTGATTGAGCGGCGGGCTTCTGCCCGCCCGTACAACCTGCTAGGCTTAATAAACGCCCCCATCCGCAGCCACGCTTGATACATCTGGTTTCGGGAACGCCCGGGACCTCGGAGGAATAATGACGACCGCCGCTACGAACAATTCGCAGGAGATTTCCGGTCTGCCCGACATGAAGGTGTCGGTCCGGCAGGTTTTCGGCATCGACAGCGACCTCGAAGTGCCGGCTTATTCCGAAGTCGATCCGCATGTGCCGGAAGTCGATACGGACTACCGCTTTGATCGCGCCACGACGCTCGCGATCCTCGCCGGTTTCGCCAAGAACCGCCGCGTGATGGTGACGGGCTATCATGGCACCGGCAAGTCGACCCACATCGAGCAGGTTGCGGCAAGGCTGAACTGGCCCTGCGTGCGCGTCAACCTCGACAGCCATATCAGCCGCATCGATCTCGTCGGCAAGGATTCGATCGTCATCAAGGACGGCAAGCAGGTCACCGAATTCAGGGACGGCATCTTGCCCTGGGCGCTCCAGCACAATATCGCGCTGGTGTTCGACGAGTATGACGCCGGCCGCCCCGACGTGATGTTCGTGATCCAGCGCGTGCTGGAAGTTTCCGGCCGCCTGACGCTGCTCGACCAGAACAAGGTGATCAAGCCGCATCCGGCGTTCCGCCTGTTCTCGACCGCCAACACGGTCGGCCTCGGCGACACGTCCGGCCTCTATCACGGCACCCAGCAGATCAACCAGGGCCAGATGGACCGCTGGTCGATCGTCACCACGCTGAACTACCTCGCCCATGACGAGGAAGTCGAGATCGTGCTGGCGAAGGCGCATCACTACCGCACGCAGGAGGGCCGCGACATCGTCAACAAGATGGTGCGGCTCGCGGACCTCACCCGCAACGCCTTCGCCAATGGCGATCTGTCGACGGTGATGAGCCCGCGCACCGTGATCACCTGGGCCGAGAATTCCGAGATCTTCGGCGACATCGGCTTTGCCTTCCGCGTCACCTTCCTCAACAAGTGCGACGAACTGGAGCGGCCGCTGGTGGCGGAATTCTACCAACGCTGTTTCAATGCCGAGCTTGCGGAATCGGCGGTCAACGTGGCGCTGTCTTGATGCGTCCCACAGCGAGGCGCAATGAGCACGTCCAACACAAAATTCCGCACCGGCAGTAAGGAAGCGCCGACCGAGCCGTTCAAGCGGGCGGTCACCGCCTGCCTGCGCGCGATCGCGAGGACGCCCGAGCTGGAAGTGAGCTTTGCGGCGGAGCGCCCCGGGCTTGCGCCCGGCAAGGCGCGGTTGCCGGAGCCCGCGCGCAAGATGACCAAGCGCGATGCTGCGATCGTGCGCGGTCACGCCGACTCGATCGCGCTGAAGCTTGCCTGTCACGATCCCAAGGTGCATCGCAAGCTGATGCCGGGCAATCCGCAGGCGCGTGGCGTGTTCGAGGCGGTCGAGCAGGCGCGGGTCGAGGCGATCGGCGCGCGGCGGATGTCGGGCGTTGCCCGAAATCTCACCGCGATGCTCGACGATCATTTCCATCGCGGCAAATATGACGAGATTACCGACCGCGCCGATGCGCCGCTTTCGGATGCGCTCGCGATGCTGGTGCGCGAACGCCTGACCGGGCTCGCGCCGCCGGCGGCTGCCAGGAAGATGGTCGACCTGTGGCGGCCGCTTCTGGAAGACAAGATCGGCTCGAGGCTCGATCAGCTTGCGCGTGTCACCGAGGATCAGGTCAGATTCGGCGACATGGTCCACGATCTGTTGTCGGCGCTCGATCTCGGCGATGATCGCGATGCCGAAGCCGACGAGGACGACAACGACGAGAACAATCCCGACGGCGACAGCGACCAGTCCGGCGCCGAAGGCTCGCCCGACTCCGATGCGGCGCAGGAGATGAGCGCCGACCAGGCGGAGGCGACCACGGACGAAATGTCCGACAGCGCGATGGAAAGCGCGCAGACTTCCACCAGCGACACCTTTGACGACGGCGAACTTGGTGACGACGAGACGCCGGGCGAGGCGACGCGGCCCAATTCGCGCGGGCAAAATGAGCCGCGCGGACCCGAATATCATGCCTTCGCGCCGAAATTCGACGAGGTCATCGCCGCCGAAGACCTCTGCGACCATGACGAGCTGGAGCGCCTGCGT
>Ga0153954_1000715_pt1 | contig 23384 bp, 26 predicted proteins | sample TSFL038MetaG_FD_102277 | JGI IMG/M metagenome (GOLD analysis project Ga0153954, IMG submission 102277) | Attine ant fungus gardens microbial communities from Florida, USA - TSFL038 MetaG | ecosystem: Host-associated > Fungi > Mycelium > Unclassified | place: USA: Florida, Wekiwa Springs State... | reverse complement strand
TCCACGTGCGCTAACACACGGACCCCAAAGGAATCAGTTACAGATCCCTTCCTGACACCTCCGGAGGCATTTGAGAAGGACCAACCCGATCTATATCAGCGAGGCTCGACGGAGGAGAGGCGAAGCTGGACCGCCGAACAACCCGGCGGCTAGCCCGGCGTGTGGCCGCGCTGGCGCTCCTGGGTTCGGTAGTCGGTGGCGAGTTCGGCGACGTGCGCCGGCAACTCACCCGAGGCCACGTCGGCCAGGCTGGTCTCCTCGAGCACCGAGCGCATGCTGGCGCGCAACGCCCGCCACACGTCGGTCAACGCGGCGGTCGGCCCGGCGTAGGGCAGATCGCCCATACCGATATCGCGCACGCTGGCCAGCGGGCCGTCGATGCAACGCAACACGTCGGCGACGCTGATCGCGGTGGCCGCCCGGGCCAGCTCGTAGCCGCCGTCACGGCCGCGCTGGCTGCGCACCAGCCGGTCGGTGCGCAGATCGGACAAGATGTCGACGAGGAACTGCGCCGGAATGCCCTGCGCGGCCGCGATCTCGTCGGTCTTGACCAGGGCGCCGGGCTCGGCGGTGGCCAGGTGGACCATCGCTCGCACCGCGTACTCCGCCTTGGCCGACATGCGCATTGCGAGCATTCTTCCATCTGGCGGGTCAGCTGATCGCCGCGAGCACCTCTTGGGCGTATTCGGGGCGACACACCACCAGGTCAGAAAGCAGTGGGTCCGCCCGGTTGTAGACCAGCGGTGAACCGTCGATGCGCGAGGTGTGCAGGCCCGCGGCCCGGGCTACCGCCACCGGGGCAGCCGAGTCCCACTCGTACTGCCCGCCGGCGTGCACGTAGACATCGGCGATGCCCTGCACCACCGCGGCGACCTTGACCCCCGCCGAGCCCATCGGCACCAGCTCGCCGTTCAGGCGCTCGCGAACCGCTTCGGCGATCGCGGGCGGCCGGCTGCGCGACACCGCGATGCGGGGCGCGCCCGCGTTGGCCGGTGGTGCGGCAACCGACGGGGTCGCCAGCGTGCTGCCCCGCGCGGGCAGGGCCACCGCTCCGGCGGACAACTCGCCGGATTGCCACAGCGCCACGTGCACGGCCCAGTCGTCACGGCCGAGTTCGCTGAACTCCCGGGTGCCGTCCAGCGGGTCGACGATCCACACCCGCTCGGCGGCCAGGCGGATCGGGTTGTCGGCGCCCTCCTCGGACAGCACCGCGTCGTCGGGCCGCTCACTTGCCAGTGCGGCCATCAGGAAGTCGTGCGAACGCTGGTCGCCGGCGGCCTTGCGCTCCGCTTCGCCGGCATCGGCCAGTTCCTCGCGGACGCGCAGCAGCAGCCGGCCGGCCTCGGCGGCCAGGTGTGCTGCCAGCTGGTGATCGTTCACTTGCGGTTGTCGATCGCCGCGATGACCTGGCGGGCCTGCTCGTCGATGCTGTTCTGCGAGCTGAGTCGCACGTCGGGATTCCGCGGCCGCTGATACGGGCTGTCGATACCGGTGAAGTGAGTGATCAGGCCCGCGCGCGCTTTCGCGTAGAGCCCCTTGGGGTCTCGCTGCTCGCACTCCTCCAGCGAGGTGTCGCAGAACACCTCGACGAAGTCGAACCCGGCGTCGGTGTGTACCTGGCGGGCCAGCTGGCGATGCTCGATCAGCGGGCTGATGGCCGGCACCAGCACGATCTGGCCGGAGTCGGCGAGCAAGGTGGCCACGTGTGCCAGGCGGCGCAGGTTCTCGGCACGGTCGGCCATCGAGAAGCCCAGGTCGGCGTTGAGGCCGTGCCGCAGGTTGTCGCCGTCGAGAACGTAAGCCGGCGTGCCCCTTTCGAGCAACAGCTGCTCGACGCGCATCGCCACCGACGACTTGCCCGCGCCGGACAGGCCGGTCAGCCACACCGTGCGGCCCTTCGACAACCGGTCGGTCGCGGTCACCAGCGACTCGTGCCGCACGGTGTTGGGGCTGGCCACGCGCGGCGAGACGTCGCGCAGCACCATGCCCGCGGCCACAGTTCCGTTGGTCGCCTGGTCGATCAGGATGAACGAGCCGGTGGCGTCGTTGCGGGTGAACTCGTCGAGCATCAGCGGCACCTGGGAGCGCAGCGAGACGCGGCCGAGCTCGTTGAGCTTCAACGTGTTCGCGTCTTTGTCGCGGTGCAAGGTGTTGACGTCGAGGCGGTAATCCAGCGCCATCACCTTCACCCGGGTGGTCCGGGTGGTGTGCTTGATGATGTAGTCGTTGCCCGCCCGCAGCGGCGCGCCATCGGCCATCCAACACACGGTGGCGTCGAAGTCCTGGACCACGCGCGGCTGGTTGTTGGTGCGCGCGATCATGTCGCCGCGGGATACGTCGATGTCGTCGGCGAGACTCACCGAGACTGCCATCGGCGGAAACGCCTCGGCCACTGCCCCGTTGGGACCCTCGATCGCAGCGATCCGGCTCGGCTTGCCCGACGGCAGCACCACGACGTCGTCGCCGGGACGCAGCACACCGCTGGCCACCGTGCCGGCATAGCTGCGGTGATCGGCGTGCTCATGGGTCTGCGGGCGAATCACGTACTGCACCGGGAACCGCACGTCGACCAGGTTGCGGTCACCGGCGATGTAGACCTCTTCGAGGTGCGACAGCAGCGCCGGACCGTCGTAGAAGGGAGTCTTGCCGGACTTGGTCACCACGTTGTCGCCGAGCAGCGCCGAGATCGGAATGGTCGTCACGTCGTGCACGTCCAGGCGGGTGGCGAACGAGTGGAAGTCGTCGCGGATCGCCTCGAATTTCTCGGCGTCCCAGTCGATCAGGTCCATCTTGTTCACGGCCAGCACAATGTGGCGGATCCCCAACAGCGACGCCAGGAAGGTGTGCCGGCGGGACTGTTCCTGCAGCCCGTGCCGCGCGTCGACCAACACGATCGCCAGCTGGGCGGTCGAGGCGCCGGTCACCATGTTGCGGGTGTACTGGATGTGCCCCGGAGTGTCGGCGATGATGAATTTCCGCTTGGGCGTTGCGAAGTAGCGGTAGGCGACATCGATGGTGATGCCCTGCTCGCGCTCGGCGCGCAGACCGTCGGTCACCAGGGCCAGGTCGGTGTAGTCGTTGCCGCGCTCCCGGGAGGTGCGCTCAACCGAGGCCAGCTGGTCCTCCATGACGGCCTTGGAGTCGAACAGCAACCGCCCGATCAGCGTGGACTTACCGTCGTCGACCGAACCGGCCGTGGCGATTCGAAGCAGCGTGGTTGCCGCACCCATCAGAAATACCCCTGCCTCTTGCGGTCTTCCATGCCTGCTTCAGAGATCCGGTCGTCGGCGCGCGTCGCCCCGCGCTCGGTCAGCCGCGAGACCGCGGTCTCGTCGATCACCTCGTCGACGGTGACCGCCGTGGACTCCACACAGCCCGTGCAGGTGACGTCGCCGACGGTGCGGAACCGCACCGAGGTCTCGAACACCTCTTCGCCGTCGACGGGACGCAGGAACTCATGGTTGGCCAGCAGCATGCCGTCGCGCCGGAACACCTTGCGCTGGTGCGCGAAATAGATTGACGGCAAGGCGATTTCCTCGGCGCCGATGTAGGACCAGATGTCGAACTCGGTCCAGTTCGACAGCGGGAACGCCCGGATGTGCTCGCCGGCCCGATGCCGGCCGTTGTAGAGGTTCCACAGCTCGGGCCGTTGGGCCTTGGGGTCCCACTGGCCGAACTCGTCACGGAAGCTGAACACCCGCTCCTTGGCGCGGGCCTTCTCCTCGTCGCGGCGGGCACCGCCGAACGCGGCGTCGAACTTGTTCTCGCGGATCGCCCGCAGCAGGGTGACGGTCTGCAGCGGGTTGCGCGACGGCCCGTCGTCGACCACTCGTCCGGCATCGATGTCGTCTTGCACCGACGCGACCACCAGCCGCACCCCGGTCGCCGCGACGAGATCGTCGCGCGCGGCGATGACCTCTTCGAAGTTGTGGCCGGTGTCGACGTGCATCACCGGGAACGGCAGCCGGCCCGGCGCGAACGCCTTGACGGCCAGATGCAGCATGACGATGGAGTCCTTGCCGCCGGAGAACAGCAGCACCGGACGCTCGAACTCCGCCGCCACCTCCCGGATGATGTGGATGGCCTCGGCCTCCAGGGTGCGCAGATGCGTGAGCTGATAGTGCCCGGCCGTGGAGGCCTCGGGGGGCGCGGTGACGTTACTGGTCATGACTTCCTTGCCAGGGATACCCGATAATCTTGGTGAGACTTACCATATTTATTGGTTATGGCTGGCTATGCAACCAGCCGCACTATGTCGATGTCAATGTGATCGGCGCGCCCAGGGGGCGCCGGGGGCTACCTACAGCGTGACTTCGTCCAGCTTGCCGGTGGCGACATCGAAGACGAACCCGCGCAGTGACGTGGTCGCCGTGATGAACGGGCTGGCCTTGATCCGCCGCAGCGACTGGCGGACGTCCTCGACCGCGTCCGGGAACGCCTCTGCCGACCAGGTCGGGCGGATACCGGTCTCCTCCAAAATGGAGCGTTTGAAGTCGTCGTCGGTGAAGGTCAGCATCCCGCAGTCGGTGTGGTGGATCAGGATGATCTCGCGAGTGCCCAACAGCCGTTGGCTGATCGCCAGGGAGCGGATCGCGTCGTCGGAGACCACGCCCCCGGCGTTGCGGATGGTGTGCGCCTCGCCCTCGTTGAGCCCCAGCACGCGGTAGACGTCCAGACGCGCATCCATACAGGCGAGGACCGCGACGTGCTTGCTCGGCGGCATGGGCAGCGGACCGGTGAAGGTCTTCGCGTATTCGGCGTTGTTCGCCAAGTAGTCATCGGTGACGGTCACAGGTGTTCTCCTCTGTCGCGGTGCAGCGGAGCCTAGTGAACGAACCCACGGATTTCACGGGTAAAAATCACTCGATAATGCTCTGCCGGCAGCGCCTGCTCCGGCGCCGACCTCTACCCTTTTGGCCATGACGCGGTTTCTGGCCGGCCGGGCGCTGAACTACCTGGTGCTGCTGGGCCTCGCCTCGTTTCTGACGTTCTGCCTGACCTCGTTGGCCTTCGCGCCGCTGGACAGCCTGATGCAGCGCAATCCGCGTCCGCCGCAGGCCGTGATCGACGCCAAGGCCACCGAACTGGGCCTGGACAAGCCGATTCCGCTGCGTTACGCGCACTGGGCCTCGCACGCGGTGCGCGGCGACTTCGGTGTCACCGTCACCGGGCAGCCGGTCTCCGGGGAACTGGGCCGGCGCGTCGGGGTCAGCCTGCGGCTGCTGGTCGTCGGTTCGCTGGCCGGCACCGCTATCGGCGTGGTGGCCGGCGCGTGGGGGGCGGTGCGCCAGTACCGGCTCTCCGACCGGGTCATCACGATGGCCGCGCTGCTGGTGTTGTCGGTGCCGACCTTCGTGCTGGCCAACCTGGTGATCCTCAGCGCGCTGCGGGTGAACTGGGCGCTGGGCGCCCAACTGTTCGACTACACCGGCGAGACCTCCCCCGGGTTGGTCACCGGCTTCTGGCCCGGGTTGGTCGATCGGCTGCAGCACCTGGTGTTGCCGTCGCTGACCCTGGCGCTGGGCGCCGCCGCCAGCTTCAGCCGTTACCAGCGCAACGCGATGCTCGACGTGCTCGGCCAGGACTTCATTCGCACCGCACGGGCCAAGGGCCTCACCCGCCGGCGTGCCCTGTTCAAACACGGGTTGCGGACCGCGCTGATCCCGATGGCGACGCTGTTCGCCTACGGGGTGGCCGGCCTGGTCACCGGAGCGGTGTTCGTCGAGAAGATCTTCGGCTGGCACGGCATGGGCGAATGGGTGGTGCAGGGCGTGGCGACCCAGGACACCAATATCGTCGCGGCCATCACGGTGTTCTCCGGTGCGGTGGTGCTGCTGGCCGGGCTGCTCTCCGACGTCATCTACGCGATGCTCGACCCGCGGGTGCGGGTGTCATGAGTACCGAGATCGAGTTCGCCTCGCGGCGCACCCTGGTGCTGCGCCGATTCCTGCGCAGCCGCAGCGCCGTCGCCGCGCTGGCACTGCTGGCGGTGATGTTCGTCGGCTGCTACACCCTGCCGGGCCTGCTGCCCTACTCCTACACCGACCTGGACTACGACGCGCTGCTGGTTCCGCCGGGTGCTCGGCACTGGTTGGGCACCAACGCCTTGGGCCAGGATCTGCTGGCCCAGATTCTGCGCGGCATGCAGAAATCGATGCTGATCGGGGTGTGCGTGGCGCTGATCTCCACGGTGATCGCCGCGACCGTCGGAGCGATCTCGGGCTATTTCGGCGGCTGGCGCGACCGGGTGCTGATGTGGCTGGTCGACCTGTTGCTGGTGGTGCCGGCCTTCATCCTGATCGCGATCATCACCCCACGCACCAAGAACAGCGGCAACATCGCGCTGCTGGTGCTGTTGCTGGCCGGGTTCAGCTGGATGGTCAGCGCGCGGATGGTGCGCGGGCTGACCATGAGCCTGCGGGAACGTGAATTCATCCGGGCCGCACGGTATATGGGTGTCTCCAGTCGGCGCATCATCATCGACCATGTGGTGCCCAACGTGGCGTCTATTCTGATCATCGACACCGCGCTCAACGTCGCGGTGGCGATCCTGGCCGAAACCGGTTTGAGCTACCTGGGTTTCGGCATCCAGCCGCCCGACGTGTCGCTGGGCACGCTGATCGCCGACGGCACCGCCTCGGCCATCACCTTCCCGTGGGTGTTCCTGTTCCCGGCCGGGGTGCTGATCACGATCCTGGTCTGCGCCAACCTCGCCGGAGACGGTCTGCGGGACGCCCTGGATCCCGATGCCGCGACACTGCGGGGCCGCCGATGAGCACCCTGCTGGAAGTCCGCGACCTGGCCGTGACGTTCGGCGCCGGCCCCGGCGCGGTCCGTGCGGTGCGCGGGGTCAGCTATCACGTCGACGCCGGCGAAGTGGTGGCGATGGTCGGCGAATCCGGCTCGGGGAAATCCGCGGCGGCGATGGCCGTGATGGGGCTACTGCCCGAGCATGCGCAGGTGTCCGGTTCGGTGCGGCTACAGGGCACCCAACTGATCGGGCTGGGCGACACCGCGATGTCGAAGTTCCGCGGCGCCTCGATCGGAATGGTGTTCCAGGATCCGATGTCGGCGCTGACACCGGTGTACACCGTGGGCGATCAGATCGCTGAGGCCATCGAGGTGCACCAGCCCCGGGTGGGCCGCGCCGCCGCGCGCCGACGTGCCGTCGAGTTGCTGGAGCTGGTCGGGATCAACCGGCCCGAGCAACGGGCGCGGGCGTTTCCGCACGAGCTGTCCGGCGGGGAGCGACAACGGGTGGTGATCGCCATCGCGATCGCCTGCGACCCGGATCTGCTCATCTGCGACGAGCCGACCACCGCGCTGGACGTCACCGTGCAGGCTCAGATCCTCGAAGTCCTCAAGACCGCGCGGGACGTGACCGGCGCGGGGGTGCTGATCATCACCCACGACCTCGGGGTGGTCGCCGAATTCGCCGACCGGGCATTGGTGATGTACGCCGGCCGCGTGGTCGAGGCCGCCCCGGTCGAGGTTTTGTACTCCGACCGGCGGATGCCTTACACGGTGGGATTACTGGGTTCGGTGCCCCGCCTGGACGCCCCGCAGGGCACCCGACTGGTGCCGATCCCGGGTGCACCGCCGTCATTGACGGCCGGGGTGGATGCGGGGTGTCCCTTCGCTCCGCGCTGCCCGTTGGCCGCCGACGACTGCCTGGCGGCTGAGCCAGATCTGCTCAGTGTCGGGGAGAACCATTCGGCGGCGTGCATTCACACCGACCAGGTCATCGGGCGCAGCGCCGCCGACATCTACGGCGTACGCACCGATGTGGCGGCCGCGGTCTCCGGCGAGTCCCCCACCGTGCTGCGGGTTCGCGACCTGGTCAAGACCTATCCGCTGACCAAGGGCGTGCTGCGCCGGCGCGCGGGTGAGGTGCGCGCCGTCGACGGCGTGAGTTTCGAGTTGCAGCAGGGCAGCACGCTGGGGATCGTCGGCGAATCCGGCTCGGGCAAATCCACCACGTTGCACCAGATCCTGGAGCTGACCGCGCCACAGTCCGGGTCGATCGAAGTGCTCGGCACCGATGTCGCGACGTTGAAGCGTGATGGCCGTCGTGCCCTAAGGCGTGACCTGCAGGTGGTGTTCCAGGATCCGGTCGCGTCACTGGATCCCCGGCTGCCGGTCTTCGAACTGCTGGCAGAACCCCTGCGCGCCAATGGCTCCGGCAAAGCTGCCATCCATGCCCGGGTTGCCGACCTCCTGGAGCTGGTCGGGCTGCGCCGCGGCGACGCGCTGCGCTACCCCTCGGAATTCTCCGGCGGGCAGAAGCAGCGGATCGGCATCGCCCGGGCCCTGGCGTTGCAGCCGAAGATCCTCGCGCTCGATGAGCCGGTGTCCGCTCTCGATGTGTCGATCCAGGCCGGCATCATCAACCTGCTGCTGGATCTGCAGCAGCAACTGGGGCTGTCCTACCTGTTTGTGTCGCATGACCTTTCGGTGGTCAAACACCTGGCGCACCGGGTCGCGGTGATGTTCGCCGGGGCGATCGTCGAACAGGGCGAGGCCGATCAGGTGTTCCGCGACCCGCAACACGACTACACCCGGCGGCTGCTGGCCGCGGTGCCACGCTCATGAATAGGACCATGAATAGAACATTGACTCTGCGCTCACGGCGACGTTGTGCGAGAAGAGTGCCTGGTGGACGCAGAGTCAACGGGGTGGTGGCAGGCGTGTTAGCGGCCGGCCTGACGTTGAGCGGTTGCGCCGCAGTCGATATCACCGCGCCCGAAGGCACCGCCGCGGTCGGGACGGCCAGCGACATCAACCCCCAAGACCCGGCGAAACTGCGTGACGGCGGCAACCTCCGGCTGTCGATGACGCAGTTCCCGCCGAACTTCAACCCGCTGCACATCGACGGAAACCTGGCCGAGAACGCCGCCATGCTCAAGGCCACCATGCCGAGGACGTTCACCATCGGACCGGACGGCTCGGCGACGGTGGACACCGACTACTTCACCAGTGTGGAGCTGACCGGCACCAACCCCCAGGTGGTCACCTACACCATCAACCCGAAAGCGGTGTGGAGCGACGGAACACCGCTGAGCTGGAAAGACATCGCCAGCCAGATCCATGCCACCAGCGGCGCCGACAGCGCGTACGCGATCGCGACCACCAACGGCGCCGAGCGCGTCGCCTCGGTGACCCGTGGTGTCGACGACCGGCAGGCCGTGATGCGCTTCGCCAAGCCCTACGCGGAGTGGCGGGGCATGTTCGCGGGCAACTCGATGCTGTTGCCGGCCAGCATGACCGGCGACCCGACGACCTTCAACAAGGCTCAGCTGAGCAAGCCAGGCCCCTCGGCCGGGCCGTTCGTGCTGTCGACGCTGGATCGCACCAGCCAGCGGATCACCTTGACCCGCAACCCCGCCTGGTGGGGCCGGACACCGAAGCTGGACACCATCACCTACCTGGTGCTCGACGAATCCGCCCGGATGCCTGCGCTGCAAAACCACACCATCGACGCCACCGGGGTGGCCACCCTGGATCAGTTGACGATCGCGCGGCGCACCGAGGGCATCACGATCCGGCGGGCGCCGACTCCAGCCTGGAACCACTTCACCTTCAACGGAGCACCGGGCGCGATCCTGTCCGACAAGGCGCTGCGGCTGGCGGTCATGCGCGGCATCGACCGGTCCACGATCGCCAAGGTCACCCAGCGCGGCCTGACCGCCGACCCGGTACCGCTGAACAACCACATCTACGTCGCCGGCCAGGAGGGCTACCAGGACAACAGCGCGGTGGTGGCCTACGACCCGCAGCGTGCCGCACGCGAACTCGACGAGCTCGGCTGGAGGTTACACGGGAAGTTCCGGGAGAAGGACGGTCGACCGCTGGTGATCCGCCACCTGTTCTACGACGCGTCGAGCACCCGCCAATTCGCCCAAGTGGCCCAGCACAACCTGGCCCAGATCGGGGTGAAGCTGCAGCTGGACGCCAAGGCCGGCGGCGGATTCTTCACCGACTACGTCAATGTCGGTGACTTCGACATCGCCCAATTCAGTTGGGTCGGTGACGCTTTCCCACTGGCGGGGCTGAACCAGATCTCCGCCTCCTACGGCGAGGCCAACTTCGGCAAGATCGGCAGCCCGGCCATCGATGCGAAAATCGAGGAGACGCTGGAGGCGCTCGATCCGGTGCTGGCCCGGGCGCGGGCCAACGAGGTCGACAGCCTGCTGTGGGCCGAGGGATTCAGCCTGCCGTTGATTCAGACCACCGGCAATGTGGCGGTGCGCAGTTCGCTGGCGAACTTCGGGGCGCCGGGACTGGCGGATCTGGACTACACCGTGATCGGGTTCATGAAGGACTGACCGCCCTGCATCGTACGAGCCAGATATCGATCTGCCAGGTGGAGGAACCGTCAAGATCTTGTTGAAGAACTACGACTACCTGTGAGGTGATGACCATGGCGACAAAGGTCAACGAGACCACCGCCGCCGAGCAGTGGATCGACCAGCTGGACCCCGCAGACCCGTTGGTGAAGGTGCGCGACGGGCGGTATCTGCGGCATGTCCGCGAGGCGGCTGAGGCGGCCGATGCTGCGACCGACGCTCTGCGTCGGGCAGTGGCGGAAGCGCGCGAAAACGGCGGGAGCTGGGGCACCATTGGCATGGTGTTAGGGGTGTCGCGGCAGGCAGTGCAGCAACGATTCCGCGATGTGTGAGGGTGGACCGCCCGGGCTGGCAGATCTCGATTACACCGCAATAGGTTTCATGAAAGAAGCGGGATGCGAAAGCAAGTGATAGCACGATATCATTCCGGCATGGCCCAGATACTGATCCGTCAGCTTGATGACGACGTCAAACAAAAGCTGGTCCAGCGCGCCCGCCGACACGGCCGCAGCACTGAAGAGGAAGTGCGCGAGATCCTGCGCAACGCGGTCCGAGACATCGACGAGCCGCCAGCTCGACTCGGCTCACGTATCTCAGCTCGATTCGCCAAAGTCGGTCTCGACGAGGAGATCGGTGAGCTGCGCGGACATCCTGTGCGCCCGGCAGAGTTCGGCGACCGGTGATCCTGCTCGACACCAACGTGATCTCCGCGCTAATGCAGCAGCGGCCAGACGACGCGGTGGTGCGGTGGCTCGACGGCCTGCCCGCCGAGTCGATCTGGACGACATCCGTCACCGTCTTCGAGGTGTGGACCGGACTGGAACTACTCCAGCCAAGCGGGCGTCGTCGGCACCTCGAGTTGGCGTTCACGCAACTGCTCGTCGAAGACCTAGACGGCCGTGTGCAAACATTCGATCAGCCGGCGGCGGTGGCCGCTGCCGGCCTCTCGGCGCGGGGCAGTCGCGAGGGCCGCACCGTCGAGGTGCGTGATGTCCAGATCGCTGGAATCGCCGTCGCCAGAAAGGCGACGCTTGCCACCCGCAATATCCGGCATTTCCGAGACCTCGGCATCGAGTTAATCAACCCGTGGGACAGCCGGTAATGCTCCGGATCAGCTAGGCGGTCAGGTCGATGCGGTGGGCATCGGTGACGCTGCGGTAGCGATCCGGGTCGCAGGTCAACACGATCACCTGGCCGTGCGAACCGACCGCGTCGAACACCGAGCCCATCTTCGCCAGCCGGTCGGGGTCGGTGAAGCCGAGGGCGTCGTCGATCACCACCGGGACGCTGTCCTCTTTGGCCACCAGCGCGGCCCCGGCCAGCCGGGTCAGGATGCCCAGCTGTTCCTTGGCGCCGCCGGACAGCGACTCGTAGGGAACCGTGCGACCACCGAGGGTGCGGGCGCAGATCTTCAGGTCGGTGTCGACGTCGACTTCGAAGTCGGCGCCGAACACGTGCACGCCCAGCCGCTGGATCTCGGCGCGGAACGGCTCGACGTAGCGCCGGCGGGTGTCGTCGCGGTGGCGGATCATCGTCGACCGCAGCAACGCCGCCGCGCGTGCCCGGCGCCCGATCCGATCATGTTCGGCCGCAATGTGTTCCCGCGCGGTCTGCGCCGCGTCGAGCTGACCCCGCCGACCCTGGGTGCCGAACACGCCAAGCTCGACCTCTACCTCGTGTAGTGCGCGGGAGGTCTCGGCGTGCCGGGTCCGCAATTCCTGCATCGCGGCCTGCGCTGCCGCGAGTTCGGCGTCGATCGCCTCGGGGGCGGCGGAGCCCAGCTGTTCGGACAGTTCGGTCACACGCTGCTCGGCGGTGCGCAAGGCCTGTGCGTTGGAGTCGGCAGTAGCAGCCAGCTCGTCATCGCTGACCGTCGCCCGCTGTGCGGCGAGGCGCTGGTCGACCGCCTCCAGCTCACCGCGCTGCGCAGCCACCTTCTGGCGCAACAGCGTCAGCCGTGTGGCGGCGTCGGTGCGACGGGACGCAGCCTCCGCAGCGGAGCGGCGCAGGGCTTCGCCGTCGGTGACGGCCTGCGCCCGCAGTGCCTCGGCCTCGTCACGGTCGGCGCGGGCCTGTTCCGGTGTGATCCCGGTGGGGATCTCGCCGTGCTCGTCGCGCAGTCGCGTCAGCCGGGCGCGCAACGCCGCGACCTCCTCGTCACCGCGCAGCGCTGCCAGCGCGGCGGCCAACTGGTCGCGACTGCCCTGCAGTTCGCGGCGCCGCTGGTCGGCCTGGCGTGCCTGTGCCAGATCAGGCACGCCGGCCGCCGCCAGGGCATCGGCGAGTTCGGCTTGTGCCGCAGCATGTTTGATGCCGGCCTCACGCGCACTGTCGCCCTGGCGGACACGCACCCGCAGCAGGCCGGGCACGTCGACCTCGATGCCATCGGTGACGGTGGCCGACCAGCTCTGGCCGCCGGCCAGCGCCGTGGGTTCGCCGGCGATCACCAGATCGATGTCGGCGACGGCGCTGAGTTCCAGGGTCGCCGAGATCGCGGCCAGCGACGCCTCGCTCCGGTCGCAGGCCGCCGACGCGTCTTCGATCCGGCGCAGGATCGGCTCGGTCACGACGATCTGCGCCAGTTCGGCCGCCACCTCGGCGAGCTGACCTTCGGTGGCGTCAAGCCGGGCGATCCGGTCAGCGAGTCGATCTGCCTCATCGCGCGCGGCGAGTTGATCGACGACGCGGCGCGCGGAGGCAGCACGTTCGGTGGCGGCGACCACGGCTTGCGCGGCGTCGGCCGCGGCGGCCTCTGCCGCGGTGGCTTCGGCATCAACGGTGGCCTGCGCCTGAATCGCGGCGCCGATCTCGGTGTCCAGCAGGCTGATCGCGGCCGCCCGGGATTCGAGTTCGCCGCGCTGCCGGTGCCGCTCGGCCTGGGCGCTGTCGGTCGCGGCGCCGGTGGCTTTGGCCGCGGTGGCCACCAACTGCGCATCGCGAAGCTGGCCGCGTAACTCGGCGATCGCGGCGCCGGCGGCCTGCGCCGCGCTGTGCCGGGCCTCTGCGGCGGCCTGCTCGTCGGTCAACCTCGCCAACTGCTCGGACAGCTCGGCGTGCCTTTGCACCCGGTCGTCGACTTCGGTGAGCAGCTCGGCGCACCGTGCTACCTCGGCGTCGGCGTCGGCGAGCGCGGCGATGGCACTGGACCACTCGCCGGTGGGACGCCCGGTCCCGGTGAAGTAGCGCGCGTACTCGGCGTCAATTCGCTCGATGAGAACGGGCTCGGTTCCGCTGAGGGTGGCGGTGTCGCCGGCGGCAACGTCCAGCGCCCGCGAGAGTGCATCGCACCCGGACAGGTCCACCGCGGCCGTCGACGATGCCTGCAGTACCCGCTGGGCCTGCCAGAGGCCGGTGTCCATGGTCTGCTCCAGCATGGCACGGACTCGGTCGTGTGCCTCGTCGCCGGTGAGCTGCTCGCGGCGCGGCTCGAGGATCGTCAGTTGGGTCCGGGGTGCCTTGTGGAAGCGCTTGTGATAGACGAAACGGTAAGGGCCGGTGCTGATTTCCGCGGTGACCTCAGCGCCGACGTCAGCGTAGGTGGGCTTGACCTGTTTGACGTCCTTCTTGGCAGAGCGGTCCGTGGACTCCAGCAACAGGTCCAGCGCCTCGATCATCGAGGACTTGCCGATCTCGTTGGCGCCGGACACCACCACCACGCCGTGGTCGGGAAAGTCGATCTCGCGGTGCGTCACACCGCGGTAGTTGGTGAGCTCCAGCCGGTGCAGTCTCATGCCACTCCCCGGTCGACCAGGCGCAGCAGCAGTGCCAGCGCGGCGTGGGCGTCGTCGGCGGCATCGGTGTCGGCATCGCGGGCGGCGGCGACCAGTTCCTCGACCGCGTCGGCGGCGAAACCGCCGATTCCGAGGTCGGCGAATTCGCCGTCGGCGGGAACCACCACCAGGTGGGTATGGCGTTTCCAGGTGCCCACCCAGGCGAACAGCCGCGAATACCGGTCCAGGCAGACGTCGAGGGCGGCCCGGTCGGTGACGCTGAGCGAACCCGTCAGGGCCAGCTGCACCACCGTGCGTTCCTTATCCGGCAGCTGATCGAGGTTGATGTCGAGGTCGGTGACGTCACGGCCGGTGTCGAGCTGGCGATGCAACGTCAGGAAACGCCATCGGCCGATGTGGCGGGAGTCCACACTCACCGCGCCGTCGGCCTCGTCGACGTCGACCACCAGCACGTGGCCGGGGTCGGATTCGATGTCGTCGAAGTTGGTGACTTCCGGCGAACCGGAATACCAGATGCGGCCCGTCTCCCCGACCTGGGTGCGAGAGTGCTTGTCCCCCAAGGCGACGTAGTGGATGGCTCCGCGGGACACGGCGTCCTGCAGGCCGGCCAGCCGAATCAGCGCCGGGTTGCCGGGGTCGGGGTCCAGTGCGTCGACGCCGCCGTGGGCAACCAGGACCCGGATGGTGCCGTCGGCAGGCAGGCCGTCCAGGGCGGCCGCGGTCAGGTCGGTGGTGGGGCGCTTGGACCGCCACGGCGCGGCGACGATCTCCAGGCCGGGGCGCACCTGGTGCACGCCGGCGGTGTCGAGCACGACCACGTTGTCGGGGCATTCGGCGGTGAACAACGCGCTGGTGTACACCGACGCCGCGTCGAGCGGATCGTGGTTTCCCGGTAGCAGATAGACCGGGATCCCGATGGTGCGCATGGCCTCCAGGGACTGACTGATGACCTCGGGGGCAAGTTGGTTGTCTTCGAACACATCCCCGGCGACGACGACGAACTCCGCACCCGTTTCCTTCGCCAGCGCCCCCAGCCCGGCCACTGCGTCGCGCCGGGCCGCCGAGTAACGCGGCTGGGCGTCGCCGGCCAGGAAGTGCCGGGTCATGCCGAGCTGCCAATCGGCGGTGTGCACGAATCGCATGTCGGTTCTGTCCCTTTCCGCCGGGCCGGCGGCCGGGCATCGCGAGTGTATGGCCGGTCACCGACAAGCCCGCGGACCTTCATCGGCAGGTCCGCAAGGCTGGACCACGTGGCGTTCTCGTGCGTCACATTCGACACTTCCGCACCGGCAGAGGCACGGTGAGATCGTTGAGAATCGGATAGCGCGGGCGATATCGACCACCACCTACCCTGGAGCGGGTGAGCACCTACCGCACCCTGATCCTGCTGCGGCACGCCAAGTCGGACTATCCGCCCGGAGCGGCCGACCACGAGCGTCCGTTGGCGCCGCGCGGGATCCGGGAGGCGGGGTTGGCCGGGGACTGGCTGCGCGCCCACGCGCCGGCCATCGATGCGGTGCTGTGTTCGACCGCCACCCGTACCCGACAGACCTACGCGCGGACCGCGCTGACCGCACCGGTGCGCTACGTCGACGACCTCTACGACGCGATGCCCGGAAACGTGATCGACACGATCAACACCGTGACCGCCGACGTCGACACGCTGCTGGTGATCGGCCACGAACCGGCGATGTCGAGCGTCGCACTGGGACTGGCCGGCCCCGGCACCGATGCAGCCATAGCCCAACAGGTCTCGGAGAAGTACCCGACGTCGGGGATCGCCGTCCTCCATGTCCCCTGCGGCTGGGCGGACGTACGGCTGGGATCGGCCGCGCTGGTGGACTTCTGCGTGCCGCGGTAAGTCAGCACTGCCGGGAGCTTGGCAGAGTCAAATCAACCACCGGACCGTCCAGTCGTAATCTCGCTGGCGCCAGCACATTTTCGCGGCGCCATCGAGCGGTAATCTGTTCGGCTGCGAAATCGTCGGCAGCGTCAGGACCGTAACGCTCGATATGACGCCGTTGGGCCTCAAGGTTCGGTCGAAAGTCCGCCAGCACCTCGCGCAAGCACGTCACTTCCAATTCAGCCAAATACAATGTGCGAAAGCGTCTATGGGCGTCGTCGAAACGATGGCTGAACCCATACGACTCCCACGGTGTGAATTCCAGCGGGCTCGCTCGGTAACCGACCCGCCATAGGGGATCTTCCGCCGGAAACCCGCTCACACTTGAAAGCTAGCGACCTGCCGCGCCGCCTGCACTACCCGCGTGAAATCGGACGTTTCCCTCGCGGCGCCTAGAACCTCGACCGGCGCTTGATCGTCAAGCCGAGTATTCGTACCGAAGAGCCATGCTCGCGCCGTCTTGTCGTCGTAAGCATCGACGAGCATTCGGACCACCTTGTACCCCTCGCGGAGCCGTCGTTCAGTCACACCGTGCGGCGTCGGCCCGCCCGGCCGCGCGTAGCGGCCTATTTGTTTCGCGTCGGCAAGTCCCGCGACCGCGGCGGCGACACGCTGGCCGACGGTGCCCTGCAGATAGACCGCAATCTCGCGGACGGATAACGATGACGCCTCGATGTCTAGCCGCTCCGCTTCGGAAGCCGTCAGAGCTGGCATTTTGGACCTCCTGCTACTCAGATCCCGAGACTATCTACCGATAAACCTACCACTAAACCGACTAGAAACAACACCATACCAAGCTCCCCGGCCCGTCGGCCATCTGTCCCCTCATCGCGCCAGGACACCACCGAAGCTCGCTACATCCATAAACGGATGCCATATATGATAACATCCATATATGGATAACTTGTCCGACACTGTGCGTGAATGGATATCCGAAACGGGTCTCAGCCCGAATCAGGTATCACGCCGGGCGGGCATCTCCCAGTCGACGATGTCCCGCGTCCTCGCCGGCCATGTCGATCCCACCGCCGGCACACTCACCGAGATCGCGCTGGCCTGCGGTTTCGAACTTGACTTCGCAGCTCGACCGAGTAGCAGCCCCGACGCAGCAAGGGCCGCGCGAGTGATGCTCGAAGCCGGGTACCCCGACGACGAGGGCGACGAGCTCCTGAAAAGGTGGCAGCAACGCCTGATCCGCTTCTCCAGCGCATCGGACCCCGTGACCCTGCTGCGTACGGCCGCACGGTACGCGTCCCCACTTCTGCACCCTGACGTCGTGCTGTTCGCCGGCGATATCACCGTGGGCCACGTCGCCTCTGCCGGAGATGCGACACGGGGACGGTGGGCGGTCTCCGGAGCGGCCGGCCTGACCCTGCCCGCCCCGCACGAAAGCGCCCCTGCGACGACCATCCTGTGGACCGAAGACCCACGACGCGCGGCGCAGTTGCTCACCGATAGCCCCTTGGAGCGGACCACCCGCCGCAAACGCGCCACGGTCGCGGTACTGCTTGCGGACCCCGCATTGTTCGTCAACGCCTTCACGGTCGGGATCGTGACGTACGCGGCGCCGATGCAGCTCATGCTGGATTGCATCGCTCAAGGTGGAGCCGTCGCGCAGGCGGCACTGGCGGAAGTCGAGGGATGGTGACCAAACAGATGAACTGGGCGCCTAGCGGTGACCGGTACTCGGGACTCCGACACAAAGGAGCAGAAATGGCCCAGTCCAGGCGTGAATCCGCAGAGCAACGCCAGGAAACGGGGATCACCTGGGACGCGTTCGACGTGTCCCGTATTCCCGCATCGACCACCGAACGCTCCCGCCACCGGTTTCGCGCGCACTTGCCAGACCTGATCTGGAATACCGCGGCCCTGGAAGGCAACAACTTCACCCTCCCCGAAGTGCGCACCCTGCTGGAAAACGTAACCGTCGGCGGCCATTCGGCGGCGGACGCAGAGCAGATCCTTGCGCTCAGCGAGGGCTACAACCGACTCGACGAGCTGGTGGGTTCCGGACAGTTCGCACTCACCAAGGCCATCAGCGACGAGCTGCACGGCTTGGTCGCCGTGCGCGAGGCCATCGAGTCCGGACATTTCCGCGGCGAAGGCCGTGCCACCGGCGGAGGCACCGTCCGCCTGTCCAACGGCGGCGCGGTAGAAGGAACACCGCACGGCGAGGGCGGTGCTGCGTTGCGCGAACACTTCGACGACCTGCTCACCTACCTCGACGGTGTCGGCGATGCACGCGAGCGGGCACTGCTCTATTTCGCCTCGGCCACCCGGCGGCAGTTCTACTTCGATGGGAACAAACGCACGGCGCGACTGATGATGACGGGCACGCTGATGGCGAACGGATATGACTTGATCTCGATTCCGTTCGCGCGGCGCCTGGAATTCAACGAGCTGCTGGACGCTCTGTTTTCCACCGACGACGCGACGGGCCTGCTGCGTTTCCTCACCACCTGCACGGTGAAGTGACCCAACCGTTGCCTTTTGGTGAGCGAATGTGAGGTCGGCTCTCATTACCTTTCATAGGTTGTGGGTTCCAAGCCACGCTTGGATTCGTTCCGCGACGTCACCCCACCCTGGTTCCGTCATCATCATGTGTCCCATCTTCGGGAAGAATTCCGCGTCGGTGCGATACGCGCGTGCGGTTGCGTGCACTTCGTCGCTGCTGATTAAGCCATCGTCTTCACCGCCCAGCACCAGTAGCGGTGTTGCAATACGTCGAGGTTTGGGCAGGCGGAATACCTGGTCCAGGAACACGGCCCGCATGCTGTCGGGTTCGACACGCTTTGCGCCGGCTTCAACAATGGGCTCGGGTGTGTGGGAGCAGAAAAGAATTTCGCGTGCGAGTTTCGGAGTATTGAAGATCTCATGTGATTCCCCGAAAGTGTTGGCCCGCATCGCCGTCCACGGGTGGTGAAACCACACGCGCATTGAGGCGCGCAGTATGCCCTGCGGCGGTGTCGATGCCAGTAGGACTCCGGCTGGGGCGCTGCGATTCTCAAGGTACTTCTGCACGACGAAGCCGCCTGTGGAGTGCCCGATCAACACAGGTTGGCCGCCCAGATCGTCGGCAACGACGCACACGTCGTCGAGATAATCCGCGATTGAACACTCGCTCAGCGGTTTGGATAGCGTGCTTTGGCCATGACCCCGCCAACTGAGCGCCACGGCGCGAAATCCCTGCCCTGCGAAGAAGTCCAGGAAGTGTTCATCCCAACACCAGGCGGAGAGACAACCTCCGTGAACAAACAGCAGCGGTGCGGGGTGAGATTCGGTGGGCACCCCTTTATCGATCACTTCGAGCATGGGCCTGACTCCTCACGTAGGCACCAGCTGTCGACAGCGCTTGAGCCCGGATGGGCTAGCTGCAATGCCGCTGAGAATAGCTTCCGGCCACCCTGCGGGCGCACGTTATCGATCATCGGACTTGATCGTCCGTGCGATGGTCGAAGATCGCAGGCGCCACACCCGTAACGTGTCGGCACAGGTGACACGAGTGGGAATCGGAACCGTATTACAATCTTGTGTTACGCTTTCGTGTGTGGCAGAGACGCTGACGATTCGGCTCAACGCCGACGATCGGGCAGTGCTCGAAGCAGCGGCCCGTAAGCAAGGCAAGGGGCTGAGCGCATTCGTTCGAGAGCTGGCCGAAGCCCAGGCGCGGCAGACCCGACGGGAGATGATCCGGGCGGACGGCGAGCGCGTGGTGGCCCACCTGGCCGAGCACCCCGACGCACGCAGCGAGCTCGATGAACTCGGGACGCCGCTCACCGACCTGCCGTGAACCGGCACCAGGCCGGCAGCATCGTGGTCGTCGACTGGCGCGGCGGTGCACTTCCCCACGAGCCCGGCAAGCTGCGTCCGGCGGTAGTGGTCGAAGACCACGAGTTGTTTCCCGACGACTATCCGAACGTGCTGGTAGTCCCGCTGACCCGGGATGAGGGGTTGGCGCACAGGTCCTTTGCCGAACGCATCGAGCCGACCGCGGAGAACGGCGCGGAGGCGACATGCTGGGCGTTGGCGCATCACGTCACCAGCGTTTCCCTGCGGAGGGTCAGCGCCACCGGTTCCATGGTCACCGCAGGCCAATTGGCGGGCATCCGCGAACGGATCACCATCGCGATCGGCAGCATCTGAGAGCGGGGAGCCCGCCCCGTGATCACGCAGCGAGCCTGAGTCGAGACGTCGACGCCGTGTGCCGCCAGCTCGGCTTCGAGCAGCTTGGCGATCGGGCTGGTCATGCCGTCCAGCGCAGCGAAGTACAGCCGCGTCGGGCTGGTATTAGTCATACCGACCCGGCCGGCACCACCCATTCGACGGCTTGCCCGGTGACGGTGGCGATGCGCTCGAAATCGTGGTCGTAGTGCAAGACCGACACCCCATGATGCTCGGCAATCGCAGCGATGATCAGATCGGGAATTTTGACGGTGCGATGCAATCCGGTGTCGGCCAGTGCCTCCTGCACTTGCCATGCGCGATCCCACACCGTATCGGGTGTGGTGAGGTATTCCAGAGCGTCGCGCCGGTAGATACCTACTGACCGATGGTCCGCACCGGAACGAGCCGAGACACCAAACTCCAGGTCAGTCACACCGCATCTCGCGAGCAGCCCGCGCTCCATGAGGGGCTCCAGGCGTCGGCGAACGGCGTCCACGTGCGCGCGGTAGGCAGCCGACTTGTCAAGCAGGAAGCGGACCGTCACGGCCGGATCGTCGCCTCGTCCTGCTGCCACATTTTGTTGACGCGCTCCTCGTCTTCGGCACCGTCGACGTTTCCGGCCATGCAGTCCATCAAAGCGCGCGTGGCGGCGGCCCGAAGTGCAGCTCGGAGGGCGGCGTGGACGGTGTCTTTCTTCGTCGTCGTGCCGAGTTCCTGGGCGGCGCGGGCCAAGAGGTCATCGTCGAGGTCGATCATGGTGCGACTCACCACACGAGCATACCAGCTATGCATACATATCGTATATATCGCGAATATAGCACCGTGTGGCGTCAGGGTTTCGAATAGCGGATCCGCTGATGAAGAGTCAGCTGCGACATTGTCCCTCGGAGCGGGCAAGGCCTGATGTTGGCGGTGACCATGTCCTCCACCATTCGACAGTCAGATCGCGACGACCCGAATCAGACCCTCAAGCCCGGAAAAATCATCGGCGTTTCGGGTATAGAGATCGAGCCCATTGGCATGCGCCGTCGCCGCGATCAAGAGATCTGCGAACCTGCTTCGCGGCTTTCGCCCTTCGCGCACCACCGCAGCAACGACCAGCCCGTAACTCCGGACGGCGGCCTCGTCGAACGCGATGGGCTCCAGCCTCGATTCCGCCTCCTGCAAACGAGCCTGGCGTTTGGCCGCTTCGATCGCCGTCGCGGCCAGCAGTGGGCCGGCCGCCAGTTCCGCAGCGGTGATCGCCGAAATCGCCACCTCGTCCGGAAGTGCGGCAACAACCTCCGGGTCGTGCCAGTCGACGACGACCGACGTGTCCAAAAGCCCGGATGTCAGCTCAGACATCCTGGTTGATCACCCGATCGAGGTCGGCCCGGAACTGACGATGGTCAATGCGCACTGCCGCCGCCCCCAGCGCAGCGACTTCCCCGCGCGTGATGAACGTGCGACGAGCAACCCGCAGCGGACGCAGTTCAGCCACCGGTTCGCCGTTGCGGGTCACGACGAACGTCTCCCCGGCCACCACCGCATCCATCACCTTCGCATTGTTGTTGCGGAGGTCCCGCTGAGCGATGGTCTTGGCCATCAGGCGATCGTAGCAATGTGTGCTACAGATCGCTACAGTTGCGGCGCCGGCGATATCAGCGTTATTCGGCCTCTCATCGGTGGAGCGGGGAGCCGACGGCCACCCTATTCCGGCAGTCGCGACGACGGACACCACCCGCCGGCGTCCGGTAGGTCACAGCAGACACGCCCGTAACGCGTCGGCAAGGGTGACATGAGTTGGAATCGGATATCGCTTGCGCTATCACAGTGAGTCATCTACCCCGATGACCGGAGGAGTAGTCGATCCAAGCCCCTACCCGGCGCGAACTCGCCGGCCGATCGCGTCACTGAGCGCATCAAGCTCGGTCAATACGTCGGCGGCAGCCCAGACGCGATTACGCGCGCCCGTTGACAATATTTCGAGGATGCCCAGCTCCGTCAGCCGCCCGAGCGCCCGGTACGTGCTGGCGTCTGTTGTTCCCGTAATCCGTTGGGCGGTATCGGCATTGAAGATCGGAACGTCCAACAGGTTCTGAAGTAGTGTCTCGTCTGCGGAGCCAGACCTCGGGCGCGCAACTGACCGCCAGTGGTCGGGCAGTTCGGCGAGGTGGACTGCAGATTCTGCCGCGGCGTTGCTCGCATAGCGGGCAGCGCCGGCAAGGTAGCCGACGAATTGATCGGCGTCACCGCAGCGGTAGTCGGTGAGCCGCCCGAAATAGTCATCAGTATTGGCCAGCATGACCGATGCCAGCGGCACCGTGACTCGTTGGGTGAGCCCCCGCCGGCGGAGGATGGCACTGATCAGGGCACGCCCGATGCGGCCGTTGCCGTCGGCAAACGGGTGGATCGATTCGAACTGGGCATGGGCGATGGCGGCCTGCGCGACGATCGGTAGGTCGGTGCGGTTGGCGAATACCAGCAGGTCTTCAACAAGCGAAGGCACCAACTCCGGTGGTGGCGGTATGTAGAGCGCCCCGATGGGTGTGTAGTCACTGCCGCCGATCCAGTTCTGAACGGCGCGCAGCTGCCCGGGGCTGTCGGCGTAGGGGTCAGGCGCCATCAGGAGTCGATGGACGTCGAGGACCGCTTCAAGCGTGAGGGGACCGGCGTCGGCCGCCTCGACAAGTCGCATCAATGCCCGAACAGCAGCCAGTTGGGATGCTGCCTCCACGCTGGCGGTTCCACCTGCGAAGGCTTTGCCGAATGCACGCCATCCCGCATCGATGTGTTCGATCTTGGATGACGCCACGGACTCACTGCGCAGCAAGAAATCCGCTAAGGGTGCGAGGTGCTGGCCGAATCCGGCCTCGAGGCGAGCGACGGCAACCAGGGCGGCCTCATGCGCGCGCGCCACGGTGCCCACGGGGTCATAGCTCAGGTCGCCAATCGCCGGAGGCAGCGCCACGTCGATCTGCTTGAGCATGCGATCGTCACGGTTACCCTGTCGCGTACGAGGCTCCCATTTACGCTGCTTGGCTTCATGCGCAGGCCAGCCCATAGCGAACCCTTCTCACATAACCGATATCAACACCATCGTTATTATAGTTTTAGATCCCAAAAGTTAGGTATAGACCGGCGTGCCTCACCTACTTTGAGCGCGTAGCCGACGGCGGTGCCTCACGTACTTTGAGCGCGTAGCTGGGAAGGCTTGCCCGATGTGGAGGGCAAGATCGATATGGCTGCCAGGCGGCAGGT
>Ga0153954_1000714_pt1 | contig 23484 bp, 21 predicted proteins | sample TSFL038MetaG_FD_102277 | JGI IMG/M metagenome (GOLD analysis project Ga0153954, IMG submission 102277) | Attine ant fungus gardens microbial communities from Florida, USA - TSFL038 MetaG | ecosystem: Host-associated > Fungi > Mycelium > Unclassified | place: USA: Florida, Wekiwa Springs State... | reverse complement strand
GCAAGGCGCTGGAGATGGCGTGGCTGGTGTTGCCCACGGTTCCGAGCGCCGGTCTTGGCGCGATGAGCATGACGCTGGCCATGGTGGGGCTCTGCGTTTGCGGTTTCGCGGCCTTCTCGCTGCCGCCGTTGCGTCGGTTGGCGCCGTTATGACCACCGCTCCACGCAAGGTCTCCTACGAGCGACGCGATGTGCCCGCGCGGCCCGTGGCGTTCGTTTTCGCTGGGCTGTTCGTCATGATCGGCGTGTCGGCGGCGTTGGTGACCGGTCTCTTCGCCCTGTTCGGCGATGTCGGCGAAAGACCGCCCACGGCTCAGCCCAAATCCTCCTCTGCGCCGCGTCTGGAGTTGAAGGAAGGGGAAGATCGTGCCGCTCTCAACGCCGTCGCCAATGCCAAGCTCACGGGTTATGCTTGGGTTGATCGCGATGCCGGCAAGGTGCGCATCCCGATCGAGCGCGCGATGGAGCTGCAGGCCCAGCAAGGCTGGCCGCCATGAAGCGGCTCGTGCTCCTGCTCCTCGTCCTGTTGAGCGCCACCCGCGCCTGGGCCTTCGATCCTTTCCACAAGGCGGGCATCGATCAACGTCTGGGCGCGCAGGTCCCGCTCGATACGGTCTTTCGCGACGAGACGGGGCAGCCAATCACTCTGCGCCAGGCAGCGGGTGGCAAGCCGATGCTGCTGGCCCCCGTCATGCATCGTTGCCCGAACCTCTGCGGCCTGACGCTCGCAGGTGTGGGGGAAGCGGTGCAGATTCAGAAGTTCGTCGCCGGCCGCGATTTCGCTCTAGTCGCCTTCGGCCTCGATCCACGCGAAGGGCCGGCCGAGGCCTCGGCCTCGATCAAGGAACTGCGGGAAGCCTTTCCCGCGCTGAAGGCGGGTGTGCACGGGCTGACCGGAATGGCGAACGATATCGCCGCGGTGCTGACACCGCTCGGCTACCGCTATGCATGGGACGAGGACCTCAATCAGTACGCTCATATCGCCGCCGTCGCCGTGATCACACCCGAGGGCCGTCTGTCGCGCTGGCTCTATGGCATCACGCCCGACCCCCTCGATGTCCGGCTGGCGCTGACCGAAGCAGGGCAGGGCAAGCTCGGAAGCTGGACCGACCAGCTCCTGCTACTCTGCTATCACTACGATCCGCAGACTGGCCGCTACGGCACCCTGATCTGGGTGCTGTTGCGGATCGCGGGCGGCACCACGGTCGCCATTGGCCTCGGGTGGATCGGGCTGGCTCTGTTGCGAGAGCGGCGCCGGGCGCGCGAGGCCCAGCGATGAGCGGGCTGCCCCTTTGGCCGCAACAGGCTTCGGCTTACAGCAACGAACTCGACTGGTTGGTGATCGCCTTCACCGTGCTGATCGTCGCGCTATCGGCGCCCGTTTTCTTCCTGATGGTGGGATTCGCGGTGAAATATCGCCGTGGTCGCGCCGCCGATCGCAGCCATCCGGTCAACACCAAGGTCGGACTGGAGATTTCGTGGGCGGCCATCCCGTTCGTTTTGTTGCTCGTTTTCTATGTCTGGTCGACGCGACTCTTCTTCGACTTGCATCATCCGCCGGCCAACGCGCTTGAGATCCAGGTCGTGGCCAAGCAATGGATGTGGAAGTTCCAGCATCCGGGCGGCCAGCGCGAGCTCAACGAGCTGCACGTCCCCATCGGCCGACCGGTGGCGCTGACCATGGCCTCGCAGGATGTGATCCACAGTCTCTTCATCCCCGCGCTGCGCCTGAAACAGGACGTTGTGCCGGGTCGCTATACCTATCTGTGGTTCGTGGCCGACAAGGCCGGCACCTACGCCTTGCGCTGCACACAGTTCTGCGGCGTGGATCACGCGCTGATGGGGGGCCACTTCGTTGCTCAGTCTCCGTCGGACTACGCCCACTGGCTTGAGCAGGCTGATGTCGATCAGTCTCTGGCGGTGCAGGGCGCAACCCTCTTTCGCTCGCGTGGCTGCAGCGGCTGCCACGGTCCATCCTCGACGGTGAAGGCCCCGCCGCTGGAGGGCCTGTTTGGCAAGGAGGTGCCGCTCGCGAGCGGCGAGATCGTGGCGGCCAACGAGCAGTACATCCGCGACAGTATCCTCCTGCCGCATGCGCAGGTCGCGGCCGGCTACCCCGACATCATGCCGACCTTCAAAAACGTCCTTGGCGAGGACGACGTGTTGAAGATCGTGGCCTACATCAAATCGCTGGCCGACGCGCCGCGAAGGGGGGCGCCATGACCGACCTTCCCGCAAATCGCGAGGCGCCCGATCCTGGCAACATCAACGATCGCGGCCTGTCCGAGACGCCAGCACAGCGGGCGAGCTATCTGCGTGCCGGGCACACGCTGCGGTCGTGGTTCCTTACCACCGACCATAAGCGCATCGCCTTGCTCTACCTCGTCGCCGTCACGAGCTTCTTCTTCATTGGCGGCGCCGCGGCCGCGCTCATCCGGATCGATCTTCTGAGCCCGAACGGCGTGCTGCTCACCAACGAGGGCTACAATCGCGCGTTCACGCTGCATGGCGTTATCATGGTCTGGTTTTTTCTGATCCCGTCGATTCCCAACACCTTCGGCAATTTCCTGATCCCGCTGATGATCGGGGCGCGTGATCTCGCCTTTCCGCGGCTCAATCTCCTGAGCTGGTACATCTATGTCGTGGGCGGCTTGTGCACGGTCTTCGTGCTGATCATGGGCGGCGTAGACACCGGCTGGACCTTCTATACGCCGTTATCCTCGATGTTCGCCCATGGTCAGGTGGTGATGGCGGCGACGGCGGTGTTCATCGTCGGCTTCTCCTCGATCCTCACCGGGCTGAACTTCATCGTCACCATTCACAAGCTGCGTTGCCCCGGCATGACATGGGGGCGCCTGCCGCTGTTCGTGTGGGCGCACTACGCGACCTCGCTGATCCTGGTGCTGGCGACGCCGGTGCTTTCGATCACGCTCGCGCTGATCGCCGCCGAACGGCTGTTCGGCCTCGGTATCTTCGATCCCGCGCTGGGCGGCGATCCGTTGCTCTATCAGCACCTCTTCTGGTTCTACAGCCACCCCGCCGTTTACATCATGATCCTGCCGGCGCTGGGCGTGGTGAGCGAACTGATCGCTGCGGCCGCCCGCAAGCCGGTGTTCGGCTACAAGTTCGTGGCTGGCTCCTCGCTTGCTATTGCCGCCGTCGGCTTCCTCGTCTGGGGCCATCACATGTTCGTTGCCGGCCAGTCAATGTACGCCGGCGCCGTCTTTTCGTTCTTGAGCCTCGTCGTGGCCGTGCCGTCGGGCGTGAAGATCTACAATTGGACGGCGACACTCTACAAGGGCCAGATCGCGATCGATCCGCCATTCCTCTTCGCGGCCTCGTTCATCGGCCTCTTCGTGTTCGGTGGTCTGACCGGCCTTGTGCTGGCGATGCTTGCCATCGACGTGCACGTGCACGACACGTATTTCGTCATCGCGCATTTCCACTACATCATGGTGGGCGGCACGGTAGCGGCGTTCTTTGGCGCACTGCATTTCTGGTGGCCCAAGATCACCGGCCGCACCTACTCGCTGACCTGGGGCCGACTGTCGGCGCTGCTGATCTACCTGGGCTTCAACCTGACTTTCTTCCCTCAGTTCATCCTCGGCTATCTCGGCATGCCGCGGCGCTATCACATCTATCCGCCGGAATGGCAGGTCTGGAACGTCTTCTCCTCGACAGGCGCCAGCATCCTCGGCGTCACCTACATGCTGCCGTTCCTCTATCTGATCTACTCGCTGCGCTACGGCGCGCCCGCACCGCCCAATCCCTGGGGCGCGACGGGACTCGAATGGACCGTGCCGTCGCCGCCGCCCAAGCACAATTTCGACGAGATCCCTGTAGTGGACGAACCGGCATACAACTATCCGGTCGCTCAGGAGGGGCGTGATGGCTGAACGCGTTCTCGTCGACCCATACGTCACTCTCCCGCAGCAGCGCGAGGCTGCGGTGATGGGGATGTACGTCTTTCTGGGCAGCGAGATCATGCTGTTCGGCGGTCTCTTCGTCGTGGCTCTGGCCTTGCGCCTCCTGCATCCGCAGGAAGTGGTCGAGGCCTCGAAGCACCTGCATCTCTGGATCGGCGGCATCAACACGGCCGTGTTGCTAACCTCGAGCTTCGCCGTGGCGCTCGCCGTTCACGCGGCCGGTGCCGGGGCGCGCCGGTCGGCCATGATCCTGCTGCTCATCGCCGCCGCCCTGGGCGTGGCTTTCCTGGGCATCAAGGCCTTCGAATACAGCAAGGAATATGACGAGGGCATGCTGCCTGCGTTCGGCGAGACGACGCACTTCGCCAATCCTGTCGAGCGCCTGTTCATGGACCTCTACCTGATCTCGACGGCACTGCACGCGCTGCATGTGACGGTCGGGGTTATGCTGCTGGGCGGGGTCGCGACAAGCATCGGCCGCCGCTGGATTGTCCTGCCGACCAGGTCGATCGTGGTCGAGAACAGCGGCCTCTACTGGCATCTGGTCGATGCCATCTGGATTTTCCTGTATCCTGTTCTCTATATAGTGCGGTGACCGCATGAACGCCGTGCAGAAGCGCCTCGCTTTCGTCTGGCTCGCCCTGATGGCCTTGCTTAGCGCCACGATCGGCGCGAGTTATGTGTTCACGGGCGCACCAAGCGCGGTCGTGAGTCTCGGCATCGCCGCGGTCAAGGCGGCGTTGGTTTTCTGGTTCTTCATGCAGCTCGGCGATGAAAAGGGCCTCATTCGCCTCTTCGCCGTGGGGGCGATCGTCTGGCTTGGGATTCTGGTCGCCTTCACCGTGCTGGATTACGCCGCACGCTGAACCGCAACTCGCTCTTTCCGCAGACGTTGCCTGAAGGGGAGCTTGCAGGAGAGGCACGATGCCCAAGGACGACGATACGGTTCACTACAACGGCCCCTCTGGCGGCTGGGGCTCGGTGCGGGGCATGGCGAGCGTTTATGCGCGCGAACTCAGCTCGCCGGCGGCCTTGCGCACGCTAAGCGAGCAGAACAAGCCGAAAGGCTTCGCCTGCGTTTCCTGCGCGTGGGCCAAGCCCGCCGATTACCACCCGGCTGAGTTCTGCGAGAATGGTGCGAAAGCGACCCTATGGGAGACGACCAGCCGGCGGTGCAGTCCTGAGTTCTTTGCGAAGCACACGGTGAGCGATCTCTTGGGGTGGCGAGACTATGATCTCGAGCAGCAGGGACGTCTTACGCACCCAATGCGCTACGATCCGGTGACCGATCATTACGTGCCGTGCGGCTGGGACGAAGCGTTTGCGGTCATCGGGCAAGAGCTCAAACAGCTCGATCCAAAATCGGTGGTCTTTTATGCCTCGGGTCGCGCCAGCCTCGAAGCTTCATACTGTTATGCCCTGTTCGCGCGGCTCTACGGCTCGAACAACCTGCCCGACAGTTCAAATATGTGTCACGAGACGACGTCGGTGGCCTTGAAGAAAGTGATCGGTGCGCCGGTGGGTACGGTGGTGTACCAGGACTTCGCCAGCGTCGATGCGATGTTCTTCTTCGGTCAGAACACCGGCTCGAACAGCCCGCGTTTCCTTCACCCTTTGCAAGATGCCGTAAAGCGTGGCTGCAAGGTCGTGACTTTCAATCCGGTGCGGGAGAAGGGGCTCGAAGCCTTCGTCAATCCACAGAACCCGACCGAGATGATTACGGGTAATGAGACGAAGATCTCTTGCCAGTATCACCAAGTGAAGGCGGGCGGCGACATCTCAGCCATCCTCGGTCTGTGCAAGCACGTATTTGCAAAGGACGACGAGGCGCGCGCCCAAGGCAAGAAGGTGATCGACCGCGACTTTATCCAGCAGCACACGCATGACTCCGAGACATTCGAGGCCTTCGTGCGGGCGACGAGTTGGGACGATATAGAGAAGGGCTCTGGCCTTGCACGTTCAGCGCTGGAAGAGGCCGCGCAGGTTTATGTAGAGGCAGAGAAGGTTATCGCTGTCTACGGCATGGGCCTGACACAGCATGTGCACGGTTTCGATAACGTGGCCATGCTGGTGAACCTGCTCCTGCTCAAGGGCAACATCGGCCGCGATGGCACCGGCATCTGCCCGGTGCGCGGCCATTCTAACGTGCAGGGCCAGCGCACGGTCGGCATATCCGAAAAGCCCGAGCTGGTGCCGCTCGACAAGCTCGCCGAGATGTACGGCTTTGAGCCGCCGCGCGCGAAGGGCCTGACGACTGTCGACGCGTGCGAAGGCATCCGCTCGGGCACGGTGAAGGCTTTCTTCGGCTTCGGCGGCAACTTCGTGCGCGCCATCCCGGAGCGCGAGGCGATGGAAAAGGCTTGGCGCGGCATGCGGCTCACGGTTCAGATCGCCACCAAGCTCAACCGCAGCCATCTCGTGAACGGTGCAGTGGCTTATCTTCTGCCCTGCCTTGGCCGCACGGAAGAAAGCCAGACCGTCACCGTGGAGGACAGCCTGAGTTGTATCCACGGTTCGATCGGCCGTCGCACGCCGGCAAGCGAGCATCTGTTGTCCGAGCTGGCGATCGTAGCGGGGCTGGCTAAGGCGACCTTGCCGCCCAATTCGAAAGTGCCATGGGATGCGTGGGTGGCCGACTACGCTATCGTTCGAGACCGGATCGAGGAGACCTACCCGGAGTTCTTTCCGCATTTCAACGAGAGGCTTTTCACGCCGGGCGGCTTCTATCGCGGCAACAAGGCACGCGAACGCATCTGGAAGACCGGGAGCGGCAAGGCCGAGTTCACAGTGCCGAAGGAGCTCGTGGCCTGCGGCTTCGGCGAGGCGCCGGGCCGCTATCGGCTGATCACCTTGCGCAGCAACGACCAGTTCAACACGACGATCTACGGCTTCAGCGACCGGCTGCGCGGCATCGAAGGCACGCGCGACGTGCTGCTGATCAATCCCGACGAGATGGCGCGGGCGGGCTTGAGTGCCGGCCAGGTCGTCGCGCTGGTGAGCGATGCCGAGGACGGCGTGCATCGCGAGGTGAGGGGACTGAAGGTCACGCCCTTCGCCCTGCCGGACGGCTGTGTGGCTTCCTATTATCCCGAATGCAATCCGCTGGTGCCGCTCGCCCACCACGACCAGAAATCAAAGACGCCAGCAGCTAAGACCATTCCGGTTCGTATCCAAGTAAGCGGAGCACCAAAGGCTTCTCATGGACGCACCTGACCCGTCGACCTGAAAGCAGTGAGAAAGATACCTTGCGCCGCCACCTCGTGGCGGGTGCGGCCGTTGCCGCGCGCTGGCGGGAAGCGTCCCGACGACTGCGGCGAGATCGTCGCAAACGGCGACAGGCCTCATATAGGTCGGCAGGCTCGTCGCCAGCGTCTTGCCACCGAGACCTGTCTTCATTAGGAACGGCCGACAGCCTGCATGGAAGGCGGCTTTCTGGTCATCGGTTTTGGTCGCCCACGAACGCGGTTGCGGCGGACGCGGCGCCGAAGCGGGCGAGCACTTCGGTCAGGTATACCGCCGAACGGTTTACGCCGCGGGCTTTTATGCGGGACAGCAGAAAATCTCGTCGATGATGGCACCTTCCGTCGCCAGCACCGCACGCAACGCGTCGTGCACCCGCGCAAGGTCGTCACGGCGCATCAACCTCGCCGAGCCCGTGGTGATGGCGGGCGACTTCAACGTCATGCCGTTCGACGTCTATAAACTGGAGAATTCGACACCCGCTGCTCCGGCCCGAAGTACGGCGCACCCTCCAGCAGCTCATGCGCCAAGGCCGGACCGACGCGTTAAGCACGCTGCAACCGGATCAGCTCATTTATACTTTCTGGGCTACTTCCGAAACGCGTGGCCGCGGAACGCTGGCTTGAGGATCGATCACCTGCTGCTCAATCCCGTTACGCCGGCTCCGGACCACTGTCGTCGACAGCGAGGTCCGTGGTTGGGACAAGACAGCGATCATGCCCCGGTATGGATCGAGCTTCCTGACAAGGCGGCGCCCGCGCGGGCAAGGCCTCTGCGAAGCGCTAGCGCTCGCCGTGTCCTTGGCGCCTTGCAAAATCTGCCCCATCGCTCGAGATGCTAATTCCGGGTGCTACCTATCGAGGTCCTGTGCCATCTGCAGGTGGTGCTGCAACGTGGGCAGCGTCTTGCCGGCCCAGTCCTTGAGGTCGGCATTCTCGCCGCTCTTGCCGTAGCGCTGGAACAACGACACCGCGTCCTTATGGGCCGACACCTGCATGCTTTCGTACTGCTTGCGGAAGTCGTCGCCTTTCGCCTTCTTCAGGTCGTCGAGCTTGGACTGGTGCGCCTTGTCCATTTTGGCCGGAAGGGTCGCCTTCACCTTACCGCCATCCACCAGACCTTTGAGCTCGGTCGTTGTCTGGGTGTGGTCCTTGATCATCTGGTCGGCGAAGGACTTGTCCTTGGCATCGTTGCGATCGGCGACGAGCTGGCTGGCGGCGATCTCCAGCATGTCGCTCTGCGCGGCTTCGGTGACGAAGTCTTGCGTCTTCGGCGCGACGCCCAGCACGGAGTTCACCCCGGTCTTCTCCGGGATTGACTGCGCCGACACGCCGATGACTGGAATCGCTACGATTGCCAGCGTTGCAATGAGGATCTGCTTCATGAAGCCCTCCGAATTATTGGAAAGAAACGGCGCGCGGCCCCTATTGTTGCGAGGACGCTCGCGTACGTAGTAGAGGCACAGGAGCAGATTCGCTCGTCAGGAGCGTGTTCACCTATCTTGAGAAGCAACCCGCGTGGGGGGACGGATCGATTGTAACCCTTAAGGAGATCCTGAAGCACCCGGACCGAGACCATCTTCTGCCGGTACCAAATAATGTAGTTTTTCGAGGGAGGGCCTGGCCACCAATGCTTAAGAGCAAGTCAATTGCATATGAAGCGCTAGAGCGTGCGCAATCCCATACAGGAGCCCAGCGAGCAGCAACACCGACAAGATCAAGGGCACAGCAAACGGAGCCGTGGGCAAGGCCAAGCAGGGCATTGGCGGCGCTGTTGGGCAACAACAAAATGAAAGTGGAGGGCGCAGTACAACGAAGCAGGTTATTGCTCGGGAACCTCAATTCCTCCACGGACGTTACGCCGTCCGATAAATTGGAGGGGAACCCTGGTCGATACGGTTATCGTGGACAACGAAACGCTTCCAGTACCGGCGCTCTCGTGGCCGGCAATCTTCGCCGGTGCCGTAGTCACTATTGCTTTCTCGATCGTCTCGTTGCGCTCGGCGCGGGTCTCGGCCTGAGTACGGCACCTTGGGCCACCGAACACGGGATTACCACCACCAAGGCTGCCACAGTTGAGTTGCCGGCATATACCTCACGGTGACGGCCGTTATGGCCTCGGCGTTGGGCGGATATATTGCCGGGCGGTTTCGTACACTGTGGTCCGGCGTTCACCGTGACGAAGTCTTCTTTCGCGACACTGCGCATGGTGCGCTAACCTAGGCGGCTCCGCCATTATCGGTGCCAGCACCGTGGGTATCGCAAGCGGCGCGGCTCGCGGGCTGGTAGTTGAAACCCGCGATCGATCGGCGGGATATGTGGACCGGCTCTTCGACTCCGACTAAGCACCTTGCAGAAGACGCAAGGGAGCCAGACTATTCCCGGCATTTCGCGGGACTGGAGCGGCGATCGATCGGCCGCCAACGACTATTGCTGGCAGAGGTTGCGCCCGACCACTCCGTCACGGCCGCCGAGCATGCCCGGCTGGTCGCTATCGCTACCCTCGCTTGGAAGTTCTTCGAAGAAAATCGTCTGGCTGGTATAAGAGAGGAACAGCCCTTCGGGTCCGCTCGTAGCGGTAGGCAGAGCGTGATGTGACAGCGGCGCAGATAGCTTCCCAGCAGCAGCGCCAGAACGTCTTCCGCAAAATTCGCCGCGACGCTTGGTCTCGCGCAGTTCTCGCTTCAGGATCTTGCCGTAGTAGCTCTTCGCAAGTTCTGCGAGGTAGTGATAGGTGCGCGGTCGCTTGAAGTGTGCGATGTGGTCGCTTGAGGCCGATCTTCTCGTTATCGAAACCGATTATCGACGTCGAGGTCGGTCTGAGCGTACCCGGGACCCGGACAATAGAGAGTGCGGCGATCCGTGTTAAGTTCGTCGATCGATGGTGCTGGGATCTGGACTTCGGGCAGGCCGCAGCAGAGCCCTTGATCGATAGCTGTTCGAGTGGCGGTGCTCTGACTCGCGAGCTATGGCTTCCAAATCGTCCGGATCCAGCGGTGCGCCGGTTGCGCATCGAAACGGCGGTGCCAGTAGAGCCGCCATGAGAATTCACCGCCGCCCACCGGTAGTGGCCGGACTGCGAAGCGGCCGTCGATGTTCAGATGCCGCACCATGCTCTCTGGAAGCGCGGTCACCAGGTCGGTGGTCTCGACGAGGTAGGAGGCAGCGAGCCAGTGCGGTGTCGTTGCCATGACCTTGCGCTGCAGGCCATGCCTGAATAGCGCCTCCTCGACGAAGCGAACGTCGCCCCCCGACTGCACGATGCGCAGATGCCGCAGGCCGAGGAAGGTGCGCGTGGTGAGCCGGTTGACCCCCGCCGCCGGATGGCCATGGCGCATGACGCAGACCATGCGGTCCCTGGCGAGCTCCAGCGAATGTACCGACTTGGAATGCTTGATCAGCGCGCTGACGGCGAAGTCGATCGCGCTCGCCTCCAGCGCGCGCACGGTCTCCGACGGCGGCAGGTGCTGCACGGTGAGCGTGACGCCGGGCGCCTGCTTCTCGAGGCCCTGCAGTAGGGCGGGCAGGAACAGCACCTCGTTCATGTCGCCCATGCGGATGTTGAAGCTTTCCGATGAGGTCAGCGGGTCGAAGGTCGAGCCGGCGCTGAATAGGCGGTCGACCTGCCGGATCGCCTCGCGCATCGGCTCGATCAGCTCCAGTGCTTTGGGCGTCGGCTCGAAGCCGGTCGAGGTGCGGGCGAGCAATGGGTCGTGGAACTGCTGCCGCAGCTTGGACAGCGCATGGCTCATCGCCGGCTGGCTGAGCCCGACCGCGGCGGCGGCGCGGCTGACATGGCGCTCGGCGAGCAGCGCCTCGAAGGCCAGCAGCAGGCGGAAATCCACCGAGCGGAGCTGGCGCGGGATGCGTCCCTGGAAGAGCCGATCGTTCATTCGTGCCACGAATAATTTTATTCCGACAATTCATTGTACAGAAGATCGACGCCGGTCCCAACTGGGCACTCCCAGGAGGAGACGCACATGGCCGTGGAAGTAGAGGTGCTCGGGCCCGGCATTGCCGCCGAGGTGAAGGGGCTCCGGCTGTGGGAGCCGCTGGCCGGCGCCGACGTCGAGCGCCTGCGCCACCTGTTCGGCGAGTACGGCGTGCTCGTGTTTCGCCGCCAGTCGCTGTCGGAGCACGAGTACGCCGACTTCTGTGCCCTCTTCGGCCGGCTCGAGCACACGGTGCGCACCGACTGGGCGTCGCGTGTGCGGCCGGAGATCGGCTTGATCACCAACCTGAAGGGCAGCAACGGCAATCCGCTGGGCGGGCTGGGCGAGGGCGAAGTCGAATGGCATTCCGACCAGACCTACATGGCCAACCCGGCGACCGGTGCGGCGCTCCATGCCGTCGAGCTTCCCGCCGAGGGCGGCCGCACCTACTGGACCAATCTGGTTGCCGCCTACGAGGCGCTGCCCGAGCGTCTTAAGCAGGCGATCGAGGGCAAGAACGCGGTGTTCCGCTATCAGAAGCGCCTGAACAAGTACAAGGGTGCCGACCAAAAGCTGCCAGAGGAGGGTCGCAAGCGCACGCCCGACGTGCTTCACCCGCTGGTCCACGTCCATCCGCTGAGTGGCAAGAAGGCGCTCTACCTCGACCCGACCACTACGATCGGCATCGTCGGCCTGCCGGAGGCCGAGGGCAACGCCCTGCTCGACGAGCTGGCGGCGCACGCCATCCAGCCGCAGTTCGTCTACACGCACAACTGGCAGGTCGGCGACGTGCTGCTGTGGAGCAACGGCTGCTTGATGCACCGCCGCGAGCCGTTCCCCTCGACCGACCGGCGCCTGATGAAGCGGGCGACCATTCATCTGCCGGCTGACCTGCACATCATTCCCGAGACCTTCATGCCCGAGGAGATAGCGGCGTGACAGGAGTCGCGCGCGGCGTTGCGGCGTTCGTCGCCAGCCTCGTCTTCGCGTGCGCCACGGGTGTACTGGCGCAATCCTATCCGGACAAGCCGATCCGTCTTGTCGTGCCGTTCCCGGCGGGATCAGGCACCGACATCGTCGGCCGCCTGCTCGGCCAGCAGATGTCGCTCGACTTCGGCCAGCCGGTGGTCGTCGACAACCGTCCCGGCGCCAGCACGATCGTTGGCACCGATATCGTCGCGAAGTCGCCGCCGGACGGCTACACGATGGTGATGGCGTCCAACAACCACGCCATGAATCCCTCGCTGTTCGAAGGCAAGCTGCCGTTCGATTCGATCAAGGACTTCGCCGCGGTCGGCGAGGTCGCGGTGCTGCCCTTCATCCTGGTCGTCAATCCGAAGCTGCCGGCAAAGACCCTGCCGGAGCTCATCGCGCTCGCGAAGAAGGGTGGGCTGACCTATGCCTCGACCGGCAACGGCACGCCGCCGCACGTCGCCGGTGAGATGTTGAAGCGCGCCGCCAAGGTCGACATCACGCACATCCCCTACAAGGGCAGCGCGGCGGCAGTGCAGGACGTTGTCTCCGGCCAGGTCTCGATGATGTTTGTCAACGTGCCGTCGGGCATGAGCCTGGTACAGGCCGGCAAGCTCCGCGTTCTTGCGGTCGGCAGCGCCAGGCGCCTCGCCTCGATGCCCGACGTGCCGACGGTTGCCGAAACAGGCTTCCCCGGCTTCGATGTCAGTCTGTGGATGGGCCTGCTGATGCCAGCCGGCACGCCCACCGATGTGATCGACAGGATGAGCAAGGAAGTCGAGCACGCGCTCGCCGACCCGGCGCTCCGCAAGAAGATCGAGGAGCAGGGGGCCGAGCCCGCTTATACGCCGCCCGCCGTTTTCTCGAAGTTCATCGTCGACGAGACCACGCGCCTCGACGAGCTCGTCAAGGAAGTCGGCCTGCGCGTCGATTGATCAGGGAGCCGATCATGTTGTTTGCCGTCCACTGCGTCGATGCGCAGGGCGTCGATGCAGTCCGCAACCAGTACCTCGTGCCGCACAAGGACTACCTCGTCGGCCAGAAGCACATTCTCGTGGTGGGCGGGGCGCTCACGAACAGCGCCGACGAGCCGGTCGGCAGCCTCTACATCGTCAACGTGGCTGACCGCACAGCGGCGGAGGCGTTTTCGGAGAACGACCCCTTCACCTCGGCCGGCGTGTTCGGCACCGTGACCATCACGGCGATGCGCAAGAGCCACTGGAACCCCGGCTCGGCCTAGTCTCGTGGACGGCCCAGTGTGCCCATGCAACGCAGCCGAGATGAATGCGAGATCCGTGAATCTATTTCCGAGACCAGCCCTGCCACCAAAACGGGGGCTGTTCCCATAGTCCAACCCCTGAGTGCGAACGTTTGGTCGGGCTCAGCCTCAGTCCCGTAAGTTCTCTCGCATAGTTTTGCCGGTGTAAGCCGTTCGCAGTAGATTGCGTCGTTGAAGTTCCGGAGTAACCAAGCGGCCGAATTCTTCAAACGTCAGAGGCGAAACAGTCGGCGAGACGATGAAGCCGTCGCAACCTCCCGCTTCGAAGATGTCCTGCATCTGGTCGGCAATAGAAGAGGCCGTGCCAATCAGGAGACCGTGAGAAAGACGCTTTGCTGCGTCAACAATACTCGTGCCTTCTTCGGCCGCGCGAAGCATGACCTTGTCCTGAGTGCCGCCAATACCCTGATTGCCTTGAGCTGCGGTCAGTGTTTCCAATGTCGTATGCTTGCTCAGGTCCACGCCCATCATGGACGAATTCATTGCCAAGACCATCTCCGGCTCAACGAGTGAGAGAAGGTAGTCGGCCTTTTCTTTCGCGATGCTCTCGGTTTCGCCAACCACCATACTGATCGAAAGCAGAATGCGGCATTCATCCGGGTTGCGGTTTCGCGCCGACATACGGTTTCGCAGGTCGTTGTAGAATTTGATGGTCTGGTCTCTGCCGTTGTTCGTGGCGAAGACGGCTTCGGCCCAACGTGCCGCGAAGTCGCGCCCGCGCGGCGAAGCGCCGGCCTGAAGAAACACCGGGCGGCCTTGCGGCGTGTGCGGGACGCCGAGCGGGCCTCTGGTCCGGATAAACCGGCCCTCATAGTTGGCGTAGTGCACCTTGTCGGGGTTGGCAAAAGTGCCGCCCGCTTTGTCAAAAACGAGTGCGTCTTGTTCCCAGGAATCCCAAAGTGCGCAGCAAGCCTCGAGTACTTCGTCGGCCTGATCGTAGCGGAGTTCTTTGGGAGGGAGCTGATCCATCCCGAAGTTGCGTGCCTCGAGGTCGGCGTGAGAGGTGACAATGTTCCAGCACGCCCGCCCCCCGCTGACCATGTCTAACGTCGCCAGCATTCGAGCCAGAAGATAGGGGGGATGGAATGTGGTGGAGAGCGTTGCGCCCACGCCGAGATGCTTTGTCGCCCGCGTCATGAGCGGCGCTACAATCATCGGGTCGAGATAACTAACTTGGCCTCCTCGCCTCAGGAAAGCGTGAAAGCTGCCGCCGTAAATATCTGATACCCCGAAAGTGTCGGCGAAGAAGCAGCCATCGAACATGGCTGTCTCGAGCGCCCGCGCCAGATGCTCGTAGCGTTCAGGGGTGAAGAGATCGTCGAGATTTGCAGAAGCATGACGCCAGGCCCCAGGGATATTGGCTGTCGGGCCCGTCTTGAGATAAGCGATCAGCTTCATCTTTCGGTTCGTCATTTACGCTCTCCTCAATGCCACATAACAGCACGATCGATCAGCTCTTGGTCCGGATGTAGTCCGCCACTAAGCCGACGAATGAACCAAGATCGCGACGCACTCGTTCGAACTCTGGCGACTTATTGAAATTGTCGTTTTCCATGTAGAGGCCTTTGATCATCTCGATCTGAAGGCTGTTGACGCGGCGGGCTCGGTCGCTGTGCAGGCGAATAGACTCCGCACCCTTGAAGGGATCGTTGACGGAAACGGTGTAACCGACCTTTCGTAGTGCACTGACAACGACATCAAGAAACTCTGGATCAGAGGTCGTGCCGTCTCGGTCGCTGATGCAAAAGTCCGCGCGCCGCTTGCCTTTGTCGTGAGCGTAGTCAGGGCCGATGGTCGCCATGCAGTGACAGCTCAAGTGCCAGGCGGCGCCCTGGGCCGTTACGTACTTATCGATGATTGCACTCAGCTCAGCATGATACGGGCGATAATAGGCGTCGATGCGGTGCTTCACTTCTTTGGCGCTCAGCTTGCGGTCGTACAGGGGGATGTCGCCTGCGGCGATCTTGTGGATCAACCCAATGCCGAGCCGGCTGGATTTATCGCTAGGTTCCAGAGGCTCGGGCCAGCCGCCCTCAATGAGATCCGGATCGATATCCGATAGGTGCCGATTGGCGTCAATGTAGGCGTTGGCGAAACTCGCAAACAGTATCGTCGCGCCGTATCGCGGTGCCAAACCGTAGATCTCTTCGAGATATTTCGAGACCCATTCGTGGATGGCACGAAAGGGCGCGACGGGATTGAAATCGTTGGGGTAGTGGCAGCCGCTTCGCGGGATATCGATGACGAGTGGCACCGCATCTTTTTCGGGATCGTGGCGCATCAGGACTCCGGGAACGACGTACATCAGGCCTCCTCATCGACGGCGGTCTGGGCTGGCTTCGCGATCTTCGACTCATTTCGCTTCATGGCGTGCTCGATTTCATTCATGACCATATCGATGGCATCCACGGCGTCTTCTTCTCGTCCTTCCGCAATAGCGACGTAGGCATGAGAGAAGGCGATCGCGACCTCGAGGCTAGGGGCGGGAACTGCCAAGAAGTACAGCCGGCGGAAATGGGCAAAGATCGGTCCGATCGCCGCCGACAGGAGGTCATTGCGTGCTGAGGCAATGAGAAGCTGCTTGAGCCGCCCATCGGCGTCGATCACGGCCTCTTCGTCACCACGCTGAGCCGACGTTACGAGCTCATCCGACACCGCTCGCAGCCCGTTGCGTTCGGCAGGGGTGGCGTTACGAGCCGCAAAGCGCGCGAGCAGCCGTTCGAGCGGTCTGCGCGCTTGCATAAGGGCCCGCATCTGACCGAATCTAATCGGCGATACTTTGAAGCCCTGACGCGCCACCACGACAACCATTTCATTGAGCGCAAGCTGTTTGACCGCCTCTTGCACGGGGGTCCGCCCGATGCCCAACTTGTCCGAAAGAGTGGGGACGCTGAGCGTCGCCCCAGGCTTGAGCTGGCCGTTGACGATCATTTCCTCAATCAAGTGGTATGCTTGTGCCGCTTGAGTGAGGCGGCCGCCGTCGGCCTGGCTGCCTGAGATGTAGTCGTTCATCTCGGCGTGCCTCCAAGCAAAACTCCGCGAGCAAAGCTTTCTAGCTCTTCCAGAAACGCTATTGCGGCTGCGCAGGCTTTGTTTGGATGGTTGTCCGCCACATTCTCGAGCAATGCGTTGTAGTGCGTGTTGATGGCGCTGCCCGGTTGGCGAACGACGTTGAAATAGAAGCGCCGCGACAGAGCGTAGATCGGGCGCATAACCATCGTCAGATAGGGATTCGCCGATATTTCTAGCAGGAGCTTCTTCACGATGGCGTCGATCTTCACGGCCGCCACTCGATCGTCTTTTGCCAGGAGCCGTCGCGTTTCTTCGGCCAGCTGACGAAGCTCGGTTCGCTGCTCTGGTGTGGCCAATTCTGCAGCCGTCCTTACGAGTACCGGGTCAAGCTCTCGCCGCATTTCGAGAAGGGTGAGTTCGATCAGCGGGTCGATCGGCGCGACGAAAGCCCCGCGGTACGGGACGATCGTGACGAGACGGTCCTTCGCCAGACGTTGGATGGCTTCGCGAAGCGGGGTGCGGCCGAAACCCATCGTTGTCATCAATTCCGCTTCTGAAATCACAGCGTTGGGTTTCAGCTCGCCCAGAATGATCGCTTGCTCCAGCGCGACATAGGCCTGGGTGGACTGGCTTTCTTGCCCGTTCCGATTTTGCTGCGCTTCGCTCACGCCGCACGCCCCCACGTATTGACTCTTCTCGTGGCATATTAATAATATTCTACGTCGTTGCCTAGAGGAGAAGGGCGAAATGTCGGAGGGGGCGCCGTCAACTGTCTGTGTGCGCGCGGCAGACTGGGTGATTGCCTGGGATGAAGCGCGTCAGGCCCATGTGTATCTGCGCGGCGTCGACGTCGCGTTTGCCGGCGATCGGATTGTTCACGTCGGTCCCAAGTTCTCGGGCCCATGCAGTGAAGAGATTGATGGCGCCGGGTTGATGGTGATGCCGGGCTTGATCAATGCTCACACCCACCCTTCGAACCAGCCGAGCTTCAAAGGCGTACGTGAAGAACTCGGTAACCAGAATTTCTATCAAAGCGGCCTCTACGATGGGCGCACTGCATTCGCCGCTGATGAAGACCAACGGCATTGGAATGCGCGATTTGCTTATTGGGAGATGCTGCGTAGTGGCGTGACGACGGTTGTCGACATGTCGTTTCCCTATCCCGGTTGGGTCGAAGCCGCCGCAGAGTCTGGCATACGCGTCTATTTCGCACCCCTCTTCGAAAGCCGGCACTGGTCGGTGCCAAATCCACATACGCTTGCCTATGTCGATGAGTCAGACGGCGGTGCCGCTGCCTTTAGGAAGGCGATGGACACGATCGAGGAGGCGGAGCGCAACAACTCCGGGCGCCTACACGGCATGATCGCGCCGATGGCCGTCGATACCTGCGACAAGGGTTTGTTATTGGAAGCCCTGCAGACGGCGCGAGAGAAGAAGTATCCGATCCATCTACACGCCGGTGAGGCAGTGATGGAGTTCCTCGAAATCACTCGTCGCTATGGCAAAACCCAGATCCAGTGGTTGGAAGAACTGAACTTCCTGGGGCCGGACGTCTCGATCGGCCACGGCCTTTTCCTAGGCCACCATTCTTGGCTGAGTTGGGGATTCCGTGACGATCTTAAAATCCTGGCGCAAACGGGTACGGCGGTATCTCATTGCCCCACGGTGTTCGGCCGATACGGCATCACCATGGAGAATTTCGGCGCTTATGCGCGCGCTGGCATTCCTCTCGGTATTGGTACCGATACACACCCACACAACATCATCGAGGAAATGCGCCACGCGATCATTGCTGGCCGCATTGCCGACAAACGTATCGCTGGTGGTCGTACGATCGATTCTTTCAACGCAGCCACGATCGGCGGGGCGCGGATTGCACTCAGGCCCGACCTTGGCCGTTTGGAGGTAGGCGCCAAAGCCGACCTGGTTCTTGTCGAGCTGACTGACCCGTCGATGATGCCGATCTACGATCCGATCCGCTCCCTGGTGTTCACTGCGGCAGACCGGGCCGTTCGTGACGTCTATGTCGACGGCAAGATTGCGCTGAAGAATCGTGTAGCGCCGGGAATCGACATCGGCGACGTCGCCGAGAAGGTACAGATTATGCAGCGACGGGCCGCGGCCCGTACGCAGGAACGTGATCACTCCAAGCGCACGGCAGCGGAGATCGCTCCGCTTACGTTGCCGCTGGGCTGAGTTTGGGGACTTGGGGACGAGAATAGGGAGAGCAACATGACGACACTCAACAGGCGGCAGACGCTTCTTGGTGGTACCGCTCTATCGGTCGCATTCCTGTCAGCTGTGGGATCGGGGCGGGCTGAAGGGAAGACGCCGGGAGGTCTGGTCGGGCCGATTAATGCCATCGCACCGGATTGGCCGGAAATGGTCGAGATGTTCCGTATCCTGATCCCCAATTGGGCTAAGCTCGGCGTTACCGTCAACGTGCAGCACGCCACGCTCAATACTGTTTTTGCTGTGACAGCGGGCGAGCACAACGCGCCGCATCTGACTGCCGAGGGGTGGGGTGGGGCGCCCGACCGCATAGATCCGGATTTCTGGCTGACCGAACTCTTCAACTCGCGGCGTCTTGCCAAGGGCGGCTTCAACTACGGCAACTACAAGAGTGAGAAATACGACGCGCTCAACAATGCCCAGCGCGAAGAAATGGATCCGGCCAAGCGTGCCGATCTGATCCATCAGTCACAGAAGATGCTGGTCGAGGATAAGCCTGGCGTCACACTCTATTACAGCGACTATGTGAATCCCTACCGCAAGGACCGTGTCAAAGGCGTCGTGCCGATCATGGGCAGCGGTATCAGCTTGGCCTATATCCCGTGGACCTATCTGGTTGGAGAGCCTGCAGGCTCGCAAACCACTCTTCGCACGACTACGCAATACGATATTGCTACCCTCAATCCCTTCGCGACTGGCGAAGTACAGAATGCGTCGCTGCTGCGCTGGATGTATGCGCCGCTCGTGATGCGTGCTCCCGATCTGTCCCTGAAACCGTGGGCCGCGGAGTCCTGGAAAGTAGTGGATCCGAAGACTGTTGATGTGACCATCCGAAGTGGCATGAAGTTCACCGACGGCAAACCTGTCACTGTCGATGATCTCAAATTCACCTTCGATTTCATTGCCCAGCAGAAGTTTCCATCGTACGCCCGGTTTACCGAGCACGTCGCCAGCGTCGAAGTGACGGGCGAACGTACGGCGCGATTCCATCTCACCGAACCCTACGCGCCATTCGTCGCGAATATCTTGGGCTATGCCTTCATCGCGCCGCGTCACGTTTGGGAAGGGGTGGCAAAGTCGAGCAAGGGGTCGCCGGCGGATTGGCCGAACGATATGCCGGTCAGCTCCGGTCCTTTCCGGTTCGGCAAGTGGAGCAAAGATGAATTTCTACAGCTCACTGCCAATCCCGACTGGTTCCAACCACCCAAATTCTCCGAAGTCTTTTGGTTGATTGTGCCCAGCATCGACAGTCAGATTGGCATGCTTGAGAGTGGCGACTCCGACATGATGGCGTGGTCACTGACGCCGTCTCAGATCAAGCAACTGGCGAGCAATCCGGCAATTGGCGTCGGGCGCGCTCCAAGCCACGCGCCGCGCGAGATCCGGTTCAATATCGCTCTTGCACCGTTCGACGATATCGCTGTGCGGCGTGCCTTCAGCTTGGCGATCGATCGCCCGCAGCTCGTCAACACGCTGTTGGATGGCGCCGCGACAATCGGTGATGATTCTTTCCTGTCACCGAAGCTTCCGGAGGCGGACCAGAGCATCAAGCCGCCCGAATTCAATATCGACGCCGCTCGCAAAACCCTGGCTGACGCCGGATATAGTTGGGATGCCGATGGCAAGCTGCACTATCCGAAATAAGCAGGCGGGCCGCTACAGGTGATCGGAGCATGACCACGCGAGCCCTGATCGCCGGGCGGCTGTTCCACACCATCGTCACGCTCTTTCTTGTTCTGTCGATGATGTGGGCGCTGTTCCGCTTGGTGCCCGGCGACCCCCTGGTTATCTTCTTGGGGCAGGGCGAGCTCGCGCCAGAGCAGCTTAACCAACTGCGGGCAGCGTGGGGGTTGGATCAACCGCTTTGGGTCCAATACATTCATTATTTGCGCAATTTCGTCACCGCTGATCTCGGCACGTCGTTCTTCTTTCGTCGGCCGGTTCTTGAGGTCCTGGCCGAGCCGCTGGCGAACACGTTGATCTTAATGTTGCCGGCGGTGCTGATCGCAATCGGCGCGGGCATTGCGTTTGGCTCTCGGCTCGGCTGGAAGCGCGGCAGCAAATCCGAGGCGGTGTGGAACCTCGTGATTCTGGTTCCTCGTGCGATCCCGGTTTTCTGGCTTGCGATCATTTTGCTGGTGGTCTTCTCGTATCAGCTTGGCTGGTTCCCGATCGGCGGCATGAAGACCATGGCTTTCATCCCGCACACCTGGTGGGAGGCATTGCCGGGCTACGATCTGCTGCGCCATCTCGCGCTGCCGCTATTGGTTGCGGTGCTCACGTTTATTTCTGATCCGCTGCTGATTATGCGGACCAGCATGATCGACGTCGCCGATGAGGACTTCGTCACCTTCGCGCGGGCGCGCGGGCTGCCAGACAAAAAAGTGCGCCGCTTGGCTCAACGCAATGCACTCATGCCGGTCATTACCTACTCGGCGATCATGGTTGGCTTCGCGTTTGGCGGACAGCTGTTATTGGAAGTCGTGTTCTCTTGGCCCGGCATGGGCCGACTGATGGTGAACGCCGTCTATCACCGGGACTATCCCGTCGCGCAGGCGGCATTCTTCCTGATGGCAGCGGTGGTCATTGTCCTCAATTTCCTCGTCGATATGCTCTATCTCTATCTCGATCCGCGAGTGAGCTATGAGTGACGCGGCTATCGTGCCTGTTGCACCACCGACTGCCGTCCGAAGGACGGGGCTGAAGTTCGCGTTGTCGCTTGTGCTGGGCTCGCCGGGGGGACTGTGTGGCGTAATCATCCTGTCGTTGTTCGTGATTGTCGCCGTGTTGGGCCCGCTTCTCACTTTCGGCGACCACATGGAGATCCACTATCTGGCGGACAAGTCGGTGGCGCGCCTACTCACCCCCGGTCAGCACGCACCATTGGGCACGGACTATTACGGGCGAGACATTTACACCCAGCTTATCCTCGGAACGCGAACCGCGCTGATCGTAAGCATTATCTCTACGGCTTTCATGGCCATTGTCGGCACCAATATCGGGCTGTTTGCCGCTTACTATGGTGGTCGCATCGACACGCTGCTCATGCGCATCACCGATCTTGCCTTCGCCGTACCGTTTCTACCGTTCGCCGTTATCCTGGTCGTGCTGCTGAAGCCGTCGCTTTGGAACATCATCATCACGATCTCGTGCCTGATGTGGCGCACGACCGCACGAGTCATCCGGGCCCAGGCATTGTCGGTAAAGCAGCGGACCTACGTTCGAGCTGCGCGCGTCGCCGGCGCGAGCGACTTGCGTATCATCTTCGTGCACATTTTTCCGAACATCTTGCCGTTGTCGCTGCTCTATGTGGCTTTCGGTATCTCTTGGGCGGTCCTTTCCGAAGCAAGCCTCAGTTTTCTGGGCTTCGGCGACCCGAACACGGCGAGCTGGGGCCAGATGCTCTACAACGCCTACATTTCGGGCTCCATCCGGTCGGCCTGGTGGTGGACGGTTCCGCCGGGCCTCTGCCTGACCTTGTTCGTGATTGCCGTCTTCCTAGTTGGTCGCGAACTCGAGACCTACATCAATCCGCGGCTGCGATAGCCATGGCTTATCTCAGCATAGAGGGGCTTTCACTGGCCTATCGCTCACGCCAAGGTAGCGTCCGGGCGTTGACCGACATCTCGTTGGAGCTCGACCGTGGCGGCAGCCTCGGCCTGGTCGGCGAATCCGGATGCGGTAAAACCACCTTGGCGACGGCATTGTTGGGACTTCTTCCATCGGCTGCTGAAATCATCGGTGGCACCATTCAGCTCGATGGTGAGAATCTGTTGACGCTGAATCCAGAGCGGAAGCGCCAGCGGCGATGGAAAGAAATCTCGTACATCCCGCAGGGGGCTGCGGTGTCGCTTTCGCCCGTTTCGACCCTGCAGAGTCAGTTTTCCGAGACCTGGAAAGCGCATGGCGGCGGATCGCCAGCGGAACTCCTCGCGCGAGCAAGTGCTTTGTTCAAATCTGTGGAACTTGATCCGCAATTACTTAGGGCATTTCCGCATCAGCTGAGCGGCGGCATGCGCCAGCGATCGATCATCGCCTTGGCGTTGTTGTTCCAGCCTGCCTTGCTGGTTGCCGACGAACCGACAACGGGACTCGACGTCATCGTGCAGCGCCAGGTGCTCGACGTCCTTAAGCGGCTGCAGAAGGAGCGAGAGACAACTCTCGTTTTTGTGAGTCACGATATCGCCGTGGTGGCCGAGCTCTGCAAGGCGGTGGCCGTCATGTATGCCGGGCAGGTGATGGAGACCGGGTCGACCCGAGCGTTGTTGCAAGCTCCGCGCCACCCGTACACGATGGCACTCCGCCGCTCGTTTCCCGATATTCGCGAGCCGGGTCGTCCGCTGACCAGTATTCCAGGACAGCCGCCCAGCCTTCTCCAGCCGCCGACAGGATGCCCATTCGCAGCCCGCTGCCCCTTCGCGGAGCGACGATGCGTTGTCGAGCGCCCGGTTTTGCGAGATCTGCATGGGGTCAAAGTGGCCTGCCACTTTGCAGAGCGCGCAGATGAGATGGCGGGCGCGTTTCAGTCGGGCGATGTATGGGCCCGCGCCGGGGCGGTTCAATGACGATGTCCAGCCCATCGCCGCTGCTGATACTCAACAACATCACCAAGCGATTTGGCCGGGGCACCGTGTTTGCGTCGCTATTTTCAGGGGCGAGCAGTTCAATCACGGCGCTGGATCGCGTAAGTCTCAGTCTCCCTGCGGGTCGTACTCTCGGTCTCGTCGGCGAAAGCGGCAGCGGCAAAAGTACGCTCGCCAATATCGTTCTGGGTTTAGAGCGGCCCAGCGGCGGTCATCTCCAATTCGAGGGACGTGATATAAGCGGCCTCTCGCGGCAGGAGCGTCGACAGTTTCGTACACATGTGCAGATGGTCTTCCAGGACCCGCACGG
>Ga0153954_1000713_pt1 | contig 23493 bp, 12 predicted proteins | sample TSFL038MetaG_FD_102277 | JGI IMG/M metagenome (GOLD analysis project Ga0153954, IMG submission 102277) | Attine ant fungus gardens microbial communities from Florida, USA - TSFL038 MetaG | ecosystem: Host-associated > Fungi > Mycelium > Unclassified | place: USA: Florida, Wekiwa Springs State... | reverse complement strand
TGTTCACGACCCCATCGACGTCGCCTGCCACTTGCATGCGGTTGTAGTCGAGGATCACGCAAAGATTCCCAAGCCTATGATGGCCGGCCGCCATGGCCGCCTCCCAGACCTGCCCCTCCTGCATCTCGCCGTCGCCGAGCATCAGGTAGATGCGCGAGTCCTTGTTTTGCCGGCGACAGGCCAGCGCCATGCCGACAGCCACCGACAGCCCTTGTCCAAGCGATCCGCAGGTCGCTTCGACGACGCTTCCCATCCGCTCCGACGCATTGATCTCGAGTGGTGAGCCGTCTTGCGTGTAGGTCGATAACTGCGATTTCGGAATACAGCCGCGCTCGGCAAGAGTTGCGTAGAAGATCGCAGTGTTATGGGCCGTGGAGAGAAGGAAACGGTCGCGGTCGGGCCACGAGGGGTCTACGGGATCGAGGCGCAGCTCCGAAAAATAGAGCGCAGTAAAGAGATCGGCAGCCCCAAGGCCTTGCTGGACGTAGCCCTGGCCGCTGGGAGCGATCATCCGGATGACCTGGCGACGAAGCTCGTAAGCGATAGACCGCAAGCGCGTGAGGTCATGAGCCTGATTGTCCGACCGACGATCTGTAAGCATTTCGCTCAGCCTCGCACTGCAATGACGTCAAAAGCGACCGATCGCAGCGATAGCTGAATCATGTCCATGCAAGCACAGAGCCCCCGCCGCAAGATCATCGGATGATATATATGATATATCGTAACCGTCAACAATGAGGCTGGCGGCCGGGTCCGGCCGACACGCTATCGCCGGCGAATTCGCAGTTCGCTCCGCAAGAACACGACCGCAGGGGGGCTTACGGACGTCAGTCGGCCACGGCCTTCTGACTGCCGAAATAGATCTCCCGCGTGACGGGGTCGTTGCGAAGGTCGCTCGCCTTCCCCGACAGCACCACCCTCGCCCTCTGCATGACAAAACCGCGATCGGCGATGGCGAGCGCCGCCTGTGCGTCCTGCTCGACCAGGACGATGGAGAGGCCGAGCCGCCGCCGCAACTCCACCAGGGTGCGAAAAATCTGACGAATGACCAATGGCGCCAGGCCCAGCGAGGGTTCGTCGAGAAGCAGGCAAGAAGGGCGCCCCATCAGGCCGCGCCCGACCGCGACCATTTGCTGTTGCCCGCCAGACAGCGTGCCCGCAAGCTGGGTTTTACGGCGACGGAGATCAGGAAAAAGCTGGTAGCAATTCTCCATTTCAGCGTCGATCTCGGCGCGCTTGGCTTTACGATGCCAATGCAGCGCGCCCAGCCGCAGATTGTCGGCGACGCTCAAGTCGGGAAAGAGACGACGACCTTCCGGGACAAGGACCACGCCACGCTTGATGCGTTGATGCGAACCCAATGAGGTGACGTCGTAACCGCCAAGGCGTATCTCACCCGACGCCGGTTGCAGCACCCCCGCGAGACAGCGAAGCAAGGTCGTCTTCCCGACGCCATTGGAACCGACAATCGCGACGATCTCGCCGGCCCCGACCTGGATCGACACGCCGTCCAGCGCGAGAACGGCGCCGTACCGGACAACAAGATTGGACGCTTCAAGCATTCGGGCCCATCTCTTCGTCCGGTACGCCAAGATATGCTTCGATCACCGCCGGATTGATCTTGATTTCGGCCGGCGTCCCTTCGGCGATCTTGCGCCCGAAATCCAGAACTGCAATGCGATCGCAGATGCCCATGACGAGGGCCATCGCATGCTCGACAAGCAGGATCGTCACCCCCATGCCGCGAATCTTCTGGATCAGGACACCTAACGCTTCCGTTTCAGCGTCGTTCAGTCCGGCGGCAGGCTCGTCAAGGAGAAGCAGCTTCGGTCTCATAGCGACCGCCCGCGCCAGTTCGACGCGCCGCTGCTGGCCGTAGGAAAGGTCCCCTGCCAAGGCGTCGCTGAGTTCGGACAGCCCCCCTAACGCGAGCGATTCTTCAGCCATCCTGCGGATTTCACTTTCTTCGCGCCGTTGGCTCCAGGGCTTGAGAATGGCCGAGACGATCCCGCAACGCCCGCTCAGATGAGCGCCGGCCATAACATTCTCGAGTACGGGCGCCTCACGCATGAGCTGTACATGCTGGAATGTCCGAGCGATCGACTGCATGGCGCGCCGATGCGGAGGAAGATGCTCGATGCGCTTGCCGTCCATCGCGATGGAACCGGCGCTCGGCCGAACCAGGCCGGAGATCATATTGAACGTCGTTGTCTTTCCGGCGCCATTGGGCCCGATCAGGCCGAATATCTCACCTTTCTGGATCTCGACTGAAACACTATCGACAGCCTGCACGCCGCCGAAGCTTTTAGAAATCGCCTGGACCGACAGCATCAAGCGACACTCCTGTCGGCTTTCGCCACCATGGGATCCGGTGACGCACGCCGGAGGCGATAGTAGCGAAACAAGGACGGAACGATGCCGCGCGGAAGGATGATGATCACCGCAAGGATGACAACAGCTGACATGACCGGTTGATACAGCGGATAGTTGCGCAGCGGTTCGTTCAGGATCGTCATGATGACACTCCCCAGGATCGCGCCGCGCAGGTCGGTCATGCCGCCGAGAATGCACATGGCCAAGACTGTAATTGACACGTCGAGCGTGAAGGAATCCGGACCGATATACCCGATGAAGTGCGCGTAGAATGCGCCCGCCCCTCCGCAAAGGCCTGCCGAGATGGCAAAGGCGTCGCTCTTGTACCGAGCAACGTTCATGCCGCAGGCCTGTGCGCCCCACTCGCTGGCCTTGAGCATGTGCATGGCTCGCCCGTACCGGGAGTTGATCAGGTTGTCGGACGCCACGAGAACGGCAAACCAGTACCCGGTGAGAATGAGCACGAAACTGTAGAGAGGGTCGATGCCCGGGATGGGCAATGTCGGTTTCGACATGCCGTAGAGGCCGTTGAACCCGCCAGTTACTGATTGCCAGTGTAGCGCGATCTCCTGCACGACCTTCGAAAACGCCAGCGTGATAAGCCCGAGAAAATGGCCCTTCACCCGCAAGATCGGATAGCCGAGCGCGTAACCTGCGACCGTCGAGATGGCGATGGCTGCCAGCAAGCCGGCAAAGAAAGGGGCCGACAGATCCAGCGTAGCAAGCGTCGACGTGTAAGCCCCGACGGCGAAGAAGCCTGCCTGAGCCAGAGTTACTTGGCCCGCGTGTCCCATGCACAGCGAGGTTGCCATCGCGAGCACGCCGTAGATCAGCACGAACGCCAGGATCGTCAGAGCATAGGTGTTGTGCTGCAGGAAATAGCCTATGACGATCGGAATCACAAGGCAGAGTGCGAGTTGGGTCTTGGACATCTGCGTCACGTCCGGCCACCGAGCAGCCCGTTTGGCCTGACCACAAGTACAATCATGAGGATGCCGAACACGAAGAGATTGCGGTATTCGGATGAAATCAGCCCAGCGGTCAACGTCTCCAGAATGCCAATGAACAATCCGCCGAGCACGGCCGAATGTGGCCTGTCGATGCCCCCCAGCACCGCACCCGCAAAGCCCTTCAGCGAAAGATCGAGCCCGATGAAAGGGTCGGCATTGACGACAGGGGCGACGATCGCTCCCGTTGCCCCGCTGATCAGCGCACTCATTCCGAAGGCATAGAGGCCGATGAGGTTGGCGTTCACGCCAATGACCTGGGCGCCTTCGCGATCACTGGCTGCGCCACGCATCGCAAGACCGAACAGGGTGTGCGTGAAGAAGAAATAAAGCATCGCCAGGATGACGAGCGTCCCGCCGACGATCCAAATTGCCTGCGGTAGGATGGCCGCGCCGCCTAGGAGGATCGGCGTATCTCCGGAATAGTGCGGTACGGCCCGCGGCTGCGCCCCCCAGACCAGCTGGATAACGCTGCGGATCAGAATTCCAATGGCCAACGTGACCAGCAGCGGCGTGATGGGGTCGTGGTTTTCCACCGGTGCAATCGCGACCCGCTCCAGGGCTGCGACGACCAGGCCGGTCGCCAGGATCGTCAGCGGGATGGAAAGATAGAGCGGCAGTCCCCAGCCGACGAATGAAATCCAAATGAATACCAGACCGATCACGACGAAGTCGCCCTGGGCGAAGTTGATGATGCCTGTCCCTGCGTAAACGACATAGAAGCACAGCGCCAATAGCGCGTAGATCGCACCGATCATGACGCCGGTAGCCAAAAGCTGCGGCAATATTTCAAGAGCGAGATTCATTTGATCACTTCCGGAAATGAACTGCTGCAACTAAAAATTGCACCGCTTGCCTACGGCTTCCAGGGAAGGCGCTTTCCGCTCTGGTAGGTGCACATCGGAATCTCGTCGAGGTGAGGACCGTTGTGCCATTCGGGTGTGAAATCGTATTTCGAGCCGATACCCGCGAACTTCAACTGAGTGAGCTTTTCGTTGAGCGCCTCACGCGTTAGCGGCTTGTTCTCGCCGGCCAGGGCCTGCAGGCTGACGCCCAGCATGCGCATCATATCGTAACCGTTGATCATGCCGTTCGAGGCCGGCTTTTTGAAGCGCGCCTCGTAGTCGCTCTTGAGTACCGGCAAGGCCTTGTTGTCGGCATCGTCGAGGCACGCATAGTCCCAGAAAACGACGCCATTGATGAGGTCCCCGGCAAGGGCTTGCGATTGCGCGTCAGCGAGGCCATTGGGGCCCACGATCATCAGATTCTCCATGCCCAACTGCTTGACCGCGCGGATCATCGCGTTGGTCGCGATCCCCTGGGTGAGCGACAGAAGCGCAGTTGCCCCCGCGGCCTTGATCCGCGTCAGCTGGGTCGTGAAATCCGTATCGCCATATTTGTAGTTCTCCGACGCCACTACCGTCATGCCGTAGTCTGCGGCGCGCATGGCCGCATCTTTCGCGCCGTCCGTGCCGCCGGCTTCAGAAAGGGCGAGGGTGGCAAGCTTCTGCCCATTGCCGCGGTGCTTCTGGATGGCATTCAGCAGAGACTGGTTGCCGGTCTCCAGAGAGGGGCCGACGCGATAATAATACTTGAAATTGCTCTGCGTCAGCGCGGTGCCGTAGGCAATAGAAAGCTCCGGCAACTTATTGTCGTTGATGATCTGGCGAACTGCCATGCCGGCGCCCGATGTCGTGGGCCCGATGATCGCCAGAACCGCGGGATCCTGCGCCAGTTCCTGGAACGCGATCACGGTCGGCTGAATCGACGTGCGATCGTCACGCAGTACGGCTTCCAGCTTGCGGCCTCCAATCCCGCCTTTCGCGTTGATCTGTTCCATTGCGAGGATCGCGCCTTCGGACGATGGGATGCCGAAGGAATCGGCGAGAGCGCCGGTCTGCGCCTGGACAATGCCAATCTTGATGGGCCCTGTTGCTGTCTGCCCTTGTGCCTGCCCCTGGACACTCAGATTGACGGCGATCGTCGCAGCCGCACCGAGGACCCAACTGATTGCCTTCCCTTGCATATCGACCTCCTAAGTGTCTTGCTTGATCCTATTCGGATTCGGGTGTGCCTCCACGGGCCCGCGCTGCGCGGGCAGCGCCATGATGCCGGCAGTCTCGCCGCCGTCGACCGGCAGCACCGCGCCGTTTACGTAGGAGGCCGCCGGTGACAGGAGAAACGCGATCGTCGAGGCGATCTCGTCAGCGTTCCCGAGACGTCGCATGGGAATGCGCTCGGCGACGGCCGCGTGGAGCTCCGGCGTTTCAGTCACGCGCGCCATCATGCGCGTAGCGATCTGCCCGGGACACAGGACGTTGAAGCGAACTTCATCCCCCAGCTCTACGGCGAGCGCCTGGGCCAGACCGATGAGCGCGGCCTTCGACGCGCAATAGATCGAGAGCCCATCCTCGCCGCCGCGCCCGGCGACCGACGAAATGAAGACCACCGAGCCGCGCGCGAGGCGAAGCCCTTTGAGAGCCGCCCGCGTCACGAGAAACGCGCTTCTTGCATTCACGTCAAAAAGCCGATCCCAATCCGCTCCGTCGCTGTCCTCGAACCGACGCCGCAAGCCGCTTCCGGCGTTGTTGACGAGACCGTCTATTCGACCCTCACCGATTTCCTCGGCACGGGCAACAAGATGCGCCACCGTTTCGTCTTGCGTGATGTCTCCCGGCACATAGCTCAAGCCATGGCCTTGCGCGGCCAACGCGCGTCCCTCTTCGACGCTGCGGCCTTGGAAGACGACGCTCCAACCGTCCTCGCTAAGCCGCTTGACCGCCGCGCGACCGATCCCGTGCGTCCCACCTGTGACGATTGCGACGGGCCTCGGACGGTGCGCGCCCTTCAGCATCGCCGCAACCCGAGGTCAACTGCCGATCGCGCGGTGTGGACCGCAGAGCCGACGCGGCTCCGACATGGAGCCGAGCCGCCTCCCGTTGGGACGCGAAGGCTCGTCATGGTCGTCGCAACATCGTTTATCATACGTACATCTCTGCAAGGCCTGTGCCGGTGGAGACGCTCGACTGCCCTCATCAGGCAGTGAGTTCGATTAGAATGCTCTGGTGAGATGTGATGGTTGCTGTCGCGTCCACCGGGACCAGTGTGACCGTCAGCCTGTCCTGTATCAGCGCAGGTCCGCTGATGGCTTCCCCCTCGCGCAGCTGCTCCAATTCGAAGACCGGCAGGTTGATCGGACCGCCGGCCTCCTTGAGGAAGGCAGGCTGATGACGAGCCGGTGTTGGTTTCAGACGAGGGTCTCCGACATTCGCGGCCGGAGCCTGTATCTTGACCGGGGTAGCACGACCGATCGCGATCAGATTCCACTCGGTCATCTCGATCGGGTCATGAGCGGCGCGAACGGAATAATGCTGCTCATGCAAGCGGTGAAAGGCTTCGATCAGGCCAGGCAGATCCCCGGGGTCAATACGGGGGCCAGGCAGGGCCAATGTCAGCTGCCAAACCTGGCCCGCGTATCGCGCTTCGGCAGAAAACTGGAGAACGCGCCTGTCCTCAGGCACCAGCATGCGATCCAGGTAGGCCACCCCTTCCGCCTGCAACGCCTGAAGGAGCGCGTTCACTGCGCCATGATCGAACTTGGCGGAGCTTGCGAAGTGGCTGCGCGCAAAGTTGAACTTGATATCGCCCCTGTCCGTTCCGAAGGCGCTGAGAACACCAGCGGAGCGAGGCACGATCACCTGCCGCATACCCAGTTCGCGCGCAATCGCGCCCGCATGCAGCCCGCCGGCGGAACCGCCGGAGACCAGGACGAAGTCACGTGGATCAACCCCGCGCCTGACGGTGATCTCCTCGATTGCTCCAATCATGTTCTGCTCGATCGTCAGGCAGATCAGGCTGGCGGCTTCCTGCGCATCCATCCGCAGGCGCTCGCCGACATCTCTCAGGATCGCCTCCTCCGCAGCCGCCCGCGAGAGCTGCATCTGCCCGTCGGCGAAACCATCGGGATTGATCAAGCCGCGCGCGAGATTTGCATCGGTTACGGTTGCTCTCGTCCCGCCGCGCTGATAGCAGCTGGGTCCGGGATAGGCGCCGGCGCTTTCCGGTCCGACATGAATGAAGCCTCCGGCATCGATGCGCGCGATCGATCCGCCACCTGCGCCGATCGTCAGCACCTCGACGCTCGGCACGCCGAACAACTCGCCGCCGATCATGCCTTCGCGATGCATGGGCGTATGCCAGCCGGTCGTCACGCTGACGTCGAAGCTGGTGCCTCCCATGTCGACGGTGATGATGTTGCCGTGCTCGACGCCCTCCATTCGAGCTATCTCGGCGCCTGCGTGCGAGATCGCGGACGGGCCGGACATGCAAAGATACACCGGCTTCGACATGACCTCCTCGATCGAGGTCCGGCCGCCATTGGATGTAACGAGAGTCAGCACGCCGCGGAAGCCATTCTCCTCGAGGCCGCGCCGTATCTCATTGACGTTCCGATAGACGATCGGCTTCAGGGACGCATCGATTGCGGCAGCCGATGTGCGCCTGAACTCCCTGATCGTCGGATGGACGCGATGGCCCAGGCTGAAGGGGATTCCTGGCCATTCCTCTTCAAGTATCTCGCCGATACGGAGTTCGTGCTGCGGGTTGGCGATCGACCAGATCAGCGAAACAGCGACGGCCTCGACACCCCAGGCCTTGAGCTGGGCGATTGCTTGACGGACCTGCGCCTCGTCGAGCGCGGTCTCGATTTCGCCTTCGGCATTGATGCGCTCGCGCACGCCGAACGTCAGGTAGCGGGGAAGGTACGGCTCCGGGAAATCGACATACATATTATATGTGTCAATCTTGCCGCCCTCGCGGATGACCAGCGTGTCCCGGAATCCTTCAGTACAGATCAAGCCCGTCTTGGAGGTCTTCCTTTCAAGGATCGCATTGGTTGCAACGGTCGTTCCGCATGAGAACGCGTCGCAGCCACCAAGCAAGTCCTGCAACGTGACGCCGCGTCGATCGGCGATCATCCTCAGGCCGTTGAAGATACCTTCGGAAATCTTGCCCGACGTCGTCGATGATTTGTATGTTCCGATGGAGCCATCAACGCTCCTGACGACAAAATCGGTGAAGGTGCCGCCGACATCGAGAGAAATGGCGTGAGCAGTCATGCGAGGCTCCTCGAAGCATTCCGCTGCGCATCGCGAAGGCCGCTTCGCTTGGCGGCAGTCGCCGCTTCATCGACGACGAACATCTCGCCCGAGATATCGACGACAACTCCATAGTCTTCGCGTGCCCGCGTCTCCGAGATCCACCCTTCGCGCAACTGATGCGCGACCGCGGCCGGATCCCTCTCTAGCGGGTCGCCATAGCCTCCCGCTCCGCAGGCCTGGGAGACCAGGCACTCGTCCTTCGCCAGCGTAACGTCCAGGAAGGAAGGCAGTTCGGAACGCGTCCGGCTCGCGTCCAGTTTCCACGTGCCGTTGGCGCCACCCGACCGTCCTCCGGCGACGCCTTGGGGTGGAAAAGCCTTTCCGCCCGAATTGGCCGTGAAGCGAACGTCATCCTGGCGCGCCCGAAAGACGCAGTAAGCGCCTGGAGCACCGGCCCACTGGCCCGCGCCCCCCGAATCCACGCCAATCTCTAGCCGTTCGATGATGATCGGCTGCTGCTGCTCGACGACCTCTACGCTTGCCTGGTTCAGCACTCCGGCAGCGCCGCTTCCACCATTCGTTAGCCAACCGTCATGGCCGTAGACCGCACCTCCACCCCAGTATCCCATGATGATCTGGTTCGCGAAGGGACGGCCGCCATGACGAACGTCCCGGCCCGAGACGACCGCGCAGGACGCCGGATTGCCTACGGTGCTGAACGCCGATCCGAGTTTGGGCGCGATCTCTGCAAACATCGATTGCACCAGCGGGGCAAGAACCTGATTGAGGTTCGTCGTCGCGGCAGAGGTCGCCGCCGGGTACCGCGGCTTGCCGATCGCAGATCCCTCCCTCATGAGGATGTTGATACGGCGATAGGCTCCGGTGCATCTCGGCACGTCCGGACCGAGTGTATTCAAGACCGCGTTTCGGCAACTCGCGGTGATCGTACTTTCCGTGAGATTGATTCCGAGCGGCAGGTTGTCGACGTTGTGCCGCAGGTCGATCTCGACCATGGCCGCCTCCGGATCGACTGTCAGAATCGCCCTCACCGGAATGCCAGGCAGACCTGCAGCATGCGCGTCGTGATACGCTTCCTTTTCGACCCGGCCGGCTGGCAGCTTCCGGATCGCCGCAATCGCCATGTCTTCTGCATACTGCTGATAACGGTCCAGAAAACGCAGAACCGTCGAGAGGCCATACTTCGCGCAGAGCTCCTCCACACCCTTCTCGCCCGTTCGGACCGCGGAAAGGCAAGCGAGATAGTCACCATAGAACTGCTCCGGAGCCCGGATGTTCGCCTGACAGATATCGATGACCTCCCTGACGTCTCGTCGGTCTCGCTGGATCCTGACACAGGGAAGGATAAGCCCCTCTTCATAGACGTCGCGCGCCAACGGTCCGTACGTCGTCGGGGTCGGAAATCCCATATCGGCAAGGTGCGCGCGAGCGATCGCGTAAAAGATCACCTTGCCGTCATGGAAAACCGGCGCGCAGAGCGTGAAGTCGCCACAATGGGTATTGCCGTGGTAGCTGCTGTTGTTTGCAAAACAATCGCCCGGCGCCAAATCGCTGCCGAACTTCTCAACGATCGCGCGCGGGATCAAGTCAATCGCGCCGGCATGGACCGGCAATCCACCCACCGCGGTGCTGACCGTCTGCAGCTTGCTGTCCGTAATGCTGCAGGTGAAATCCTTTGCCGTATTCAGTACGCCTGATCGGCCCGATTTGAAGAGCGCGTTGACCATGTCTCCAATGATCGCCTCGAAGCGGCGTCGGAGAACGACCATCGTGAACATGTCAATCTCTGGCTCTTCGGGCTGAACGTTCCGCCAACCTGAAGCCGCACATTCATCGAGCATCGCTTAACCTCGGCAAGTGAACAGGCGCGAACCAGAAAACTGACATGATCATCGCAGTTGCGTCGCTTTAGATATATCATATTTCATGTAGTCTGAGGTTCAAGCCCGATTTTTGGCCACCCCCATCGGAAGGCCCACACACCTTGTCCCGGTCTTCTCCGAGGACGGAGAAGGGATCAGGATCACGCTATTTGAGCGGGACGTGCAGAACCGCTTGTGCAGCGCACGCTGGATATCCTGCGTGGCACAATCGTGAGACTACAAACGCCGCGCGCGCTGTCGATGCATTGATCTCGGAGGCGGATACGCGGGCGCCGGAAAAAGCGATCGCCAAGCGCGCGCAGATCAGGATGACGTCGACCGCGCGCTGCGCCGTGCCCGCGCCTTCCAGCGACTTGTGGAATCTGAATACCGTTGTCATCGTCCAATCGAATTCTACGCGTCCTCGTTCGGAATTACGCCGCCCCATCTGAATCGGATATGTCGCTCGGTACTGAGAACATCGGCATCCAAACTGATCGAGCGCCGGATACTGCCGGCAGCCAGGCGCTATCTCAGAGTTTCATCCCTCAGCGTAAAGGAGATCGCCTCAGTGCACGGTTATTAGGCGGGGCATCGGACTTGCACCCAGTGCATTCCGATCTACAAAACCTCGTAGCGACTTTTGAGGAAAAGGCCGGCTCTGGCACCTCGGCATTGAGGATGTAAGGTTTATCCAAAATGGTGGCTTTGATTTCGCAAAGCACGCCAGGCTGCTTGCAATTACGAGAAAAGCTCGAACACCTTCCGTTCTAAGCGTCCGGTCCGCGGACCGGTTGACCGTGAACAAACGCGGTTTTCTTGAACGGATATTGCAGAAAAAACGCTGAAAATTCACACCCTTAAAGCGCAACCAGATCGCCCATAACGGCCTGGTTGCAGGTTCGAGTCCTGCCGGGCCCACCAATGCCCCTTTTCGTGATCCAACTGGAGCCACAGAGGGTCTTCGGATCAGCCGACGAACACAACCAGCGGCCGGGCCAGCGATCAGAATTGCGCGCGGAGACCGACATTGCCCTTGAGGATATAGCTGTTGCCGAAATCCCGGAACGGAGTGTTGCCGGAAAGCTCACCATAGAAGGTGATATCCTTGCGCCAGTTCACGCTCGCACCCAGACCGAGTTCGCCCCAGAGCCGTTCGTCGGCATGGTTGATGAGCGTATTCGAGACGAGCGCGGACATGCCATCCAGCCATTCATAGCTGACATTGGCGATTCCGTAGATCTTGGCACGGCCGCCTTCCCAGGCGCTCTGATGATCGAACGCAACGCCCCAGCGCGTCTTCAGGCTGTCGCCCCTGTCGGTCGACACGACAGCCTCCGATGGATCGACGAAACGATCGAACCGGACATTGGAATAGGCCATCTGGAATTGCGGCGTGATGCCGAGCTCGTCGCCGATCGATATCCGCTTGCCGGCCTCGATGCTGAACGCCTCGCCGCGGCCACCATTGTCGTGCCCGAGTGTGCCACGAAGGTCGGAATTGAGGTCGCTGCTATAGCGGCTGACTTGCGCCTGACCGTCGACATAGAAGCCTTGGAGGCCATACCAGGTTAATGTCGCGCCAAGACCGTAGCCCTCGGTCTTGAGCGCGCCATTGCCGAAGACCGAGCGGATCTGGCTGTTGGCCTCTCCATAGGAGACGTTGACACCCGCCACCAGACGTCCTCCAGTGTCGGTATCGACAAGCACCCGATCCGCGCCCGCCTGCATCTTCCAGGTATCGATGCTCTGATCCAAACCGGTCGTCGAGACTGCAGCATTGAAGCGGCCGTGGGTGCCTTCCGTTCGGCCCCAAATTCCGTTGCCGTCATCGGCGCCGGGACTCCAAGTGCGATTGCCGACACGTTGCTGAAGCGTCGACAGCGTGTTGAGCGACTGCAGATTGGCGCCGTAGGATTCGTAGATCGGTACGCCGGGCTGGTAGAGCGGCGTCGGGTTGGGATTGCCCGATCCGCTTGGCCCACTCGGCGTGCCCGGATCGTCAAGGGCGGAACGCAGATACCAGTCGCCGTCCGCGGGAGTGGATACGCCGCCTTGATAGAGACGATAGGCGTAGGCGCCGGCGATCACCGCCGGCGCGCCGTGGAAAACATAGTTGCCGTCGAGCACGAAGCTGCCATTGGACGCCCCCGTCACATCAACGATCTTGATGCCCTCCACCGTTGGCCCGCCAACGCCGCCACGGTTGATGACCGCGACGTGCGTAATGCCTGAAGTCGTACCGTTGACCACGAGGCGGCTGGTCGGTGAACTGTCGCCACCAAGAGCGGCCTCGATTTCAAGACGGCCACCGTTGCTGACATAGTCGCCCTGGATGGTGAGCGTGCCCATCGCGCCCCCGTAGCCCGGCGCGATGATGCCGCTGTTGGTAGTGGCGCCGACCTGACCGGTGCCCGCAAGCCGCCCGGCCGCGTTGACCAGCATGCTGCCGCCCAGCAGGCCGTTGACGGCCAGCGTGCCGTCGTCAACCTGCGCGGCGCCGGAATAACCACTGCTCATGCCGGAGAGGGTCAACATGCCCGCGCCGGTCTTGATGAAGTCACCCACCCCGACGAGACGGGGAGAAATACCGATATCGTGGCCATTCGTGTCGATGATGGCGCCGATCCCGTCAATATTGATGGTTCGCGTTCCAAAATTCTGAAAGAAGTCGGAGTTGTCCGCAGTCGCACGCAACAGGCCGCCGTTGATGTTGACGATCGCCGTCCCGGAACCGGCGCCGATTCCCTCGGTTTCCAGAACCCCGCGGGCCGACGCCGTGCCCTGCAAAATCAGGCTGCCGCTGACCGTAGAGTCATTGCCGAGGAAGATGCCTCCATCGGCGCGAACGCGACCGCCGTTTTCGATCGTGAGCGAGCCAGTCCCAAAATTGCCGACGGTGATGCCATCCGTCGTTACCAACCAATTTGACTCCGGCCCACTGACAAACACTTTGCCGTCGCCGCCGGAGTTGGCGCCAATGTAGCCTTGGGTGCTCGTGACACTTGCACCGTTCTCGATCTGCAAGGTGCCGGCGTTCGCCAGGCCAACGGTAATTTGAGTTGCGCTGTCCAATGTCGTGCCTTGGCCGGTCACGACTGCAGTGCCCTGAGCGACAACGCCAATAATGACGTTGTCGCCCGAGACCTTGGCGCCGCCGTCAACCTGCAAGGTTCCGGAGTTGAAAAGGCCAACGTTAAGCGTGCCGGTGTTTTTCCAGGATGAACCGGCCCCCGTCACCGTCACGAGGCCGCTGCCAGAATTGCCACCCACGGCGCCGTCGGCATTTGAAACCGTGCCGCCGGCCTCGATGGTCAGCGTGCCGCCGCCAGGACCAGGGGCACCAACGTCAAGATCACCACCGACGTCCCAATGCGGCGCCCCACTGGGGGTCGGATCCACGCCAACGCCTGACACCGATTGCGCGCACGCCGGCCCCATGCCGGCAATCGCGGTGGTCAGCGTGACGATGGCTGTCGATAGCAGCAGGGATCGGCAGCCCACAGCATTGGCGCTGTTCTTTGCGGCCAGTCGCACCATTCCCCGCATTCCTTCCCCAACCAGGGACGCGCCGATAGGGGAAGGCCAGTTAACCGCCCGGCTTCACCACGGTTGCGCCCCGTATCGGGCAAAAAGCCCGAGTCAAAGGAGGCCTCGAACCATTGCAAACCAGCCAGACTATTCTTGCTTATGGTTAAGTTCTGGTTATCGTCCTCGCTTGAGCGCCGCTCGGCGGTTCGTCCCATCGGAATTAGAGCACTCGGCCGATGAAGATCTGACGCTGAAAGCTCTTCCCTACTTCAGTCAGCGTCAGCCAAGCGCTCAGTCCTTCTTGCGAAGTCCTGCATCATCTCCAATACAATGACGCCTTTCCGCGTGAGGCGCCAGCCGAACGAATATCGCTCCACCAACCTTAGCGAGAAGATGTCGAGTTGCGGAAATGCATCGGCGAGCCGTCGACTGTGCCGTGCCCAGTCGAGACCACTCTTCGCAAGAATATGGAGATCGCGCTTAAGCTCTTCGTGTCCGGCCAAGCCATTGGGGTAGCTGGCTAGCACCCTTAATATGGACACTTTCAGATTCACAACCGCAACTAACAAAACGCTTCAAAGAATGCGGCATTAGGTCACCCGCACCAACTCGTCTGAATGATCTGATTCTTTCGCCAGTTACAACAATCCGGAGCTTATGCTCACATACTTTCGATCGAGACCAGGAGTAAGGACGACGAATACCTTGACGGCCTCGCCCCACTTCGAATCGGGACTGCCAATGACCGCGACGATGGGGGAACAGGGCGTAATCCTGAAACACCGTTCCCAGGGATCGCTTTTGGGTCAGGCCGATTTCGCAAAGCCGATGGGAGTTGCCCCCGTCAACATCGAAGCCAGCGGCCAACTGGCAAGCGATCCGGTTATCAGCCGCTTCATGTTGCTGCCCGAGCAGGATCTGGTGAAGACGTACGCTTTGGATAATTCAGGACTCGTCGGATTGGAAATGATCCCACGATAAGGATGAGAACGGGAAACGCGCAACTTGAAGGGTAAGCCATGAGTATTTTGACGAGAAGGACGTTGGCCCAAACAGCGATGAATTCGGCGGACCTGGCTCGAAAATGCTAAAGGAGGTTTCGTCGCGATTACCGCTCCATGAACGCGCGCATGATCTGGTCGGCCAGCGGCTTGGTCAGATATGAGAGCACTGTCCGGTCGCCAGTCTTGATGAACGCTTCCACGGTCATGCCCGGTACCAGCTTCACATCCCCGAGACGCGCCAGCTCCGACGGCGGAAGATCGATGCGAACCGTGTAGTAGGATTGTCCGGTGCGTTGATCCGTGATCGTATCTGCGGAAATACGATTGACAGTGCCGTTGATCTGCGGCGTCGTCCGTGCGTTGAACGCGGTGAATCGCAAGGACGCCTCCTGCCCCACCGCCAGGCGGTCAATATCCTGCGGCGAGATCTTGGCTTCCACGCCAAGCGCGTCGTTTGACGGTACAATGAGCATCATCTGTTCGCCAGGCCCGACAACGCCGCCGACAGTATGCACACTCAATTCATGCACGATGCCGTCTTGCGGCGCACGCACGTTGATGCGTTTCAATTGATCTTCTGCCGCAATCTTGCGTTCGGAAAATTCTTCGATCTTGGCCTCGACGTCACGCAGCTCCTTGGACACGTCGCTTGCAAGATCCTGGGTAATCTGCACGATCTGAAGCTTGATTTCCGCGATCTTGCCGCGTGACTGCGCGATGGAGGCAATAAGCTGCGCGCGTTCGCCCCCAATGCGCGCCGCCTCTCGCTGAAGAGCGGTCAGACGGCTCATCGGGATCAGTTTCTTTTCCCAAAGGTCGGTCACGCCAGCGAGCTCGCGCTGAATCAGCTCGATCTCCTGTCCCTTGGACTCCTGCTGCGCCTGCAAACCGGTAATTTCCTCCGTGAGCTGAACAATACGCTGCTCAAGCTGCTCCTTCTGTCCGGTACGCGCCGCCTGCCGCATGGCGAACAGACGATGCTCTCCGTCCATGACCTTGATGACAAGGGGATCGGATTCGCGGCCCGCGAATGCCGACGGCATCCTGACGTCGTCCAGCCCGTCACGCTCGCTTTCCAGGCGCGCGGCGCGCGCGGTCAGCTCGTCAAGCCCGCTTGAGACGATACCAAGATTGGCTCGCATGGTCGTGTCATCAAGCCGCACCAGGACGTCGCCGGCGTGAACGAAATCGCCATCGTGAACGTTCAATTGTCCGATCACCCCACCCGTGGGGTGCTGGACTTTCTTGACGTCCGAATCGACGATAATCTGGCTCGGCGCAATCAACGCACCCGAAATGTCGGTTGTTGCCGCCCATCCACCCATGCCGATCACAACGATCACGAAGACCAGCATTCCGAGCAAGGCATGCCGGCGGATCGACAGGCCCGGATCGAACCCCTGGTCGAGCGTCATCGAGCTCATCGCTGACCTCCCGTTACAGCGACGATCTTCGCCGGCGCCTGCACGGGCTCCCGCTTGAGAACCTGAGCCAGAACTTCGTCCTTCGGACCGAATGCCTGTTGCCGGCCATTGGCGAGCGTCAGCACGTGATCTACACCGGCCAAAGCACTTGGGCGATGAGCAATGACGATGACGATTCCGCCGCGCACCCGGACGCCCAGGATCGCTTTCGTCAGGGCCTCGTCACCTTCGGAATCGAGATTTGAGTTCGGCTCGTCGAGCACGACGAGAAATGGATTGCCATACAGTGCCCGCGCCAATGCAATCCGCTGCTGCTGGCCCGCAGACAGATTCCGACCCTGCTCGCCGACCGGCGTATCATAGCCTTGCGGCAGGCGAACGATCAGCTCGTGCACGCCTGCGGACTTCGCGGCTTCCACAATGCCTTCGGGATCCGCCTCCGGATCGAAGCGCGCAATGTTCTCGCTCACCGTACCCTCGATCAGCTCGATGTCCTGAGGCAGGAAGCCGATATGCCGACCGAGAGCATCTGTGGACCATTGGTCGAGCGCAGCGGAGTCAAGGCGAATGCTTCCCCTTGCGGTCGCCCAGACGCCGACCAAGGCGCGCGCCAGCGACGATTTTCCGGACGCGCTCGCCCCGATGACGCCGAGACCATCCCCGCTCCTCAGCGTGAATGTGACGTCCTGGACCACGGCCCGCGGCGACTGTGGCAATGTCACCGTGACATTCTCGACCGAAATCGTACCTGATGGCACCGGAAGCGGCGTCGGCTCCGGCACCGTCGGCATCATTTTGAGCAGCTTTTCCAGCCTGGCCTTTGCCTGCCGGGCGGACACAAGATTCTTCCACTGTGAAATCGCAAGATCCACCGGGGCAAGCGCCCGCGCCGACAGAATGGAGGATGCGATGATGATGCCGCCCGTCGCCTGCTGATCGATGACCAGATACGCACCGACGGCAAGCACCACCGATTGCAGCATCATCCGGAAGATGCGTCCAGCCGAACCAAGGCCGTCGGTGACATCACTGGCGCGCAGCTGGCCGACGATATACTTCCGGTTGGCATTCTGCCAGCGCGCCTGCAGGCGAGCCGTCATTCCCATTGCCGTAAGCGCTTCCGCGTTGCGTCGGCTCAGTTCGGCAAGGCGCATCCGTTCGGCACCAAACTGCGTCGCCTCCCGCACTCGAACGCGCGAATAGGCTTCGGTCAGCAGCGTCAGGGCGAACAGGATCACCGCTCCCGCCAGCACGGTGACGCCAATCCAGACGTGAAAGGCAAAACATATCGCCAGATAGAACGGCAGCCACGGCAGATCGAATAGCGCCGTCGGCCCACGGCCGGAAAGATAGCCGCGGATCGTATCGAGGTCGCGCAGCGGCTGAATGCCTTCGCCGCCGCGAGGCGCCTGAAGCGGAAGGCGGACAACCAGCCGGTAAACCCGCTCCGTCAGCATCAGGTCAAGGCGCATGGCAATTCGGCTCAGCAGACGGCCGCGAACCGCGTCGACAAATCCCTGAAAAAGGTAAAGGACGATCACAAGGGAAAGCAGGCCGACAAGCGTCGGCACGCTCCGGCTTGGCAGGACGCGATCATACACTTCGAGCATGAACAGCGAACCCGTCAGGGCCAGGATGTTGATGAAGGCGCTGAATACGCCGAACGCAATAAAGGCATTCCGGCAAACCGCCAGGGCGAGCTTGATCTCCGACTTTTCAGATGCCCCCGGTGACCCGGCAATCGCCGCGCTTACCCTCGGCTCGCCGCGCACATGGCCGGAATTGGAGAAGCGCGAAAAATTAACCACCTGCTCCAGGTAGCTTAGCAGACGCACAAGCATTCAACGACCCCCGGGAGGACCGATAACGGCCGAATGTTACAATTAGGCGACAAAAAGGGAGGCATCGACGAGGATGCCTCCCTTTGGAGTTTTAAAGTGCAGCTGCGTCAGGCGAAGTGGAAGTCGTCCACCATCAGATGCGCCTTGTTCACACCCGAGAACGTGAGCGTCGATCCATCGGCGTACTGCAACTGAGCGCCGGCGGACGTGTCATGAACCGAGTTCATCAGGGCGTTGAAGTCGGCGAAGCTGTGCGAGTCGACTTCGACCACGTCGTGAGAAGATCCCGACTCCTGGAAGTCGAACACCGTATCTTGGCCATCACCCGGCTTGAAGACGAAGGTGTCGCTGCCCGCACCGCCGAAGAGCTGGTCATTGCCCTGCCCGCCGATGATACGGTCGTTGCCGCCACTGGCGATGATCGTGTCGTTGCCCGCGCCGCCATTGAGGACTTCGTTTCCGGATCCGCCAATGATCGTGTCGTTGCCGGCATCGCCGTTCAGGACGGTATTGCCGACGCCTCCGATCAACGTATCGTTGCCGTCGCCGCCGTTCACGGTCGCGTTCCCCGAGACCGCCGTCACGACGTCGTTTCCGGCACCGGCATCGACAACGTCCGAACCCGACATGGTCGAGATGATGTCGTTGCCGTCACCGGCCACGATGTGATCATCCCCCTTGGTATCGAACAGGACGTCCGATCCGCTGGTCCCATTGATCGGATTGAGATCCGTGACGCCATCGACCGTAAGCACGAACTGGCCGTGCGTTTGGGCGCCAGCGCTGTCTTGTGCGGTGTAGTCGATGGTGACCGTGGCGTGATCACCATCGTTGAGGGCGCCGAAGATATCGCCGCCGTCGAACTGCAACTTGCCGTCGACGATGCTGAAAGCCGCGGAAGCCGCGTCGTTGCTGAGATCGATGCCGTCCACACCGGTCACGCTGAAGCCGGAGAGAGCCGGATGGCCGTCTTCGACATCGGTATCGTTTCCGACGAGGTCGAACGTTGCGGTGTCATGTTCACTGACCGTACCGACGTCGTTTACGGCAACCGGCGCATGGTTCGTCTCGTCGACGATACCGTCCCGATCGATCACGGTGCCATCGTGGAAGGTGATGTTCTCCAGACCGCCGCCGTCGAACTGATCCTTGACGACGATCGTGTGGCCGTCGGTCAGGACGATGTCGAGATCATTTCCATCCCGCGACAGCGCGGCACCGGAGAAATCGATATCCGTCAGGACCAGCTTGTCCACGTCACCTGCCTGGCCTGCGGCTTCGACGATCGTGTCGTTACCGGCGCCCAGGGCGTAGTTGTACGTATCGGAGCCGTCACCACCGATCAGGGTGTCGTTACCGGTACCAACCGTAATGATGTCGTTGCCGGCGCCCGCGTCCACGGTGATCGCGGTGTGGCCCATGTCGGTCAGCATATCGTTGCCGGTACCGAGCAGGATCGTGCCGGTAACCTGCGAGTCGCCGCTGAGCGTCACGGTGTCGTTGCCGTCACCCATGTCGATCGCCGGACCCATCGTCGCGGTGCCGGTGATGGTACCGGAGTTGGTGAGCGTATCATCGCCACCGCCCATGGCGACGTTGCCGGTGATGACGCCACTGTTGGTGATGGTGTCCGCAAAGGTGCTGTTCAGCGAGATCGCCTCGCCGTTCTTGCCCCATATGGTGCCTTCGTTGGTGATTGTGGTCGCACCGAAGGCATTCCCGTCGTTGCTGTCGTCGACCGTGATCGCGCGCTGGTCGCTCACGATCATGCCGCCAACCTCATTGTGAATGATGCCGCCGCCGACCGCGAGCGCCTCGTTGAGGCCGTTGGCAGCCGAGGTCAAACCGACCGCCTTGATCGTACCGAAGTTATCGATCGAAACCAGGTAATCGACATCGACGCCGTCGGCATCAAGGCCGCCGGTTGCGTTGCCGGTGATTTCACCGCCAACGTTATTGGTGATCGTGGTCACGCCGGTCGTGGTATCCATGTTGATACCCGACCCGGCCTCACCGACGATGTCACCACTGTTGGTTACAGTGATCGCATTGTCTCCGGTGATGCCGTGGCGGGCGCCATCGATCAGACCGCCGGCGAAATTGTGGACGATCCCGCCTGCGAGCGCCGACTGGAAATCGACCGCATCGTTACCATCCGACACCGGGGTGCCGTTAAGGCTCCTGATGGTGCCGTAGTTGTTGATGGTCGCGTTGTTGCCGGGACGGATGGCATCCGCATCCGCGGCCTGGATCAGACCATGGTTGTTGATCACGGAAGAAGCGGACGCCGCGGTGATGCCCGCGAAATCGATCGCCTGACCATTATGATCCGCGTTATCGGACGGCGACGTACCGGTCGATTCGATCGTACCGTAGTTGTCGACCGTCACGACGCCATTGGTCACCTTCTCGACGTGGATGCCGTCCTTGTTGGCCGCCGTAATCGTTGCGCCGGCTTCGTTGTCGATCGTGAAATTGCCGGTCCCGGACCCGGTCACGGCATTCTTGGTGGCCACGCTCGAGCTGATCGTGCCGGCGTTGTCCAGAGTGGCGTTGCCGCCCGTCCAGGTCACCGGCGATGCGCCCGATGACGCGGACACGGTGGCGCTCGCCTCCACGGTGAGCGTCACGCCGGTGGACAGCACGATCGGGGACGTCACCGTCGCGCCGCCGGCGATATCGATATTCGAAACGCCCGCGAGGCTGGCAATGGTCCAGGAGCCGGAGTCAACATCGAGGTTCTCGATGTTCGCGATTGCGCCCAGTGAGCCTGTTCCAGTGCCAACCAGATGGATCGTGTCGTCGCCGGCACCGCCATCGATCGAACCCGTAACCTTCGAGCCTGCGTTGGCGTTGAAGGTGTCGTTGCCGGCGCCGAGCAGCACGTTACCGGTGATGGTGCCGGTGTTGGTGACGGTGTCGTTGCCGTCACCCATGTTGACCGCCGAACCAGCCAGCGCCGTGATCGTGCCGGCGTTGGTCAGCGTATCATCGCCGCCGTCGGTGAAGATGCCGCCGAGGATCTTGCCGGTCGCGCTGTTGGTGATCGTATCGGCAAATGTGCCGAGGATGTCGATCGCCTCCGCGCCGTTGATCCTGGACTGCATCGTCGCCGCATCGGCGTCGCTGACGCCGGTCGGACCATGACCATCGCCCTGGATCGTGCCCTCGTTGATGATGGTCATCGAGGCGAAGGCCGCGGCGTTGCTGGAATTGTCGACCTGGATCGCACGGCCGTAACCGTAGATTTCGCCGCCTTCGTAGTTGTGGATCGTGCCGCCGCCGACCGCGATGCCTTCGGAGACGTTGGCCTCGCCCTTATGGTAGCCGTTGGCGCCTTCGCCGCGGACCGAACCATAATTGTCGAGATGCAGCAGGCCGTCGATATCGATGGCGTCGCCGTCGCTGTCGCTGATGTTGGCCGATTGACCCAGCATGGTGCCGTGGTTGGTGATGTGCGCAGCCACCGCCTCCGATGAACCGTTATCCATGTTCACCGCCGAGCCGTTACGGCCGACCATCAGACCGCCTTCATCGTTGATGACGGTGATGGCGCCCGGACCGGTGGCGGCGTGACGCGCGCCTTCGATCACGCCGTGGGCGGTGTTGTGGATGGTCACCGTGCCGCTGTTGACCGTGATGGCGTCGGTCTTGGTCCCAGCCGCCGCCAGAACTTTGATGGTGCCATCGTTGGTGACAAGGGTCTCCGGCGTTCCGCCGTTGACGACAATCGCGCCCGACGACGCCTGAACCGTGCCGCCCTGCTCGACTGTCAGAGTCTCGCCGCCGCCCAGGACCACCGCAGCCGCGATCGTGGCGCCACCGGCGACGTCGATGGCCTTGTAGTTCTGTGTCGATGAAACCGTCCAGGTGCCGCTCTTGACGTTGAGGGTCTCACCATTGGTCACGATTCCCAGCGTGCCGGTGGCCGTGCTGCCGGCAGTGGCATAGAGATTGACGGTGTCGTTGCCGTCGCCGAGGTCGATCGCGTTGGTAACCTTCGAGCCTGCGTAGGCGTTGAAGGTGTCGTCGCCGGCGCCCAGCAGCACCGTACCGGTGATGGTGCCGGTGTTGGTGAGCGTATCGTTGCCGTCGCCGAGGTTGACCGCCGAACCTGCCACCGCCGTGATCATGCCGGCGTTCGTCAGAACGTCATCGCCACCGTCGGTGAAGATGCCGCCGATGATCTGGCCGGTCGCGCTGTTGGTGATCGTGTCGGCAAACGTGCCGAGGATGTCGATCGCCTCCGCGCCGTTGATCCTGGACTGCATCGTCGCCGCATCGGCGTCGCTGACGCCTTCGGGACCGTGGCCACCACCCTGGATCAGGCCGTCGTTGGTGATGGTGGTCGATGCGAGCCCGTCGCCATTGTTCGAGTCATCGATCTGGATCGCGCGGCCGTAGCCGAATATGGCGGCTCCCAATTCGTTGTGGATCGTGCCACCGCCCGCAGCCACACCTTCGGAGATGTTGGCGTCGACGGCCTCGTTGCCATCGTGATAGCCATGCGCGCCGAGACCGCTGATCTGGCCGTAATTGTCCAGATTCACGAGGCCGTCGACGTCCACCGCGTCACCGTCGCTGTCGGCCTGGTTCGCATCGGCCTGCCCCAGCATCACGCCCTTGTTCACGATCGTGACCAAGTTGTCGGCCGATGCATCGTTGTCGATGTTCACCGCGCTGCCGCTCTGGCCAATGATCGTGCCGCCCAGATCGTTGATGACGGTGACGCCCTGCGATCCCGTCACGCCATGATGCGCGCCGATGATCGAGGCGCCAGCGTAGTTATGGACCGTTCCGCCACCGTCGTCCTGGAAGTCGATGCCGTCATTGACGTCGCTTCCGGTCGCCACGGACGTGATCTGACCATAGTTGTTGATGATCGAATTGACCCCGCCGCGAACCGCGTCGGCATCGACACCCATGAGCACGCCGGTGGCTTCGTTCGTGATGGTGATCTGCGTGGTTGCCGACGTGACTTCGGTGAAATCGAGCGCCTGCCCGCCCGTCGCCTTGATCAGACCGGCGTTGTCGACCGTGACCGTGCCGTTGTCGAAAGCCTTGTTGATGCGGACCGCATCGTCATTCGCAACGATCTGGCCGCCCGCGAGCACATCGACCGTGAAGGTCGATCCGTCGGCAAGACCGTTCTTGGCGTCGATTCCGCGGCCCGAGGCCGGATCCAGCGTGCCGCCCACGGTGACTTCGATGCTGTCCGTCACGGCGATCGCGCTGGTCAGCTCGGCGCCCGCGGCAATATCGATGGTGTCGTAAGCGCCGGCGCCGGTCACTGACCAGGTGCCCGCATCGATATCGAGATGCTCGGCATTGGCC
>Ga0153954_1000712_pt1 | contig 23496 bp, 25 predicted proteins | sample TSFL038MetaG_FD_102277 | JGI IMG/M metagenome (GOLD analysis project Ga0153954, IMG submission 102277) | Attine ant fungus gardens microbial communities from Florida, USA - TSFL038 MetaG | ecosystem: Host-associated > Fungi > Mycelium > Unclassified | place: USA: Florida, Wekiwa Springs State... | reverse complement strand
GGTCCGCGGCTGCCGCCGAGGCGGCCATGGCGAGCAGCAAGCTCGAAGCTAATAGAAATTTAGAAAGCATAATCGATCCCTCCGGAACCGCTAAAGGCTCATATACCGGTGCCAAACCAAGGCACGAGTTTCGCAAAAGGGACTTGAGCCGTCGCAATTCCCGCCGCTGTGCTTTTGCTGCAACAAATACAATTGAGCGCGTGCAGGAAAAATCAAATTGGTGGGGGAGGCAGGACTCGAACCTGCGAAGGCATAGCCAGCGGATTTACAGTCCGCCCCCTTTGCCGCTCGGGACACTCCCCCGCACGCCGACGGCTTGCGCGGGCGTTTGATCGCGCGCTTATGGAAAGTCGGCGGCGCTTCGTCAACCCCTCAACGCCCTGCCCCATAGGACAAATCCTTGCATAAAAAGCCTCCTTCGCGCGCCGGCCAGCACCACAGCCCCGAAAAACGCCACGGCCGCCCGCATCCGCCGAAAATGCATTCCGCCGGCAGAGACCCGGCCCGGCCGGCGCCGCCCTTCCGGCGTCCTTCGGGGCAGGTCGCCGTCCTCTATGGGTTTCATGCCGTCCGCGAAGCCCTGCGCGCCAAGCGGCGGCGCCTCCTGAGCCTCTACGCGACGCCCGCCGCCGCGGCGCGGCTCGAGGCGGAATGCGCCGCGGCCGGGATCGTCGCGCAGATCGTCGAGCCGCACGATCTCGATCGCCGCCTCGGCGCCGAATCGGTCCATCAGGGGGTGCTGCTCGAAGCCGAGCCGCTCCCTGCCCTGAGCCTCGACATGATCGAGACGAAAAGTGGCCTCGTCCTGGTCCTCGACCAGATCACCGACCCGCATAATGTCGGCGCGATCATCCGCACCGCCGCCGCCTTCGCCGTCGACGCCCTGGTAACGACCGAGCGCCATGCGCCGGAATTGACCGGAACCTTGGCGAAGGCCGCTTCCGGCGGGCTGGAGCATGTCGCGATCATCAGCGTCGTCAATCTCGCCCGCGCGCTCGAAGAGCTGGGCGAGCTCGGCTATCTGCGCGTCGGGCTGGATTCGGCGGCGCCGATCCCGCTCGAAGACGCGACCCTGACGCGGCCCGTCGCCTTGGTGCTCGGGGCCGAAGACAAGGGCCTGCGGCGGCTCTCGCGCGAGAATTGCGATGTGCTGGCGCGGCTCGACATGCCGGGCGCGATCAAGAGCCTCAACGTCTCAAATGCCTGCGCCGTCGCGCTCAGCCTGGTTCGCGCCCGCCTGCCGGACGCAAGCTAAAGTCACGTTGCAGGGACAGACGATATCTAGTTGAAACTTAAGTCTATTCAGGACAATCCGGCGGGTTGGTTCCGTAAATGATGCGCGGCAGATGCGTCGCAGGCTTTTCGGCCGCGACATGGATCACCAAGGGCCGGATGCAGTGCAGCTGCGGCTGATAATAGGCGGGATAATAATAGGGCGGCGGCGGATAAGGCGGCGGGAGCTCTGGCGGTATCGCCGCTTCGTCCGGCCCCCCGTCGAATGTGCCGGTCGTCAACGTGTCGAGCGCCGCTGCCCCGCCAAAAAAGCGACCACGGAAATGGCGGAAACCGCCGGCATGCGCCATTCGCGGGCCCATGCCAGCATGCGCCATCCGCTGGCCCATAAAGCCATGCGGTGCGGAAAACGCGACGGATCTGGAACCCGCGGACGCCTGGCCGGCCAGACAAAATCCGGCAAGGCCGAAAAGCAGAATCCCGACGCGCATGGCACGCTCCCTCGCGCCCGCTAAGGGTTAAAAAACCATTAACGGAGAGGGGAAATTAGCGCGCCAAAACGCCCAGGTCCAGCGGTGCGCCGGACCCAGCGATCGCAGCTTAGGCTTAGGAGATTACTGGCAGACGCGAACGCGCCGGACGATGTATTCGTAACCGTCCCAAACCTGCTGCGGCTCATACCAGCAGCGCGGCGGCGGGGGCGCATAGGGGCCGCCTGCATAGGCCGGCGCGTAATAGCCGGGCGGCGGCGGGGGCGGCGGCGCAGCGGCAGCCGCGGCGCTGCCGGCGATAACGCCAAGGGCGGTGCCACCGATAAGGCCGGCGGCAAAAGCGCCGCCATCGCCAGCTTGCGCCGGGAGCGTCGCCGCAGCCACGACACCCGCGGCCAGCGCGAGCGCTACGCCCGACTTCAATGCAGACTTCACCTGACCCGACATCTGTCCCCTCCGTATGCGCGCCGCATCGACGACATATGATCCATAAACATTTTCCCGGCTGATCCAGAGACGGGTTCCGTCGCGATGCGACGTCCTCTCCATGGCTGCCTATCGAACCGGCGACCCGCGGGATTTAGGCCGCCAATAAGGCGAGGATGCGGCCAAGCCCATAGGACGGCGGCAGTATTGCGACACTCTCGCAGTTTTTCGCAAACAGGTAAAACCTTGCTTAAGGCTTTTGGCTTGCGCCGCCATTGCCAGCGCGCCCGCGCGCTGCTAGCTCACCTGAAGCGTGCGTCGCGACAAAAATGCCGGTTTAGCTCAGTTGGTAGAGCAACTGATTTGTAATCAGTAGGTCGCGGGTTCGACTCCTGCAACCGGCACCAGCGATTTCAACGAGTTAGAGAGGCGAAGCTCTCGCTTTGAGGCGATCAGCAATTTCGCGCGAATCAATCGCGTCGCCTTGCGAACATGCAACCGATGGCTGCCAGTATGTGACGCTAGCGGCCAATGATTGGCCGCTAGCACGCGTAACTTAAGCGATGGCCCCGCCATCGACTGTAAGTGCTGCTCCGGTGATATATTTAGCCTTCGCGCTCGCCAGAAACGCGACCATGTCGGCGATATCATCGCTCGTGCCGTAACGACCGACCGCAGTCATTTGAGATAAGGTCTCACTGAACGGGCCGTTGGTCGGATTCATATCCGTGTCGATCGAGCCAGGCTGCACGAGATTGACCGTGACATCGCGCGGGCCGAGTTCACGCGCCAGCCCCTTTGTGAATGCAACCAATGCAGATTTCGACGCCGCATAGACGCTGAGGACCGAGGCCGGTACGCGTTCAGCAAAGAAGCTGCCGACGGTGATGATGCGACCGCCCGCGCCGAGATGAGGAATCGCAGCCTTGCTCGCAACGATGGGCGAGCGGATGTTGACATCCAGAATTGCCTGAATGTCTTCAAGAGAAATGTCCTTCAGCTCAGCAATCCTGAGGATTCCGGCATTATTGACGAGAATATCCAGCCCCCCGAGCGCGGTGACTGTTTTGTCGATCGAGGCTTGGACCGCCGTGACATCCGCGCTGTCGGCTTGAATTGCGACAGCCCGACGTCCTTGGGCTTTTATGGCGCCCACAACTTCTGCCGCGCGATCAGCCGATTTTTCATAGGTTATGGCGACGTCGGCGCCTTCGGCAGCCAATGTCTTCGCGATGGCTGCGCCTATTCCTCTGCTGGCGCCGGTAACGAGCGCTCGCTTACCAGTAAGCAACATACTAGCTTCCTTTCCATGTTAGTCAGCACGAAGTAAATCAACATCTGGAAGCCGAACCGCCGACACGATGGCTGTTGGCGGCAGCCGCTTGTTCTGATGGCGCAGACACAGAGATCATTTCCGGATGCAAATCGCCTAAGCTTCGACGCTCTCAAGCGCCCGCGTTTTGACGATTTCCTCTTTCCTGTAAGGTCGGATTTTGAACCAGATCGCGTAGAGCGCCGGCAAAAACACGAGAACAAGCAGAGTGCCGGCCCCCGTACCGCCGATGAGCGTGTAAGCGAGAGAGCCCCAAAATACGGACTGCGTCAGTGGGGAGAAGGCAAGCACCGCCGCCAGCGCCGTGAGAATGACCGGACGCGCGCGTTGGACCGTCGCCTCGACCACGGCGTGATACGGGTCAAGGCCCTCCGCTTGGTTGGTATGGATCTGGCCGATCAGGATGAGCGTATTTCGCATCAGGATGCCCGAAAGGCCGATCAATCCCAGGATGCCGTTGAAACCGAAGGGTTGGTGGAAAATCAAAAGCGCTGGCACAAGCCCGATCAAGCCGAGCGGCGCCGTCAACAGCACCATGACCATTGCCGACAAGCTGCGAACTTGCACAACAAGGACAAGCATCGTCAAAAGCAGCATGACCGGAAAGACTGGTACGAGTGCGGCGTTCGCCTTCGCAGACTCCTCCGCGTTGCCACCAATTTCGATGTGATAGCCCGGAGGCAGCGATGCCATGAGCGGCTTCAAGGCCGTCGCAACCTCGCCCGTCACTTGGGGCGGCTGAAGACGATCGTCGATATCGCTCTGTAGAGTGATCGTCGGGATGCGATCGCGACGACGCAATATCGGATCCTCGGACTGAACGACAAGGTGGCCCACTTGGCTCACGGGAATGATCGCGCCGTCTCGGTTGGTGAAAGTCAGATCGCCGAGATGCGCCGGATCAAGACGCGCATTGCCGCTGCTGCGTGCCACCAAATCGACGGTCCGAATGTCCTCGCGAACCTGGGTGATTGTCTGGCCCGTCAGAAGAACCTGAAGCCTTTGCGCAACTTCCTCGGGTGTGAGGCCAAGCAATTGCAAACGCGCCTGGTCCAAAACAAGGCGCACGGACGGAACGCGCTCACCCCAATCGAGATTCACGTCTCGCGTATTTGGATTGGCGCGCATCACCGCTTCGACCTGCCTCGCAAGCCGGCGCACGACATCCGGGTTCGGACCCATCACGCGAAACTCGACGGGAAAATGCGAATAGGGGCCAAAGACAAACTCGGTCGCCCTGAGCCTTGCCTCGGGCGCGAGCCCTTCTGCGATCTTTTGCCGTAAACGAAGGATCAGACGATCCCGCGCCTGCCAGCTCCCCGTCAAAACCATGATTTTTGCGAAGGACGGATCTGGCAGTTCAGGATTGTAGGCAAGCCAAATCCGCGGTGCGCCGCCGCCGACATAGCTCGTAATTTCCCTGGTTTCCGGCTGTTTGATCAGCCAGGCTTCCACGCGCGCGGTCACGGCCGCCGTCGTCTCGATGCTTGTGCCTTCCGGCATCTGTACTTCGGCGAGAACCTCGCGACGATCGGACGACGGGAAGAATTGTTGGCGAACCTGGCTCATCCCAACAAATGAAGCAAAAAACAACAATGCCACGACGCCGGCGACGACAAATTTGTGGTCGACCGCCCAGCTCACCAATTTGCGGAATCGATTATAATTCGGCGTCGAATAAATGTGGTCGTGCGCACCCTTGACCTTCTTGATTTCGGGCAGCAGGACGACGCCGAGATAAGGCGTGAAGATCACGGCGACCAGCCACGATATGATCAAGGCATAGCCGACGACCCAGAATATATTCCCAGCATATTCGCCGGCGCTCGATTTCGCGAAGCCGACCGGCGTGAACCCGATGATCGTTACAAGCGTGCCGGCGAGCATGGGCGCCGCGGTATGCGTCCACGCATAGGATGCCGCGGCCACACGATTGAGCCCTTCCTCGAGTTTAACGACCATCATTTCGATCGCGATAATGGCGTCGTCAACAAGGAGACCAAGCGCAATGATCAGCGCGCCCAATGTCACGCGATCGAAAAAGCGTCCCGTCACAAGAAGGACGACAAGGACCGCGGCGAGTGTGAGCGGCACGGCCGCGGCAACAACAATACCGACGCGCCATCCGAGGCTGATCAGGCAAACGACCATGACGACGCCGAGGGCCATGAAGAATTTCTCCATGAATTCCCCGACGGCCTCTTGGATATTGTCCGTTTGATCCGTGATTTTCGTGAGGTGGACACCGAGCGGCAGATCAGCGCTCAAGCTCTTTTCCGCGGCTTGCAGAGCTGAACCAAGCTGAAGCCCGTTCCAACCGACTTGCATGACCACATCAAGCACAAGAGCGGAATGTCCGTTGTGCCGGACAAGGAACGTTGGCGGATCCTCATATCCCCGCTCGACCTGCGCGATATCGGACAATCTTAGAAGGTGTCCCCCCGCGACGATCGGCGTATCGCGTACCTTCTGGATGTCGTTCAGCGCACCATCGAGCCGGACGTAAACCTGCGGACCGTTCGTATCGATCGAGCCGGCGGCGGTCACCGCATTTTGACGTTGCAAGGCGGCAAAGACGTCGTTGGGGCTGATGCCGAGCGTCGCCAGCTTCGCATAGGAGAAGTCGACGAAGATTCTCTCCGGACGCTCGCCGACGATATCGACCTTGGCGACACCCGGCACGTGAAGCAGCCGTTCGCGAACGGTCTCCGCTTGGCGGGTTAAAAGGCGCTCCGGCAGCCCGTCGGCTTCGATGGAATAGACCGCGAAGACGACGTCAGAGTACTCATCGTTCACAAATGGGCCCAAAGTGCCGACCGGCAGGTTCCGCGCTTCGTCCCCGAGCTTTTTGCGAGCTTGATAGAATTGCTCGGGAACATCGGCGGGCGGAGTCTTGTCCAGCAGCCGAAGCGTCATGAACGCGAGGCCCGGCCGTGTGAACGTATCGACGTGGTCGTACCAGCGCAGCTCCTGCAGACGCTTTTCCAAAGGATCGGCAACGAGATCCTGCATCTCCTGCGCGGTGGCTCCGGGCCACGCGGCAGTGACCGTCAGGACTTTGACGGTAAATGTCGGGTCTTCCGCACGCCCGAGATTGAGATAGGCAAAAACGCCGGCGAGTGAGATGGCCAAAATGAGAAACAGCGTAATGCTGCGTTCCCGAACCGCCAGAGCCGAAAGATTGAAGCCGCTCATTGCATGGCAGCCTTTGTATCGGCCAGCCGGACATGTTCCCCCGGGTGCAGGAAATGCCCGCCAATGGCGACGATCACGTCGCCGTCATTGACGCCGCCGGCGAGGCGCGCGGTTTCCGCGCCAAAATCGACGACCTGAACAGGATGAAAGCTGACCTTCGAACTCGCTTCATTGAGAAGCCAAACGCCGGGGCCATGACCTTCATCGTCGATCGCGCCGATCGGAACCTCGAGGCCGGCGACGGCCGCGTCATCCGGAAGGGTCAGTGTCACGGTCGCGCCGAGCGGCGCTTGCGCGCCCGCGCCTTCGAGCACATAGCGCGCCTCATAAGTCCGCGTTCTCAGGTCCGCGGCGTCCGAAAGCTGCCGCAGCCGAGCTTTGACCATTGTGGAGCTTCCGTAGAGCGTCGCTTGCGCCAGCGATCCGATTTTCGGCCGAATTGTCTCCGGCAAATCGACAGATGCCTCACGCGGACCCGCGTGAGCCACGCGGATGACGGTCTGGCCTTGCGCAACCACCTGCCCTGGCTCGGCCAAGGTCTCGACCACAGTGCCATCAGCGTCCGCATGCAAAAGCGCGTAGTCGCCTTGATTGCGCGCTTCGCGTTCTTGTGCCTCTGCGGCGGATAACAAAGCGGCGGCGCTGTCGGCCGCGGCTTTAGCCTGGTCATAGGCTTGCCTGGAGATCGCGCCCGAATAGACCAACTGGCGATAGCGCTCTTCGTCCGCGGCGGTTTGGACAGCGCGCGCCCTTGCCGCTGCGACCTGCTGGTTCTGAGCGGAAATTGCCAGACCCAGATCGACCGGGTCCATGCGCATCAAAGGCTGCCCCGCCACGACCGTTTGCCCGGTGTCGACAAGCCGCTGAATGACCTTCCCTGATACGCGAAATCCAAGATCGCTTTGAACGCGAGCCGCAACGACGCCTGTGAAGCTGAGCGTCCCGCGCTCCGCCGCGTGCACCGAGGCAACCTGAACCACCCTATCCGCAAGCCTCGGATCGGCGTCCGCTTCCGGCTTGCATGCCGAGAGCGCAAGGCCGGCAATGAGTAGGAAGATTGTCTGGATTCGGGGCATCGGCGAAGCTCCACAATGGCGTCAGGCACCACATGGAGACTTGTGACCATTCTGTCAACTAGTCACAAGATAAATTCTGGCCTTTGTCAGGGCGAAAGGCTTCGCAGAACCAGATTCGCCAGAAGTGTCGCATCCTCGTCCAGCGAATCTAAGCGCATTAAAAGAACTGCCGGATGGGTCACGCAATCCAGGGCCAACATAATCGCCCGGGCGGTCTCATCGAGAGGCGTCTTGCGTTCGAATTCGCCGCTTTCGCGGCCCTCCCGAAGGACAGAATGGATGATCGCCGAAAGCCGCTCCTTATATTGGTAGGTCGAACACCACCCTTCCCTGAGGCTGGTCGCGGCGAGGTCATGCATCTTGCGCTCATGAAAGAACAAATCACCGCTCTTTCGCGCTAATATTCTGAAAATACGACGCAATTTCTCTGAGGCCGATTTGTTTTCGGCGGCGATTGCAGCCGCTGCGTCGGAGATCTCGGTCAGGACCATATTGCAAATGGCCGCGCCGATTGCCTGCTTCGAGTCGAAGAACTTGTAGATGTAAGCTTTCGAGAGCCCGATCGCTTTCGCCAGATCGGCGACCGTCGTCTTTTCATACCCATAGAGGCGAAAATGCTCGTTCGCGGCGGCAATGATCTGCTGCCGCCGCTCATGCTCCGCCGGCCCGCGTTGGCGGGAGTCGATGGTCGCGGCGTCCGAATGCGAGCTCTGGTGATCCTGCATGAGACCAACATAGTCGTTTAACCGCAGATTGACAACTTGTGACCAATACGGATATTGGTCATCTGCCTTCTAGGCCGCCATCACCCTTGGGCTGGGGACGAAATTGTAGCCGAGGGGGGCTACGGGAAAATGCTTCGCTATGCCTCGATTGCCGTAAAACTAAGCTTGTTGGCGCTGGCAGTGGCGCTCTCGGCCTGCGCGGTGGGACCGAATTACGCCGCGCCGCACCTCGATCTGGCGGCCTTTCATAGCGTGCCAAAGCCTGAGACCGGCCGCACCATTCCGGCCCCTCCTCTCGACAGATGGTGGATCGGCTTCAGGGACCCCGAACTGACAGCCATTGTGAGGCGCGCGCTTGCCGAAAATCTCGATCTTGCCGCGGCCTTCGCTCGAATCCACGAAGCCCGCGCCGCTGCCGCCGGCGCCAGTGCGCAGCTCCTTCCGACAGCCGACTTCAATGCGCAGGCGGAGGCTGAAAACCAGTCCCTCCAAGGCCCCATCGGAAAGATTGCCAGCACGTTCCCGGCGTATACGCGAGACCAACAGATCTACGATGTCGGACCGGCCGCAAGTTGGGAAGTCGACATCTTCGGCGGTTTGCAGAGGTCGGCCGCGGCGGCACGCGACGAAGCCCAAGCCGCCGAAGCTGAGGGTTACGGCACGAGGATCAGCGTCGCGGCAGAAGCCGCTGACGCTTATCTGCAGGTGCGCGCCTATCAGGCGCGTCTCGCAGTCGCGCGCGACCAGATCGAAGTGAACGACCATCTATTGGCTCTCGTGAGGCACCGACGGAACGACGGAACCGGAAACGATCGGGAAGTCGCTCAGACCGAAGCCCTTTTGCATCAGGCGCGCGCCACCGTTCCGTCCCTACAGACGGGCTTGGACGCGCAATTGAATCGCTTGGACGTGCTGATGGGCGTACAGCCCGGAACCTATGCGCGTGAACTTGACGCGCGCCATAACATCCCGCTTCCGCCGGCGATCACGAGGACTGCCGGGCCGGTCGACCTCCTGAGACGACGCCCGGACATCGTTGCGGCGGAACGCAGACTTGCCGAATCGAATGAGGAAATTGGCGCGGCAATTTCGGACTATTATCCCAAAGTATCGCTGTCGGGCGCACTCGGCTTCGAGAGCATGAGCGTCAACGAGTTCTTCACCTCGCGCGCCTTCCAGCCGATTGGCGCGGGCGCACTGCGCTGGCGCTTGTTCGACTTTGGCAAAATAGATGCCGAAGTTGCGAAGGCACGGGGCGCCAACGCCGAGGCGCTCTTCGAATATCGTCAAACGGTGCTGAAGGCGACAGAGGATGTCGAAGACGCCTTTTCGGAGTTTACGCAATCAGCCCTGCGGCAAAAAGAGCTTCGAGCCGAAGTCGCTTCGCTGACGCGGTCGCGCGATCTTTCCGAGGATGCCTACAAAAGCGGCGTCATTCCGTTGACGGATGTTCTAGACGCCGATCGTCAATTGCTTGCAGCGCGCGACGACCTCGTGAACAATCAGGCTGAGGTGGCGCGCGCCGCCGTCCGCTCGTTCCGCGCTTTAGGCGGCGGTTGGACTTAAGTGCCGCTTTCTCCCAGACTGTTTGCTCGAACCCGAACGCTCTTATGTTGTCGACGCATGAGCGACGTATCCACGCCAATGCTATTGGCGTCTTGCGCGTCGACAGAGGCATAGCTCGTCTTCCCCTTCAGCGAATATGACGCTTCGTTCCCGCGGGTCGACGCCCTGTATTTGAAAAGTGGTCTTCGTAAGCTTATGATGAGCGGCAGCTCAAAGAGGCATAATCGGGAGAGATCAAATGGCCCCTCCTTGTTATCGCAAAGGCATTCTCGTGGTCGCGCTTTCCGCCTTTCTCATGCCTTCTGCTTCGATCGTCGGAGCTGAAGCCCAGCAAAGATCGCTCGAGCGTGACGGCATGCATAGTAAAAATCTGCTGATCCTTCGCCATCTCGCGCCGACAGGAGCAGTGGTGCCGAAGGTCGGCCAACCTCAAATCGGCCCCGCGACCGGGATCAACAGACAAATACAGCATCAAGACAATCAAATAACGCATTCGATCTGCAGCAACTGCGGACCCTGATGGGTCGCGAGTTCGACTCCTGCAACCGGCAACAGCCATTGCACGTGATGTCACGGCCGGTGGCCCAGCCCTATGGCCATCGGGGGTACGATCATGACGGCTGCGCTCCATAGACCCGTCTGCGACCTCCTGGGCTGCACCGACCCGATCGTGCTTGCCGGAATGGGTGGCATCGCGCGATCGGAATTGGTCGCGGCCGTCACTGAGGCCGGCGGGTTCGGCTTTCTCGGCATGGTGCGCGAGCCGGTTGCGTTGATCCGCTCGGAAGTGGCCGCCTTACGGGCGCGCAAGATTGAGCGCTTCGGCATCAATCTGATCCCGGCGTCAACCGACGCTGCGCTTCTCGAGGCGCAAGTGTCGGCCTGCATCGAACTCGGCATCCCTGCAATCGCTCTGTTTTGGGACGTTGACCCCAAGCTGGTTGCGCGCTTGCGCGCCGCCGGCATCATCGTTGTCTGTCAGGTGGGCTCCACGGTCGAGGCGCAGGCAGTCGAACAAGCCGGCGCGCAAGTTCTGATCGCCCAGGGTGTCGAAGCCGGCGGCCATGTGCGCGGCGACCGGCCGCTGCATGATCTTCTTCCCGAAATTGTTGCGCAGACCACTCTGCCCGTGCTTGCGGCGGGCGGCCTCGCCGACGGCGCCGATCTCGCCGCCGTCCTCTCGCGCGGCGCGCAAGGCGCTGTGTTCGGCACGGCCTTGATCGCGACCTTCGAATCCTTCGCGCACGATTTTCATAAGCAGCGTCTCGTCGAGGCCTGCGGAGACGCAACGGTGCTGACCGAGGCTTTCCATATCAACTGGCCCAGAGGCGCCAAAGTGCGGGTTCTCAAAAACAGTGTGACGCGCGGCGCGCATGGCGATCCCTTTGCAGAAGATCGCAGAATTATCGGCGCGGAAGACGGGCGCCCGATCTATCTGTTCAGCACCGACTCGCCTTTGCGTTCGATGACCGGCGACTTCGAGGCGATGGCGCTCTACGCCGGCACAGGCGTCGATCGCGTGGGAAGCGTTACCGGCGCGGCAAACCGTGTTCGCGCCATTGCTTTGGAAGCGGCAAAACTGCTCGAGGCAAAATCAGTCTAGCCGGGGTCCCCGATTTGGCCTTCACGGCCGGCTCGCCCCTCAAAGGAAAATTTGTTTATTTACAATAAAATTGCGCGCTCTATAAACACGATCATCGGCGGTCTTTGACGGCATCGAAACATCCGGGATCAAACATGAGCGCGAAGATTGGAATTCGTGTGGGGGAAGCGCTGGTGGCAGGCGGCCCGCCAGGAACGGCGGCAGAGCCTGAGGTTGTCATCGGCGATCTCGACGGCCCGTTTGGATCCTCTTTCGCGAATTTGCTCGGCAATCAGGTTGCCGGGCACACGCGCGTCCTCGCGTTGCTGAACACGGACGTCATGGTGCGACCCGCCACCTTGTGCGTGAGCAAGGTGACCGTCAAAGACACGCGCTATACCAACATCCTCATGGGCACCGTTCAATATGCAACGGCGATGGGCGTGCTCGACGCCGTGCGCAAGGGCGATATCCCGCTCGCCAGCACCAACGACATCGGCATCATCATCTCGATCTGGCTCAATCCATCCATTGTCGACGTCCAGAACTTGGACCACAAAGTTCTTTTCGATATTCACCGCGAAGCGACGAGCCGCGCCATTCACAAAGCCATGGCGAATGAGCCGACCATCGAATGGCTCCTCAAAAACCAAGAGAAGATCGTTCACAAATATTTCGAGCGCGCCCTCAAGGGAGAACTGTAAGTTCTGGCACTGGCCGGTTCCGCCGATGCCGGACACAGCGCGAACCGCCGACATCATCCCTCTAGTCTTTCGGATGTTTTGTCGAACTGATGTTTCTCTGAAGCGGATATGACGGGCCTCCGCGCGAGACCGGGCGTTGAACGGCGCCTTATCGTCGATCAACGCCCAGCAATTCAGGAATTGCCCGGGCTCGTGATCTCAAGCTGCATGAGAGCCGAGCGCAGAAATTCGAGCAGCGGCCTACGACCTATGCTCGCCGAGAGTGAACGGCTTTCGCTGAGAATATGCAGGAGAGCGAACTTTCCATCCTCGGTTAGTTTAACACCAATCCGGTCTGCGTGAATCTCCGCGTCCGGTCGTTCTTCCATGGCCCCCTCCGAATCTAAGCTCAGTCGACGAGACCGGATATGGCGGTTCAGGGAGGCGGCGCCGTGCGCCCTGTCACGAAGTGATGGGGTTGCGTAACTGCGCTGACATCCGTGCTCGGGGAACGCCGCGAACACGTCGATCAAATCGACGTGATGGATGGAGACGCGTCTTCCACCCAACCCGGCTTAGCGAGCCGCGCTCCTGGCATTCGCTCAAACGCATAGCCAGGCCGCCGCGCATCGAGTCGATGCTCAGATCAATTCGTCCGCGTAACCTCGACGAGATTATCCGAAAACGACGGAGCGTGCCCCATATCGGTGAAGGCGATCGAACTAATGCTATTGACGGTTCCTTCGTTGAGTTGACGCCAATAGCCGAGAGTTGCCACGACGACACCGCATTTGACATCGTCCGTTATACGGGCCACGCCCTTGAAGGCGCCCCGCGCGTTCGCGACCTGAACGCGATCGCCATCGACGATGCCTCTGGCATCCGCGTCAGTTTGATTGATCATGACAAACTGCTCGCCCTGCCCCTGTAGCTTTTGCTCCATGTTCGCGTAACACGAATTCAAGAAGCCGTGGCTTTTCGGGGAGACGATATTAAGCGGATAAAGTTTGGCGAGGTCCGGGTCATTGGCCGCCGACTCCCGCGGGCCGACGTAATCCGGCAGCGGATCCAGATCCTCGTTTGGTTGGAACTTTTCATACATTTGTCGAAACGGGGGTGCGACGAAGTTCTTGGCGTCGTCGATTCTGAAATGACACTTGCCCGTTGCCGTCGGGAAATTGCCTTCCTTATGCGGCACGCGATCATCCGGTGTGCCGACCTTCAGCCGCGCGTAGCCATGCTTGCGCAGATAGTCGAGGTCAATGCCCTCGCAAGCCGGCGAATCCCAGTCGACGTAATGTTCGAGGCACTCCGAGTCCGTCCACTTGAAGTTTTCTTCCTCAAAGCCAAGCCGCGCAGCGAGACGGCGGAATATTTCATTATTGGGAATCGCCTCGCCCGGCGAGTCCGCGCATCTCGCGTTATATGTCAGATAAAGGTGACCCCATGAAAGGATCATGTCCTCCATTTCGGCGCCCATCGAGGCCGGCAAGAGAATGTCGGCATATGAGGCTGTGTCGGAAATAAAGTGCTCGGCCGAAACGAGGAACAAATCCTCGCGCATCAATCCGGCGACGATCTTGTCCGTTTCCGGCGCCTGGGTCACCGGATTTGAGTTCCAGCACATCATCGACATGATCGGCGGATCGAGCGGAATTTCCCCCGTCAGTGCGCGCCCGATCTGCAGATTGTTGACGACGCGCGTCCCCTCCGGGATCAAATCCGGCCGGCAGATGACATCGAACTTATACGGGTGTTCCCAAACCGGAAATTGCGTGACGCCGCCGCCGACATGACGCCACGCGCCGGTCAAAGCCGGAATGCACGTGACGGCGCGGATCGTTTGCCCACCACCATAATGGCGTTCAAGCGCGACGCCAATGCGAATGGCCGCGGGCTGCGCCGTCGCCAGTTCATAGGCGAGCTTTCGAATGTCCTCGGCCGGGACGCCGGTGATCGCTTCGGCCCATTCCGGCGTGCGCGTATCGGCGCGCTGCTTCAGGTCTTCGAAGCCGACGGTATAGTTCTCGACATAATCTTGATCGACGAGACCTTGCGCAATGATCGAATTGATCAAGGCCATGGCAAGCGCGCCGTCCGTTCCAGGTTTTGGACAGATATGCCAATCGGCGGCCTTCGCCGTCCTCGAAGCATAGGCGTCGATCACCACGACCTTCGCGCCAAGCTTCTGCGCATCTCTCACGATCGCCCAATGATGCAAATTGGTGCTGACGCTATTGCAGGCCCAGATCACAATGTATTTGGAGTGAATGTAACTTTCCGGATCGACGCCCGCCGTCGGCCCGACCGTCAGCAGCCAAGCGGTGCATGATCCCTCGCCGCAAAATGTCCGCTCGCACACTGTCGCGCCGAGTTTGTTGAAGAACGCATCGCCGCCATTGAGGCCGTGAACCAATCCTTGATGGCCGAGGTAGCTGTAAGGAATGATCGCCTGGGCGCCGTAGCGATCGATAATGTCCTTCCACCGTGAAACAATTTCATCAAGCGCTTCGTCCCAACTGATCCGCGCGAACTGTTTGCTGCCTTTGGGGCCAACGCGACGCATCGGATAAAGCAGACGGTCGGGATGGTAATGCCGCTTTTCGTAGTCCTTCAGCTTCACGCAGAGGCCGCCGCGCGTCATGGGATGGTCCGGGTTACCGCGGACGTTTTGAAGAATACCGCCGCGGACTTCGAACAACATCGCGCACGTGTCAGGGCAGTCGTGAGGACAGGCGCCGAAAAATACTTCTGGCTGAAGCAGCTCGTTCATTATTTCCTCCACCGACCGTCGAGCGAGACTCTTCTTTGGAGCTTCGGCTGAGGGCGACGTGCCGTGGAGAAATTAAACTATTTGGTTGAACATATGTCAAACGAACAACGACGTTCGCTGACCGAAATCACCGGCTCCCTCTCAAAGCTGTAGCGGTAGGGGAATCGCTTCTTCTACACCTCATCGGTCCTCGAAGATCGCCTCGATCGACAGGCCGAAGAGGCGCGCGATCTTGAAAGCGAGCGGCAGGCTGGGGTCATACTTGTCGGTCTCGATCGCATTGACGCTCTGACGCGAGACGTCGAGGCGCTCGGCGAGTTCCGCCTGGCTCCACCCGCGTTCGGCGCGCAGCTCTTTGAGTCGGTTCTTCATCGACCGGCGCCCCTAGCGCTTCGCCACCCACCAGCCGGCCCGGGCAACCAAAGTGCAGAGCAACTGGGCGAAGACGAGTCCGACCCATCCGAGCGCAAAGAAGACGCCGGGCGTGTGACGCGCCGTAAGATGGGTGAGGAACGCGCCGCCGTTCACGAGCCACAGCAGCATGATCGGCGCGGTCAGTAGAATGGCTGCGGTGGACCCGATGAACCAAGAGAGCTTGCGCGCTTCCTTTTCCATTTCGTCGAGCCGACGCCAGGTGATCAGCCACCCTATGGCTGCCGCCCACGCCAGGCTCGCGAACTTGGCGAGCGCCAGCCAAGGCGCCGCCGCCTGCATATCGTGGCCGTAGATGGCCAGTATGATGGCGGCCGCGCCAAACCAGATAACGATCGCGCCAATGACGGCGATCGCGACGGATCCGATAAACGCGACTTGTCGACGGCTGGGCATACTGGACACTCCGATGTGTCAAGCAAACTTGTCATAGCCGGAGACGGATGTCAAGTTTGCTTGTCATGCGCCGGTGCTCGAAAATGTGAAGCACATCGCCGCGTTCGCGCTGACCTTGAAGCGAGAAGATACCGCCGACCTGCTCGCCTCATGGAATGAAATTCGACATGATTGCGCGGAACATTGGGCCGCACCGTCAATGGGAGGAGATCGAGATGGATCTGAAAACGACAGCGCGGCATCGCGCGGCAGTCGTTGTCGCCGTGCCGCTCATTTTTCTCGCCACGACGGAGGCATTCGCCATGAAAGCTTCATTGAAAGCTTCATTCTCTTGGGCCGGCATTCCGGCCTGCGAAAAAATCTCGCCCGCCTTCACCATTTCCGGCGCGCCGCCTGAAACAAAGAGCCTTCGCTTCATGCTGCATGACAATGACGCACCTCACTTCCACCACGGCGGCAGCAAAGTCGCTTACGCCGGGGGCGCCGTGACGCAAGGCGCGATCAGCTATATCGGCCCCTGCCCGCCGGTCGGCGAAGTGCATCACTATGTCTGGACGGTCGAAGCGCTTGATGCGCGCGGCCATGTGCTCGCGCGAACGACGGCGGCCGGTGAATTTCCGATGCGATAAAGATCGCAGCCGCTGAAAGGATTGTTTGAAGGCGGCTCACGCTGCGCCGATGATCGTCGCAAGCTTGATGGCCGCAAGTTTCATCGGTCCTGGCGCCGCCGCGCATTCCGAGATCGCACAAAGGCCTCGGCTTCGGTTGAACCGCCCGTCACCGTTGATCAAGCGCCGCCTCCTCTCCCCGTTTATGAACAGCCCCCCATCCCCGCCCCCGGCTACATCTGGACCCCAGGCTATTGGGCCTGGGACGACGATCAGAACGATTATTATTGGACGCCGGGCACTTGGGTCGAGCCGCCACGCCCAGGCGTGCTCTGGACCCCGGGTTACTGGGGTTGGGTCGGGGGAATCTATCTCTTTCACCGTGGCTATTGGGGACCGCAGGTCGGTTTCTACGGCGGGATAAACTACGGCCACGGCTATGGCGGCGAGGGATATGAAGGCGGTCGCTGGGACCACGGCGCGTTCTTCTACAACCGCACCGTCAACAATATTTCGAACACCTCGATCACCAATGTCTACAACAAGACGGTGATCGTGAATCGCGTGACCAACGTGAGCTATAACGGCGGTCACGGCGGCATCGTTGCGCATCCGACGCCGGAGCAGAAGGCTTATGCCCGGCAAGCGCATTTCGCGCCGACGGCTGACCAGCTCCATCATGCGGCCGCGGCGCGCGGCAACCGCGCGTTGTTTGTGAGCGAGAACCACGGCAAGCCGCCGGTCGCGGCCGTCTCTCACCCCGCCAAACCTGAAGGCGGCGCGGCACCGGGTGAACATATCGCCCCGCACGGCGCGGGCCCGGCCGCTGACGAAAAGCTCCCGCACGAAGGCGAAAGGCCGGTGGAGCATCCGCCCATTGCGAATGAGCACGGGCTGCCGCGGCATGAGCCTGTCGGCGAAGCTCGTCCGCCAAAACTCGAGCCCGCGCACGCACATCCCGCAGCCCGGCCGGTCGAGCATGAGCGGAAGCCCCCGCCGCCACGTCCACATCCGCAGCCACATGCCGCGCCACACCCGCCGCACGCGGCGCCACCGCGGCCACATCCGCAGCCGCCCCGTCCCGCGCCGCATCGTCCGCCGCCGCGTCCGGCTCCTCACCGTCCCCCGCCGCGTCCCGCACCTCATCCGCACAAAGAGGGGCATAAGTAAGCGACGAACGACGCACACGCCGGCGCGCCGCGCGCACCGGCCCTGCGCCTTGGTTTCTGATCCCACAGGCAACAATGTTGAAGGCGTTCGCGTTGAAAGCGGAAACGCGTGAGATTTTGAGCGGTCTTGGTATCGAGATAAGGCCGCTTGAATCCGCGTCGTTCTCGGCGCCGCAATGCACAAAGGGCATTTCCACCCGATATGTGCTACAAGCTGCGTCTTATGATTCGTTACCTTTACAAGGAAACCCCATGGTAGTTGCAAAGAAAAAGGCGAAAAGCGCCGGTGCCGCCCCGCTGCGTGCCAAAACCGCTTCGAAGACGAGCCCCCGCGCTGGTGCCGCCTCCCGGACGACCGTTCCGACGGTGACGCTGAAGCAGATCGGTCACGACCTCGCCGAAGCTTACGAGCTTCCGAAACGGACAGTGGAATCCTTGTTGAACGACATGACCGATTCCATCATCAAGACCATCAAAAAGGGGTCGAAGGTCCGGATCAGCGGGATCGGCATTCTGCAGGTCAAGAAGCGCAAGGCCCGCATGGGGCGCAATCCCGCGACCGGCGAAGCTATCAAGATCAAGGCGAGCAAGAAGGTTGCCCTCAGCGTCGCGCGCGACCTGAAGCAATCGCTCTAATTATCGGATGGAAGAGGCTCGCAGGAGCCTCTTCCATAGCCGCCGATTTCGCGGCATAAGGCGCTGAAGCTGCGGCCCAAGCGCCGCCGCGGGCGCGGGTGGAATGATGGGCTTCAGACTCTTGGCCGCTTTCGTCTCGGCTCTCATCATGGCGTTTGCCGTCAGCGCGGCCACATCCCCGGCGAGCGCGCAATATTGGGAAGGCGCCTGCGGCGGCGCGATGCGCGGCTACGACGGCCGCGAATATCCCTGCCAGCAGGATCGAAAGCCCGTCTGCGATCAGAGCTCAGGCCGTTGCGTCTGCCTCGAACGTCGCGAATGCGGCGGCCGTCACGACCAGGGCTGGTACCAGGACCAATAATCCCTGCCGGATGGCTTATTGCCGCGAACGTGGCACGTAGTGGACGTGGCGATAATGATGGTGATGATGCAGCCCCCAGCTCGATGAGATGGCTGGCCCTGCGGTCACGCCCACGACAGCACCGCTGACAAGGCCGATTGGCCCGAAAACAACAGCGCCGGCAACCGCGCCGAGCGTGCCGTCGACCGCCCGTTCCTGTGCCGCAAGCGCCGTCGGCCCCACGATCATGACAATTGATATTACCGTAAGCAGTGTTTTGCGCATGCCCCTCAACCTGATCAGCTCCGAATCGCGCCACTGAATCGCATAATTGCGGCCTGCCCGCGGCGGCGGGAGCTTAGGCGCCGGAGGTGAAATCGCGCAGCACATGCGTGATGGCGTCAGGCGCTTCCCTGATTCCGCCGGTGAACGGCCGGTCGAGCGCGATCGCGATCAGCAGTTCCGAAAAAATCAGCAGCGCGAGAAGCCCCGTCATCAGGACCTGCGCGCGCAGATTCTGCGTGCCGAAGAAGAAAGTGAAAGCGACCGTCAGGATTGCCCCGCCGAAAAGGATGATCCAGAGCGGACCCGGCACATCCCCCTCGGCGGCGAGCAGCCGCGTCCGGCGCGCCTGTGTCAATTGATTGAGCTGGTTGAAAATCTCCGCCTCGATGACCGCGTCGCTTTGCGGCGCGGGTTCGGCGAGCAATGCCGTATAGATCGCGCCGAGTGCTTTCCACGTGGTCTGGCTCGGCTTCCCCTGCGCCATCGCCGGCCATTCGTCCGTTACGATGGATTTGAGATAGGCGGTCAGGGCGTCGCGTGCGGCACTGGCTTGTGAGGGGCCAAGGCTCGGCAGCAGATGATAGATCGTCGCCGCCGAGGCCGCCTCGCGCTCGACCGTCGCTTCAGCGTCGTTGAATTTCTCCCAGACGACGATGATCGAAAAGGCCAGAAGCACTGCATAGAGAACGCCGACAGTCGCGAATTTAAATCCGGCGACTTCGTTGTTGGTCGCGAGCTTCTCCAGCGTCACCACGCGGCGGACCACAAGCGGCCCGAGCATGGCCAGGACCGTCGGCAGAATGAGAATGAGAAGCGTCTGCACCCAAAGCGGCGCCGAGGTGATAAATCCGATCATGCCCCTACCCTGCGGCGGTCCGGCGGCATCGCGACTCACGAGCTTGGCCGTAGCGCCAGCTTGCGGCAGCCGCGCTCAGGTTTCAATCTCTCGCTTGGCGTCAAGGCGGCGCAAATCATCGAGCGTATCGACGTCAGCCAGGATGGACCGATCATCGACAGGACATTCAACGACCCCCTCGGCCTTGGCGAGGATCTGGCTGGCGCCGCGGTCGCCCTCGAGCGCCGCCACCGCTGCGAACAATTTTCGCGCAAGAAGAACAGGATTGCCGCGACGCCCGTCATAAGTCGGAACCACGGCCGCCGCATCCGGCGCGGCGTCGAAAATATCGATCAGCCGGTCGATCAATGTGCTTGCGACGAGCGGCATGTCGGCAAGCAGGATGATCGCGCCATCGGCCGTGGCCGGCGCGGCCCTAAGACCGGCGCGTAACGAGCGCGAAAGCCCGGCGGCATGATCTGGCGCATGGATGATCTCGACATCGCAGCCCTCCAGCGCGGCTGCGGTTTGCGTGGCGGCGTGTCCGGTGACGACGATCACCGGCCGCGCGCGGGACCCAAGCGCCGCATCGGCGACGCGGCGGACGAGCGGCATGCCCGCCAATTCGGCGACGACTTTGCTGGGACCTGCCCCGGCAAAACGCGTCGAGCCGCCGGCCGCGAGGATGATCGCGGCGATCTTGCTCACGCCGCCTGTTCCGAACGCAAAGGCTTCTGCCGCCGGGCAGCAATCACCTCGGCCAAAATGGCGATGGCGATTTCGGCCGCGCTGACGGCGCCGATGTCGAGCCCGATCGGCGCATGAATGCGCGCCAGCGCCGCATCCGGAATATTTTCGGCGCGAAGACGCTCGAGCCGCTTCGCCTGGGTTTTGCGCGAGCCGAGCGCGCCGATGTAAAAGCATTCGCCAGCGAGCGCTGCCTTGATCCCTTCATCGTCGATGTCGGGGATATGCGAGAGCACGATCATCGCCGTGTAGCGATCGAGCGGCTCTGCCGCGAACACGGCCTGCGGCCATTCGGCGATGATTTCGCAATCGGGAAATCGCTCCGGCGTGGCAAAGGCGCTGCGTGGATCGATCACCGTGACATCGTAATTAGCGAGCCGCGCCATGGGCACCAAAGCCTGCGCGATATGCACGGCACCGAGCACCATCAGGCGCAGCTTCGGCACGCGCACGCGCAAAAAGACATTGCCGCCGGGCGCTTCGATCAGCGCGCTTTTGCCAAGCCGCAATTGCGCCGCCAATTGCGGCGCGAGCGGGTCGTCGCCGATCGCATCGTCGCGTACAAGACGTTGCACACCAGTCTCAAGATCCGTCACAAGCACGCTGCCGTGCCGCGACCGGCTCTCGGCATCGAGCGCAACAAGAATGTCGGCGCGCATCAGTCGACCCGCTCGACATAGATTTTGATACGCCCGCCGCAGGAAAGCCCGGCGCTCCAGGCCGTCTCGTCAGAGACACCGAATTCTCGCAGCCGCGGCTTGCCGTCGGCGATCACATCGAGCGCATCGGTGACGATATCCGCCTCGACGCAGCCGCCGGAGACGGAGCCGAGAAAACGGCCATCGGCATCAATCACCAATTGGCTGCCGACCGGACGCGGCGCCGATCCCCACGTTTCAACGACGGTGGCAATCGCGACTCGACCACCCCGCCGATGCCATTCGACTGCGGTTCTAAGTATCTCGTCATCCGATGCGAACATGATCAATCCCGTTAAATTGCGTGCCGTTCTCCACAATATAGGCCGATCTTTCGGGGGATCGATTGCATAGGCAATCCGCCGCGGCAAAGAGCAGGCGGCGCGAAAATTTCAGGCAAAACCGCCGCAAAAGTGAGCAGCGGGGCGGCGTAATCGCAGCGCGGCATCACTTGCGCAATGCGATAGCCGACCGCCGCCAAAATCCGCATTGCATTGCGTCAATGCGTGATGGCTGGCGCCAATTTGAGCAGTGATTTGAGAGCTATCTGTGCATGTGCATTGCATCTAGGCAATGCCTGCGCGCGAAGTCGCGCCACAGCCGAGCAGGCCTTCAGAGCGAAAAACGGCACATAATTTGATTTCAGGAAAAACAGTTTCTTTACGGGAATGACTTTTCGAAGCATTCTTAGAGAGCAGAGGAAGCTTAAATGACAGCCGGCCTTGAGGGACCTTCCAAATTGGGAGGGATAAGAAATAGCATCGCTGCACTCGGCCGAGGGACGCCCGCGAGGGTTGCCCGCGGCCTGCTCAACGCGCGTTGGGCAGCGACGATGAACAAAAACATCTGCCATCTCGGCGCCGGCAACCAGGGAGCGCGAGACCAATGACAAGTCCAAATAATCAAAGTGTAAGTGAATCCCATGCCACCGATCACCTTGGCTATACGTCCGGCGGATTGAAGCGCGAGACGGGCTGGTGGGGCGCCTTCGTGATCGGCCTGGCAGGCACGATCTTGGTGACCGGCATTGCGCCAGTCATGGTCACCTCGCTCGGTGCCTCGTCCATTCCGATTACAGTGTTCATCACGCTCACTGGTTGGGTGTTGTGCCTGTTTCTGGCCGAGCTTGCCGCGATGATGCCGGAGCGTACCGGCGGTTCCCCGAGTTATGCCTATCCGGCCTTCGTCACGCGCTGGCCGAAGTTCGCCAAACACGTCAACGGCTTTACCGCCTGGGCCTATTGGCTCGGCTGGTTCCCGGTGGCGCCGCTGAACATGATCCTCGCGGCGGCTTATCTCGCCGACCGTTTCGGGTTCAATACGACAGCGGGCTTCACCCCGATCCACACTTTCATCGCCTGGTCGACGCTGATCATTTCGGTGATCGGCATTTTGCTGTTCTTCATCCCGGCCTATCGCGGGATCAAGTTCGGCGCGGCCTTCGCGACGATATTGGCTTTGTTGTCGATGATCCCGCTGACCTTCATCGCGATCTCCTGGATCTTCAATCCAAGCGTCGTGCATTGGGGCGAGCTCTCCGGCTTCAAACATCTTGATGGAACGAGCTTCTTCTCGTCGATCAGCGGCTTCAACTGGATCCAGGTTTACATCGCTTATGGCTTCCTCCTGACCTGGAACGTGATCGCGATGGAAGCGGCCGCCTGTTACATCGGCGAATGCGCCAACCCGGATCATGACGCCAAGATCGCCATGAACCTCGAAGGCGGCTATGGCGTCTTCATCTACACGCTGGTGCCGATCGCCTTCATCATCGTGCTGGGCGCCAAGGCTCTGTCGAACTCGGCATTGTCCGATCCGAAGACCATCTTCGTGACGTTCGCGGATAAGGTCTTCCCCGGCGTCACCGGTCAGTTCTTCGACTGGGTGATCGCCGCCATGCTCATCGTCGCGCTGGGGCTTTCGGCGCTCAACGCGATCATGGGCTCGGGCCGCGCGCTGTATCAGATGGCGATCGACGGTGAATTTCCGACCTGGTTCACCAAGCTCAACGACCACGGCGTGCCGGCCCGCGCCATGGCCTTCAATGTCGTCGCGTCCTTGCTTGTCGTGTTCGCCGGCGGCGCGGTGGAAATCTACAGCTTCTCCAACGTCGGCTATACGATTTCCTTCATCCCGGTGCTCGTCGGCTATTTCCTGCTGCGGCAGGACAAGCCGGAACTGCGGCGGCCGTTCAAACTGCCGGAATTCATGAAGTATGTCGCGCTGCTTCTGGCGGTCGTCTACTTCGTGTTCTGGCTGTTCGGCGG
>Ga0153954_1000711_pt1 | contig 23497 bp, 25 predicted proteins | sample TSFL038MetaG_FD_102277 | JGI IMG/M metagenome (GOLD analysis project Ga0153954, IMG submission 102277) | Attine ant fungus gardens microbial communities from Florida, USA - TSFL038 MetaG | ecosystem: Host-associated > Fungi > Mycelium > Unclassified | place: USA: Florida, Wekiwa Springs State... | reverse complement strand
CTCGAAAACTCCGAAGACCTCTGCAGGGCCTCGAAGGCAAAGCGCAGGGCGATCGTCCGCTTCACCGGCCAGAACGGCAAGGTGCGCCAGTTCAAGCCGGCGGTGGCGAACGACTGCAAGAAGAAGGGCAAGAAGGGCGGGAAGGGCAAGAAGAGCAAAAAGGCCAGATAGTGAAGGGGCGGCCCGCGCCCTTCGGTGCCGCGATGGGGGCGAGGGCCTCATCTGCCCGGACATGATTTTCGGGGGGTGGACCGCAGGGAACCTGGCCGAACTGGCGAAGCGTCCGGCAGGCCAACGAGAGGAGAGTCGATGAGCGAGGTCGTTGTGGTTGCCGAGATCGGGATCGCGCCGGGGAAGCGGGACGAGGCGCTCGAGGTGCTTCGGGTTCTCTGCGAGGAAACGCACGCGAAGGACGAGGGCTGCCTGCTCTACTCGCTGCAGCTCGACCCCGCCGACGAGAGCCGCGTCTTCATGATCGAGAAGTGGGAGTCGGCCGAGGCGCTCGGCAAGCACGGCGCGAGCGATCACATCAAGCCGCTCGGGGCGAGCGGCACGCTGGCCGGGGCGCCGAGGGTGACGGTGCTCGAGCAGGCGAACTTCGGCGACGCGGACAAGGGCTCGCTCTGACCCCGAGGTGCCGGTTCGGCGCTCGCCGTCGCCTCGCTCGCCGCCACGCTGCCGGCCGGGGCGCTGTCGGGCGTCGCGCCGCTCGCGGTCGCCGACCTCCACGACCACGAAACCGCTAGTCGGTCCACCAGTCGCGGGTGCCCTCGACGTCGCCGCGCGGGTTATCGCCGAGGTTGGGCGCGCCGACGACGAGGAGCTCGAGGCCCTCCGGCCCGGCCTCGTACCCCCGCCATGAGCCGGGCGGGACGCGCACCGCGTCCCATTCCTTGAGCTCGATGATCTCGTCGTCGACCTTCATCCGCCCGCTCCCGCGCACGACCACGTACACCTCCTCCTGCATCCTGTGCGTGTGGCCGTACGGGAAGCGGTAGTCGGGCGGGACGCGCTGGTAGGTCAGGCCGGACCGCTCCAGCTCGAGCGCCTTCGTCGCCGCGCGGAACTCGAGGTCCGGCGAGCCGTCGAAGTTGGAGCCGAGATCGTCCAGGTCAATCTTGAGGTTCCGGAGCGTGAACGGCACGGCGCGATCTTACGCCCGCCGTAGACGTCACCTTCCGCACGGCTGATGCCCTCCTCTGCCCGGTGAGGTGTGGGGGGCCCGTCCCTCCCACCGGTCAAGGGTCTCCGCGACGCGGGGGCATGGACCCTTCCCCGCCCCTCGCCGGCCACCCGCGGGTCGACCCTCTAATCCAGGCTGCGGCCCCCGCCAACGCCGTCCTGACGACGCCGCCCTGCCCGAAGCCCGGGTCGAAGGACCCGTCCCTGAGCAGGCGCGCGACCAGCAGGTCGACGCCGTCCCAGCCGGCGATCACGACCTTGCGATCGGGCTGCGCCGGCAGCGTCAACACGATCACTTCTTCGCCGGCCGGCGCCCGCACGATGCCGCCGTCGCCGAAGGAGGGGTCGAGCTCACCGGCCCCGGGGAGGGGCGTCCAGCCGCCCTGGACGTTCGGTTTTCCGCCAGGCAGACGTCGGTTAGCCCCTCGGCGGCCGGGTGCTCGGCCCGTCACAATCACGGGACCAGATGGGACGCCGTGTACTGATCGTCGATGACCACGCCGGGTTTCGGCGCGGGGCGGCGAGGGCGCTGGCGGCGGCGGGATGGTCGGTGGTCGGTGAGGCGGAGGACGGCGAGGCGGGGCTGCGGGCGGCGGAGAGCTGCGATCCGGACGTCGTGCTGCTGGACGTGGGGCTGCCCGACGTGAGCGGGATCGAGGTGTCGCGGCGGCTGCACGAGCGGGCGCCGGAGCTGGCGGTGGTGGTGATCTCGACCCACGAGCGCGAGGACTACGGCGAGCTGGCGCTGGCCAGCGGCGCCCGCGGCTTCCTCAGCAAGCTCGACCTCAGCGGTGAAGCTTTGGAGGCGCTGGTCGATAATTAGCGCGATCATGGGGGAGAGGATCGAGCAGCAGGTGGCGCGGGCGGTCGGCTCGGCGGCAGATGCCGGCGACGCCTACGGTCGGGCGCTGGAGGCGATCGCGGTGGCGCTGGGCTGGCAGGTGGCGGCGGCCTGGGAGGATGGCGGCGAGCCGCCGGAGCTTCGTTGCACGGCGCTGTGGGCGGCGCCGGAGGTGGACGGTGACTTCCTCGAGCTGACCCGCTCGATCGTGCTCGCCGCCGACGAGGGCCTGCCGGGCGCGGTCTGGTCGAGCGGACAGGCGCGCTGGATCGCCGACGCCGCCCGCGACGAGCGGCTGCCGCGCCGCGAGGCCGCCGCCGCGGCCGGCCTGCACGCCGCCGTCGGCTTCCCGGTCCGCAGCGAGCGCGGGGTCGTCGCCGTGATCGAGGGCTTCGCGACCGCCGCCCGCGAGCCCGACCCCGAGCTCCTGGGGCGGCTCGAGGTGGTCGGCGCCCAGCTCGGCCAGCTGATCGAGCGCCGCCGCGCCGAGCGCTCCGGCGACGACACCCTGCGCCGCCACCGGGCGACGCTCGAGGCCTCGCTCGACTGCGTGATCACGATGGACCACCGCGGGTCGGTGGTCGAGTTCAACCCGGCCGCCGAACGGACCTTCGGGTACTCCGGGGAGGAAGCGGTGGGCTGCGAGATGGCGGACCTGATCGTGCCGCCGGACCTGCGCGAACGCCACCGTGCCGGGCTGCGCCGTTACCTGGACGGCGGCGATCCGGCCCTGCTCGACCGGCGGATCGAGATCGAAGCGGTCCGCCGCGACGGCTCGCGCTTCCCGGTCGAGCTGACGATCACCCGCATCGACGTCCCCGGCGAGCCGGTCTTCACCGGGCACCTGCGCGACATCACCGAGCGGCTGCGCGTGGAGCGCGAGCTGCGCGAGTCGCGGGCGCGCCTGGTGCACGCCTCCGACCAGGCCCGGCGGCGGCTCGAGCGCGATCTCCACGATGGCTCCCAGCAGCAGCTCGTCAGCGTCGCGATGACGCTGGAGGCGGCGGGCCGGACGATCGAGCGCGACCCGGCGGGCGCGCGCCAACTGCTCGACGAGGCAGCCGCCGAACTGCGCGAGGCGATCGCGGCGCTGCGCGAGCTCGCCCGCGGCATCCACCCGGCGGTGCTGACCGAGGGCGGCCTCGACCCGGCACTGCGTGGTCTCGCCGCCCGCTCGGCGCTGCCGGCGCGGATCGAGGTGGTGCCGGCGGCGCGCTTCCCCGCCACGGTCGAGGCCGCCGCCTACTTCGTCGTCGCCGAGGGGATGACCAACGCCGCCCGCCACGCGAGCGGTGCCGCCGCGGTCGTCGTCGCCGTGCGCGAGGACGGCGGCAGCCTCGTGGTCGAGGTCCGCGACGACGGGCCCGGCGGGGCGGCCGCCGACGGCGGCGGGCTGCGCGGGCTGGACGACCGGGTCGCGGCGCTCGGCGGGCGCTTCGAGGTCGAGAGCCCGGTCGGCGCGGGCACCCTGCTGCGAGCGGAGATCCCATGCGCGTCGTGATCGGCGAGGATTCGGTGCTGATGCGCGAAGGCGCGGTGCGGTTGCTGACCGAGTCGGGGGTCGAGGTCGTCGGCCAGGCGGGCGACGCCGAGGACCTGCTGCGCAAGGTGCGCGCCCACAAGCCCGACGTCGCGATCATCGACATCCGCATGCCGCCCGACAACACCGACGACGGCCTGCGCGCCGCCGCGACGATCCGCGCCGAGCTGCCGGGCACCGGGATCCTGATCCTCTCCCAGTACGTGGAGGAGCACTATGCGGTCGACCTGCTCGCGGCCGGCAGCGAGGGGATCGGCTACCTGCTGAAGGACCGGATCGTCGAGGTCGACCGCTTCCTCGACGCGGTGCGCCGGGTCGCCGACGGCAGCTCGGTGCTGGATCCCGAGGTGGTCGCCCAGATGCTCGGCCGCCGGCGCGAGAGCGGGCCGCTCGACACGCTGACCGACCGCGAGCGCGAGGTGCTGAAGGCGATGGCCGAAGGGCGGACCAACCGGGAGATCGCGCGCGAGACGTACGTCTCCGAGCGCGCGGTCGAGCGCCACGTCACCGCGATCTTCCAGAAGCTCGGGCTAAGCGACGGCGACGGCGGGCACCGTCGCGTCCTCGCCGTGCTCACCTACCTGCGCCAGTGAGGACGCCAGCAGCTCCCCGGCGGCGGCGCGGAAGGTGTCGAAGCCCGCGACGGTGAAGAGCATGCTGCCGGTGACCGGTTGCCAGATCGCGACCGTCGCCCCGTCGCGCTCGACCTCGAGGTCGGCAGGGAGGTCGAGCCCGGCGAGCGCCGCGGCGCGCGCGGCGACGCCGGGGAGCGGCAGGTGGCGGTGGGCCGAGCGGAAGCGCCAGCGGTCCTCTTCGCGCAGCCCGCGCGAGGATGCGTAGCTGCGCATGAACGCCTCCAGGGCCAGGCGGCTGACCGAGATCGGTCCCCAGCTGTAACGGTAACCGGCCAGTTCGCGGCCGAGCCCGAAGCCGGCGGAGAGCGACAGGACGCCGCCGACGACCGCGAACAGCGGTCCCCAGAAGAGGGCCGTGACGAGGGCGCCGAGGACGAACGCGATCAGCGTGAAGGCCACGCCGATGAGGACCACGGTCGACTCGCGGCGGGTCGTGCCCGCGGCGAAGACGTGGTGGCAGAGCCTCCCCCCGACGCTTTGCCGCCATACGCGTCCAAGCGTCGGGGGGAGGTTGGGGTGGGGGTGATCGGGATCGACTCGCCGGCGAGGTGCAGGGTGCCGTCGTGCTCCCCGGCCGGGATCGCGGCGACGACGCCCTCGCGGGGCCAGGAGCCGGCCTGGCCGCGGACGACGATGCGGAAGTTCGTGCCGCCCTCGTCGTCGGCGACCCCGGTGCACTTGTAGGCGACGACGCGGTGCGCGGTGACGGCGAGGACCTCCTCGCCGGCCTTCTCCTCGACCTGCGACTTCATCGACCCTCCCTGCGAGCTGAGCAGCTTCGTCAGCGTTCCCATCTCGTCCTCCTTCGCTTCGGGTTGGTTGCCTGGCGCGGGGGCCTAGTGCCGTGGCCCCGCTGGCTCGATCACGATCTGCTGCGAAGCGGTGGCGGCGCCGGCGTCGGCGCGGGCGCCGACGTTGACCTGGGCCCGGACCTGCCTGCCGCGCCCCAGCGCGGCCGCGAGGCGTCGCTTCGCCGTGGCGCCGAGGCCGAGGACGAGCCGGGTGCGCGCGCCGGCGCGCGCCGTGGCGGTGGCCGCGAGCAGCGGCAGTGGCCGCTTGGCGCCGGGGATCGTCAGGTTGCCGGTGGCGCGCAGCGTCGCGGCCTGGTCGGTGGCGACGATCTCGACGACGCCGCCCTGTCGCAGGGCATCCTGTGCCCAGCGGCCGAAGAGCGAGAGTCGCGGCGCCGGGGTGGAGGGCGCGCTGACCGAGCTCGGGGCGCCGGGGGGCGCGGAGCTGTCGGCGGCGGGCCCCGGGTCGGCGGCGGGCGGAGCGACGCAGGGCTGCGCCTGGGTCGCCGGGTTATCCGGGCAGCCGTCCTGCGTCTCGTCGCCGTAGCCGTCGCCGTCCTTGTCGATCTCGACCGTGGCGGCCACCTCCAGCGCGAACTGGGTGCCGGTGCCGATCGCGTTGATCGCCGCGCCGGGAGCGGGATCGAAGCCGACGCCGAAGGTGACGTTGGTGAAGGCGCTGCCTGGGAACCACGACGTGCAGTTGGTCGCGCTGGCGTAGAGGCCGATCGCGTCGCCCGGTTGCACGGGGATCCGCAGGCCGCCGAAGCTGGGGGAGGTGAACGCGGGCACCGGGTGGGGGCCGTCGGCGGCGAGGACCTTGTATTCGCTGGCGGCGCCGGCCGGCCGCATCACCAGCAGCTTGGCGGTGCCGGCGTTGGTGGCGGTCCTGGTTTGCCAGCCGGTGATCACGCCCGACTCGCCCGGCGGGATCCGGTAGGCGGCCGTGCCGGGCTGGACGGCGGTCTGCACGGTGGCCACCGGGCTGCATACCCCGGCCTGGAACGGCGGGTTGAGCTGCCCGATCGTGTACTGCGCCGAAGCGGGCGCGGCGACGATCAGGCCGAGCACGGACACGAGCAGGGCGGGGGCGGTGAACTTCGTCTTCAGGTTCATGCCGCCCAGGCTGCCGGCGCCCCGCCCCCCGATCCATGGAGCGAGCCGCCAGCCTCAGTGTCGGTTTCCCGCCACCGCCCCGGTGTTGATGGGCGGGGAACGCGCCCGGAGGGGGCGGTCGGGATCCGGGAGGAAGGCGCGTGGGGGCGTCACTTCTCGCGCCTCCCGCAACGCCGGGGTTGCCGCTCGCTGAGTTGAGCCGGTTATGGCGAGCTCAACCCAGCGAGCGACGGAACCCCGTCGGGAAGGAGCGGGAGACCGACATCGGCACGTTCCGGTCCCGCGGCGACGGGTGGACGTCGCGATCGGGCCGCCGCCGCCCCGCGAGCGGCTTCGCCACGAGGTCGACGCCGGTCGCCGTCACCGCGACCGCCGCGCCAGCGCCCGGTCGAGCCGCGTCGCTGCCTCCGCGCGGGTCAGGGTCTCGCGTTTCTCGACCTCGAACCGACTCATCTTCACCCTCCTTCGTCGTGGTTCCGTGTCTCGTGGCGTCCGGCCTCCCGGGCGCCCAACGCGATCTCCAGCAGCCCCCGCAGGGACGGGCCGACCCCCCTCGGCACGCCGGCCGAAGGGGACGCGCCGGGCTGCCCGGCGGCGATCCTCACCCGCAGCGCGCCGGGGCGGGAGGCGAAGTGGATCGGCGGCGCGAGCGTCGCCGCCTCGCCGTCGATCCCGGCCGGGACCGGGCCGTCCGGATCGACCGTGAAGGTCGGGGCGCTCCACTGCCGCAGGCCGAGCCCGGCGCCCGCGCGCCGGCGTCCGGGCCCGGCGGCGAAGGCGGCGATGCCGAGCAGCCCCACGTCGAGGCGCGGCCTGGTCCCGGAGCCGATCGCCGTGCCGAGCCGGTAGGGGTCGTTGGAGACGAGCAGGGCCGCGGCCTCTTCGTCGGGCCCTCCGTCCGGGTCACGCCAGTGGATCGCGGCGACGCTCGGGTGCGGGCCGATCTCCGCCGGGGCCACCTCGAGCAGGGTCCGGAGCTTGGCGTCGCGGTAGCCGGCCCGTTGCACCGCCTTGGCGTAGAGCCCGAGGGAGACGTTGTTGACGAAGACCCGCCCGTTGACCTCGGCCAGGTCGACGCGCCGCTCGCCGCCGTCGACCAGCGCGTCGAGGCCGCCGACGAACGCGGTGAGCACGAGGAGGCCGCCGAGGAGGCCGCCGGAGAGGACCAGGAACAGCGCCGCCGCGATCAGGGCGACGGCCGCCGTCGCCGCGCCCGCGAGGCGCTCCGGGCCCGCGCGGCGGATCGTCCACCAGCCCGCGATCAGCGCGATCCAGAGGCAGGCGAGGACGGCGATGAGGAGAAGCTAGCCATCCGCGTGGCGAGCCGCCCGAATTCACCCCGATCGGGCGATGGAGGGCAGTTCGCGAGTCACCCGAAAAGGATGATGCGGGCGGCTGAACCTGCTTCTACTATCGGATCGTACGTTGAGACGGTTCGGCGCCCGGCCCTGTCGCCGCGGCGCTTGGCCCCGTGGAAGGAGAGCAGATGGAGGCCGGACAACACAGCGGCGCGCCAGCCCAGGCGCCGCGTTCGAGGAGGGCGCCCGCGGGCGCGCAGCATTCCGGGTGGATCATGTTCGCCGCGGTGATGATGTTGATCATCGGGTTCCTCGACGCCTTCTGGGGCCTCGCGGCGATCGTCAACGACGAAGTCATCCTCGTCGGCGGCCACGGCGCGCTGATCTTCAACATCAGTACCTGGGGCTGGGTCCAGCTCATCATCGGCGTTCTGATCGCGCTCACCGGGTTCGGCCTTCTCGCCGGCAACTCGGCGGCGCGCTGGTTCGGCATCTTCCTGCTCGCGTTCAACGCCGTGATGCAGATCGTGTGGTTCCCGGCCGCACCGCTCTGGGCGCTCCTCATCATCGCCCTGGACTGCGTCCTGATCTACCAGTTCTGCGTGAACTGGCAGGAGGACTGATCGATGGTGCTCGCCGACGTGAACTTCGGCGAAGGCCTCCTTCTGGTCTTCGAGTTCTTCCTGCTCTTCGCCTGGATCTGGATCCTGATCTCGGTGCTCTCCGACCTCTTCCGGGACCATGAGCTCTCCGGGATCGCGAAGGCCGTCTGGGTCTTCTTCCTCGTTTTCATCCCGTTCCTGGGCGTCCTCATCTACCTGGTCGTCCGCGGAAACGGCATGCAGGAACGGACGCTCAAAGCGCAGACGGACGCCAAAAAACAGTTCGACAGCTACGTGCGCGAGCAGGCCGACGCCGCGTCTCCCGCCGAAGAGCTGAGCAAGCTCGCCGAGCTGAAGGAGAAGGGCGCGCTCTCCGACGCGGAGTTCGAGAGCGCCAAGGCGAAGCTGCTGGGCTGAGGAAAGGCCCCGGGCACAGGGCGACGGCGCGATCCGCGTCGCCGCCCCGCCCGGCGCGTGTTGACGCCCCCGCTCTGGTGTTATTGCGGGTCGAATGAGTGCCTCCGACCCGCACCGCCGGCCGCCGATCGGCATCTGTGCCGCCTGGGACCGCGCCGCCTGGAGCTTCTGGGACCAGGAGGCGGCGCTGGTCGCGGGCACCTACCTCGATGCCGTGCGGCGGGCCGGCGGCCTGCCGCTCATGCTGGCGCCGGAACCGCTCTCGGCGGCCGACGTCGAGGCGCTCGTCACCCGGGTCGAGGGGCTTCTGCTGATCGGCGGGGCGGACCTCGACCCCGCCTCCTACGGCCAGGCCGCGACGGCCCGGACCGAGGCCACCTTCCCCGTGCGCGACGAGTTCGAGCTGGCGCTGGTGCGCGCCGCCTTCGCCCGCGACCTGCCGGTGCTGGGCATTTGCCGCGGTTTGCAGATCATGAACGTCGCGACCGGCGGCACCCTGCACCAGCACCTCGCCGACGCCGGCTTCGCCGAGCACCGAGCGCTGCCCGGCAGCCTCGGCGAGCCGACCCTCCACCAGGTGGCGATCGAGCCGGAGTCCCTCCTGACCCCCGCCGGCCCGGGCCCCCTGACCGTGAACTCGCACCACCACCAGGGCATCGACCAAGTCGGCGACGGCGGCCGCCCCGTCGCCCGCTCCCTCCCCGACGACCTCGTCGAGGCGATCGAATGGCCCGCCCAGCGCCACGCCCTGGGCGTCCAGTGGCACCCCGAGGCCCTGGAGCTGGACGAGACGATCACCGCCCTGGTCGCCGCCGCCCGCACCCCCGCCGACTAGATCAACCCGGCACCCCCGCCGAGTTCGCAGAAATCCGCGGATACCGCGGATTTCTGCGAACGCACCGTCACGGCCCCCGCTCGGCGTTCGCACTTATCCGCGCATAGCGCGGATAAGTGCGAACGCACCGGGGCGGGGAGCCCGGGGAAGGGCGGGACCCCTGCGGCTATGGCCCGAGGTGACAAGAGACGAGCCGTCCCGGCCACGACCCTGGCGGGCTGTGGCAGTGGTCGGGACGGCCGGATGCGTGGGCAGTGTCGGGATCGTCGCGGGAGGGTCACGGATCGCCCACGGGTGTCCCACGGATGCGTCACGACGGGCTCCGTCGGGCGGTCCCCGAACGGTCAGGAATCTGCGGTGTTCGAAATCCGTCATATGGGCGGATAAGGAACACGGCAGATTCCTGACCGTTCGGTTCCCTCCTCCCACCACGGGTTCCGTCACCAGTGTGGGACCGATCCGCATGCGGTGTTCGAAACTTGGGCCAGGCCGAACTCCAGGACTGCCGTGCCCACGCGGGCGGGCCCGCCGCCTGGCCCGCGCTCTGCCCCCCGCGCACGCCCAAGGGCCCGCCCCACCGGGCGCCCTTCACCTTCCTCGGCCGCGCGGTGCCGCCGCCCGGCGGCAACAGCCCGGAATCCGGGAAGCCGCCGCGCTACCTCCTCCGCTTCGTGATTCCCGACCTGCGTCCGGGTCCCTACGCCTACGTGATCTGGTGCGACGCCTGCGTGGCCGGGAAGAGGGGCTCGCTGCTCTCCTTCCCGGCCACGCACCTGTGGAGCTTCACGATCCGCTGATCGCGCGCCGAAGGCCGCCCGCCCGCCCGACGCCGCGGTCGGCGACCCCCGTGGTTCCACCGATGCGGGGCGGAGGCGCCGGTGGTTGGATCGGGGGATGCGCCACGTCGCCGCCTTCCTGCTGTCCGCCCTCTGCATCCTCGTCGGCGCGCCGGCCGCCGCGCAGGCTGCGAGCCTCGTCTATATAGACGGGGGCAGGGACGTGGCGGTCGCGCGCCCGGACGGGAGCCTCGCCCACAAGGTCACCCACGCGACCGACCCCGACCACGGCTACAAGGCCCTCTCGGTCGCCGACGACGGCGGCATCACCGCCTACCTGAGCCAGCGGGACGACAGCGGCAACTCCAGCTTCGTCGTCCTCGACCAGGACGGCACCGTCCGCAGCGGCCCGTTCCTGTTCGAGAGGTACGGGATCTGCGGCGGGCTGGCCCCCTTCGTGACCGCGACCTCCCCCGACGGCACCTTCGTCGCGGTCCAGTACTGGAAGGGCTCGAACAACTGCCTCGGCAGCTCGCCGACCCCGTCGGTGCGACTCACCAACCGCAACAGCCCGACGATCGGGACCGGCACCTATCCGTCCTACGACTACCTGACCCAGCCGCACTGGATCCGCCATCCCGACCAGCGGCTGGCCGGCATCAGCGGCGGCGACGTGCTGCAGGTGTGGCAGAACGATGCCGCCCACATGGAAGATTGGATCGTCGTGTCGGGCGGGCTCGAACTCAACGGCTTCGACTTCCACCCGACGGAGACGAAGCTCCTGCTCGACCTCGCCGACGCGGGCGCGACCGGGCCTGAGCCGCACACGCTCGCGCTCCTCTCCTACACCGAGCTCTCGACCGGCGGCGCGGCGCCGACCGACCCGGACCCCCAGCTCCTCTGCACCGCCGACGCCTACATGACGAACGACGCCGGCGGTGGCCGCCCGATCTGGTCGCCGGACGGCAGCCAGATCGCCTGGACCGCCCCCGACGGCATTTACGTCTCGCCCGCCCCCGTCGTCAGCGGCGACACCTGCCTGCTGGCGCCGAAGCTCGTCGTGCCCGGCGGGAGCGACGTCCACTGGGCGCCGTTCGACGTCACCCAGCCGTCCGACGGTGGCGGCGCGACGACGTCCCCGCCCGGCGGGGGTGGGGCGACGAAGCCGCGCGACGGCGGCGCGACCAAGCCGCGCGGCGGGCCGGGGAAGTCGCCGTCCGCCCCGGCCTTCAGCGGCGCGAAGGTGCTCCCGGCGAAGCACGCGTTCACCGTCCAGCTGAAGCTCCCGCGAGCCGCGACCGTGCACGTCACGGTCACCCGCAAGGGCGCGAAGAAGGCGCTCGGGACGCTCACCTACAAGGCCAAGAAGGGCACCTTCAAGCGCCGGATCGCGAAGGTCGGCGGCAAGCGCCTGCGCCCCGGGTCCTACAAGGTCGCCATCAGGGTCGGCCCGACGACGAAGACGCTGACCGTGCGCGTGTCGGGAGGCCGGCCTTGAGGCGCGCGCCCGTCGCACTCCTCCTCGCGGCGGCCCTCGTCCTCGCCACCTGCCTGTCGGCCGCCCAGGCCGCCAACAAGCCGAACGCGCGGATCAAGCAGGCCGACATCAACTACTTCAAGCGCTGGGAGGGGAACGCCGACCGGGTCAGCGAGACCCTCGGCAAGTCGATTCAGGCCTACGCCCAGGGCTGCGAAGCGGCGAAGCGCTATCCGGCCGGGGCGGCGGGCCCGTACAAGACGGCGGCGATGGCGCTCGTCCGGACGGCCGAGAAGCAGGAAGCTGCGTGGGCCGAGCTCGACCGGGCGGCTGCGGCGCTCGACCGCCGCAGTCACGCCTACTCGAACCCGAAGATCGCCGCCATCGTCGGCACCGCCTCCGACGTGCTCGCCTACGACTTCTTCAAGCGCAAGGCGGGCGCCGAAGCCCTCAAGACCGCGGCCGAACACCTCGCCCAGCTCAACTGCTCGATCGACGAGCAGATCGCCGAATACAAGCGCGAAAGGGAGTTTGAGCAGGAGGGATTCCCGAAGTCGATCAAGCACCTCGAATTCGCCCTCGCGCACGAACCGTAGGAGGACGACTCCCGGCCTGGCTTTCGAACCCCCGTCGCTGTCCGACTTTCGGACATCTTGTGATCTAAGGCGCACATATCATCGGCTCCGGTTGTTGTCACGCTGGCCGGCAAAGGAGAACTGATGGCACACACCTTCAATCACGTGGGGATGACCGTTGCGGACATCGCGACGTCGGCGCGCTTCTATGCGCTCTTCGGATTCACGCCGGAGGAGCCGGAGGCGGTCGTGTGTGATGACCAGTGGATCAAGACCATGTCGGGATATCCGGACGCCGACCTGAGGATCGCCTGGCTGGAACTGGACGGCATCACGCTGGAGCTGCTTCAGTACGAAAGCCCGGTCGGAGGTGACACGACACCCTTGGGTACGAAGGATGCCGGCAGCGCTCATGTGGCCGTGGGCCTGGACGACGTGGAGGCAGAGTACGCACGCCTCTCGGCCGCGGGGGTGAAGTTTCGCTCCGAGCCGATCACCGTGCCGGATGGTCCGTTCGAAGGCGTCAAGGCGGTCTACGCGATCGACCCGGACGGCAACACGGTCGAGCTGATCCAGATGCCTGCCGAGAGTTGAGCGTCGCGACCGAAGCGGTGGTCCTGCGCCGCTGCGGTGACCCGTCGTCGAGCCAGGAACCGCCGTTCGAGTCACTGTCGCTGGAGCAGGTGACCCTGACCGAGCCGGGGACGGGGGAGGTCATGGTGGAGGTGGCGACGGCCGCGATCTGCCACTCCGACCTCTCGGTGCTGACGGGTCATCGCCCGCGACCGACGCCGATGGTGTTGGGACACGAGGCCTCCGGTGTCGTCCACGGCGTCGGACCCGGAGTCGAGCGCTGGAGCCCGGGGGACCGGGTGGTGATGACCTACGTTCCCTCCTGCGGTCACTGCCTCCCCTGCGTCGAGGGCAGGCCCGCGCTCTGCGAGCCCGGCAATGCCGCAAATGCCGCGGGCACGCTCGTGAGTGGGCGGCGGCCGTTCAGCGATCGAGAAGGCATGCCCCTGAACCAGCACCTCGGCCTCTCCGCCTTCGCCCGTCACACGGTGGTGTCCGAGAACTCGCTGATCCCGTTGCATGACGAGATGCCACTCGACCTGGCGGCTCTGCTCGGCTGCAGCGTCCTTACCGGCGTCGGCGCGGCGATCAACACCGCGGCCGTCGGCGTGGGGACGCGGGTTGCCGTGTTCGGGCTCGGGGGCGTCGGCTTGGCGGCGGTGATCGGCGCGGGCCTGTCGGGTGCGGCGACGATCATCGGGATCGACATCGACCCGACCAAGTTCGAGCTCGCGGCCAAGCTCGGCGCGACGGAGTGCGTCACCGGCGGCGAGGGTGTCGCGAAGCGGGTGCGCCAGGCATCGGAAGGCGGGGTCGACGTCGCCATCGACACCACCGGCATCGCGCCCCTGATGCTGGACGCCTATGCCTCGACCCGGCGCGGCGGCACCGTCGTCATCGCCGGTCTCGCGGCTCCGGACGCCAGGGTCGGGATCAGCCCGGCCGACCTCGTGGCCACCGAGCGGGCGCTGAAGGGCAGCTATATGGGCTCGGCGGTTCCGGAGCGCGACGTGATCTCACTGACCCGCCTCTACCGTTCCGGGGACCTACCGTTGCAGGACCTGGTCGGTGACCGGATCGCGCTGGGTGAGGTTCCGGAGGGGTTCGTGCGCCTGCACCGGGGACAACGCGGGCGCCAGCTGGTCACCATCGGAGGCTGACGGCCGGTATCTCCTGGTTGGACGGCCGTGGTCGCCGACCGGAACGTCCGGGACTGTTGCATTATCGGACATTTCCAGGAAACCAGCCCGACGTACGGTGTCACGAGAAGCCATCGCGGCTCGCGAATCCGTCATTTCACAACCTGACTGGGGAAGTCATATGTCCGCCACCGACGTTCCTGTCTCTAGCTCAAGCGCCCAAGGAGTAACAGGGGATACGCGCCTGCGTGCGGGCAGTATCAGCACCGTCCCGCTCATCTTTCTCGTCCTCGCCGCCGCCGCGCCGATGGTCGCGGTGGTCAGCACGGTTCCATTGGTGATCGGCTTCGGCGTCGGCGTCGGCACCCCCGGAATCTTCCTGATCTGCGGCGTAACGCTGGTCTGCTTTGCCGCTGGATACGCAGCGATGAGCCGTCACATCTCGAACGCCGGAGCGTTCTACGCCTACATCGCCCGCGGGCTCGGCGTCCGCCTGGGGCTCGCCTCCGCGTACATCGCGCTGGTGGCCTACACCGCGATCTTCTGCACCGTCGTCGCCTTCTTCGCCTACTTTGCCCACTCGATCCTCGACGCCGAGATCGGCCTGGCGCTGCCCTGGCAGCTGTGGGCGGCGATCCTGCTCGTCGTGGTCGGCACGCTCGGCTACAACCGCGTCGATCTCAACGCGCGCGTGCTCTCGCTCGTCTTCAGCCTCGAGATCCTGTTGCTGCTGGTCTTCAGCGTCGTGGTCCTGTTCGACCAGGGCCCAGGTGCCTTCAGCTTCGAATCCTTCAACCCCTCGAACGTGTTCAGCGGCGCCCCGGGCGTCGCCTTTGCCTTCGCCTTCGCCGTGTTCATCGGCTTCGAGGCGACGGCGATCTTCGCCGAGGAGGCCAAGGATCCGAAGCGAACGGTGCCGCGTGCAACCTACGGCGCGGTCATCCTGATCTCGCTCTTCTACATGGTCACGAGTTGGGCGCTGATCTCAGGGTCCTCTGATCCCGTCGGTGGCGCCTCCAGCGATCCGTCCAACTTCGCCTTCGACCAGATCCGCCATTACCTCGGCGCCTTCGGGTATCACGCGGCGCAGATCCTCGTTTTGACGAGCTTCGCCGGCTGTGCACTCGGCATCCACAACGCCGCCTCGCGGTACTTCTTCGCGCTCGGTCGCGACGGGGTCCTGCCCGGCGCCCTGGGTCGGGCGAACCGTCACCGTTCGCCGGGCATCGCGACGATCACCCAGATCACGATCTCGGCGATCATCATCGCCATCTTCGCGATCGCCGGAGCCGACCCCTATCTCACGCTCGGCACCTCGATGGCGGCGCTGGCCTCACTCGGCATCCTCTTCCTGCAGATGATGGTGTGCCTGGCGGTGATCGGCTTCTTCGGCAAGCGCGATGACGGCACCCTCTGGAGCTCGATCGTCGCGCCGACCCTCGGCGCGCTCGGGATGGCCGGCGCGATCGTCTTGATCCTCGTCAACTACGACCTGGTCGGGCATACGACTTCCGAACTGCTCAACCACATCCCTTGGCTGCTGGTGATCGTCGGCGTCGGTGGGCTGGCCTACGGTACGTACCTGAAGGTCAGCCGTCCGGCCAAGTACGCCGATGTCGCCGAGGCGCTCGAGTCCGACTACGTGGCCGAGGCGTTCGTCGAGATGACCGAACCCGCCCATCCGCGCCAAGCGGCCGCACAGTAAGGGTGACCCGGGCCACGCCGTGGGTTCGCGGTGTGGTCCGGGTCAGTCTTCGGGGTCGATTCCGTATGCCTGGATCTTGCGGTAAAGAGTCGAGCGGGCCAGGCCCAGGGCGTTCGCTGCGGCCACTTTGTTGTGGTCGTTGTCGCGTAGCGCGCCCAGGATCGCTTCCTTCTCGCGTTGTTGCAGCGTGGTCAGCATGATGTTGCGCCCGCACTGCACCTCGTGGGGGAGGTCGTCCGGTCGGAGGTCACCGACCAGGCGTCGGGACAGGGCGCTCTGGATCGCGGTGTCGAGTTCACGTACGTTCCCCGGCCAGTCGTAGCGTCGCATCGCCGCGAGGGTGTCGGCGCGCAGGCGTGGCGTGTATCCGCGAGATGCATGCCGGTAGATGATCGCCGTCGCCAGCGGCGCGACATCGTCCGGCCGCAGGCGCAAAGGCGGAACCTCGATCTGTCCCACCCCCAGCTGAACGATCAGCGCTCCCAGCGCGTCGCGGTTCGCCGCGGCGTCGCCGATCGTCCCCAGGACCCGAGCGGACCCGGTCCCGTCTTCGAGGATCGTCCGCAGCGCCGCGGCTCCGGCCTCGTCGAGTAGATCGAGATGCCGGAGGACGAGCGTACGGTTGGATCTGCTCAGCTCGTGGCGCGCCTTCCCCAGCCAGGCGGGCAGGCCGATCACGATGGACTCGGCGCAGTCGAGGTGAGAGACGCCCCCATCCGCACCCGCCCGGGTGGCCATCGCGACGGCGATGCTCGCCTTCCCGCTGCCTCGCTCGCCGCTGATCAGAACCGGGTGCCGACGCTGGCGCAGGGCGCAGACCTCGCGTACGAGGGCGCGCCAGCTGGCGCTCCGGCCCACCAGCCCGTCGAGCGATTCCTCGGGGCGCGGTCCCTTCGCCCGTTGCCCTCCCGCCGCCTCGCGGGCGATCTCGAACACGACGCCGCCGTCCCCGTGGGGGTCGGCCACCGCTTCGGGGCTGCGGATGACGCTATGTTCGGTCAGCCAGGTGTGATCGGGCTCCTCGGTGTCGGCGAGCGCCTCTTTCGCCCGCTCCCAGAGCTCGATGTGACTGATGTCGGCGATCATCTCCCGGGCCTGGCGGTCGGTGACCACCAGGTGCCGGCCGATGCCGACGACCCCGAGGCGCCGCCGCCGGCGCATGCGCATGAACGCCTCCAGGATCGCCCGGTCCGCCTCGTGCGAGTCGTCGCCGAGGCGCTCGCCGACCCGCGTTGCGAGATCCCTGGCGTCGGCGAGCAGGAGCGGGCTGAGCGGTGCCGAGGGGCAGATCAGGGCAAATGCCCCGATGATCCGCCGCACCTTCGGGTCGACGATCGGCACGCCGGCCGCCGCCCAGCGCTTTTGATTCAGCAGGTAGTGCTCGCCCTGGTCGATGCTGATCTCCCTGCCCGTCTCCAGCACCGAGCCGAGCGCGTTAGTCGCCGCCAGCGCCTCGCCCACGCCGACCCCCACCACCAGGTTCTGGGCCGCCATCCATTTCTCGGTCGCGCCCGAGCAGGCCCGGGCGGCGACGATGAAGCCGTCGGCATCGGCGCCGAGGACCGCGAGATCGACGTCCCGGTAGCGCCGCAGCGCGTCGGCGACGACCGCGTCCAGGGATCGCACCAACCGCGTCCGGCGCATGCGGTCGGCCGCGCGGCGCAGAACGCGGATACCCGAGCCGTCGGGGGCGATCCCGGCGTCCCGCGAGCGCGACCAACTGGCGCTGATCTCCGGCCTAGGCGCGGTCGTCCGGCCGGGCATCGTCTGGCACGCCTGCCTCAGTCATTGCGCGCAACCGGATTGCTTGCGGTGGACGACCACGGCGTCGAGTCGATCGACTCTCCCGCGCGCAGCCATTGGTGCAGGCGGTCGGCCATCGCGACGCCGAACTCGTGGTCGTTGATGTGGTTATCGAGCTTGAGGACCTCGACCCACGATTCGATCCGGTCGCAGAGCGCGTCGATCAGCGCCTGGTCGGCCTCCGGATCCTCGAAGAGGCCGCCGGTGGTGTCGACGCCCGAGAACCCGCGCATCGGCACCATCAGGGTGACCGGGCCGCGGGCGCGGTTGAGCTTGTCGGCGATCAGCGATCCGATCGTCGCGCACTCCTCGGCGGTGGTCCTCATCAGGGTGGCGAACGGGGTGTGGCTGAGCAGGAGCCGGGAGTCGTAACGCGCGGGAACGTCCGACCGCTGCCCGAAATTGACCATGTCGAGCGCGCCGAGGGAGACGACCTGCGGGATCCCCATCTCGCCTGCCGCCTCGAGGCGACTGGGAGCCGGGGCATTCTGGCCGCCCACCACAAGGTCGGCCAGCTCGGTGGTGGTCACGTCCAGGACCCCCTTGATCAGGCCGGAGCGAACCATTGCCTCCATCGAGTCGCCGCCCCAGCCGACAGAGTGGAACGCGAGCACCTCGTAACCGAGCTCCTCCAGGCGCGCGCGGGCGGCATCCACGGCCCCCGAGGTGAGGCTGAACACGGTGGTGGAGACGACCATCTTGTCGGCCGCGAACGGGACCGGGCCGCCGCGGACCATGCCGGCCAGCGCGTTCGCGGCGTTGGTGAGGACCTGGATCGAGATCCGGTTCAGCCCCGCGATCTCGACGACCGGGTAGAACATGATGATGTCGCTGCCACCGAGGTAGAGGCGGGTGTCGCCGGCGACGACGGTCGAAAGCAACACCTTCGGGACGCCGAAGGGAAGTGACCGCATCGCGCGGGTGCCGATCGTCGCGGCGCTCGACTCGCCCAGCGTGAACACCCCGGCAAGCGGCTCCGTCGCGTTCAGGTCGGTGAGCACGTTCGCCGCTCCCCGGGCGAGGGCGTCGACGACGGTCGCCCGCTCCTCCGTCTCGAGGAGATGGCTGTTCCAGCCGGCGGCGGCTGCCACCTCCTGCCGCGAGATGTCCGGCTCGATCTCGGTCGGGGGAGATTCGCCGGCGTCGATCAGGATCGTCCCGATGCCTTGGCTTTCCAGGCATGACCGCACGAAGCCGAACTCCGCTCCCCGTGAGTCGAGCGTCCCCAGCAAAGCGACCTTTGCCATGCGCCCAGGGTATCTCGCGACCGCCTGGGGTGGGGCGCGCGAGGTGTCCGACTTTCGGACACGTGGGGCTGATTAGCCGACCTATGATCGCCACATGAACGAGAGCCAGGCCAGTTCTTCGGGAAGCACTTCGACCAACGGCAGCGGCGGCGGTTCCGCCCCCGGCACGCTCGCCGCCCTCGGTCGCACGCCGCCGCCGATCTTCGACCGCGAGGAAGTCCTCGCGCGGCTGGAGAAGTGCGTGGAGAACCGGCAGGCGATCGTCGGTGCCGGCAGCAGCTGTGGACTGGTGGCCAAGTCGGCCGAGGCCGGCGGCGCCGACCTGATCATCGTCTACAGCACCGGTATCTCTCGCCTGCGCGGGCTGCCGACGACGATCTTCGGCAGCCCCAACGACATGACCCTCGCGATGTCCGACGAGATCCTCAACGTCGTCGAGGACACGCCGGTGATCTGTGGCGTCGAGGCCGCGGATCCGAACTACGTCCGCCTGCCGCGACTGCTCGCCAAGGTCGAAGAGGCCGGGTACTCGGGCGTGATCAACTTTCCTACCGTCACGCTCTTCGAGCCGGGGTCCTCACAGCGTCGGCAGCGCGAGAGCCTCGGCTTCGGCTTCGCGCGCGAGCTCGAGCTGGTCGCGCTGGCGCGCGAGCGCAAGCTGTTCACGATGGCCTACGTGTTCCAGGAGGAGGAGGCCGCGTCGATGGTCGACGCCGGCGTCGACTGCCTGGTCGTGCACGTCGGTGCCACCCGCGGCGGCATGGATGGGTTCGGCGCCGCGCCGCTCGACCGTGCCTTGCAGCGGGTCGACGCCGTGCTCGACGCCGCGAGGTCCCGCCGCGATGACGTCCTGGTGCTCGCGCACGGTGGGCCCTTCGACGTGCCCGAGAACGTCGCCGAGCTCTATCGGGCCACGGACGCGCAGGGCTTCGTCGGCGCCTCGAGCGTCGAGCGTATCCCGATCGAGAACGCGGTCGCCGGAGCGGTCAGGTCCTTCAAGGAAAGCACCACCCGGACCCCCGACGCCGGGGCTTGATGGCCGCCGCGGTCCTCATCGGGACCCTGGACACCAAGGGCCGCGAGCTCGCGTTCCTTCGCGATCGCCTCGGCGCCGCCGGGGTGGAGACGATCCTCGTGGACGTCGGCGTCCTCGGCGAGCCGGGGGTCCGGGCGGACGTCTCCCGTCACGACGTCGCCCGCGCCGCCGGCAGCTCGCTCGAGCGGCTCGCGCAGCGCGGCGACCGGGGCGAGGCCGTCACGACGATGGCCCGCGGCGCGGAGGCCGTGGTGCGGGGCATGCACGCCGAAGGCCGCGTCGGGGGTGTGCTCGCCCTCGGCGGCTCGGCCGGCGCGACGATCGCCGCCGCGGCGATGCGCACCCTGCCGGCGGGAATCCCGAAGCTGATCGTGTCGACCGTGGCCAGCGGCGATACGCGTCCCTACGTCGGCGCGAGCGACATCACGATGATGTACCCGATCGTCGACATCGCCGGGCTGAACAAGATCTCCACCCGCATGATCGCCAACGCGGCCGGTGCGATGGCCGGGATGCTGAGCGCACCTTCGGTTGCGACGGTCGACCGGCGGCCACTGATCGCGGCGACCATGTTCGGCGTCACGACACCGTGTGTCAGTCGCGCGCAGGGCCGGCTGGAGGAGCTCGGCTACGAGGTGCTGGTGTTCCACGCCACGGGGGTGGGCGGCGATGGCATGGAGAGCCTCGTCGGGGATGGGTACTTCGATGCGGTGCTCGACCTCACCACAACCGAGCTGGCAGACGAGCTGGCGGGTGGCGTCTGTGCCGCCGGGCCGGGGCGACTCGACCTCACCGCCGACCCGGGCACTCCACGGGTGGTCTCGCTCGGTGCGCTTGACATGGTGAACTTCGGACCGCGCGACACGGTCCCGGACCGGTATTCCCGGCGTCGGCTCTACCGTCACAACGACGCGGTCACCCTGATGCGGACGGACGTCGCCGAGTGCGCGGAGCTTGGTGGCAGGCTCGCCGAGCGGCTCAATCGCGCGAGCGCGCCGGTGGTCGTGATGATTCCGCGGCGCGGGGTCTCGGCGATCGACGCGGAGGCACAACCGTTCTTTTCTCCGGAGGCTGACTCGGCGCTCTTCGAGGCCTTGCTGGGCGGCCTCAGGGCGGACATCGAGGTCCACGACCTTCCACTTCATATCAATGACCCGGAGTTCGCCGACGCGGCGGTGGAGATCGTGCACCGCCTCGCCTCCACGGGATCAGCCCACCAAACCAGCCAGCCAGAAGGGACAAGATGATGGAGACGTATGAGTTCGCAAAGAGCCGGGAGCTGTTTGGCCGTGCCGAACAGGTGATACCGACCGGCATCCCGGGCCATCTGTCTCCTGCCTGGTTCGACTCCCCGGAGATGTACCCGAACTTCGCGGTCGAGGGGAGGGGCGCCCGGTTCACCGATGTCGACGGCAACGAGTACGTCGACTACATGTGTGCTTTCGGGCCGATGATCCTCGGCTATAACCACCCGAAGATCACCGAGGCGGCGATCGCGCAGATGAGGAAGAGCACCGTTCTCTCGAACGCCACCCCGAACGTGGTCGAGCTGGCCGAAGCGTTGACCGACCTTGTCACGATCGCCGACTGGGCGTTCTTCTGCAAGAACGGCGCCGATGTCACCGAGCTGGCAACGATCGTCGCCCGGGCCGCCACCGGCAGGAAGAAGATCGTCCTGGTGAACGGGGGGTACCACGGCACCGCGCCCTGGATGCTGGACCCGGAGACGCCGGGAGTTCTCGATGACGACGTCCGCAACGTCATCTACGTCGACTGGAACGACGTCGAGGGCTTCAAGCAGGTCGTCGCCGAGAACCAGGGTGAGATCGCCGGCTTCATGGCCGCTCCCTACTACCAACCGCTCTGGGCCGATGACGAACTGCCTGCGGACGGTTACTGGGAGACGATCGAGGGCATCTGCCGCAAGGAGGGCATCGCGCTGATCGTCGATGACGTCCGTTGTGGCTTCCGCCTCGACCTGAGCGGCTCCAACGAGTACTTCGGCTTCAAGCCCGACCTGATCTGCTTCAGCAAGGCGATCGCGAACGGGCATCCGCTGTCGGCTCTCGTGGGGACGGAGGCGATGAAGGAGGCGGCGAGCTCGATCCTCGCGGTCGGCACCTTCTGGTACGAGGCGACGGCGTTCGCGGCGAGCCTGGTGACGCTGCAAGAGCTGCAGGCGGCGGACGCGGCACGGACCACGATCGCGAAGGGCGAAAGGTGGACCGAGTTGGTGCGCGCTGCCGCCGCCAACAACGGATACGAGCTGGCGATCACCGGGGCGCCGTCGATGCCGTCGATCCGGATCGTCGGCGACGACGCGGAGCGCATCCCGCTGTCCGCCGAGTGGGGCGCCGAGTGCACGCGGCGGGGTGCGTACACGGCCCCGTTCCACAACGGCTTCCTCTCCACCGCTCACACCGACGAGGACCTGAACCTCACCGGCGAAATCGCCGACGACGCCTTCGCGGCGCTGCGCAAGCGGCACGGTTAGGTCCAGCGCCCGGGAGGCGCGAGCGGGACCCTCGCCGACCGTGGCACGCGGTTGGTCGCCCCCGACCGCCCCACGCTCCCCAGGGGCGCCCCGCATCTACCCCCGCCGGCGCGCTCGCTGAAGGATTGTGGTGGTCCTGCCACCACAATCCTTCAGCGAGCGAGGTGTTGGGGGGCGAGGCCGTGACGGTGAGTTCGCAGAAATCGGCGGTATCCGCGGATTTCTGCGAACTCACCGGGGAGGGGCGGGGCTGCGACGACCTCGGCCGCCGAGGGTGCATCAGAGCGCCTCATCAAGCAGGTCAAAGAACTGTCAAAAAATCGCTATTGACATCCGGTCTCTCCCTCAGTAGGTTCCGGCGACTGGGAATGGCGGTGACGCGCCATGAATGGGAATTCGCCGGGGCGAGCCGCTTGCCGCGCCCGGCAGGGAACAACGGACAGGGGGAGCAGTGATCGGTAATCGAAGGGTGCTGTTTGTCGCTTTTGTCGTCTGCTGCGTGGTCGGGGCGATCACCGCCTCCGCGGCCTCGGCCGACTACACCTTCAGCGGGACCTTCTCGACGGGCCCCGGCTCCGGCGACGGGGAATTGACCGATCCCGGCCGTGCGGCGGTCGACCCGACCACCGGCAATCTCTTCGTCGTCGACTCGGGCAACGACCGCGTCCAGGTCTTCAAGCCCAAGGCCGATGGCACCGCCGAATACCTGACCCAGTTCGGCGGCGGCCAACTCTCCGAACCGTGGGGCATCGCGATCGACAGCGGCTCTGACAGCACCTATGTCTACGTCGCCGACGCCGGCAACGAACGGATCGTCAAATACGAATCCGACGGCGCGTCGACCCCGGGCTTCACGGTCGACTCCTCGTTCGATTCCCCGGCCCAGGGGTCCGGCGCGGGCCAGGTCGGGTCCTTTCACGCGGCGCTCGCGATCGATCCCACCTCCCACGATCTGCTCGTCGCCGACAACGCCAACAGGTTGATCGAGCGCTTCCGATCCGACGGCACCTTCGTCTCCTCCTTCAACGGGACCCAGGGCGCCCCCTCCAATGCCTTCAACGGTCCGATCGACGTCGCGGTCAACTCGACCGGTGACATCTACGTGGTCGATGCCTACATCGGCTCTGGCGGCACCATCGAGGAAGGAGACGGGGAAGCGTACGTGCGGCGGTATTCCTCCGCCGGCCTGTTCAAGGCGGACCTGTCGCCGGTGGGTTTCGAAAATCGGCCGGCGACGGTGGCGGTCCTACCGCGGGACGAAGTGGTCGTCTCGGGACAACAGGGAGCCGCGCAGGGGTTCGGGTCGCCGAGCATCTACGGCTTCGATTCCTCCAACCGGCCGACCGAACCGGAACTCACGATCGAACCGGGGGCGGAATTCGACGTCGTCTCGGGGCTCGCCGGGTCGGCGGACG